>OLOW01000643.1_pt1 | contig 23656 bp, 25 predicted proteins | sample 1672801 | NCBI WGS metagenome assembly OLOW01 (sample SAMEA3136725, study PRJEB25190) | human gut metagenome | biome: human gut; feature: human-associated habitat; material: faeces | place: Austria | collected 2013 | reverse complement strand
GTCGCGAGTTCGAATCTCGTCTCGCGCTTAGAGGAATCGGTTTTGAGGACAATCAAGACCGATTTTTTCTTTTACCTTTCTTTTAACAAAACCGGAAAGGAGGGACTCATGTGTTTGTAGGAATTTGTGAGGCAACCTTTCGTGCAGAATGGGTTTCCAGCTTGAAGGAAAAGCGGATGGTGGTCAAAAGTCTGGTGGAAAAAACGAGGCATAAATTCAACGCCTCCGTGGCGGAGGTGGACAGACAGGAGGAGCATAAAATGCTCGTGGTTGGCTTTGCTTGTGTCAGCAATGAAAAAAGCCATGCGGAGCGTATGCTGCAGCATATTCTGGATTTCATGGAGAAAAGCACAGAAGCGGAATTGATTTCGGCAGAATATGAGGTATATTAGGTGTATTTTTGTTGAAAACAGACGGAAAATTTGCATTTACCTGTAGATTTTCAAAATTCAGTGTGTTATAATCTACTGTGATTGTGCAGTTTTAGCGTACTGTAACTCAACATGGCAGCATCATTTAGAAAATAAAGACAAAGTTGTCATAAAAAACGAATATCTTTAAGGAGGAACTTCTTACAATGAACGCAACATTAATCAGTAAAGAAAAAACAGCAGTAAAACTTTCTTTTGAAGTAAGCGCAGAAGTACTGGAACAGGGCATGGCTTTTGCTTACAACAAACACAAAAATAATCTGTCTCTGCCCGGCTTCAGAAAGGGTAAAGTACCCAGAAAGCTGATTGAAGCACAGTATGGCGAAGGCTTTTTCTATGAAGATGCAATCAACCACATCTTCCCCGATGAATACATGGCAGCAGTAAAGGAACTGGGTCTGGACGTTGTTTCCGCTCCCACTCTGGATATTGACTATATTCAGTCCGGCAAGGGCGCAAAATTCATCTGCGATGTAACTGTAAAGCCTGAAGTGGAACTGGGTCAGTATAAGGGTCTGGAAGTAGAAAAGGTTTCCGCAGAAGTAACAGATGAAGACGTTATGAAGGAACTGGAAAAGGTGCAGAAGCAGAACGCAAGAAAGGTTGAAGAGATAGAGTTTACAGCAACGGACGCTTCCACGCCGATGCGTGCGCTCTTACCGCACGTTTCCACCCTTACCTCGTCGGCGCAAACTTCATATCCTTCGCTTCGCCGCAAGCGGCAAAGCTCATACATTCCGTTGCGCCTCCTCTGCCGTCAAAGCGGGGCTTTGTCGGTTGGGGGGACGGGAGAACGGTTTTCGTTCTTTCTCCTCTGCCGTCAAAGCGGAGCTTTATTGGCTTTTTTGGCGCAGACGGGAGACATTGCTTGCAGTCTCCTGACTGGTATAAAAGGACGAGGCGGTATATTTCTGTTGCACTTTTCCTCAGATCGCTCTGGGCGGGCGTTACCCGTTATCCTTGCCCTGTGGAGCCCGGACTTTCCTCATGATGCAGCCGTTGGGCTGCACCCCGCGACTGTCCGTCCCGGTCGCGCTTGTATTGTACCTGATTCGCGCCCGAATGTCAAACAAGTTGCAATTTTTTTCTAGGGCGGATATAATGGAGCTAACAACCGGAAAAGAGGCTTCAACCATGAACGAGAAGGTTTCTGCATATTTTGAGGCGCTGCGGGGAAAGCGTATTGCCGTGCTCGGCATCGGCGTGTCGAACCGCCCGCTGATCCGCATGCTGCTTCGCAGGGGGCTGACGGTGCTTGCCTGCGACAAGACGCCAAGGCAGCAGCTCGACGAAGAGGTTCTGGACTTAGAGCGCATGGGCGCGACGCTCCATGTGGGAGACGGGTACCTGGACGGCGTGCAGGCGGACGTTGTGTTCCGTACGCCCGGCATGCATCCGGACATTCCGGCGCTGCGGCAGCTGCGCGAGAGCGGCGCGGTGGTGACGAGCGAAATGGAGGCGTTTTTCTCCGTCTGTCCGTGCAGAATCATTGCTGTGACCGGCTCGGACGGCAAGACGAAAACGACAACGCTTATTTCCGAAATTCTGAAGCACGCGGGCTACACGGTCTGGCTCGGCGGAAACATCGGAACGCCGCTTCTGCCGCTGGCAGAGCAGATGAAGCCGGACGATCTTGCCGTTGTCGAGCTTTCGTCGTTCCAGCTCATGGGCATGATGCAGTCGGCAGACATTGCAGTGGTGACGAATCTTGCGCCGAACCATCTCGACGTGCACAAGGACATGGCGGAGTATATTGCCGCAAAAGAAAACGTCTATCTGCATCAGGGAAAGACCGGCAAGCTCGTTGTGAACATGGACAACGAAATTACCAATTCCTTTGCCGAAAAAGCGCCGGGTACGGTGGAAAAATTCTCGCGGCTCAGGAAACCTTCGAACGGCGTCTGGCTGGAAAACGGCATCATTTACCGCAATGGGCGAAGAATCATGCCGGCGGACGATATTAAAATCCCGGGCGTACACAACATTGAAAATTATATGGCTGCCGCCTGCGCGACGGAAGGTCTTGCAACGGATGCGGATGTGGACGCGGTGGCGCGGAGCTTCGGCGGTGTGGAGCATCGCATCGAGCTGGTGCGTGAGCTGCACGGGGTGAAGTATTACAACGACTCGATTGCGTCGAGCCCGTCGCGGACGATTGCGGGGCTACACTCGTTCAAGCAGAAGGTGATTCTGATTGCGGGCGGGTATGACAAGCACATTCCGTTCGACGTGCTGGGACCGGAGATCTGCGCGCATGTCAAGACGCTGGTATTGTGCGGCGCGACGGCGGACAAAATCCGCGCGGCAGTGGAAAACGCGCCGGAGTACAAAAAAGGTGCGCCGGAAATTCTGGAGGCAAACGATCTGCGCGAGGCGGTTGCGCTTTGCCGGAAGGCGGCGCAGCCGGGCGATGTGGTGACGCTGAGTCCCGCCTGTGCGGCGTTTGACCAGTTCAAGAATTTCGCCGTGCGCGGCAGAGCCTACAAGAAGCTTGTGGGCAGCCTCACATAAGGAGGGATTTCATGCAGCTTGCAGATAGCATCCGCAAGGCGCGGCAGGTGAAAAACAAGCTCTCGCATCCGAGCTGTGCGGCGGTGATTGTCGCCGCCGGGTCTTCTGCCCGGATGGGCGGGACGGACAAGCTTCTGGCGGAGCTGGGCGGGCTTCCGGTTCTGAGCCGGACGCTGCGCGTGTTCGACGATCATGAGATGATCGACACCATCATCGTCGTCGCGCGCGAGGACCGGATGCCCAAAATCAGCCGGGTCTGTTCGCCGTATCGGAAGGTGCGCATCGTCGTTCCCGGCGGAGAGAGCCGACAAGAGTCGGTGATGCACGGGCTCAAGGCTGTGCCGGAAGGGACGGAGCTTGTTGCGGTGCATGACGGCGCGCGTCCGCTGGTGCCGCCGGAGGTCATCACAAAAGCAATTTTAAAGGCGGCGAAGTTTGGCGCGGCAGCGCCCGCGATTCCGGTCAAAGATACGATCAAGGTATCCAAAACCGGCGCGGTGGATGAAACGCCGGACCGGTCCACGCTCTTTGCCGTGCAGACGCCGCAGGTGTTTGACTATGCGCTGCTGCTGGGCGCGCTGCAGAACGCGAAGCAGAAGGGGCTTTCACTGACCGACGACTGCTCGGCGGTGGAGGCGCTCGGCATGACGGTGCTGCTGACGGACGGCTCAGAGGAGAACATCAAGATTACGACGCCGCTGGATCTGGATATTGCCGGGCTGATTCTGAAACGGAGGCAGACGCCATGAGAATCGGACATGGATACGATGTACACCGTCTGGTCGAGGGGCGAAAGCTGATTCTGGGCGGTGTGGAGATTCCGTTTGAAAAGGGGCTCGACGGACACTCGGACGCAGACGTGCTGGTGCATGCCGTCATGGACGCGCTGCTGGGTGCGGCTGCGCTGGGCGACATCGGAAAGCTGTTTCCGGACAACGACGAGCGATATCTCGGCGCGGACAGTGTGGAGCTTCTCAAAAAAGTGCGCGATGTCTTGCAGGAGCACGGATGGAAGCCCGGAAATCTGGACGCAACGGTGATCGCTCAGAGACCGAAGCTTGCGCCGTATATCGATACCATGCGAAAACGAATCGCAGACGCGCTGGAAACGGACGCGGAAAACGTCAGCGTCAAGGCGACGACCGAAGAGCGCCTCGGCTTTACCGGCAGCGGCGAGGGAATTGCCGCGCACGCGGTGTGCCTGATCGAGCGCGTATGAAAGACGAAAGAAGCTGCCCGGGCTGGTACTGGGTGCGTGGGCTGCATGACGCGCAGATACTGGAAGTGTCGATGCAGGACGACACGCTGACGCTTTGCATCGACAGCGGCAACGCCATGTTCGATAACACGCTCGAACGCATCACATTTTTGGGCGCGAGGCCCAAAACGCCGCTGCCCGAGCCGACGAAGAAGCAGCCGGTCTACTGGCTGTCGGACGAACTGATTGCGCTTCCCTTTGACCAGTGGAAGATCAGCATTTGTACCGAGCGCTATGACGGCAGAAAAACGCTCCGCGAGCCGCTGGTTATCATTTTCCAGAGCGCAAGAACAAATCGCCGGGGAAAACCGGACGAGGATGAGGAGGTCATCGTTGAACTATAAAAGAAGCAAAAAGCTGTTTTCCGTGATGTGCTATCTCTGCATCGCGCTGGTCGTGGTGTCGACCATTCTGGAAATCCGGTGGCTCAGCGCGGCAGGGCTCGGCGTGCTGGCGCTGGGGGTTGTGCTGATGCTGGTATTTTGCAAATGCCCGCACTGCGGCGCGCATATGCGCCTGCGCGAACGCAAGACAGGCTACTGCCCGGAATGCGGCGAGAAGGTGGATTGAAAGGAAAAGCGCACATGAACTATCGAATAAGCAAACTGGTTCTGCAAGTTTCTTGCGGCGCTGCCGTGCTGCTCGTACTCTTTGCGAGCGTGACGGAAATACTTTGGATTTGGATTCTGGGAATGGCACTTTTGGTGGGCGGCGTTGTGCAGGCACTGATTTTCTGCAAGTGCCCGTACTGCGGTGCGCAGTTCAACACGCGCGGGCCGCTGCCGAAGTTCTGCCCGGAGTGCGGAAAGAAACTGGACGATTGATTTTTGAAAAGAGGAGAGTGGAAGATGGATTACAGGTTAAGCGAACGGATGATGGTCAGCGCCTGCGCGGCAGGCATTCTGATTGTCATGCTCGGAAACCGGCGGCAGTCGCTGACGATGAGTGCAGTCGGTGCGGGGCTGATGGTGCTGGGGCTTTTGCAGGCGCTGATTTTTTATAAGTGCCCGCACTGCAAAAAGCGCTTCAAGCTCGGCTCCCGGAGACCGAGCGTCTGCCCGTACTGCGGCGCGAAGCTGGAAGATACCGAACCGGAGAAACAGGCTGAGACAAAGCAGGTGGAAGCTCCTGCCGAAGCGGCAGAGGAAAAAGACGAATAACGAATGAGAAACCCTCCGTATGGCGAGCCATACGGAGGGTTTCTGTGTGCAACTTACTGTTTCTTTGCCTAATTTGCCATGCGGTCTTTTCTCGCTTCCATGCTGCGAAGTGCGAAGAGAACGGCAAGTATCAAGACTGTGGAGACCGCAAGGGTCACATAGACGTTCTGCACGAAGCCCGCGACGATGAAGCCGACGAAGGAAACGGCAGCGACGGTTACGGCATAGGGGAGCTGGGTCGAGACGTGCGTCAGGTGGTTGCACTGCGCGCCGGCGGACGCCATGATTGTGGTATCCGAGATGGGCGAGCAGTGGTCGCCGCAGACCGCGCCCGCGCAGCAGGCGGAGATGCCGATGATGAGAAGAGGGCTGTCCGTCGGGAAGACGGCGGTGACGACCGGAATGAGAATGCCGAACGTACCCCACGAGGTGCCGGAGGCGAAGGCGAGCACGCAGGCGACAAGGAAGATAACTGCCGGGAGCATACCGTACAGGAAATCGGAAGCGTAGACCATCAGATCGCGCACATACTCGGCTGCACCGAGGGAGTTGATCATTGCCTTGAGGCTGACGGCGAGCGTCAGAATCAGAATCGGGGAAATCATGGCGATGAAGCCCTTGGGGACGCACTCCATTGCCTGCTGGAAGGTGATGACCTTGCGGGCAACGAGATAGATCACGGTCAGAACCAGCGCGATGATGCCGCCCCAGGGAAGACCGACGAAGGCGTTGGTATTGCCGAAGGCACCGACAAAGTCGCCGGCAAAATCAGCGCTGCCGGACGTGTCCACACCAAAGAAGCCGCCAACGTAGAGCATGCCGATGGTGCAGGTGATGATCAGAACAACGACCGGGAGAATGAGGTCAAGCAGATGCCCCTTGGGGTTGATGGTCTCGCTCTCCTCGCTTTCCAGCGCGGAAAGGTCGCCGGAGGATGCTTTCTTTTCATACTGCTTCATGGGACCATAGTCGAACTTCATCAGGATGATGGCAATGATGAAGACGAAGGTCATGAGAGAATACAGGTTATAGGGAATGGCGCGGATGAAAAGCTCAATGCCGCTCATGCCGGTGTTGAGTCCTTCTGCGGTCGAGGAGACGGCAGCCGCCCAGGAGGAGATCGGCGCAATCATGCACACGGGAGCCGCAGTGGCGTCAATCAGATAGGCAAGCTTCGGGCGGGAAATCTTATGACCGTCCGTGACCGGGCGCATGACGGAGCCGACGGTCAGGCAGTTAAAATAGTCGTCGATGAAAATGAGAACGCCGAGGATGAACGTTGCAAACTGCGCGCCTGCGTGCGTTTTGATGTGGGTTTCCGCCCAGCGGCCGAAAGCAGCCGAGCCGCCCGCAGCGTTGACCAGCGCGACGATGATGCCGAGCAGGACGAGAAACAGGAAAATGCCGGCGTTATCTGCGATGGCAGCGATCAGACCGTCGTTGACGACGGCATCGAGTGCGGCGACGGGCGCAAAGTTCGTGGTGAACAGCGCCCCGACGACGACGCCGATGAACAGCGAGCTGTATGCCTCCTTGCTGACCAGCGCCAGAACGATGGCAATGACGGGCGGCAGCAGCGACCATGCTGTCTCGGCAAGGGATTTGCCGTTGGCGCACTGGATTGCCGCAGCGACGACCAGTACGAGCATCGCCGCAATGACGATGATGCGCACAAGCGCATGCGAGGTGTTCTTCTTCATGGTTTTGTCTCCTTCACAAAACAAAAATTGCGTCATGACAGCATCATGACGCAACAGAACAATCCCTGTAAAGACGACATGACAGCGCTCCGCTTTCGCGACAGTCCGCAGGATATTCTCCTGCGCCCCAGACCGGCACCCGCGGGAACGGCGTCGCCCATCTTCGGCGCGCAGCCCTTTTACGTCCCCGGTTCCCGCCGGATTTGCGGACGCGACTCATGCTGTGCGCAACCTCTATCACAACTGCCTCCTATTATACAGAGCCGGAGAATCTTGTCAAGTCTTAACAGAAACTTTCTGCAAAAATATGCACAATATGCAGAAACTGCGCGAGCGGGCGCGGTCCGTGTCAAACGGGCGTGCGGACGCATACGATGGGCTGAGGAGGAGGTCGCAATGTTTGTGTATGATTTCTCGTTCCGCTCTCTGACAGCTGCGCAGGACGGGCGGAGCGTTTTGCAGAACGCAGGTGTTTTTTCGCAGCTTGCGCGCGCGCCGAAACAGATTGCCGAGCAGGGCTGCGGGTATGTACTGGAGGTAGACGGTCCGGACGGCGCAGATGCGCTGACGCTGTTTTTATCGAGCGGCGTGCGCTTCCGCCGGGTGTTCCGGCAGTTTGATAACGGCTTTGTGGAGGAGGCGGGTCATGATCTATTTTGACGCGGCAGCAACGACGCTGCAAAAGCCGCCGCAGGTGAAAAAGGCGCTGTTATACGCGATGGACCATTATGCAAGCCCCGGACGCGGCGGACATAGACCGGCAATGCTCGCTTCCGACGCGGTCTATGCCTGCCGGCAGGAGCTGGCAGCGCTTTTTGAGGCAAAGCCGGAGGACATCGTCTTCACCATGAACGCCACGCATGCGCTGAACCTTGCCATCCGGTCTCTGGTGTCAGCGGGCGATGAGGTCGTGATTTCGGGCTTTGAGCATAACGCGGTGTGGAGACCGCTCAATCAGATCGGCGCGGATGTCCGCATTGCCGGACGGCGGCTGTTTGACCCGGACGATACGATCGAGGGCTTCCGCGCGGCAATCACAGAGAACACGAAGGCGGTTGTCTGCACGCACGTGTCGAACGTGTTCGGCTATGTTCTGCCGGTGGAGGAAATTGCGGCGCTGTGCCGCGAGCGGGAGGTGCCGCTGATTCTCGATTGCTCGCAGTCGGCAGGGATTCTGCCGGTGTCTCTGAGAAAGCTTCCTGCGGCGTTTTTGTGCATGCCGGGGCACAAGTCGCTCTACGGTCCGCAGGGGACGGGCGTGCTGGTCTGCGGGCATGCACTCAGACCCCTGCTCGCCGGCGGGACGGGGAGCCTGTCCGAGCGCGCGCAGATGCCGGAGTTTACCCCCGACGCGGGCGAGGCAGGCACGCACAATGTGCCGGGCATTTGCGCGCTGCACGAGGGTGTGCGGTTTGTCAGAAGCGTGGGGCTTTCGCAGATTGCCGCGCACGAAAAGATGCTTGCGCAGCTTTTGATTGCCGAGCTGGAAGCGATGCCGGGCGTGCGGGTCTTTCATGGAGCGGCGCAGACCGGCGTGGTGTCGTTTCTGCTCGAACGGGAGGATGTGGAGAAAACCGCTGCCAGACTTTCCCGGCAGGGCTTTGCGCTTCGCGCGGGGCTTCACTGCGCGCCGCTGGCGCACGAGTCGGCAGGGACGCTGCAATCCGGCACCGTTCGAGCCGGTTTCTCTGTTTTCAACACCGCGCGCGAGGTGCGCGAGCTTGTCCGCGTCCTGTCTTGCTGAGAGAACTTCATTTTTTCCGCTTCGCCACTTGCACTGCGCGCCGATTTGGAGTATAATCACAATAATTATAAGTATCAGCAGGAGTGGCATCTATGACCGCGATACGCACATTTTTTCAGGAATTCTGGAACCGTATCCCCCAGATCGGGGTTAACGATATTATTGATATTTTAATTGTTGCATTTCTGTTCTACACCGTCATGCGCCTGATTCGCTCGACAAGCGCGGCGCGCATAGCAAGAAGCATTCTGCTTCTGCTGGTGGTGACGGGTCTGACGGAAATCTTCAAGCTCTACACGCTCAACTGGATTCTCAGCAAGATTCTGGAGATTGGCGTCATTGCGCTCGTCATCATGTTCCAGCCGGAGCTGCGGCGGATGCTCGAGCGCTTTGGCGGCAGATTCTTCTCGAACCTGATCAGCAGCAGCGGCTCTGCTTCTCCCGAACAGCAGGCAATCGAGGCGACCGTCGCTGCGTGCGAGGTCATGTCGAAGGAAAAGGTCGGCGCGCTTCTGATCTTCGAGCGCAGCATGCCGCTTGACGAATATTTCAAGACCGGCACGATCATCGACGCCAAGGTCACGGACCAGCTGCTGCGGAACCTGTTTTTCAAGAACTCTCCGCTGCACGACGGCGCCGTGATTGTCCGCGGAAGCCGCGTGGCAGCGGCAGGCTGCGTGATGCCGCTGTCTGAAAACACACATCTTCCCGGCGGCATCGGTACGCGCCACCGCGCGGGCATCGGCACGAGCGAGGTCTCCGACGCCGTGGTCGTGATCGTCTCGGAGGAGACGGGCACCATCTCGGTTGCCATCGGCGGCATGCTCAAGCGCCACCTTGCGCCGCAGACGCTCGGAAAGCTCCTGACGAACGAGCTGATTTCGGAGCCGGAGACCAAGAGCAGTCCGGTGAAGAGCTGGTTTATGAGCCATTTCAAAACGAGGCAGAAACAAAATGAAAAGAAGTAAACTCATTACCATGGCGATTTCCCTGCTGGCGGCAATTTGTCTGTGGGCATATGTGGTGACGGTGGTGAATCCCGACGGCGACACCATCATCTCCGGTATTCCCGTGACGTTTTCCGGGCAGGAGGTTCTGCGTGAGGACCAGCAGCTCGTCATCAAGGGCGACTATACCGACATGGTGAGCGTACATTTCTACGGAAAAAATACCGATCTCAAGAAGCTCGAACAGTATAAGGATGAAATCTCCGCCGTGGTGGACGTGTCCAAGGTCCGCAGCGCAAAGGAATACCAGCTGACCTATCAGCTGACGCTTCCGAACGCTGTGCAGGCGTCTGCGGTGCAGGATACGGACCGCAATCCGTCCGTCATCACCATTCAGGTGGAAAAGCTCGCGCGGCGCGAGATTGAGGTGCAAGGCGATTTTACGGGCGTCGAGGTGGCAGATGGGTATCTTCTGGAATCGACGAGCTTTGACTACGACACCGTGACGGTGGAAGGACCCGAGTCCGTCGTATCGACGATTTCCTGCGCGCAGATCGTCATGAGCCGGACGAATGTGGATAAGAACATCACCGAAAGTGTCGACTATACGCTTGTGGACGCCGACGGCAACGAGGTCGACACGACGGACCTGACGACGGACGTTGATACCATCGAGGTAGAGCTTGATGTGGTCAAATACAAGCAGGTGCCGCTTTCCGTGAACTTCATTGACGGCGGCGGCGCAACCGGCGCGGATGCAGATGTGGATATTGACCCGAAGTCCATCACGCTCGCGGGCGACGCGACGGTCCTGGACAGCGTGAACACGATTGTCCTCGGAAACGTCGATCTCGGTGCGACGGATAACAACGCCGTTTTGTCGTTCGACATCAAGATTCCGAACGATGCGAAGAACGTATCCGGTGAAGAATCCGCGACCGTGACCATCAAAATCAAGAACAAGCGGACGAAGGTCATCGGCGCGACGAACATTGCCTTCATCAACACCCCCGACGGCTTCGACGCCAGAAGCATCACGCAGCTGGTGCAGACGACCGTGCGCGCATCGAATACCGAGATTGACAGAATTGCGGCAAATAACCTGCGCGTGGTGGCAGACCTTTCGGAATATACGCAGGCAGGCACCTATCAGGTCCCCGTGACCATCTACATTGACGGTTACCCTGACGCGGGCGTCATCGGCGACGATTACAAGATCGTCGTGGTCCTCGAAGCTGTAGAGTAAAAAACTTGACACGAGAACGCCGCAATCCGGCGAAAAATACGAACTGGAGATGTTACCGTGATAAAAAGCATGACCGGCTACGGAAGAGCCGTACAGACCTTTGAAAACCGCGAAATTACCGTAGAAATCCGCTCGGTCAACAACCGATATCTCGACTGCAGCGTCAAGCTGCCGCGCGTTTTCGGCTTTGCCGAGGACAGCGTGAAGGCAAAGGTCAAGGAGGAAATTTCGCGCGGCAAGGTCGATGTGTTCATCAGCGTCAACGTCACTGCCGGAAGCGATATGAAGATCTCGCTCAACCGCCCGGTTCTGGAGGGGTATCTTTCGGCAATGAGAACCATTGCGAAGGACTACGAGGTAAAAGACGACATTTCCGTTTCCAGTCTCACGCGCTTTTCCGACATCTTTGTCGTCGAGAAGCAGGAGGAGGACGAGCAGCAGGCAACGCAGGAGATTCTTTCGGTCGTTTTGCAGGCGCTGTCCAAATTCTCTGCGATGCGCACGCTCGAGGGCGCGGCGCTGGAGCAGGATTTGAGAAGCCGGGCAAAGACGGTTTTGGCTCTGGTGGAGAAGGTCGAGGCAAGAAGCCCTGTGACGCTCTGCGAGTACCGCAGCCGTCTGACGCAGAAGATGCAGGAGGTTCTGCAGAACACCAACATCGACGAAGGGCGCATTTTGCAGGAGGCTGCCATTTACGCGGACAAGATTGCCGTTGACGAGGAGACGGTCCGGTTAAGGAGCCATCTGTCGCAGTTAGACGCCATGCTCACAGCCGGCGGCGCCATCGGCAGAAAGCTCGACTTTTTGCTGCAGGAGTTTAACCGCGAGGCAAACACCATTGGCTCGAAGGGCAACGATCTCGAGCAGGCGAGAACGGTGGTCGAAATCAAGGCGGAGCTGGAAAAAATCCGCGAGCAGACGCAGAACATCGAGTGACGGAGGCACGGCATGAAGCTTATCAGCATCGGCTTTGGAAGCACGGTCTGCGCCGAGCGCGTGCTTGCGGTGATTGCGCCGGAGTCTGCCCCGATCAAAAGACTGATTCAGGAGGCGCGCGAGCGCGGCATGCTCATTGACGCCTCGTTCGGAAGAAAGACAAAGTCGGTGCTTTTGATGGACACCGACCATGTCCTTCTCTCGTCCGTCTCGCCGGAGATTTTGTCCGCGCGGATGGAAGAAAAGCCGGAACCGGAGGAGACGGAAGGATGAGGGGAAAACTGTTTGTGGTGTCCGGTCCGTCCGGCGTCGGAAAAAACACGCTGCTCAACGCCATCATTGACAGCTGCAAAACGGTGCAGTATTCTGTATCGGCAACCTCGCGCCCGATCAGACCCGGCGAGGTCGACGGCAAGAGCTATTACTTTGTTTCCCGCGCGCGCTTTGAAGAGCTGATTGCGAACGACGCGCTGCTGGAATATGCCGAGTATGTCGGCAATTACTACGGAACGCCGCTTCAGCCCATTCGCGAGGCGATTGAAAACGGCGTGGACGTTGTGATGGACGTCGAGGTCGTCGGCGCGCTTAAAATCAAAAAGCGCCTGCCGGACGATGCGGTGCTGGTGTTTGTGACTGCGCCGTCGTTCGATGTCATCCGCAAGCGTCTGGTCCACCGCGGAGACGTTGCGCCGGGGCTCATGGAAGAGCGGCTCGAGCGCGCGCGCTGGGAATGCAGCCAGGCGGTAAATTACGATTACATCGTTGTCAACGACGATCTGACCCGTGCCAGCGAGGAGCTTCGCGCCATCATGCTGGCGGAAAAATGTAAAACCATGGAGCGTATCCATTTGATCAAGGAGGAACTATCATGCTCTACCCCGCAATGAGTGAATTACTCAAACATGTCGACAGCCGCTATCTGCTGGTGAACGTTGTGGCGCACCGCGCCCGCCAGCTTTCCATTGAGTCGGAAATGACCCATGAGCCGCTGACGGACAAGCCCGTGACCATCGCCATCAACGAGGTTGCCAGAGGCGAACTGACCGCGACGCTCAAGGAAAAATACCGCAAGTAAAGAGCTGACTGCAAAGGCGCAGGCATCTGCCTACGCCTTCGCGCTTGTTTTTGGGAAAGGCAGGGGATGACAATGATTGCAGAGGTCGCAGTGAGCTGCGCGATTTTTGCCATCGATCAGCCGTATTCCTATCGCATTCCGCAGGGCATGCAGATTCTTCCCGGCATGCGCGTGGTCGTTCCGTTCGGCAGGGCAAACCGCCGCACGGAGGCAATCGTGCTGGGCGTACAGACAGGAAGCGAGGACAAGCTCAAGGCAATCGAGCAGCTGCTCGACGATGCGCCCGTGATGACGGACGAACAGCTGCGGCTGGCGGCGTTTGTCCGGGAGCGGTATTTCTGTACGTATTATGACGCGGTGAAGGCAATTTTGCCGGCTGGGCTCTGGTTCCGGCAGGAGAAAATCTACCGCATCCGCGAAGACGCATCCGACTGGCGGGATACCTGCCGCGGACGCGAGACGGAATGTTTTGTCATGCAGCTGCTGGAGGATTTCGGCGCAAGTGCGCCGGAAACTGCGCTTTTAAACCAGATGGAAGACCGGCAGCAGGCGCAGGCGGCAATCGGCTGGCTGCTTTCCAAAAAACTCATCGAAAACGATCTCGAGCTGACGCAGAAGCCGGGCGCGCGCAAGCAGAAATTCGCCGCGATTGCCGCGCCCGAGGAGGCGGCTCGCTATGCGGAAAAGAAAAAGCGCACCGCACCCGTGCAGGCGGCGGTTCTCGAGCTGCTCGGTGCGGCGGGAGAATGCGCCTGCCGCGAGCTGACAGAGCTGACCGGCGCGACTGCTTCCACATTTTCGCGGCTGGAAAAGCTGGGGCTGATTACGATCTGGGAGCAGGAGGTGCAGCCGGAGCTTCTGAGCCCCGCTGAACAATCGGCACAGCCGCCGGTTTTGAACGACGAACAGCAGGCGGCATTTGACGGACTATGCCGGCAGATGCAGAGCCAGAAGCCGGGCGCGGCGCTGCTGTACGGCGTGACCGGAAGCGGAAAAACCGCCGTCTATATCCGCCTGATTTATGAGGCGCTGAAAGCAGGAAAGAGTGCGATTCTGCTTGTGCCGGAGATATCTCTGACGCCGCAGCTTCTGGAAAAGCTCTCGGCGCATTTCGGGCAAGCAGTTGCGGTGCTTCACTCAAGCCTTCGCATCTCTGAGCGCTTTGCGCAGTGGCGCCGGATTCAAAGCGGGCAGGCGCGCGTCGTGGTCGGCACACGCTCTGCCGTGTTTGCGCCGGTGCAGAGCCCCGGGCTTTTTATTCTCGATGAGGAGCAGGAGCATACCTATAAATCCGAAAATTCCCCCCGCTACCACGCAAGAGAAATTGCGCGCTACCGCGGGGCAAAGGCGGGCGCACTGGTGCTGCTCGGGTCGGCGACGCCGTCGGTCGAGAGTATGTACCGCGCAAAATGCGGGGATTATTGTCTGTATACGCTGAAAAAGCGCTACAACGAAAAGACGCTTCCGCAGACGCAGATTGTTGATCTCAAGCAGGAAATCCGGCAGGGGAACGCCACGGCGATCAGCCTGCCGCTGGAAGAAAAGCTGCGGGACAATATCATCGCCGGCAGACAGTCCATTCTCTTTCTCAACCGGCGCGGCAACAGCCGGTATCTGGTCTGTGTGGAGTGCGGCGATGTGCCGACCTGTCCGCGGTGCAGCGTGCATCTGACCTATCATTCGGTCAACCAGCGCCTTGTCTGCCACTACTGCGGCTACACCGAGCCCGCCCGGGCGCGGTGCGAAAAATGCGGCGGCGCGCTCAAGCCCATCGGCAGCGGCACGCAGAAAATCGAGCAGGAGCTGCGCTGGATTTTCCCGGATACGCCGCTTTTGCGCATGGACGCAGACACCGTCACGGCGCGCGGCAGTCATGAGCTGCTGCTGCGGCGCTTTGAGACGGAAAAAATTCCGATTCTTCTCGGCACGCAGATGGTCAGCAAGGGACTGGACTTTGAGAATGTGACGCTGGTCGGCGTGCTGGACGCGGATATGAGCCTGTATGTGAGCAATTACCGCGCTGCCGAGACAACGTTCAGCCTCATCACGCAGGTCACCGGCAGAGCCGGACGCGGCGAAAAAGAAGGGCTGGCGCTGATTCAGACCATGACGCCGGAGCATCCGGTGATCCGGCTGGCAGCGAAGCAGGATTATGACGCCTTTTACGAGATGGAAATTGCCATCCGGCAGCTGCACGGCTGCCCGCCGTTTCAGGATCTTTTCTTCCTCACCTTTACGGGGCTTTACGAAGATCAGGTCGTGCAGGCGGCAATGCGCTTTCGAAACCGGCTGCGCGCACAGCTGCAATCGCAGGCGTTCGCTGGCTGCCCCGCGACGCTGCTGGGACCTGCGCCGTGTGCGGTGGCAAAGATCAACTACACCTACCGCTACCGGCTGACGCTGGCGGCGAAGAATTCCAAACCGTTGCGGCTTCTGCTGGCGCAGGAGCTGTGCATATTTGCAAAAGAGAAACAAAACCGCGGCGTAAACGCCTACGCCGACGTCAATTCATATGATTGAGGGGATTTTACATGGCACTTCGCAACATTGTTACAGTCGGAGACCCGGTCCTTACCAAGGTCTGCCGCCCGGTTACCAAATTTGACGACCGGCTTTCGCAGCTGATCGACGATATGATCGAGACGCTCCACGACGCGAACGGCGCGGGACTTGCCGCACCGCAGATCGGCGTTCTGCGCCGCGTGGTCGTGATCAACACCGAGGGGGAGGACTGGGAGCTGATCAACCCCGAGATCGTGGAGGTCAGCGAAGAAGAGCAGACCGGCATCGAGGGCTGCTTGAGCCTGCCCGGTCAGTGGGGCATTGTGACGCGCCCGGAGTATGCCAAGGTCCGCGCGCAGGACAGAAACGGAGACTGGTATGAATATGAAGGCGAAGATCTGACGGCGCGCTGCTTTTTGCATGAGATCGACCATCTGGACGGGCACATGTACACCGAGTTTGCCGAAAAGATGCTCACGCAGGAGGAACTGGACGAGCTTCTGAAGCAGGAGCAGGAAGCGGAGGAAGGCGAGGAGACCGAGGCATGAAAATTGTCTACATGGGAACGCCCGAGATCGCGAAGGTGTGCCTGGAAAAGCTCTACACCGAGGGCTTTGACATTGCGGCGGTCTATACAAAGCCGGATACCCCAAAAAACCGGGGTATGAAGCTGATTCCCTCCGAGGTAAAGGCGTACGCCGTCTCCGTGGGGCTGCCGGTGGTGCAGCCGCAGACGTTCAAAGACGACGCGGTGATAGAGCAGCTGCGCGCGTTTGCGCCGGACCTCATGATCGTTGTGGCATACGGAAAGATTCTGCCGCAGCGGGTGCTGGATATTCCGAAATACGGCTGCATCAACATGCACGCAAGCATTCTGCCGGAGCTGCGCGGTGCAGGTCCGGTGCAGTGGTCGATTCTGAACCACTGCAGGGAAACGGGCGTAACGGCAATGTATCTGTCCGCCGGCATGGACGAGGGCGATATCATTGAAATCCGCAGAACGCCGATCGATCCCATGGAGACGACGAGTGAGCTGATGAAGCGCCTATCTCACATAGCGGCAGAGCTTGCCTGCGACACGGCGCGCGCGATTGAAGCGGGCACGGCGGGAAGAACACCGCAGGAGGAAAGCAAAGCGACGTATGCGCCGATGCTCAGCAAGGCGATGAGCCCGATCGACTGGAGCGAGTGCGGGCAGTATGTGATTGACCACGTGCGCGGGCTGATTCCGTGGCCCGTTGCAACGGCGGAACTGGACGGCAAAACGTTCAAGATTTTCCGCGTGGAGAAAACAGAGAAGACGACCGACAAGGCGCCGGGAACGCTTCTGGCGCTGACCAGACGGGGGCTGGAGGTTGCCTGCGGAGGCGGCGAGGTACTGGTCATTACCGAATTGCAGGCAGAAGGCGGCAAGCGCATGGCAGCAAGCGCCTACTTCAACGGGCATCCGATGAAACTGTAACATGGACGCATTCCGGCGTCCGGGAGGACGTGTATGGGCGCCAGAACAACGGCGCTGACCGCGCTGATTGCCACAAGACGGCAGGGCGCGTGGTCAGACGGGATTTTAAAGGAATATGTGCAGCGCGACAGGCTGGACCGGCGCGATGCAGCGCTGGCGTCTCAGCTGGTCTACGGCGTGATGCAGAACCGGCTGCTGCTGGACTTTTATCTTTCGCAGGTCGTCAGCGGACCGATGTCCAGGCTGCAGCCTGTGATGCTCGATATTCTGCGGCTCGGCGCGTATCAGATTCTGCTGCTGGACAAAATTCCGGATTCGGCAGCGGTCAATGAGGCGGTCGAACAGACGAAACATTATGTAAACAAAAAAGCCGCCGGTATGACCAACGGCTGTCTGCGCGCGCTGTCGCGGCAGAAGCAGAGCCTCCGCCAGCCGGAGGATCTTGCCACGCGCTACAGTCATCCGCAGACGCTGGTGGAGCTGCTGCAGCAGAGCGTCGGAGAAGAGCAGATCGAGGCGTTTTTGCGTGCGGACAACGAGATCGCCGCGACGTGCCTGCAGGTCAATACGCTCTTATCCGATGCACAGGAGGCAGAGCAGGCGCTGACGCAGCTGGGCATTGCCTTCGAGAAGCATCCGTGGCTGGATGGCTGCTATTTGGTGCGCGGAACGGGAAACCTGGCGCAGCTGGAGCTTTTTTCCTCCGGCAAGGTCTATGTGCAGGACCCGTCGGCAAGGTTTGCGGCGATGGCTGCAGGCGCAAAGCCGGGGATGCGGGTGCTCGACTGCTGCGCCGCGCCGGGCGGAAAGAGCTTTGCCGCAGCAATTGCGATGCAGAACGAAGGAAGCGTCACCTCGTGTGACATTCATGCGCACAAGGTTTCTCTGATCGAAAAAGGCGCCGCGCGTCTGGGCGTTTCGATTGTCCATGCGCGGCAGGCGGATGCGTCGCAGTTTGAGCCGGAATTTGAATCGGGCTTCGACGTGGTGATCGCGGACGTGCCCTGCTCAGGGCTCGGCGTGATCCGCAAAAAGCCGGATATCCGGTATAAAGATCTTGCGCCGATGCAGAAGCTTCCGCAGGTGCAGGCGGCGATTCTGGAAAATGTGAGCCGGTATGTAAAGCCCGGCGGCGTGCTGGTCTACAGCACGTGTACGGTTTTGAAGCGCGAAAACGAGAATGTGGCAAACGCCTTTTTGGCGCGCCATCCGGAATTCCGGCTGGAGGTCTTTGCCCTTCCGGCAGGGCTGGACGCACAGACCGATGGGATGCTGACCCTTTATCCGCACCTTCACGAAGCCGATGGCTTTTTCATCTGTAAACTGAGGAAGAACGTATGAAAGAAGATCTCAAATCCATGAGCCTTTCCCAGATGGAGCAGGCATTTTCTGCGCTGGGAGAGCCGAAGTTCCGCGCAAAGCAGGTCTTTACCTGGCTCCACCGGGGGGCGCGCAGCTTTGACGAGATGACCAATCTCTCCAAGCCGCTGCGCGCGAAGTTGGACGGGATCTATGAAATCACTGCGCCGGAGGTGGCGCGCAAGCAGGTATCTCAAAAGGACGGCACGATCAAATATCTCTGGCGGCTGTCCGACGGCAACTGCGTGGAGTCCGTTGTGATGCAGTATCACCATGGCAACACCGTGTGTATCTCCTCGGAGGTCGGCTGCCTGATGGGCTGCAAGTTCTGTGCGTCGACGCTTGGCGGACTGGTGCGCAGACTCAGACCTTCTGAGCTTCTGGACCAGGTGCTGTTCAGCCAGATCGATTCCGGACTTCCGATTTCCAATATCGTTCTGATGGGCATCGGGGAGCCGCTGGACAATTTTGATGCGGTCATGCAGTTTCTCGAGCTGGTCAACAGCCCGGACGGACTGAACATCGGCATGCGCCACATCAGCCTGTCCACCTGCGGTCTGGTCGATAAAATCCGGCTTCTGGCAGAGCGGAAGCTGCAGCTGACGCTCTCGGTGTCGCTTCACTCGCCGGACAACGAGTCGAGAAACAAAATCATGCCGATCAACAAACGCTGGAACGTCGAAGAGCTGCTGGCGGCATGTAAGGATTATTATGAAATTACCGGGCGTCGGGTGTCGTTTGAATACACGATGATCTCCGGCGTCAGCGACAGCCCCGAGCAGGCGGAGCTTCTGGCAAAGAAGCTCTCCGGCATGGGCGCGCATGTGAATATGATTCCGCTTAACGACGTCGCGGAGACCGGGCTTCATACCAGCTCCCGCGAGGCAATTGCCCGCTTTCAGAGCATTCTGCAGGCGCATGGAATTACTGCCACGGTCCGCCGCACGCTCGGCAGCGACATCGATGCCTCCTGCGGGCAGCTGCGCAGAAAATACGAACTGAAACAGTAACGACGGAAAGGAGCAATTACCATGCAGCTTTGGGGACTGACCGATCCAGGCAATCTGCGTGAACAGAATCAGGATTCCTACGCCATGGTGTCCTTTTCCAGAGACCGTTCGCTGATGATCGTCTGCGACGGCATGGGCGGCGCAAAATCCGGAAACGTGGCAAGCTCGCTTGCCGTCGACGTGTTCACCGACGAGGTGCGCCGATGCCAGAGACCCGGTATGACGCCGGAGCGGGGCGCTGAGGTTTTGCGGGGCGCGCTGGAGCTGGCAAACAAGGCGGTTTTTGAGCAGGCGCAGGTGAGCGACGATTTTACCGGCATGGGCACGACGCTCGTTGCGGCGCTGATTATCAGGGATACCGCCGTGATTATCAACGTCGGAGACAGCCGGGCATATCTGTTTACCGCCGAAGGCGTGCAGCTTCTGACGACGGACCACTCGATTGTGGAGTTCATGGTCCAGCGCGGCGAGCTGACGCAGGAGCAGGCGAAAAACCACCCCGGGAAAAACGTAATTACAAGAGCCGTCGGAACCGAGTCTTCGGTCGAGGGCGATATCTATCTGCAGAAGCTGCATCGAGACGACTGTCTGCTGCTTTGCTCCGACGGTCTGTCGAATGTGATGGCAGATCAGGAGATGCTGTTTGAGGTGGCGCACGGCGTGCGCAAGAGCGACTGCTGCCAGAGACTTCTGCGCATCGCAAAAAATCGCGGCGCACCGGACAATGTGACGGTCGCAATGGCGCTTGTTTAGGGAAGGAGCAATCTTATGGATCAATACATAGGAACGCTGTTGGACAATCGATATGAAATTCTCGAGGTCATCGGTACGGGCGGCATGGCTGTTGTCTACAAGGCACGCTGCAACCGGCTCAACCGCCTCGTGGCAATAAAGGTTCTCAAGCGTGAGCTGTCGCAGGACGAGGAGTTCCGCCGCCGGTTCCATGCCGAGTCGCAGGCGGTTGCGATGCTTTCGCATCCGAACATTGTGAGCGTCTACGATGTCTCGCATTCCAACAACCTCGATTATATCGTCATGGAGCTGATCGAGGGCATCACGCTCAAGCAGTATCTGGAGCAGAAGGGCAGACTCAACTGGCGCGAGGCGCTGCATTTTTCCACGCAGATTGCCAAGGCACTCGAGCATGCGCATTCGCGCGGCATCATCCACCGCGACATCAAGCCCCACAATATCATGATTTTGAAGGACGGCAGCGTCAAGGTTGCAGACTTCGGCATTGCCCGCATCTCCTCTGCGCAGAATACGCTCACGCGCGAGGCACTCGGCTCGGTCCACTATATTTCCCCCGAGCAGGCGAAGGGCGGCAAGGTCGACTACCGGTCGGACCTCTATTCGCTCGGCGTTGTGATGTATGAAATGCTCACCGGCAGGCCGCCCTTTGACGGCGATACGCCGGTATCCGTCGCCATTCAGCACATCAACGCCAAGCCCGTCATGCCGCGCGAATTGAACCCCGATATTCCCGAGGGCTTCGAGCAGATCACCATGCACGCGATGGCAGCGGATATTTCCAAGCGCTACCCCTCGGCGACGCGGATGCTGGCGGATCTGGAAATTTTCCGCAAAAACCCGAATGTGATTTTCGATTTTACCGACGATCAGGACGCCTTCGATGTGGAGCGCCTGCTCAACGACCCCGACTATCTTCCAGACCGGCTTCCCCGGCGCGAGCGCAAGCAGCCGTCCCGGGTGTCTATTCCACAGCGCAAGCAGCCGCCTGCGCCGCCCGCGCAGAGCCAGAGCGCCAAAAAGGGCGCAAACGTTGCGCTGACGGCAGGCATCGTGTGCATCGTGCTGGCGGTCCTCGGCATCGGCTACTTCCTGTATTCGTATTTCTTCTCGGACCTGTTCAGCCGGACCGAGGAGGTCGAGGTTCCGCAGATGGTCGGACAGTATTACGAGAACTTCGACCAGAGCCAGTACCCCGATCTGACCTTCGAAGTCACGGACTGGCGCGCGAGCGACGCTTACGAGAGCGGCTATGTGATCGATCAGAGCGTGAACGCAGGCACGATGGTCAAGGTTGGCTCCAAAATCGAACTGACGCTTTCGACCGGCATTGAAAGCAATGTCATGCCGAACGTTGTGAACCTGCCGCTGGAAAACGCGCAGGACTATCTGAATTCCCTTCCCATCACGCTTTCCATCTCGGTGGATTATCAGGAAAGCGATGTGTACACCGCCGGCTATATCATCCGGACCATTCCTGAGCGCAACGAGCCGCTCACCGACGGGCAGAGCGTGACGCTGGTTGTCTCGACCGGCGTGCCGGTGGAGCTGGTGAAGGTGCCGACGCTCATTGGCTCCGATGTGGACGACGCAATTGCTACCATCAAGGCAGCCGGTCTCGGCGACGGTATGATCAAATATGTCGACAGCGATCTTCCTGAAGGCACGGTCACATTCCAGTCGATCGACGCAGGTGAGGAGGTCAAAGCCGGAACGGTGATCAACCTGCAGGCATCCAAGGGACCCGAGCAGGCGCAGGAGCCGCTCATTCGCACGCTTTCACAGGATGCAGTGGTGGAGCAGGGCGACAAGCTGACGCTGCAGGTCAAGGCAGAGGTTGCGGACGACGGCGAGCTGACCTATGCGTGGTACGTGTCCGAGTCCGGCAACGTCGCCGATGCGGAGCTGGTCTCGCGCAGCGACAAGAACAACACCACCTGCGAGGTCGATACTGACAAGGCTGGTGTCTGGTACTATTTCTGCAAGATTGTCAACACCCTCGGCGAGAGCCACACGTCTGCCAACACGCAGATGATTCGTGTGGAGGTCAAGCCGAAGGCGGAGCCTGTGCAGACAGAAATTGCCGTGCGCATGCCGTCGGTTTCGAGCGGAATCTATGAGATTCTGGTCAAGGTCGGCGGAGAAACGCAGGTCGGACCCTTCACGGTGGACATGGAGGACCAGTCGGGCAGAACTGTCATGATTACGGTAGAAGGAAACGGCGTGCAGACGGTCGACGTGTATCTCGACGGCGTGCTGTACGATTCGCAGGAAATTGATTTTGACGCATTGGCAGAACGATGAACGATAGAATTATCAAAGCGCTCAGCGGCTTTTACTATGTGCAGACGCCAGACGGCGTGGTCGAGTGCCGCGCGCGCGGCAGGTTCCGCAAGGAGGGCGTTTCTCCGCTGGTCGGAGACTTTGTGCGGATTTCAAGAAGTGGAAAATCCGGCACGGTGGAAGAAATCCTGCCCCGGAAGAACAGCTTTATCCGCCCAGCGGTTGCGAACGTCGATTTACTCGTGCTGCTGGCATCCTGCGCGATTCCGCAGACAGAGCCGTTTCTCATCGACCGCGTGCTGGCGATTGCCGGGCAGCAGGGGGTCGAGCCGCTCATCTGCGTGAACAAGAATGATCTGGAGCCGGGCGCGTCTCTTGCCGGAATTTACGAGCGCGCGGGCTTCCGCGTGATTGTGACCAGCGCCGAGACAGGCGAGGGCATGGACGAGCTGCACGCGGCAATCTCCGGCAAGCTCTCTGCCTTCACCGGTAACTCCGGCGTCGGCAAGTCGAGCATCTTAAATAAGCTCTGCCCAGAACTGCACCTTGCCGTCGGCGAGGTCTCGGAAAAGCTCGGAAGAGGGCGGCACACCACGCGGCACATCGAGCTGTACGCACTGGGAGACGATACCTTTGTTGCCGACACGCCCGGCTTTTCCTCGTTCGACACGGAGCGGATGGATCTGGTCCTGAAAGAGCAGCTTCCCGAGGCGTTTTCGGATTTTGCGCCGTATCTCGGCAAGTGCCAGTTCCCGGACTGCGCGCATCTGAAGGAGCCCGGCTGCGCGGTGCGCGCGGCGCTGGAAAATGGCGAGCTTGACCCGGAGCGCTGGCGCAGGTACCAGGCACTTCAGGCAGAAAATCGCAGAAGCGACGAACGCCAGGCCCTTAAACGCGAAAGACAGGAGCATATGAAGGGCATTGCGATAAAGCGCAAGGAGCTTAAACGCAAAGGGCGATAACGTATGCTTTTAAGGCGGGCATCGGCGCTTGTGTGCTGGAGCAAATTTGAACAGGCCGAACAGACGTGATTCCGCCTGTTCAAACCCTGCCTTAAAATAAATATCCGCAGGCTTTGGGAAGTCGCTCGCTTTAGGCATTAAGCGAATTACTTCCCGCCTGCGGATTGTTTATGTAAGCGACTAATGTATCTTCTCGACAGCAATCAGCACCGGCGTGTTGCCCGGCTGATTCACGTACCGCCTGACCATCGCCTGATACCTGCGCCCGTCCAGCGCCGCCGCCCAGTCGATCAGCGCATCGCGTTCGCGCGCGCCCTCGG
>OLOW01000642.1_pt1 | contig 23666 bp, 20 predicted proteins | sample 1672801 | NCBI WGS metagenome assembly OLOW01 (sample SAMEA3136725, study PRJEB25190) | human gut metagenome | biome: human gut; feature: human-associated habitat; material: faeces | place: Austria | collected 2013 | reverse complement strand
CAAACAAAACCATCAGAATCAGGATCTGGATGCCCCCGATGGCAGCTAACGGCAGATGAATTTCTTTCTTTTTGAACGGCAGCCGGCATTTCTTTTCCAGCCATACGGCGGAAGGGCGAAGTGCCAGGGCAAATATATATGCAATCAAAAAGGGAATCACCAGGGGCAGCAGATACTTAAAGCTTGCATAAACTGCCCCCGTAACTCCCAGTATTAAAAAAGTTTTCTTCAGTTTCCTACTCGGTTTCTCCATGGACTCACCTGTTTTTTGATTTGTACTTCTTTTGTACAACCTCTAGTATAAACCGTTCGCCCGTGATTATTCAGCCCGCGGCTGGAAGATTTAGCCCTCGATGGAAATGTATTTCTTCTGCTCGATCTTCTCCGCATCCTTCTTCGGGATATCCAGCTTTAAGATGCCGTCCTCAAATCTGGCCTTAATGTCCTCCTCAGTCACGCCGTCGCCGACATAGAAGCTTCTGGAGCAGCTGCCGCTGTAGCGCTCTCTGCGGATGTACTTGCCTTCCTCGTTCTTCTCGTCCTTGTCGAGCCCCTTGAACGCCGTGATGGTCAGATAGCCGTTCTCCAGCTTCGCCGAAATGTCCTCCTTCTTGAATCCCGGCAGATCCATGGCCACCTCGTAGCCATTCTCAACCTCCTTCACATCGGTCTTCATCAGGTTTTTCTCGTTCTTTCCATACAGGGGATTTCTTCTTCCGAAAAACTCTCTCTCAAACGGGAAATCCATCCAGTCGTCAAATAAGTTCTCTCCAAAAATACTAGGCATCAACATAAATCATTCCTCCAATCTATTGCATTGCTATATGTTTTCTATTTGTTATATATGTAATATAACACATATTTTCCAGATGTCAATAGCCTGGGGAAGATTTCACAGTTTTTTCACAATTTCGTCTTCAGCGCCGACGGTTTACGCATGCTGAAACATGGAAAAGCCCTCTCCCTCCACCTCCCTGGCAAAGGTCATGCGGCGCCCCGTGACCGGATGATCGAAGGAGAGGGACACGGCGCAGAGCGCCAGGGAGCCGCGGCGCCGCACGGCCGTCTGAACGCTGGATGCCTCGCCGCCAGCCGCAGCCGCGTCCCCTCCCCACATGGGATTATATTTATTATCTCCCCAGAGCGGGTGTCCGTGCCCGGCAAACTGTACGCGGATCTGATGATGGCGGCCGGTCTTCAAATGAATTTCTACGAGATTCCAGGTCTCCGGCACTTCCGCCGCCCCCGGTACCTCCACCGTCTCCAACACCCGGTAGGAAAGCTCCGCCCGTCTGCTGTCCTTCACCGGTTTATCCACAATCTTTGAACAATTTGTCCGCCCGTCCTTCAACAGGTTATCCACATAGTTACCCACATTATCCACAAACTTTCCACATACCACCGCATGATAAATTTTTTCCATCTGATGGCTTCTGACCTGCTCACTTAAAGCATTTGCGGCGGCCTGGGTTTTGGCGTAGACCATCACGCCGGACACGGGCTTGTCCAGTCTGTGGATAACTCCCACATAGGGACTGCCCACCTGTTTTCCGGTTTTTCCACGAACCCCTGTGCGTTTTGTGGATTCATTTGTGGACAAGTACTTTTTCAGCTCGCTGACCATGTCGGCGGCAAAGCCGCGGCTGGACTGGGACTCCATTCCGGCGGGCTTCTCCACCACAAGAATCGAATCATCCTCATACATTATTTTTATCATGTCTCTCTCCCGTAAAATATTTTTTCCAAAAAGTGTTGCATATTTCTCCCTGCAAGCGTATAGTATATAATATAGTTACACGTAGTTTTCAAAACTACATAATAAGTTTTTAACAACAAGTTTACAAGGAGGCTTTCCTATGAAAATAAAAATCAAAGACCCGGGCAGTGCCCTGACTCATTTTATCGCCATGCTTCTGGCGCTGTTTGCGGCCAGCATCCGGGACAGGCAGCAGCTCGCACGCGCACTGCCGCTGGGACTCTGCGCGCTGATGACCCCGGCGTGGTTCATCGTGCTGCGCACCCACAGCATCCAGCACGGCTGGTTCACCTGGCGCGCACTGGGACTGACCGTCTTTGCAGGGCTGGCGTTTTTGTATTATTGCTGTGATGTACGGCAAATCGCCAAACGTTTAAAACGCACGTAATACGTGTAGGAGCAGCCATTGGCCGCCCGCCGACCTTGCCGCGGCAGTTCTTTCCGGGAAAGCTGTGCACATGGCAAGCGGGCACGGGCGAGCAATGCTCGCCCCTACACAATAGGATTATAGGTAAGGCAACAACAGGGGAAAGTAAAAATATGAACGAACTGAAAACGAAAACTGAAAAAACAACCGATGGAGCGCTAAAAGGGAACCCGTGGCGGCGCCTGCCCAAGGGCGGCAAAATCGCAGTCATTGTTGTCGGCATTCTGGCCGTGCTGGCTGTGCTGGCGGCCCTTTACGTCAACGGCAAGCTCGACCTGCTGCGCTATGATGACGGCAGCGTCAGCGAGATGGGTGAGATCGGCGCGGACGAGGACCAAGACCTGGACGGAACCGGCCTGACCCACACCGAAAGCGAGATGACAATGCCCGAGGGCAGCCCGTTCTCTGACGACAACGTGCTGAACATCCTGCTCATCGGCACCGACGAGCGCACCGAGGCCGTCAACGACGCCGATGCCTTCACCCACCTGAACCAGCTCGACGGCACGGAGGACACCACCGAGTTCAGCGACGACGCGCGCTCCGACAGCATGATCCTGGTCTCGCTCGACATCAAGGATCACGTCATCCGGCTGGTCTCCATCGAGCGCGGCACCGGCGTGCCGATCCTGCTGGACGGCTATGAGGGCCAGTACGACTGGATCACCCACACTTTCCGCTACGGCGGCGCAAAGCTGACAATGAAAACCATCGAGGACTGCTTCAACGTGCAGGTAGACCACTACGTCCGCGTCAACTTCAACTCCTTCGTCCAGATCGTGGACGCCGTCGGCGGCGTAGACCTTGATATTACCGAGATGGAGGCCAAGGCCCTGAACTGGGAGGTCCCCTCCAACTCGATGCTGATCGTCAACCACGTTGACCCGGGGCCCAACCACTTTGACGGCTACACGGCGCTGCAATACGCCCGTCTGCGCAAGATCGACAACGACTGGAAGCGCGTCGAGCGCCAGCGCACCGTCATTAAGGCCGTGCTGGATCAGGTGCAGAACGCCAGCGTCATGGAGCTGGACAACCTGCTCAACACCATTCTGCCGCTGATCCAGACGAACTTTACCAAGTCCGAGATCGCCGCGCTGCTCGTGCAGCTGCCGGGCTTTTTGGGCTGCGATGTGCAGCAGATGTCCATGCCGCTGCAGGGCACCTACGGCATCCGCACGGGCATGGATGACCGCCTGATGTACGACCCCGACTGGGTCGTGAATATTAAGGCATTGCAGGACTTTTTGTACGATGATAAGACCGCCGAGGAGGTCATTGCCGCCACGCCGGAGACCGCCGCCGCCGAGGCTGCGGGCGAGCTGGTCATTGCGACCCGCGAGAGCGCCGACGTGACCGACCCCGTGGAGAAGTACAATAGTAAGTATCTGCACCGCATTGATATGACTTATGCGCTCGATGCGTCGGACTTCGGCAGCGACGAGTACCGCGTCTTTGTGGCCGACACCGACAACCTGCGCGGCAATGAGCTGCGCGGTGCGCTGATCGACAAGCTGTACAGCGCGGGCGTGCGGGTCGTGGCCGTGCCGGACGGTGCCGCCGCGGGCGTGCTGCTGGACAACTATCTGCAGACCGGCAATACCGGGAGCCTGGACAGCTACCTGTCCGTGCTGCCCGCCGACCGGCGCGACAGCGCCCGCACCCTGTGGGAGCACGTCCGCACGCGCTACCCCGGTGTTTTCCACGCCGCGGGTCTGGGGGCAGATGCCCGCAGTGCGACAGTGGGCAAAGCGCTGACCGTGCTGGCCAATGCGAGCCACAACACGCCCGAGACAGAGATCGCCGAGGCTGTGCAGGCCATGCGCAGCGGCACGACCAGCAATGCCGTCTACTGGTTCAAGACGGCGATGGCCAAATATCCACGCCAGATGGAGCGGTTCTTCGGCAGCAGTTACGCCGCCGTGTCCCGCCTGTACTACGCCATGCAGGGCACGCTGAACGTCGCGGACGACAGTGAGCTGCCGACCTACGACGCGAAGCAGCTGCTGAAAACCTATAAGAAGGACGGCATCCTGATCTTTACCGACGAGGCCAGCGCCCTGATGACCGAGGGCAGCATGGCGTCCGAGCTGCAGGCGCAGCTGGATAAGCAGAAATACGGCGAGGACGAGGACCCGCAGCGCGTCTGCGCCATTGGCGCAGTCTACGGCACCTGGAGCAACGCCGGCAGCTTCACGCCCGACGATACCGAGACCGCCTGGGACGCCGACAGCCTGACCGAAGCCTTAGGCAGCGACGCCCTGCGCGGAAAAGATATGCTGCTGGCGCTGGACGGCGAGGACAGCCCCTACCTGACGGAGAACTGCCTGCTGAAGGACACCGACACCCCCGTGGCCGAACAGCTGCAAAAACTGTTTGTGCTGGATAAAAACAACATGGCGTCGCCGGAAACCGCGAAATCTGAATAAAATTTGAAATTGGGTGTTGACAAACACGCCCGCGTGTGGTATAAATGCTTTAAACCAATGAAGCGAAAGTAAAGCACACAGCGCAGTTACAGAGAGTCCCCGATGCTGGGAAGGGGATACAGAGCGGGTCTGCATAATGGTTCGCGGAGGGCACGGGGAAACGGGCATGGCCCGCAGTATCCGTTGACGGGCAGCTCCCGTTACAGAGCAGGGGAATGTTGGTTCCCTACAGAGTGGCCGTGATTGTATAGTAAGCACGGCAAGCAAGGTGGCACCACAGATTTGTTTTATCTGCCCTTGCACAGGAGAAGTTCTGTGCAAGGGCAGTTTTGTTTTTGACAATGGGGGAGAGGGAACATGAACCTGATGAAAGAGCGATGGCAAGCCTGAATTTGTAAATCTGGATGGCCCGGGAACGCACCGGGCACTATAGGGGCAATGACCGCACCTACAAACCTGACATTCACTACAATTTACAAATGAAGGAGAATTTACCATGAAAAAGTTTGTTGCTGTTCTGTCCGCCGCCGCCATGATGACCAGCCTGGCCGCCTGTGGTTACACCGCCGATACCGCCAACACTGCCGCGTCCGCTGCCGAGAGCACCGCGGACACCGCCGCCGCTGACAGCTACAAGGTCGCCATTGTCCAGCAGCTCGACCACGCCAGCCTCGACGAGATCCGCGTGGCTATTGAGAAAGAGCTGGACGCCAAGGCCGCCGAGAAGGGCATCACGATCGAGTACAAGGACTTCAACGGCCAGAATGACGCCACAACGCTGAACCAGATCGGCACACAGGTCGTCGCCGACGGCTATGACGCCATCATTCCCATCGCGACGCTGGCCGCCCAGTGCATGACCACCGCCGAGTCCACCAAGACCCCGGTCATCTACGCGGCCATCTCCGACCCCGCCGCCGCAGACCTGACCGACATTGACTATGTCACTGGCACGTCCGACGCGCTGAACACCCAGTCCATCATGGATATGATGTTCGCCGTTCAGCCCGACATCCAGACCGTCGGCCTGCTCTACTCCAACTCCGAGGCCAACTCCACGACCCCGATTGCCGAGGCCAAGGCGTATCTGGATGCCAAGGGCATTGCCTATGTCGAAAAGACCGGCAACACCAACGACGAGATCATGACCGCCGCGTCCAGCATGGTCGGCCAGGTCGATGCCGTCTTTACCCCGACGGACAACGTGGTTATGGCTGCTGCCGCCGCTGTCTCCGAGACGCTGACCAAGGGCGGTATCCCGTTCTACACCGGTGCGGACAGCTTCGTCACGGCAGGTGCGTTTGCAACCTGCGGCGTCAACTACACCGAGCTGGGCACCTACACCGCCGACATGGCGCTCGACATCCTCGAGACCGGCGTTGTCCCCGCGTACCACGTCATGGACGGCGGCATCATCACCGTCAACACCGAGACCGCCGCCGCCTTGGGCATCGACTACAGCGCCTTCAACGATCTGGCCGGCCAGGTCGTCGAGGTCACCACGGCGGAATAAAAAAATCCCGGCCCCCTCCGGGAGGGGGCTCCGCCCGCAGGCGGTGGGGGAGAGAGCCTGGCCATCACCCGAAATATTTCGGGCAGTGGCAAGGTTCTCTCCCCCTGTCCTGCGGACATCCCCCTCGCAGAGGGGGACAAGTTTAATCAGAGAGGAAGTCACCCTATGTTTACCGTTGCCACCGTGCTGAATGCACTGGAGCTGGGCTTTATCTACGCGCTGGTCGCTATGGCGCTGTTTTTGAGCTTCCGCGTGCTGAACATCGCCGATATGACCACCGACGGTGCGTTCACGCTGGGCTGCGCCGTGTCGGCCACCGCCGCCGTGGCGGGCCACCCGTTCCTGGGGCTGCCGCTGGCCATGCTGGCCGGTGCGGCGGCGGGCTTTATCACCGCGTTTTTGCAGACAAAGCTCGCTGTGCCGTCGATTCTGGCGGGCATCATCACCAACACGGGGCTGTACACGGTCAACCTTGCGGTCATGGGCTTCTCCTCCAACGTGCCCATGCTGAAAACCAAAACGGTCTTTACCGCTGCACAGGGGATTTTTGGCGAGAGCGCACCCTATAAGCTCATCGTGGCGGCGCTTGTCACCGTTGTGGTCTGCGCGCTGCTCATCGCGTTCCTCGGCACCCGGTTGGGCCTGTCCATCCGCGCTACCGGCGATAACCCGGACATGGTCCGTGCGTCGTCCATCAACACCGCCTTCACAATCACGGTGGGCCTCTGCATCGCCAACGCCATGACCGCGCTGTCCGGCGCGGTGCTGGCCCAGTACCAGCGCTCGGCGGACATCAACCTCGGCACCGGCATGGTCGTCATCGGCCTGGCCTCGCTCATCATCGGCGAGACGCTCTTTGGCCGCGGCGGCATGTGGGTCAAGGCTGTGGCCGCCGTCGCAGGCAGCGTCATCTACCGCTTCATTATTGCGCTGGCCCTGCGTGCCAACGTCCCGTCGGAGTGCCTGAAGCTGATCTCCGCCGTCATTGTCGCGCTGGCCATTGCAGCCCCGGCCCTCAAGGCCAAGGCAGATTTCCGCCGCCGCCGCGCCAACGCCCAGAAGGGAGGTGCCCGCCATGCTTGATCTGAAAAACATCAGCAAAACGTTCAATCCGGGCACTGTCAATGAGAAGGTCGCCCTCGAAAACGTGAACCTGCATCTGGACGACGGTGACTTTGCGACGATTGTCGGCTCCAATGGCGCGGGCAAGTCCACGCTGTTCAACGCCATTGCGGGCGAGTTCATCGCCGACACCGGCACGATCACGCTGGACGGCAGGGACATCACCTTCCTGCCGGACTTCAAGCGTTCCAAGGCGATTGGCCGCATGTTCCAGGACCCGCTGCGCGGCACGGCCCCGCACATGACGATTGAGGAAAATCTGGCGCTGGCTTTCCTGCGCGCGTCGGGGCACACCTCGGCGTTCTCCCGCATCAACAAAAAGGACCGGGAGCTGTTTGCCGAAAAGCTCTCCGCGCTGGGTCTGGGGCTAGAGGACCGCATGAAACAGCCCGTGGGTCTGCTGTCCGGCGGCCAGCGCCAGGCGCTGACCCTGCTGATGGCGACCCTCGTCACGCCGAAGCTGCTGCTGCTTGACGAGCACACGGCGGCGCTGGACCCCGGCACGGCAGACAAGGTGCTGGAGCTGACAAAAAAAATCGTGGCCGAAAACCACCTGACCTGCCTGATGATCACCCACAACATGCACGACGCGCTGACCCTGGGCAACCGCACGCTGATGATGGACCACGGTCATATTGTGCTGGACATCAGCGGCGAGGAGCGCGCCCACACCACCGTGGACGGCCTGCTGGACCGCTTCGCAGAGAACGTCGGCCACGCGCTGGACAATGACCGGATCTTGCTGAGCAAAGAGAAGTAAAAAAGAACCGCCCCGCACGAAAAAACGTGCAGGGCGGTTTTTTGTAGAGAAAGGCTTCCCCCTCGGGGCTGCGCCCGCAGGCGCGTGTCGGAGCGCAACCGCCGAAGGCGGCTCTTGGCGCGGAGACTGAAGCTGTCAGTGGCCCCGACCACTGACTGATGAGGGCAAAGCTACCGACAGCAGCCCGTTACCGGGCAATTGCCGCAAGGCCGCCCCTCATCCGGCCTCGGGCGGGGCCTCGGCCACCTTCCCCCGCAGGGGAAGGCAAGGAAGATCACGTCTCCGCCAAATCAAACCGGTAGATCGTCGTCGAGCTGTACGGCTTGCCCGGCAGCAGCGTCGTGTCGGGGAAGTTCGGGTGGTTCGGCGCGTCGGGAAAGTCCTCCGTCTCAAAGCAGACGGCATCCCGGGCAGCGTAGTGTGCGCCGTCCTTGCCCGCCGTGACCGGGGCCAGGAAGTTGGCCGTGTACAGGTGGACGCCCGGCAGGGTTGTCAGCACCTCCATGCGGATGCCGGTCTCGGGGCCGACAGCCCAGGCGGCGTGGCGCAGACCGCTGTCACGGATGACATAGCACTGATCGTAGCCGCAGCAATCGGTCAGCGGGGTGAAATCTGCGCCGATGTCCAGCCCCAGCGTCTTTTCTTCGGTGAAGTCCATCGGGGTGCCCTTGACCGGCAGCTTGCGCCCGGTGGGGATGCTGGCGGCGTCGGCCTCGAGGTAAAAATCGGCGTCCACCGTCACGCGATGGCCCAGCGCACTGCCGCTGGCGTGGCCGTTCAGGTTAAAATAGCTGTGGTTCGTCATATTGCAGACGGTGGGCGCGTCGGTGGTCGCCCCGTAGCGGATGACCAGCCCGCTCTTGGCCAGGCTGTACTGGATGGTCAGCTCAAAATTGCCGGGGAAGCCGTCTGTCCCGGCGGGGCTCGTGGCCGTCATCGTCACACTGTCGGTCTCGCCGGGGGTCAGCGCCACGTCAAACATCGTGTGATTGAACCCGTGTAGGCCGCTGTGCAGACAGTTTCCGTTCTGGTTCGGCGTGATATGGACGATCTCCTCATACAGCGGGAACTGCGCGCCCGCAATGCGGTTGGCAAAGCGGCCCACGGCGGCGCCCATGCTGTCGGTGTTCAGCTCATAGTCGGCGGCGGTGTCATAGCCCAGCACGACGTCCACGGGATTGCCCTTGCGGTCTTTTACGATGATGCGATGGATAATGGCGGCGTAGCTCAGCAGCTGCACCTCGATAAAATCGTTTTTCAGCGTCGCCAGCTTAACGGTCTGGCCGCTGGTGGACTTACCGAAATCCTGAATCGAAACGGACATGATGGGACCCTCCTTATTTCTTTGTGTCGGCGGTGACGCCCTGTGCGGCCAGGTCCTCGCGCACGCTCTCGGCCACGCTGCCGGTGCCGTAGTTCAGCATACGGTTCACGCGGCTGACCGTGGCGCTGGATGCGCCGGTCTCGCGGCGGATCTCGCTGTAGACCTTGCCCTGCAAAAGGCACCCGGCCACAGCGTAGCGCTGCTCCATCGTGCGCAGCTCGGTCACGGCGCACAGGTCGTCAAAAAAGCGGATGCACTCATCCAGGCTGTTCAGTCGCAGGATCGCCTCATACAGGGCGGTGTTACGTTCATTCTGCTGCATAGCGTAAAGGCGCACAGCGGTGCGCCGACCTCTTTCTTTGTAAAATTTGCATTTGTTCGGTCTTGGCATCTTTTAATATTCTAGCAAATTTGCCCAAACAAGTCAATACACTAAAGTACGAAAGTGTGTTAAAACCGCTTGCATTTAACACCAAAATGTTGTATCATAGAAGCATCAAATGTAAGGGCAATACCGCATAATTCTAAGTGCCGCAGCCGCCGGAGCGGTGCTTAAGCCGTAAGGCGGGAATTATGCGGTGTTGCCTTAGGGAGACTGCCATGCCGACAACATTACTGATTGTGTATCGCGTGCTGGGCACCGTGCTTTTTGCACTGGCCGCAGCCGCCATTGTGGAAAAATACCGCACGGTCCGCGGGGCCGTGCTGCTGCCCGCCCGCGTGCTGGAATGCCGCCGTGCGTCATCCACCAGCAACAGCCGGGGTGCGGGCGGCTACCGCTATCTGGTGGAGCTGTACGCCAACGGTCGGCGGCTGGAGCTGGAGACGAACGACGCCTTCTGGTTCAGGCACGACAAGGACAAGGGTAAGGTGCTGCAGGTCTGGTACAACCCCAACGCCCGCTGTGTGGAGCGAAAAAGCTGGGAGACGGAATTTTTTGCGGCGGTGCTGGCCGTGATCGGCGCGGCGCTGCTGCTGATCCGGTGAGGTGCCTATGAGCTGGATTTTGTATGTGCTGCTGGTGCTGGCCGTGGCGGGGGACATCCTGCTGGCCGTGGTGCTGGCAAAGGTAATGCACAAAAATGACGAACCGCAGCAGAAAATTGATACGGCGGATGACTTTGTCCGCGCGGTGACGCCGGTTTTGCAGAGCGAGACCGACCTGCTGGCCGAGCAGCTGCGCGCCATGCAGGGCGAGAGCGCCCGCACAACGACGGCGACGCTGCGGGATTTTTCTGCCGTTCTGGCCGAGAACCAGCGCCAGAACGCCGCCGCCAGCACGGCGCGGCTGGAATCCATTGACCGAGCCGGGGCCGCCCGCCAGAAGGCCGCGAACGATGCCCTGCTGGCCCAGCTGACGATGATGGAAACGCGGTTGAAAAATCTTGAGGACTCCAATGCGACCCGGATGGACAGTGTGCGCGGCGCGCTGGTGCAGGGTCTGAACACGATCCGCGCCGACAACAACAAGAAGCTGGATGAGATCCGCGGCACAGTCGAGGAAAAATTGCAGGACACACTGCAGCAGCGCATCAACGACTCGTTCAAGACGGTCAGTGCCCAGCTTGAGCAGGTCTACAAGGGTCTGGGCGAGATGCAGAATCTGGCCGCCGACGTGGGCAGCTTAAAGCAGGTGCTGTCCGGCGTCAAGACCCGCGGCATCCTGGGCGAGGTGCAGCTCGGCGCGATTTTGGAGCAGATCTTGGCCCCCGGCCAGTACGCCTGCAACGTTGCCACCGTGCCCGGCAGCACGAACCGCGTGGAGTACGCCATCAAGATGCCGGGGCAGAACGGCACGGTCTGGCTGCCCATCGACGCGAAATTCCCGGGCGATACCTACGCGCATTTGCAGGCGGCGCAGGAGCGCGGCGATGCTGCCGCTGTGGCCGCCATGCGCAAGGCGCTGAACAACGTCCTGCGCGCCGAGGCCAAGGACATCCACGACAAGTACATTGAGGTGCCCTACACGACGAGCTTCGGCATCCTGTTCCTGCCGTTTGAGGGGCTGTACGCCGAGGTGGTTTCCAGCGGTGTAACGGAGCTTTTGCAGCGGGATTACCAGATCACGGTGGCCGGGCCGTCCACAATGGCGGCGCTGCTCAACGCCCTGCAGATGGGCTTCCGCACGCTGGCCATCCAGAAGCGCAGCGGCGAGGTCTGGACTATCTTGGGTGCGGTCAAGACCGAGTTTGAAAAGTTCGGCGCGGGTCTGCAGCAGATGCAGCGCCACCTGAACCAGACCGGCTCCGATCTGGAGGAGCTGATCGGCCCCCGCAGCCGCGCCATTACCCGCAAGCTCGAATCCGTCCAGCAGCTTGACCCGGATACGGCCACAGAGCTATTGGGCATTGAGGAGTAGGGGCGGGAGCCTCCCTGCCGGGCCGTGTGCGGGTATTGCATTGCTAAAAAGTTTATAGAGCAGTAGGGGCGGCATATATGCCGCCCGCCACCTTGCGCTGCCGCCCTCTGCCCTTATTTATAGCTTCTTCCAAAATCACATCTTCCGTAGGGGCGGATTCCGTATCCGCCCGCGGCTTTCCCACAAATGGCCATTTGCTATACACGGCAGGGCCGGGCATGCCCGGCCCCTACAGTGTGGTTGTTTGCTTTCCACGCTGTCATTTTTGCCAGAATCCGCTCCCGCAAGGGGGCTTTTTCTATGCCCTTATCCACTTTACAGCGCGGAAAAACTGTGGTATACTAAACAAGTTATTGAACAGTCAACAACATGCGGCGCTGCCGCACGCCCATAAAGGAGTTACTGCCATGATCCGTATTGTTACCGATTCCGCCGCCGATCTGACTGCGGAGCAGCTGTCCGTCCCCGGCATCTTTGTTGTGCCGCTGTCTGTCACCTTTGCAGACGGCACCACCCAGCTCGATGACGGCACGATGACGAAGGATGAATTTTTCGTCCGCCTGGCAGAGGACAGCAAGCTGCCCCGTACAAGCCAGCCCAGCCCGGCCAGCTTTATGCAGGTGTATGAGGATGCCGCCGCAGCGGGGGATGAGGTCCTTGTGATCACCATCGGCCAGAAGTTGTCCGGCACCTACCAGTGCGCGCATCTGGCCGCCGCCGATGTCGGCCTGCAGGTGCATATCGTGGACTCTGAGGCGGCCTCGCAGGCTGAGGCGCTGCTTGTCCGTGAGGCGGTGCGCCTGCGCGATGAGGAGGGCCTGACGGCGGAGGAAATCGCCGCAGTGCTGGAGCAGTTCAAAAAGCGGGTGCGTATCGTCGCCGTAGTGGACAGCCTCAAGCATCTGCAGAAGGGCGGACGGCTGCCCGCCGCCGTTGCCATTGTGGGCGGCGCGCTCGGCATCAAGCCGGTGCTGGCCCTGAAGGACGGCGAGATCAAGCTGGTGGACAAGGGCCGCGGACGCCCCGGCGCGCTCGTCGCCATGTTCAAGCAGCTGGACGCGCTCGGCGGTATTGACCCGCGCTACGGCTATACGCTGCTCTACAGCGATAATAAGCAGCTTATTGCACCGGTACACCACTACATGCACCAGAATCTCCAGCTGACCGGCGGCCGGGTGGCCCAGCTTGGCCCCACCATCGGCACCCATGTCGGTCCCGGCGTGGTCGGCGTGGTGTTTGTGGCGAAGGAGTAAACCTGTAAAATATAAAAATGCAGGGGCGAGCAATGCCCGCCCCTGTAAGTTGAGCTTCTCCATTCGGAGAAGCTTTTTTATTTTCCGCTGAAAAACTTATTCAGTGCATACACCCCCAGCACGAGGACGCCGAGGACGAGGAAGATGCCGGCCATACCGGCGCAGAGCATCGAGAGGGTGACGGGAAGAAGTGCGGTTGACATGGGTTGACCTCCTTATACGCAGCTGCTCATAAGGGTCAGGATCAGGCCGCCGGCAATGACCGACGCGATCTGGCCCGAGACGTTGACACTGATCGAGTACATCAGCAGGAAATTCTGGTTGTCCTCAGCCAGGCCCATCTGGTTGACGACGCGCCCGCTCATCGGGAACGCAGAAATGCCTGCCGCGCCGATCATCGGGTTGATTTTTTTGCCCTCGGGCAGGAACAAATTCAACAGCTTGGCGAAGAAAACGCCGCCGGCGGTGTCAAAAATAAACGCGACCAGACCCAGCGCCAGGATCAGCAGTGTGTCGGGCCGGACGAATTTGTCGGCGGTCATCTGGCCCGCCACGGTCAGGCCCAGCACAATCGTGATAAGGTTTGCCAGTACGTTCTGCGCGGTCTCGGACAGGGCGTTCAGCACGCCGCACTCGCGCAGCAGGTTGCCGAACATGAGGAAACCGACCAGCGCCACACTGGCGGGCGCGACAAGCCCGGCCAGCATAGTGACCACAATCGGGAACAAAATTTTGGTGGTTTTGCTGACGCTGCCCTTCTGGTACGGCATCCGAATCAGCCGCTCTTTTTTGGTCGTGCACAGGCGGATGACCGGCGGCTGCACGATGGGCACAAGCGCCATGTAGCTGTACGCCGCGACCATGATGGCACCCAGGTATTTGCTGCCCAGGGTGTTCGCCACGAAGATAGCCGTCGGGCCGTCCGCCGCGCCGATGACCGCGATGGACGCCGCGTCGGGCAGGTCAAAGAACAGCCCCGCCAGCACGAGTGTGACAAAAATGCCGAACTGCGCCGCCGCACCGAACAGCATGAGCCACGGCTTTTCCAGCAGCGGGCCGAAGTCGATCATGGCGCCGATGCCGATGAAAAGCAGCAGCGGGAACAGCTCATTAGACATACCGGCGTCAAAAAGCGCACTGATGGGGCCGACGGTAGTCCCCTGCGTGATGGCCCCGGACAGCGGCAGATTGACAAGGATCGCGCCGAAGCCCATAGGCAGCAAGAGACTCGGCTCCATCTTTTTGGCGATGGCCAGGTAAATCAGCAGGCCGCCGATGACCCACATGACAACCATCTGCCATGTGAGATTGCCGAAGTTGGCGAACAGCCCGGCGAAGGTTTGCAGAAATTGCATGTATGATACCTCCCGTTTGTGGGCGGCAGGGTACAAAAAAAGACCCCTGCCGCAGAAAAAGTCTGCGGCAAAAGTCTCAGTGTTCACAGTATGCCCCGGGGCGGCAGGCCACCCGTGGTGACGAAGCGATACGGCGCGGTGACCCGCGTCCCTTACTCCCTTTTACCTTGAGGGTATTATAACGCGGAAAAGGGGATTTTGCAAGAGAAACTTTTGAGGGATGCGGGGGTGAGGGAGACGGGAGGGATGAATCCCTCCCCTGCAAGCAGCCAGAAGGTTTGCGGCAAATTTGTAGGGGGCGGCGTCCCGACGCCCCGCGGAGGGGTCAAGACCCCTCCCTACGATGCGGGGTGAAAAGAAGGGGTGTAAAGCGGAAAAGGGCGTTGGCGTAAGGCTGCGGGCCGGGCATGCCCGGCCCCTACAGACTGCTATAAATGGGTGTGGCCGAGAGGGGCAAGGGAGGCACCCGTCCTCGGATTAGTAGACAGAAAAATACCCCACATGCTCCGGGTGGTTGTCCTCGACCAGCACGGTAAAGCCGCCGGGGTTGACCTCGGTGTTCTTGCCGAAGGCTTCCTCGGCAATCAGATGCGGGCCGCGGTTCAGGATGATCTCCGCCGTCTGGACAACGCCGACGCGGCGGTAGTGGAGAATATCCCCCTCGGCACGGACGATCTCGAGCCGCCCGCCGTCAAAGGCGTCGCAGCTGCGGCGCAGGGCGGCCAGCGTTTTGATCGGGCCGCGCAGCCGCTGCTCGGTGGAGTTCCAGTCAAAGAACGCACGGTTGAACGGGTCGCGGTAGCCCTGCATGGCGATCTCGTCGCCGTAGTAGACGCAGGGCACGCCGGGCAGCGTGAAAATCATCGCATAGCCCAGCAGCAGTCTGCGGATGGCCGCGTCCATCTGGCCGGAGGGAATGATCCGCTTGCTCTGCCAGTAGCGGTCGTGGCCGTTGCAGGGCTCGCCCGCAATCGCCGTGATGGCGCGCTCGGTGTCGTGGGTGGACAGGAAATTCATCGCACAGTTCAGCGCCGGGGCGGGGTAGTGCTCGCAGATCTGCATCAGAGCGTCGGCCACGGCGGTGACGTCCGCGCCGTGCAGGTAATCCAGCGTGGCGCTGCGGAACGGGTAGTTCATCACGGCGTCCAGACCGTGCCCGCGCAGGTAGGTGCGGCGGCGGCCAAAGGCCTCCTTCGTTGTCGCATCTTCCCACACTTCGCCCAGCAGCAGCTTGTCCTCGCCGTGGGATTTGACGGCGGCGCGAATTTTTTCAATAAAATCGTCGGGCAACTCGTCGGCCACGTCCAGCCGGAAGCCGGACGCACCCAGATTCAGCCAGGTGTCGATGACGCCGCCCTTGCCGCAGATAAATTCCACGTAGGAGGGGGATTCCTCCTGCACCTCGGGCAGCGTCTCAAAGCCCCACCAGCTGCGGTAGCCGCAGGGATAGCCCGAGTCAAAGTCGTACCAGCTGCGGTAGGGAGAGCTGCGGTCCCGGTACGCGCCGCCCGGGCCGTATCGACCCTCGCGGTTGAAGTAGCGGGAATCCGACCCCGTGTGGCTGAACACGCCGTCCAGGATGATGCGGATGCCCTCTTTGGCGGCAGCGGCGCACAGGGCGCTGAACTCCTCGTTCGTGCCCAGCAGCGGGTCGGCCTTGAGGTAGTCCGCCGTGTTGTAGCGGTGGTTGGCGTGGGCCTCAAAAATCGGGTTCAGGTAGATGCAGGTCACACCTAAATCGCGCAGGTACGGCAGCTTTTGTTGGATTCCCGCGAAGTCGCCGCCGTAATAGTCCATGTTCAGGTAGCCCTCGCTCTGCTCGGTGGGCCAGAAATACGGCTCGCCGGTCTTGTCGGTGCGGTAGATGCGGTCTGCAAACGGCATCGCTTTGTCAGGCTTTCCCTCGCAGAAGCGGTCCGGGAAAATCTGATACATCGTGCCGTTTTTCAGCCAGTCGGGCGTCTTGAAGTCCGGCTCGTAGACCGTCAGCTGCCAGTCCTGACCGTCAGTCCAGCTGAGCACACCCTCACCGCCCGGCGTGCGGTAGATGCGGCGGAAGTCGGTGTAGAGGTCAAAGTGATAAAAGTACAGCCCCGAGGTCGTCGGCGTGACGGTCAGCGCGAAGTGGTTGACCTTGGGTGTCTGGCCCGTGAACTCCATGCGGTAGTGGACGGGGTCCTCGCGGTCTTTCGTCAGCACCAGATGCGGGTCAACGTAGCCGAGGTCCTCCGGCACGGTCAGGTTGAAGGTCACAGGCTGACCGGCCTTCACCGCCCCGAACGGAGATTTGCAGGTGAGGTCGAGGCTGTTGTAGAATGTGTGGGACATGGAAGTCTCCCCTTTACGTTAGCGTAAAGCCTTCTCCCCTGGGGGAGAAGGTGGCCCGGAGGGCCGGATGAGGGGAGAGCCTGCCGCTATGGCCCGGCAAAAGGGCGGCAGGGCAGACTTGGCCCTCATCAGTCACCTTCGGTGACAGCTTCCCACGATGGGGAAGCCTGCACAAAAAAGCCGTGCCCCAAACAGGGCACGGCAAAAATCAGATAACCAGATTATTTGACGGGAGTAGCGCCCCAGATGTCACGCGCATAGTCCATGATGGAACGGTCTGCGCTGAAGATGCCTGCGTTGGAGATGTTCTTCAGGCTCATGTGGTTCCACTTCTGCTTGTCGCGGTACAGCTCCTGCAGGTCGTGCTGGGCACGGCGGTAGTCCTTGAAGTCCGCCATGACCATGTACGGGTCGGAGTTGCGCAGGTTGCTGGTGACCTCGCTGAAGTTCTCGCCGTTCCAGCCCTTCTCCAGGAAGTCCAGAACTGCCATCGCGGTGTTGTCGCCGCTGATGAAGGCGTTCGGGTGGTAGCCCATGCCCTTCAGCGCGTTGACCTCGGGGGTCAGCATACCGAAGATGATCTCGTTCTCATGGCCGGCAGCGTCGGCGATCTCAACGTTTGCGCCGTCCAGCGTACCCAGCGTGATCGCGCCGTTCAGCATGAACTTCATGTTGCCGGTGCCGGATGCCTCGGTGCCGGCCAGAGAGATCTGCTCAGAGACCTCGGAGGCGGGCATCAAGCGCTCGGACAGGCTGACGCAGTAGTCCTCGAGGTAGACGATGCGCAGCTTGCCGCGGACAGCGGGGTCCTCGTCGATCAGCTTGCCCAGCTTGCAGATCATGCGGATCATCTGCTTGGCCATGTAGTAGCCGGGGGCGGCCTTCGCGCCGAAGATGTAGGTCTTGGGGGTGAACTCGGCGTTGGGGTTGTTCTTCAGGTACAGGTACTCGGCAGCGATGTTCAGCGCGTTCAGGTGCTGGCGCTTGTACTCGTGCATACGCTTGACCTGGCAGTCAAAGATAGAATCCGGGTCAATGACCTGGCCGGTGGCCTTCTGCAGGTAGTTGGCAAAGTTGGCCTTGTTCTCACGCTTGACCTTGGCGGCGGCAGCCTGCACGGTCTTGTCGTCCACGAACTTCTCCAGCTTCTTCAGCTCGGAGGCATCGGTCTTGAAGCCGTCACCGATGGTCTCCTCCAGCAGATGGGTCAGGCCCGGGTTGGAGCAGAGCAGCCAGCGGCGGTAGGCGATGCCGTTCGTGACGTTCTTGAATGCCTGCGGCTTGTACAGGAAGTAATCATGGAAAACGCTGTCCTTGATGATCTCACTGTGCAGCTTGGAAACGCCGTTGATGGCGTGGCAGGTGTAGGCGCAGATGTTGGCGGTGCGGACCTGGTTGTCGCCGATGATCGCCATATAGTCGATCTTGCCCTGGTCGCCGGGGAAGGCCTTGGCCAGGTCGGCGCGGCAGCGGCGGTCCATCTCGCAGACGATCTGCCAGATGCGGGGCAGGGTGTTGCGGAAGATGTCCGCGTTCCACTTCTCCAGTGCCTCGCTCATGACGGTGTGGTTGGTGTAGGCAAAGACCTTGCGGCAGATGTCGAAGGCAGCGTCCCACTCGTAGCTGCACTCATCCAGCAGGATGCGCATCATCTCGGGGATGGCGACGGTGGGGTGGGTATCGTTCAGCTGGATGGCGACCTTGTCGGCCAGGTTGTCCAGCGTGCCGTACTGGTTCAGGTGGTTCTGCAGGATGTCTGCGATGGACGCGGCAGAGAAGAAGTACTGCTGGCGCAGGCGCAGGATCTTGCCCTCGGTATGGTTGTCGTTGGGGTAGAGGATCTTGGAGATCAGCTCGGCAGAGGCAGACTGGCTGATAGCCGTGTTGTAGTTGCCGGCGTTGAAGCTGCTCATATCAAAGCTGGGGGCCTTAGCCTGCCACAGACGCAGCTTGGAAACACCGTTGGAGCCGTAACCGGCGACATACATATCGTTGGGCACGGCGATAACGGAGTTGTAGTTCTCATACTTGACGTGATGGAAGCCGCCCTCCCAGGTCTCGATGGCCTGGCCGTCAAAGCGGATCTCCTGGGCCTGGTCGGGATGGCTCTTGATCCAGACCTGACCGCCGGGCAGCCAGTTGTCAGCAGTCTCCTGCTGCCAGCCGTCCACGATCTTCTGCTTGAAGATGCCGTACTCGTACAGGATAGAGTAGCCGGTGCCGGGGATGCCGTCGGTGGCCATGCCGTCCAGATAGCAGGCGGCCAGGCGGCCCAGACCGCCGTTGCCCAGGCCCGCATCGGGCTCCTGCTCATAGATGGTGTCGATCTTGACATCGGCATCAGCCAGCACGCTCTCGGCAACCTCGTTCAGGCCAAGGTTGAACAGGCTCGTGCGCAGGCTGCGGCCCATGAGGAACTCCATGCAGAGGTAGTAGACCTGCTTCTTGCCCTCGCCCAGGACCTTGGACTGGTACTGTTTCTGGCGGTCAGACATGATCTGGCGGGTGATCATGGCCAGGCAGCGGTAGATCTGATCGGCGGAGGCCATGTCCAGAGTGACATTGCACTCACTCATCAGCTTGTCCTTGAGCAGCTTCTCAAATTCACGCTTTGTGTATTTCAAAATCGTTCTCTCCTTCTTTGCAGTCATGAGAATTCATGATTTTTGCGCTCTTTTCGGTGCTTTCAATAAACCACACTCTAGATTATAACGATATTTAGCGGATTGCGCAAGTCAAAATTGCCTGTTTGCGGGTTTTTTATACAATTCCGTCAAAAAGGGCTTTTGCAAATCGGTAATTTGTACTATAATAGATGTAAGATTCTGCGCCCCCACTGTAAATAAAGGCGTGCAGAGACCGGAAGGAGTATGATTATGGGTATGGCTACCTCAAAAGTGCGGCTGAACATCTGCGGTTCCAGCTATGTAGTCAACACGAGTGAGAGCGAGGATTACATGAAGAACCTCGCGGACCGACTGAACCTGGACATGAACGAGCTGATGGCGTCCTCGAACTCGGTCTCCATCACGACGGCGGCAGTCATGACCGCGCTGAACTATCGTGATGAGCTGGAAAAGGCCAGCGGCAGCGCCGACAATATGCGCCGCCAGATCAAGGACTACCTCGAGGATGCGGCCAGCGCCAAGATGGCTGCCGAGGAGGCCCGCCGTGAGAATGCGTCGCTCAAACGCCGTGTGGATGAGCTGGAGCGCCGCCTGCGCCGCAATCAGTTCCCGGCGGAGGACGAATGAGCCGCCCCGAGATTTTAGCCCCGGCGGGCAACCGTGAGATGCTTGGCGCCGCTGTTTTCAGCGGCGCTGATGCTGTTTATCTGGGGCTGACGGGCTTTAACGCGCGCCGCACGGCGGGCAACTTTACCCCCGACGAGCTGCGGGAGGCCGTGGCGTTCTGCCATGCCCGCGGCGTCAAGGTGCATGTGACGCTGAATACGCTGGTCTATGACCGGGAGCTGTCCGGCCTGGCCGACGCCGTGCGCGCCGTGGCTGCAGCCGGGGCGGATGCCGTCATTGCGGACGATCTGGCGACGGCGCAGCTGGTCAAAAGTATTGCACCGACGCTGCACCTGCACGGCTCGACCCAGATGAGCGTCCACACGCCCGAGGGCGCTAAGGAGCTTGCCGCGCTGGGCTATGACCGCGTCATTCTGGCGCGTGAGCTGTCGCTGGAGGAGATTCGTGCCGTCTGCGAGGCCAGCCCCATCGAGGTCGAGGTCTTTGTCCACGGCGCGCTCTGCATGAGCGTGTCCGGCCAGTGCATGATGAGCGCGTTCCTCGGCGGGCGCAGCGGCAACCGCGGTGCCTGTGCGGGTCCCTGCCGCCTGCCGTTTGACGCAAGTGCCGGTTTGAAACCCGGCCAGCCGGGCCGTGCCTGCCATTTGAGCTTAAAGGACATGGACTACATCCCGCACCTGCGGGAGCTGATGGACGCGGGTGTCGCCAGCGTGAAGATCGAGGGCCGCCTGCGCACGCCCGAGTACGCGGCGGCAGTCGTCACAGCCTGCCGTGCGGTCTGCGCGGGCCAGCCCTACGACGAAAAGCTCGTGCGGGACATCTTCTCGCGCTCGGGCTTCACCGACGGCTACCTGACGAACCGCAACGACGGCAAGATGTTCGGCGTGCGCACCGAGGCCGACGCCGCGGCGACCCGCGCCGCCACGCCCAAGGCACGCGAGCTGTTCCGCCGCGAGCTGCAACGCGTGCCCGTACACTATGAATTGAGCGGCGGCGTGGAGGACGGCGGCGTCAAGCTGACCGCCCGCGACGACGACGGCCACAGGGTCAGCGTCTACAGCGCCGACGAGCCGCAGCCTGCCCAGAAGGATCCGCTGCCCGGTATTGAACGCGCCCTCGGCAAGACCGGCGGCACGCCGTTTGTCATGGACGGCCTTGCCGCCGCGCCGGGGGAGGGGGGCTTCGGCTTCCTGCCCGGTGCCGCCTGGAACGAGCTGCGCCGCGAGGCGCTGGACAAGCTGCTGGAAAAGCGCAGCGAGGTCACGCCCCACGCCGTACAGGCGTTTGAAATCCCGAACTATCCCGCCCATACCGTGGGGCAGCTGCCCGCGCTGGCCGCCCGCTTTGCCAATGCGGCCCAGTGCCCGGCGGAGGCGGCGGAGAAGCTGCAATACCTGATTTTCCCGATCACCGAAGCCGAGAGCATCCCCGAGGCATGGCGGGGGAAAACGCTGCTGGAGCTGCCGCGGGTCATGTTCGGCAGACTCGAGCAAAAGACCGCCGCGCGGCTGGACGCCCTGCAGGACGCGGGTTTTGCCGGGGCGGTGGTCAACAACCCCGCACAGCTGCGCTATACCGACGGCTGGACGCTGTACGGCGGCCTGGGCCTGAACGTCACGAACCCGATGAGCGCCGCGCGGTATGCGTCCCTGGGGGTGCAGGGCATGCTTTTGCAGCCCGAGACCGCGCTGACGGCCATGCAGGCCGTGGCCCCCGGCGTGCCCACGGCGGCGCTCTGCTACGGCCATCTGCCGCTGATGCTGACCCGCGCCTGCCCCCTGCGCAATGTGCGCGACTGCGGCAAATGCCCGGGCGGCGGCACGCTGCGGGACCGCAAGGGCCGCGACTTCACCGTGACCTGCTCGGCCCCCGGCGGGGCGGGCGTGCGCACAGTGTTCAACCCGGTGCCGCTCTACATGGGCGAGCGTCTGCGTGAGCTGCCCGTGGACGTGGCGGTAGCGGCCTTCACGACAGAGACCCCCGCCCGCGTATCCCAGATTTTGGACCTGCTTTTCAACGCCCAACCGTTTGACAGCGAGTTTACGCGTGGGTTATACTATACAAATAACTAACACCGCAGGCTGACCCGAAAAAGGGCGGCTTGCAAATAAAAAATAAGAAATAATAAATAATAAAGAATGTGGAGTTTGCGCCACGGCGCAAACAAATTTTTTGAGCGGAGCGCAGCGACGCGGTCCACCGCATTTATTATTTTTTATTTATTATTTATTATTTGAAAATCGGAGACTTTGCCTTATGAATCCCATTGTAAAATACAAAAAGTTGGATGCCCGCGCCGTTGTGCCGCAGTACGCTACGCCCGGCGCGGCGGCGGCGGACCTGTGCGCGGTGCTGGATACACCGCTGACGCTGGCCCCGATGCAGCGCGCCCTCGTGCCCACCGGCCTTGCCATCGAGCTGCCCGGCCCCGCGTGCGTCGCCCTTGTCTACGCCCGCAGCGGCCTGTCCATCAAGCACGGTCTCTGCATGGCGAACGGCGTCGGTGTCATTGACAGCGACTACCGCGGTGAGCTGCGCGTGCCGATGGTGAACCTGTCCAACGAACCCTACACCATCCAGCCCGGTGAGCGCGTCGTGACGGTTTTGGTATTCCAGACGGGACTGCAGGCGCCGGCGCGACAGTTCGGAACCGACAAAGTAGGCCAGCGATTCCAGCACGCGTGTATCGTCAATGCCGGAGGCGGCATTTGCAACGCCCAACAGGCCGCGGCCGAACGTGTGCGGCAGCGGCGCAAATAGCAGGGCGCTGACCCCGGCATCCTGCATCTGTGCCGCGACCTGACGGTATTCAGGGCCCAGCCGCTCCGCAAGGATACATTGTGCCTGAGGCGATTCAAGCAATCGGTTGAGCAGCGATCCGTTGGACAGGGAGATCGAAGGAAGCTCCAGAGGTTCCGCGTCGGCGGCCGTCCACAGCTGGGTGCAGTGCACGCTCCTGCCGGAAGCATGCAGCTCCAGCAGGAACGCGTGAGATGCCTGATAGAAACCGCCGACACAGGACAGCACGGCCTGCGCGGCCTCGCGGGAGGATGCCGCGTCCATCAGGCGGCGGATGCATTCCACCAATGTTCGCTCGGTCTCCAGCTTGCGGGCGGTGTCCCGGCTCAGCAGCTCCTGTTCGGTGATATCCACCGCGATCTCCAGCCGCGCCGGACGTCCGTCCCAATCAATCAGTTTGTCTTTCAAAAGAAAATGCCGCCCCATGGAAGGGTTGTTGAATTCCCAAACGTAAAATTTGTCCGGTGTGAGCCGGGCATTGGTGCAGTAAGGACAAGGGGCGGGCTGGCCCTGCAGCAGTGCATAGCATGGCTTGCCCTTGTAATCCCGGGTGGGGAGCAGAGAACGGCAGCGGCGGTTGGCGTAAAGCAATTCATATGTATTCGGGTCGCTCACATAAACGATCTCATCCAACGCATCCAGCAGGTCCTGTGGGCCCATTGCCGCAGCACTCCTTTCCAGAACTTTCCTCTTAAGCATAGCATGAATTCGTTTTGATATCAATATGCATTCGGATAATTTGAAGTGATTACGATATACTTTTGATATCACTTTGAATGGAGGCTGTGCCGTGGGAAACTATTATGCACCGTTTTCCCTGCGCATTTCTGAGACTTTGATCACAAAGCTGAAAATCATTGCGATAGAGAACAAACGCTCTACCAATAAAGAGATGGAGTATGCGTTGGAAAAATATGTGAATGAGTATGAAAAGGCGCATGGGGAAGTTCCTGTGTAAGGATACGCCAAGGCCCCGGTGCACGGACG
>OLOW01000625.1_pt1 | contig 23845 bp, 20 predicted proteins | sample 1672801 | NCBI WGS metagenome assembly OLOW01 (sample SAMEA3136725, study PRJEB25190) | human gut metagenome | biome: human gut; feature: human-associated habitat; material: faeces | place: Austria | collected 2013 | reverse complement strand
TGGCTTTCTTTTGCACACTTTTCTTTCGCCATCGAAAGAAAAGTGTGAGCGCCCCTTGGGACGGCCAGTCCCAATCCGCGCCGGAGTCGGCGCGTCAATCCCCACCAAGGGGATTTGCTTACGGCAAAGTTGTTGCCTATCGCTGCAAGCAGGGGGCTTTCCGCTCGCCCCCTGCACCCCTTCGGATCGCCTCCGAAGTAAATGAGTACCCCATGAAGGTTATAAGCCCTTCCCTCACGCCGTAGTCGGCGCGTCACTCCCCCTCAAAGGGGAACTTCCTCGGCAGAGGCTTCTCTCTACGGAGCAAGCAGGGTGGCTTTCCGCTCGCCCCCCTGCACCCCCTTCGGGGAGTCGGCGTACCGATGAGGCATGGATTTGCGCCTGCAGGAGCACTGGGGGCTTTCCTCGGGGCAAACAATCGAGCGACCCCGTTCCCCATCATATTCCCCCTGTCCCCCGCACACACTATCCCCATCCCCCGCATATCCTCCTATTGCCCGGCACAGGCAAACTCTAAGGAAAAGAGGTCATTCGCTATGCATCCGTATCGTGTAGGTATCGTGGGCGCGACCGGAATGGTCGGCCAGCGCTTCACTCTCCTGTTGGAACATCACCCTTGGTTTCAGGTGACCTGTCTGGCCGCGTCCGCCCGCAGCGCGGGAAAACCTTACCGGGAAGCAGTGGAAGGCCGCTGGGCGTTCAAGGATCGCCCCATTCCCGCTAACGTGGCGGATATGACCGTGCTGGACGCTGCTCAGGTGGAGGAAGTGGCCTCCCGGGTGGATTTCGTCTTCTGTGCCGTGGATATGAAGAAGGACGAGATCCGCGCGCTGGAGGAACGCTACGCCCGGACGGAAACGCCAGTGGTGTCCAATAACAGCGCCAACCGCGGCGTCAGCGACGTTCCCATGCTGATCCCCGAGATCAACGGCGACCACGCGGCGGTGATCGAGGCTCAGCGGAAGCGTCTGGGCACGAAAAACGGCTTCATCGCCGTCAAGCCCAACTGCTCCATCCAGAGCTACGTGCCCGCCCTGTGGCCCCTTTTGGATTTTGAACCCAAGAAGGTCATGGTTTGCACCTATCAGGCCATCAGCGGTGCGGGCAAGACCTTCGAGCGCTGGCCGGAAATGGTGGATAACGTGATCCCCTACATCGGCGGCGAGGATGAAAAGAGCGAAAAGGAACCGCTGAAGATTTTCGGCCATCTGGAAAACGGCCAGATCGTCAACGCATCCGAACCGGCTATCAGCGCCCAGTGCCTGCGGGTCGCCTGCTCCGACGGCCATATGGCGGCGGTCAGCGTGGAGTTCGGCAAAAAGCCCTCTCTGGAGACCATTTTGGAACGCTGGGCCAACTGCCATCCCGCAACGGAGGGATTGGGTCTGCCCTCCAGCCCGGAGAAATTCCTGACCTACTTCGACGACCCCGCCCGGCCCCAGACCCGACTGGATCGCGACCTTTACGGCGGCATGGGCATTTCCATCGGCCGTCTGCGGGAAGACCCCGTGCTGGACTACAAGTTCGTCTGTCTGAGCCACAACACCCTGCGGGGCGCGGCGGGCGGCGGCGTTCTCAGCGCCGAATACCTGTGCAAGCTGGGCTATATTCCCCACAAATAACCGCCTGACAGGAGGAAAAACATCATGACACAACCTCTGTTTCGCGGCGCGGCCACCGCGCTGGTCACTCCCCTTCGGGATGGCAAAGTGGACGTGGACGCTCTGCGGCGGCTGGTAGAGCAGCAGCTGGAAAACGGCGTTGCCGCGCTGGTCAGCTGCGGCACCACCGGCGAGCCCTCCACCCTGTCGCTGGAGGAGCGGGAGCTGGTCATCCGGGAGACGGTGAAAGCCGTAAACGGCCGCGTCCCGGTCATTTGCGGCACGGGAGCCAACTGCACCCAGACCGTCATCGACAACGAGCGCCGCTTCCGCGACCTGGGCTGCGCGGCCCAGCTGGTGGTCACGCCCTACTACAACAAGACCTCACAGGAGGGCCTGTACGCTCATTTTATGGCCATTGCCGAGCATACGGAGCTGCCCATCATCCTCTACAACGTGCCCAGCCGCACCACGCTGGAAATTCTTCCCGATACTCTGCGGCGGCTGATCCCCTCGGGCCGGTTCATCGCCCTGAAGGAAGCCAGCGCCAATCTGTCGCTGGTGCTGGAAAAACTGGACGCCATTGACGGACGGCTGACCCTGTACAGCGGCAACGACGACCTGACCTATCTCCTGCTGGCCATGGGCGCGCAGGGCGTGATCTCCGTAGTGTCCAACGTGCTGCCCGGAGAAATGGCCGCGCTGTGTCAGGCGTATTTCGACGGCGACGCGCAGGATTCCCTGCGCCGCCAGATTCGCCTGATGCCTTTCATCCGTGCCCTGTTCCGGGAGGTCAGCCCCATTCCCTGCAAGTGCGCCATGGAAATGATGGGCCAATGCTCCGGGGAGCTGCGGCTGCCCCTGATCCCCGCCGCAGAGGAAACCAGAATGGCGCTGAAAAAGTGCCTGACGGAGCTTGGGTATCTGAAAAACTAAAAGCCGAGGGACAGAGCCATGCTCTGCCCCTCTCCATTTGACAAAGAAACGAGGTAGTTTGTCCTATGAAAATTTTCCTTGGCGGCGCACTGGGCCGCATGGGCCGGGAAGTGACCGCCGCAGCCGCAGAGGCGCAGGTAGAGATCGTCTGCGGCGTGGACGTGGCCTATACGGGTCAGCCGTCGGATTACCCCATCGTGACCGCTTTCGATCAGGCGACGCAGAAGGCCGACGTGCTGATCGACTTTTCCCGTCCCTCGGCGCTGCCGGAGCTTTTGCAGCTGGCGCGGAAAGAAAAAATGCCGACCGTGCTGTGCGCGACCGGTTATAACGAAGCGGAATTGCAGATGATTGAGGAAGCCAGCCGGGAAATCCCTGTTTTCCGCAGCGCCAACATGAGCCTTGGCGTGAACGTCCTGCGCCATCTGGTGCAGGAGGCCGCCCGCGCGCTGGGTGAGGACTTCGACGTGGAGATCGTGGAGCGCCATCACCGCATGAAGGCGGACAGCCCCAGCGGCACCGCGCTGATGCTTTACGACTCGGTGAAGGAAGCCACGGAAACCCTGCGCCAGCCGGTATTCGGCCGCTATGGGCGCACCGCCCAGCGCCAGCCCGGCGAAGTGGGCATCCACGCCGTGCGCGGCGGAACCATTACCGGCGAACACGAGGTCTGCTTCTATGGCGACGGCGAAGAACTGATCCTGACCCATCGTGCGGAAAAACGTTCTCTCTTTGCCCGGGGTGCGCTGCGGGCCGCCGCGTTCCTGATGGACAAGTCTGCCGGAAAGTACGACATGCAGGACCTGATCGAAGAAATGCTTCGTTAACCCTCGGCGGACGGGCCGTTCCAGTCGTCCAGATGGCTCTGCAGGGTGGACAGAATCTCATGCATTACATAGCGCTGGCCGCGGCTTAGACCGTCGGGGCCGCTGTCGTTACGCACGGTATTCAGGCTGTCGCACAGAAGGTAATCCACGCCCACGTGCAGGGCGTTGGCCAGCGCTACCAGTGTTTCCAGACTGGCCTTGCGGGAGCCGCGCTCCAGATGGCCGATGAAGGAAGTAGTCACGCCCACCTGCCGGGCCAGCTGCTCCTGAGTCATGCCCTGCTCCACCCGGCGCTTGCGGATTCTTTTTCCCAACGCTAAATAGTCCATATTTGACGCTCCTTTCGTTCAAAAACTTCGTTCGGAAAAATATTCCATTTTTCGACATATTTCGTGGCATTTTGTACCATTGCTTTTAGAAAAAAACCTCCGTTTCATTTTTCGCTTTGTGGGGGATGAGCGGAGGTTTTTTGCGTTTGTTAATAGGGGCGTTCCTTTCCGAAGAAGCACACGGCTACCGTGCCCGGGCCGCAGTGCGCGCCGATCACGGGGCCCACATAGCGGGTGGAAATATTGCCCAGACCGGGGATCTTCTCCCGGAGCAGCTGTACCAGCCGGTCGGCATCCTCGGGCGCATCGGCATGCAGCACATACATTTCCGCCTCGGCGGGATCGTCGATGTTCTGAGCGGCCAGCTCCGCCAGCGTGCGCAGCGCCTGCTTGCGGCCCCGCACCTTGTCCGTGGACAGCAGCTTGCCGTTCCTGCCCTCGGTGATGATGGGCTTCAGATCCAGCATGGTGCCTACGGTAGCGGCCACGGCGCTGATGCGTCCGCCCCGGCGCAGGTAGGTCAAATCGTCCACCGTAAAGAAGGCCTGAGAACGGCTCTTGTTTTCTTCCAGCCACGCGGCCACTTCGTCCATGGTCTTGCCCTGCCGGTACAGTTCATGTGCCTTCAGCACCAGAATGCTCTGTGGCAGCGAAATGCTCAGCGTGTCCACCACAATCATGCGGCGCTCGGGATAACGCTGCAGAAGCTCCTCCCGGGCGGCGTAGATATTCTGAATGGTGCCGGACAGCTGGCTGGAAAACGCCACGAACAGGATATCCCGGCCCGCGGCGAACACGGGCTCGAAGTATTCCTCGTAGGCGGCGGTAGGCAGCAGGGACGTGACCGGCGCGGCGCCCTTGCGCATGGCGTCGAAGAACTCCTTTTCCCTGCCGTTGCGGCCCAGATCGTCAAAGTATTCCTTACCGTCCACCATGTAGGGCATGTAGACCATGTTCAGCTCCAGCTCGTCTACAAACCGAAACGGCAGATCGGAGTCCGAATCCGTGAAGAATGCGTATGAATTCATAGTTCCTCCTTGTGTCAGATGATTCCATGAAATGATATGATGGCGTATAAATCCAATGCTATTGTAGCGGATTTTTGTCTGAAAAGCAATGTTCTGGGGCGGCAAGTTTCAAATGTGTCTTTTCCCTTAGCGGGTGGTTTCCATCTGGCTGTCGAAAAACAGAGGCGTTCCGCCTGTGTGCAGGAACAAAATCCGCTCGTTTCGCAGCCCCAGCCGGCGAATTTCCTGCACCATGCCGTAATAGCCCTTACCCACGTAGGTCAGATCCATGGGCATTCCGTAGCGGCGGAAGACCTGCCGGGCGCATTCCGCCATTTCCGGGGTGGATACGCCATATTGCAGCGCGTAGCGGTCGGTGAACTGAAGCTCCGGGCCGCAGTATTTCTCCCCCAGAAAAGCCTCCACATACCGGCGCAGATGCGCCTTGCCGTTTTCCTCACTCCGGGCGATAGAGATACCGTGAATCTCCGTATCTCCCCCATCCAGCAAACGGCCGCACAGCAGTCCGGCTTGGGTCATGCCCGTGCCCGCCGCCAGAAACAGCCGGTCAAAGGAACAGCCCAGCTCCTGCTGCTGGCGCAGAATTTCCGGCCATACCTTTCGATAAGCGCGCACCGGCGTGGCCAGATTGCCCTGCCCGGTGGAGTCGCCGTAAATATAATAAGGCTTCCGCCCCTGACGCAGGCTGTCGTTCAGCGCCTGTTCGACCGTCTCCTTCACGCCGGTTTTCAGGCAGGGGACGATCTGCGCTCCGAAGCTTTCGCAGAAGCGCTGGTTAAAGCTGGGGCGGCGCTGGCCGTCGTCGTCCGCCGGGGACAGGATGGTGCAGGGAATGTTCCGGGCGCAGCAGAGGTTGCTCAGCACCCGGCAGAGGTTGGAGCGGGCGTTTCCGTAGGCGATCAGGTGGTCTTTCCCCTGCCGCTCCATATCCGCCAGATATTCCAGCCCGATGCGGGCCTTGTTGCCGCCGAAGGAGTAGGGCAGCAGGTCTTCACGCTTTACATAGACGCGGTTTCCCTGCTCGTCCTCCCAAAGAAATTGGATCGGCGTGGGGGCAAAATCCATGGCGGGCACTTCCTTTTCTGATTCAATGCTTGCTTTCCTTGGCTCCCCGGCGTTTTAGCGCGTCGATCCAGCGGCGGGGAAGAAGGTGCTTGGCGGCGTATACACATTTCTGCTTCAGGGGCAGCTGCCGCCGCACCCGGCGCAGGTCGGCCTGATGGGCGGGATGCTTTTCATCCGTATTCCACAATTCCACAAACAGATAGCGGTCCCGCAGGGGTGCAAGCCCGGCCCGATAGCGTCCGCCGGTCATTTCGTCCACCTCATCCAGCATGTCTACCACGCTGGCCGCCCGGCGGGCGGTACGGACGGCGTTTTCCTTTTTCCACACCTGAAAGGCGCTGCCGGGCACGTTTTCCCGGTACACGCAGGCGTAGCGGTGCAGATACTCTCCGCTGCCCAGCGCGGTCAAATACAGCCGCATTTTCAGATCGCCGTGCTCGCACATCCGGTGGTGATACGCCTCGCTGACCTGCTCCCACAGGGCCCGGGGGAAGAAAAACCCCGCGGTGGGCACAAAGCTCAGCGCCGCCATTTCCCCCAGATCGTAGCGGTGATCCGCCCCGTAATAGGCGGGCCGCTCCGACTCATAATAGGGCACGAACTCCCGGGCGTGTTCCCGCCAGTCCGGGCCGAAGGACTTGCTTTCCTCCACGATATATCCGTTGGTAAAACAGAAGGTGCAGTCGGGGTGACTTTCCATATAATCGGCCTGTGCCTGCAGCTTGCCGTCATCGCACCAGAAATCGTCGCCTTCGCACAGGGCGATATACTTTCCCCTCGCCCGGGGAAAATTGAAGGTCTCGTTGATGGGCACGCCCTTGGAATACTGGTTTTCCTTCTCGAACACAGGGCAGACGACGTCCGGGTAACGCCGGGCGTATTCCTCCAGAATTTCCACGGTGCCGTCGCCGGAGCAATCATCATGCACCAGAATTTCAAAAGGAAAATCCGTTTTCTGGTTCAGAAAGCTGTCCAGCGTCTGCCGGATGTAGCGGCTGTGCTGATAGGTAGTGGTGCAAATGCTCACCAACGGTTCCATGGGCAGACCTCCTTGGGATGATCAAACACACATAAATCATCCAAAATTGTACCCGAGCGGCGGAAAACTGTCAACCGCAGGGGGATAGACAAAAGCCGCGGCAATTTTGCCGCGGCTTTTGGGTTGGTTTCAGGATCAGTCGAAGGGCACGTAATCAGGATCATCACGGTCGTCTTCGTAGATCTTCTTAGGCTCGGTGGTTTCGGGCTTCACGGTTTCCTTGGACTCCTCAACCTTGGCAGGTTCCTTGTTGCCCTCGGCCTCCGCGGCCTTGCCGTTCTCGCTTTCCTTATCGGAGGTCTTGTCCTTGATGACACGGGGCTTGGCGATACCGGGAGCCACGGTCACATGGAAGCTGGCATAGCTACCTTCGCTGTACAGGTTGCCGTCCGCGTCCTTGTAGCGGGCCCGGATGCGCAGCACCTGATCCTCGCCGGTGGGGTTCTCGGTGACGTACAGCTCGCCGTCCACGATGCTGGCCTTGACGGTCTCGTCCGAGCAATAGACGCTCCACACGATGTCGTAGCCTTCCACCGCGCAGGAGACTTCCGCGCTGAAGGTGTACACCTTGCCGGGCACGACCTTGGCCACGTCGGGGCCGTAGACGGTCACGCCGATCTCGGCGGGCGCTTCTTCCTTCTTAACGGGCTTCTGCTCCTTGGCGTCCTTCTTTTCCTTTTCGTTCACCACGACGGTCTCTTTTTCCGTCTCGGCTTCGGCGGGCGCTTCGTCCTTGGTTTTCTCGGTCTGGACGGGTTCCTCGTCACCGCCGGAGATCACCAGCTTGATGTTCTCATTCTTGGTATCGATCTCCGTCTTCTTTTCCTCGGCTGCGGGTTCGGCAGACTGTTCGTCCTTCTGAGTTTCCTCAGGCTGTTCAGCCGGCTGGATTTCTTCGGGCTGGGCGGTTTCTTCCTCGCCGCCGGAGATCACCAGCTTGATGTTCTCATTCTTGGTATTGATCTCCGTCTTTCTGACGGCGGGCTCGGCAGGCTTTTCCTCCGCCTTGGGCTCCTCGGCGGGCTTTTCTTCCGTCTCGGGCGCTTCCTTGCTTTCTTCGCCCTTGGCGGCAGGCTCTTCCTCGCCGCCGGAGATGACCAGCGAAATGCTGTCGCTCTTCGTGTCGATGCCCTTGGCGGGAGCCGTCGCGGCTTCCTCCGGCTGGGCGGCGGGCTCGTCGTCCGCCACGGCGAAGTCATCGTCGGGCAGGAGCGCCGCACCTTCCAGCGTCATGGTGGCGGCCTTGGCCTCCGGGGCGGTCTCCGTAATGATGAAGCTGTACTTGGCGCTGACCTCATGCTCCTTGCCGTCCTCGTCCTTGCAGGCATAGCGGGCGGTCACGAAGATCTCCTTGCCCACCAGAGAGGGTTCGCCGGGCACGGTCACGACGCAGGTATCATCCGTGGCGGTGAAGGTCACGTCGGCCTTACCATTGTTGGCAGCTACAGCGAATTCGGCCTTGGGATTGGCTTCGCTGGCGGAAATCGCGACCTTGAAGGTAGCGGACTGGCCGATGCTGACGCTCTTCTGGCCTTCCACGAAGGTGATGCTGATGGGGGCCTCCGCGTACACCACGGTGACGTAGCACACGGCGGTCTCGCCGGTGGGCACTGCGGTGGCGGTGACTTTCAGCTGCTTGACAGTCTCAAACTTGCTGATCTTCAGGATACCAGTGGAGGAGCCGATGGTGGTGCCGGAGCTCTTGGTCCCGTCCACGCCTTCCACGCTCCAACGCACGGTCTCGTTGTTGCTGTTCTGCACGGTGGCGATGAAGGTGGTCTCCTTGCCCGCCTGCAGCTCGCTGACGGACTTGACGATGGTCACGACAGGGGACAGATCGCCGGTGGAGTCGTCCGTCGCGGTCTTAATGGTAGTGGAAGCGCTGTAAGCCTTGCCTTCCACGGTGGTGGAGGCCGTCACCAGCAGCTCCAGACCGGCTTTTTCGTCCGCGTCGACCGTCACGATGCCGTTCTGGTCGATCTTGGTCTCATCGGCGGTGCCGTTGGCCAGCGTCCAGCTCCATTTCAGGCTGTCCTGATCGCCGGTAAAGCCGGACAGCAGGGCGGTGCAGACCACGTACTTCTTGCTGGTGCCCACGGTCACGCTGTCGCGGTCGGCGTAAACTTCCGCCTTGGTCGCGGTGGTGATGGGGTTAAAGGTCGCGGTCACGGTGGCGGTATGGTCGCCGGTCTTGTTGTATTCCGCGCTGACCGCGCCGGGAACGGTGAACAGGCTCTTACCGCTGTTGGGGAAGGTGTACTCCGCAGCGGAGGTCAGGCTGATGACGGCCTTGTAGACCTTATTGGCCTCGAAGATCGTAACAGCATTGCCCTTTTCATCCTGCCAGGCCACGGTTCCCTTATACTGGGCACAATCGCGGATAGCCGTCACCGGGGTCTTGCCCTTTTCGGGGGCGGTCACGCCATAGATGCAGAAGTTGTCCACTTCCTGCGTGGCGGTCAGTTTGCCAAAGTTGATGGTCACAGTGTTGCCCACCAGAGAACCGGACACGGAGGTCTTGCCGTCCACATCGGTGGCGCTGACGGAGCCCAGACGGTAGCCGCCGGTCAGGCTGGTGAAGTTCACCACAGCCTTGTAGCTCTCGCCGGTGCGGAAGGTGCCGTTGTCCGACAGGCTGGGAGACCAGGTGATGTCGGCGCTGTAGGTCACGGGGTAGGACTTGCCCGCAGCATCCTTCCAGACGGCGGTGTTGTTGTTCAGCTTGAGCACAGGGCTCTGGCCCACCTTGGGGGTGATGGCGGAAGTCAACGCCACGTTGACCGCATTGCCGCCCGCAACGGTGGTCTTGGCCGTAAAGGCCTTTTCATTATTGTTGATGACATAGCTGCCGGTGGCTTCTACCTTGGCGATGATCTCCTTGCCAGCGTCGCTGGAGGTGATGGTGTAGCTGGAGGTAGTGGTTCCCGACTTCTTGCCGCCGATGGTCCACGTATACTTCACGCAGCCGGAAGCCGCCGCTTCAGACGGGTTGACCTTCACAGAGATCGTCTGGCCCACCTGAGGCTGGCTGCCAATGTTCTGCTTGGTGCTTTCGTTATAGAAGTAGATGCCGGTAATATTCTTGTTCTTCAGTACAGCGCTGGTAGCGGCGCTGGTGGCGGTCGCGCCGTTGTACTTCAGCGTGACGCGGATCTGCTTGCCCACGTCGTCGGAGGTGACGGTGTAGGTATTATCCGTGCTGCTCTTGGTCACGGTGCCGATCTGCCACAGATACAGGCAGTCTGCCTTGGACAGATTCTTCGGGTCGGACACCGCGGTGATCACGTCGCCCACCACAGGCTCCGTCACGGTGAGGGACACGCCGTTCAGGGTGTACTTGCTGTTCACCGGGCTGGTGATGGCGCTGGCCACCACGCCGCCGTAGATGCCCTGACCATAGGCGCGGACATAGATCGCCTTGCCGACATACTTGTCTTCCACCGTATAGGTGTTGCTCCAGCCGCTCTGGACAGGCTTGTCCTCGCCGGAAACATACCAGTAGTACAGCACGGAGTTGGCAGTCCGGGCCTCTGCCGGTTCGGCAGTGGCGGTCAGGGTCATGCCCACCACGGGAGCATTGCTGTCCAGCGACACCTTGGTCAGGTTGACCATCTTCACAGGCTGGCTGGCAGCGCTTTCCACCGTACCGGCGCACTTGTCCGTGCCGGTGGCCTTCACGGTGATGACCTTGCCCATATCAAAGGCGGTAGGCGTATAGGAAGCGCCGGAGCCCATCTTGATGCCGTCCACATACCAGACATAGCTGGCGGTGGCGCTGCCGGGGGTCACGGTAGCGGTGATCGCCTGACCCACCACGGGGAAGGACGTGCTCAGTTTGACTTCTTTCAGTTCCAGCGCGTCGGCGACCTTGGAGGTCATATCGCTGGCGGCCTGGCCGGAGAAATCGCCGGTGCCGGTGGCGTAGACCTGGATCTGCTTGCCGGAATCGGAGGCCTGCACCACATAGGTGGCTTCCTTGCCCTTTTCCACACCGGCAACGCGCCAGCTATAGGTGACGGTCGCGGAGGAAGGCGCAACGACGGCCTTCAGAATGTCACCCGCCAAAGGCGCGGAATGATCGGCGTTGGTGTTGACAATCATCACGCCAGCAACCTTGCGTTCCTTGGTCACAGGCTGGGACAGGACGCTGACCTTCTGCCCCGCCCACTGGCCGGTGCCGGTCACTTCCACGCAGATCTTGTGGCCCACGTCGGCGGTGGTGGCGGTGTAAGCCGCAGCAGTGCTCAGCTTGGTGCCGCCCACCTTGTCCCGGTACCACTGATAGGTCACCGTGGCCTGAGAAGGCGTAATGGTCGCCAGCAGGGTATCGCCCACCAGCGGATACTCATAATTGAGCTCCACCTTGGTCAGAGCGCTGTAGGGAATGGGCGTGGGTTCGGGCGTAGGCGCGGGCAGGGCGATATACTTGGTCATCATATAGCCCACACTGGAGCCGATCATGACCCGGGTCCATTGGCCCTTGTAGCCCAGAATGGTCAAAGGCGTGCCATCGCTGTACAGGCCCAGACGGCGGCCGTTAGGCGCGGTGCGCAGCCACGTGCGCAGGCCGTTGCCCGCATACACGGTAGCGGTGCCCAGCGAAGGAGTGCTGGACGTGCTGCTGCCGCCGCTGGAAACCAGGAACTTGCTCATCATGTAGCCGGTGAGCGTGCCCGCCTGAATGCGCGTCCAGACAGTTCCCTTCTCCAACACGGTAACGACCGTGCCGGAAGGCAGCGTGGTCTGGCTGGCATAGCTGGTGCTGGGGCCAAGGCGCAGACGCACCCCGTACTGGTTGCCGCTCTGCACGGTCGCATAGCTGGCCTCTGCCAACGTGGCGCTCATGGGCGTCATGGCCAGCAGAATCGCAGCCAGCAGCAATGTGACGACGATCTTCTTCATAGTCCGTATCCCTCCATAAACAGCGTATCGCGGCGGTCAAACCGACAGGCCCGCCTTGTATACTGCGATAATCCATTGCAAATGATACCAGATTCATTGCAATTTGTAAATAGGTTGTAATATTTTCGTGATAATTTTTGGAACATTTATTGACGAATTTGTTCCAGTACTTTCACGATTCCATCACGGATGGCGGGTTCTTCCTGCGAAATGGTGCAGACATGGGGTACGCCGTGGAGCCACAGCTTCCACTTTTTTTCGCTGCCGACGCCGTTCAGGATGCAGTCCGCGCTGCCTTCCCAGATCGTTTCATCGTCTTCGGACTGCACCGCCAGCACCGGGCAGGTAATATTAAAGAGATTCTTCCGGGCCAGCCGGATCAGGTGGTAAAGGTCCGCGCCCTTGGCCGTGGGGAAGCCGGTGTAGCCGAAATCGTAGTCCGCGTTCAGCGCCACGCTCCGTTCCGGGTGATCGCCCCACGAAATGCGCGGGATCACCTTGCCCATCACCCCCGACAGGCACAGGAAGCGATTCTTCGTGGCCATAGGCGCGGAGATGGGAATACACGCGTCCACCTGCATCTGCTCTGCCAGCAGCAGAGCCAGCACGCCGCCCATGCTCAGGCCGCAGACCGTCACGGTCTTGCAGGTCTTCTTCATTTCCAGAACGGCGGTCTTGGCCGCCTGCAGCCAGCTCTGCCAGCTTTCCTTCGCCATTTCCTCCTCGGTGGAGGCATGGCCCGGCAGGCAGATGGAGCGCACGGTGTAGCCCCGCTCCGCCAGATCGTCCGCCAGCATCCGCATATGGGCGGGGCTGCCGGTAAAGCCGTGCATCAACAGAATGCCGTTGCCGTCTCCTTGAACATCGACGGGCTGGCACACGGGGCGGTCAAAATATCCTTCAGGCGTAGGTTTCATCTGATTTTCATCCTTTCGGGCCTGCTTGTCCGGGCGTTATCAGCCTATGACCGACAGACCTCCTATATGTATGACGTTGGAGGGACTCCATTTTGTTCCCGTTTTTGGAAAAAATTCCGATTTTCGTTTACTTCCGCAGCTTTTCCACATCTTCCCGGCGGCCCATCACCAGCAGGGTGTCCCCGCTTTGAAAGGGCATATCCGGGGCAGGGGCCACCAGATAATGCCCCTCCCGGTGGACGGAGAGGATATTCACGCCGAATTTGTGGCGCGCATCGGTGCTGCGCAGACTTTCCCCCTCCCACCCGGACGGAAGCAGGATCTCCGCCAGCTGGTAATCGCCGCTCAATTCCATTAGATCCAGCACCGAGGGGGTGACGATGGAGCGAGCCAACCGAACGCCCATGTCCCGCTCCGGGAAGACCACCTTATCCACGCCGATCTTCCGAAGCACCTTGGCGTGCAGGTCGTCGTTGGCCTTGGCGATCAGGTAGGGAATGCCCATTTCTTTCAGCAGCACGCTGACCAGGATGCTGTCCCGGGTGTTCTGCCCAATGGCCACCACTGCCGCGTCGAAATTCTTCACGCCCAGCGAGCGCAGGGCCTCCTCGTCCGTCGCGTCCAGCTGCAGGGCCTGCGTCACATGGGGCGCGATCTGGTTGACCAGCTCCTGATCGCTGTCCACAGCCAACACTTCCTGTCCCTGGGCGCACAGAGCCCGGGCCATACTGGAACCGAAGCGTCCCAGACCGAACACCAGATATTGCTTGTTCTTCATGATGAAAGTCCTTTCTCCCTATATAAGTGATTGCGTTTTTTCGTTTTGCGCTCAAAGCCCGCTGCCTTACCCGATCATGATCTTTTCCTCTGGGAAGCGCACCCGGTTCCGCGCGCCGTCCTTTTCCCGGCGGATCAGCGCCGTAGCCAGCGTCAGCGGGCCTACCCGGCCCAGATACATCAGGAGCATCAGCAAAATTTGTGAGCTGCGGCGCAGCACTCCCGTGCCCGCCGCGCTCAGGCCCGTGGTGGAAACGGCGGAGACCGTCTCAAAAACCAGATTCGTCAGGCTGACACCGTGTCGGCGCTCCAGAATCGACAGGGCGCAGGTAACGGCCAGCACGAAGGAGGTGGCAATGAAGGTCAGCGCCACGGCCCGGTGGCCGGTGTCCTGCGAAATTTCCTTTCGGAAGACGGTGATCCGATCCCGGCCCCGCACCACGCTGTGCACCAGCAGCAGCAGCGCCGCCAGCGTGGTGGTCTTGATACCGCCGCCGGTGGACGCGGGGGACGCGCCGACCAGCATCATCAGGCAGCTGAGCAGCTTGGTGGAGTCGTTCAGCGCATCCTGACGAACGGCGGCAAAACCCGCCGTGCGGCAGGTGACGGCCTGAAAAACGCTGCCAGTCACTTTGTCCCACAGGGTCATGCCCTCCCGGCCCAGCGTGGCCGGATTCCGTCCCTCCAGCAGGAATACGGCCAGCGAGCCGCCCACCAGCAGGGCTCCGTTGACGGCCAGCACCAGCTTGGTATGCAGGGACAGCCGACCCAGACTCTTGCGGTGGCGCAGCAGCTCCAGCATCACTGCGAAGCCCATGCCGCCCAGCTGAATCAGGCCGATCAGCGTCCACAGCACCACGGGATCCTGCCGGAAGGCAAGCAGGCTGTCGCCGTTGCCGAACAGGTCAAAGCCCGCGTTGCAGAAGGCGCTCACCGCCGTAAACAGGCTCAGCCACAGGCCCCGGGCCGTTCCGTAGCGGGGAATCAGCCGCGAGGCCAGCAGCGCCGCGCCCGTCAGCTCAATGACCAGTGCCATCAAAAAGAACCACAGGCTCAGCCGCACCATGCCGGACAGACCGTTCTGGTTCATGGATTCGCTTAACAAAATGCGGCTGTGCAGCGAAATGCGCCTGCCGATCAGCACCATGCCCAGCGTGGCGAAGGCCATGAAGCCCAGCCCGCCCACCTGGATCAGGCACAGCAGCACGATCTGTCCGAAAAGGCTCAGGTCACGCCCGGCCTCGATCAGGGAAAGGCCGGTGACGCACACGGCGGACGTGGCGGTAAACATTCCCTTCAAAAGGCCCAGGGACGTTCCGTCAGCGCTGGCGGCGGGCAGCGTCAATAGCAGCCCGCCTGCCAAAATCAGCGCCAAAAATCCCAGACAAAGCGCCCGTCCGGGAGACAATGTCTTGCGGCTCAGCGGCTTGCGCCGGTCGGAGAAAACAGTTTCTTCACTCAAAGCAGTGGTTCCTTTCGTTCTTTTTCCAAAAAAAGCAGGATCAAGGCCTTCTTTATTATAAGCAGAAAAAGCAAGTTTGTATAGCCGGGTTTTGGATCGGCAGGAGTTTAGGCTGTGCAGATAGAATGACTAGAACGCCGCCGCAGGCGACCCTGCCGACGGTTTTATTCTTTCAGAAACGAGGCGCACAAACGATGTGGACTTCTTTGATGGGCAGTCTGCCCCTGCTGAAATCGGGCCGTTCCGTATCCGTCAACTGGGAAAACCGTACCGGGGCCAAGGGCGCGGCCTGTCAGGCCAGCAGTGCTCTGGGCAAAAGCCGCAAGGGTTCGCCCTGCATTCCCAGCATCGCCGCGGGCGAGACGGTCACGCTGGCGGAGCTGACCGGCAGCGGTGCGATCCAGCACATCTGGTGCACCGTAACGGACGCCACGCCCAAAGGCCGTTTTGTCCTGCGGGATCTGGTGCTGCGTATGTACTGGGACGGTGAGGAAACGCCCTCGGTGGAGTGTCCGCTGGGCGATTTCTTCCTGAACGGCTTTGCCCGGGGCTGCTCCGTCAATTCCCTGCCCGTGGCCGTCAATCCCAATCGGGGCATGAACTGCTTCCTGCCCATGCCCTTTGCCAGCCATGCCAAAATCACGCTGGAAAACCAGCACGCGGGGGATATTCCCGGCTTCTTTTATCAGGTGGACGCGGTACTGACCGACAGCATCCCGGAAAACGCGGCCCGTTTCCATGCCCAGTGGCGGCGGGAAAAGATCACCCAGCTGAAACGGGATTACGTGCTTCTGGACAACGTCCGCGGGAGGGGGCACTATATCGGCACCTATCTGGGCATCTCCGCACTGGAACGCTACTGGTGGGGCGAGGGTGAAATGAAGTTCTACATCGACGGCGACGGGGAGTTTCCCAGCCAGTGCTCCACCGGCACGGAGGATTACTTCGGCGGCGCGTGGTCCTTCGGCGGCCAGACGGACGAGCAGGGCCATATGCTGGAAAAGACCTACTGCACGCCCTTCATGGGCTACCCCTTCTATTCCCGGGACGACAATTTCCACAACGATTACTTCAACCGGGACTGCCCGCCCATGCGGGGCTTCTATCGCTGGCACATGATGGATCCCGTGCTTTTCGAAAAAGACCTGCGGGTGGAGCTGCAGCAGATCGGCGTCTGCGAGCTGGGGTTATTCGAGCGTCAGGACGACGTGTGTTCCGTCAGCTACTGGTACCAGACTGAACCCCACGGAGCATTCCCGATCCTGCCCTGCGCCCGGGATCGCTGGCCGCGGTAACGGCCATTTCCCGCGTCTGTTCTCCAAGGAACAGGCGCTTTTCTTTTTCATACCCCTTTCCCCGCTGCATACCCTTTGGGGAGGAGGGATACGTCATGCTGACGGCGTTTATGCTATGGATCATCCGGGACTGTCTGTTTTTACTGGGGTACATTTCGGGGCGGCAGAACTTCCCAAAGCCGCTGAACGCAGAAGAAGAGCGGGAGGCCCTTCTGCGGATGCGGGAGGGCGACGAGGACGCCCGTCAAAAGCTGATCGAACACAACATGCGGCTCATCGTCCACGTAGCCCGGAAATACAAGATCCCCGGCTGCACCTTCGACGACCTGATCTCCATCGGCTCCATCGGGCTGATCAAGGCCGTACGCAGCTACGACATGGATACGGGCACGTCGCTGTCTACCTACGCGGCGAGGTGTATTGAAAATGAAATCCTCATGTCTCTGCGCCAGAGCAGAAAACAACAGGGAGACGTGAGCCTCGACGAGCCGCTGGGCACCGACCGGGACGGCAACGCGGTATCCTTTGCCGACCTGCTGGGCACCTCGCCCGATCTGGTGGAAGAGGAAGTCCGCCGTCGTATCACCCTGTCTGGCGTGAAGCGGGCCCTGCCCACCCTTCCGCCCCGGGAACGGCTGGTCCTAAGCCTGCGCTACGGTTTGAAGGACGGTGCGGTGCATCCCCAGCACGAGATCGCCAAAATGCTGGGGATATCGAGGTCGTATGTCTCCCGCGTGGAAAAGCACGCCGTCGAGCTGCTGCGGGAAGCCCTGCTGAGCGGGGAAGAAAACCCGTAAGCCGTTTCTTTTCGATTTTCGCTGTCATGCCGGGAGTCTTGCGCCGCATAGGGTATAGGGAGAATCCACCGAAAGGAGAATTTTTCCATGACCCAGAATCATACAGAAAAAATCTGTGCGGAGGAATACACCGTCAAACGGGGCGACAGCTTCTATCTGATCGCCCATAAGCTGGGCGTTCCCCTGCGGGACCTGCTGGCCGCCAACCGGGATATCCACCCGGCCCGGCTGATGGTGGGCGACGTGCTGTGCATTCCCCGGGAGGAGGACGATACCCCCTCTGCCGGTACGGGAACGGGCAGCGCAGGCTCCAGCGGCAGTTCAACCGGCTCCACGGGTGGTGCCACGGGTTCCGGCAATACAGGCTCTACCAGCGGCGCCACGGATTCCGACAGCACCGGCTCTGCCGGCGGCACGACTGGTTCCACCGGCAGCACCGGCTCTACCGGCGGAACAACCAATTCCGGCAGCACAGACTCCACGGACGGTGCGGAAACCGAAACCCCTGCGCCTTCCTGCCCCGTGGATCAGCGGGTGCAGGTGGAGCAGGGGCAGACGGTAGCGGATATTCAGTTGAAGAACCTGTTGAGCCGCCATACGCTGGAAAGCGCCAACCCCGGCGTGAATCTGGATCGGCTGCGCACCGGGCAGACTCTGTGCGTGCCCACAGAGAACGTGCCCTGCGACGTGCCGGAGACCTACACCATGGGCACGGGAGAAACGCTGGAAAGTCTGGCGGTGAAGTTCGGCCTGCCGGTAGCCCGGCTGCTGCGCTCCAATCCCTGTCTGGCCCCGCAGGATTTTGAGGCCGGGACGGTGGTAGTGCTGCCCCGCAGCGGCAGCTGAACTCAGGCGGTCTGGTTCAAAAGGCGCTGCACCAGCCGTTCCACGTGCTGGCGGGCCTCCTGCGCCCCCAGCAGCGCGTCGGCCTCCGACTGGGGCGTATCGCCCATCAGGCCTACGAACTGGCTCACCTTCAGGCCCAGCGCGTCCTGCATTTCCTGATCGCTGCCGCCCTGACTGACCAGATAATAGCACAGAATGGAATCGGTCTGCCCCATCCGGTGGGCCCGATCCTCCGCCTGACTGTGGACGGCGGGAGACCAGTCCAGCTCACCGAACACCACGCAGGTAGCCCGCTGCAGGTTCAGGCCGCTGGCGGCCCGAAGTGAAATGCAGCACAAATCGGTATGGCCCGTCATGAAGCGCTCTACGCCGCGTTCCTTCATGGCGGGCGTTTCTCTGCCGGTGATAAAGGCGGGAGAGAAACTTTTCAGTTCCCGCTTGTAAATGTCCATCACCTCGTGGTGATGGGCGAAGAGCAGCACCTTTTCGCCCCCCTCCAGCAGCGCCCGGACGAACTGAGCGACGGCGGGGGCCTTGGCGATGCCCGTGGCCTGCCGCTCGCCCCGCTCTACTTCCATTTCCCATAGCGCCCGCTGGGAAGCATTCGCGTCGGCGGTCTCCCGCATCCGGCGAAGGATCTGGTTCACCGGCTCCATCAGGCGGCGGTATACGCCCTGATCGCTGTCGACGGTCATCACCAGACGGCGCTTGGGCGGCAGTTCCTTGAGTACCTCCTGCTTGGTGCGGCGCAGCATCAGCCCCTCGGAACGCAGATGCTCGCCCAGCAGCTCCGGCTTCTGGACGATACGGTTGCCATAGCCGTAGCACCATTCCCGGGTAAAGCTCTCATAATCCCCCAGCACGTGGAAGTCCAGAATGTTCACCACGTTCCAGATCTCCGCGCCCTGATTGTAGATGGGCGTTCCACTCAGGCCCACCACCCGCTGGGCGGCTTCGGCCAGCAGGCTGGCGGCGGAATATTTCTCCGTGCCTGAATGGCGCAGCTCCTGAATCTCATCAAAAACGACCGTTGGCAGGCCCATGTCCGGCAAGGCTTCCTTCCAGCCCCGCAGCAGCAAATAATGCATCAGATAAATATCCGCCGGGGGCAGGGCGTAGGGCTTCAGGCCGTGGATCACATGCACCCGCAGGGGCGAGCCGTCAGGCTTCTGTACGAAGCGGGCGATCTCGTTTTCCCAGTTGCGCATCAGATGGGGCGGGGCCACCACGATGGCGGGATAGGCCCCGGTCTGGCACAGCCACGCCAGCGCCTGCACCGTTTTGCCCAGGCCCATTTCGTCCGCCAGCAGGCAGCGCTCGCCGCGCAGAAGGAACGCCAGCCCCTCCTGCTGAAAGTCGGTCAGCCGCCCCTTGAATACGGCGGGGTCGGGCTGCACCTTTTCCGGCATCCGCCGGGCCAGCTCCCTGTGGACGGCATAGTCCCGGGCCTCCTCCAGTGCCTTTTCCCAGCGCTGCTGATCGGCGGGCTTCACCAGCAGGGGATAGCGCAGCATCAGCCAGTTCAGGTCGCCCACCACCCGCCGGTGGGCCGTGAACCGCGCTTCGCCCCGGCGGGCCGTGGCGCTGCCGGGAAACAGCCGCTTGCACAGCTCCGTCACCATGGGGTCGCCCTTTACCGTCCAGCATTTCCGCCGGGCGTTGTAGCTCAGGGTGCCGTAGGTGCGCTGGGTCTGGCTTTCCGGGCTTTGCGCGCCGTCCGAATCTACCAAATAGGGCGGCAGCAGATTGAAGTCCTGATTTTCTTCCATAAATGAGAACCTCCCTCGGTCCTGCTTCAGGGCAGGGCAACGCCCCACAGCTGGTTCAGGGTGATCTGAACCAGCGGCTTTCCGCAGACGGCTGCTGGCAGACGGACGCTGCGCTGGGTCAGCACCACCAGCGTGCCAATTTCCTCCGAGACTGCGTACCGTCGCAGCTGTTCCAGCAATGCGGAGGGCTTTGGCTTGCCCTTCTTGATCTCGATGCCTACGCCGCCGCACCAGAAGTCGATACGACAGCCGGGCGCGAGGTTCTTTTCGTGGGTGAAGGGCAGACCCGCCTCCGTCAGCCGCCGGGTCACGGCCTGATGGATGTCCTGCTCATAAAGCGCAAAGGGAGACCGCAGCTCCCGCAGAGCGGCGATGATCCGCTCCGGGTCTGTTCGGTCTCCCTGCGTTTGTGTGTTTTTTTCCGTCACGGCAGTTCGATCTTGGGCTGACGGCTCCGGCGGTAGAGCACGAAGCGACGGCCGATGCACTGCACGGGCTCGGCGTGAACCATTTCGCACAGGGCCTCCAGCGCCTCTTTGGCGGAAAGGTCGCAGTTCTGCTGCACGGTGCCCTTGATCAGCTCCCGGGCCTCCAGAGCGTCGTAGGCTTCCTTGGCGGTGGCCTCGGTCACGCCTTCCTTGCCGATAAACAGAATGGGATCCATGGTATTGGCCATGCTGCGCAGATAAGCGCGCTGTTTGCTGGTAATCATCGTATTCCTTCCTTTTGGTTTCTTTCCGGGTCTGGCTGTATTTTGGGAGGTCTTTCGCAGACCGGCGGACATTTCTGTCCATGATGATGGGCGCGGCATTCGCCGCAGCGTCCGCGGCGCGGGCAGCGCGTCCTCCGGCAGGGACAATTTTCGTTCAAGGGCTGCCGGGCTTCTGGATTACTCAATAAAGTCGAACTCCATATCGCCCAGCTGCACGGGGCTGCCCTCTTTCGCGCCTTTCTTGCGCAGCTCGTCGATAATGCCCCGATCCCGCAGCTGACGGTGGAACCAGTTCATGCTTTCTTCGTCCTCGAAATTCACGCTGTCGATGAGCCGCTGGATGGCCGGGCCCTCCACCACGAACACGCCGCCCTTCTGTTGGGTGACGGTGAAGCTCATATCGGTGACGGAGGGTTCTTCCTCTTCTTCCTCCTCCATAAACACCCGGGGCGGGGGAAGCTCCGGCAGCAGCTGCACCACCCGATCCAGCAGCTTGTCAAAGCCTTGCCGGGTGGCGGCGCTGACGGGGAAGGCCTCGTAGCCCAGCTCCTTGAACTTGGCCACCAGCTCCTGCTGTTTTTCCTTTTCGGGCATCAGGTCGCACTTGTTCAGCACCACCAGCTGGGGACGGCCCACCGGCTCGCCGTACTGTTCCAGCTCATTCTGGATGATGTGGAAATCCTCCACAGGGTCGCGTCCCTCGCTGCCCGCCGCGTCCACCACGTGCAGCAGCAGACGGGTGCGTTCCACGTGGCGCAGGAAATGGTAGCCCAGCCCTACGCCCTCGCTGGCTCCCTCCACCAGACCGGGAATGTCCGCCAGCACGAAGTCGGTCTCGCGCCATTTGGCAATGCCCAGATTGGGGGTCAGGGTAGTGAAGTGATAGTTGGCGATCTTGGGCTTTGCCGCGGTCAGTGTGGCCAGAATGGTGCTCTTGCCCACATTGGGGAAGCCCACCAGCCCCACGTCCGCAATGGTCTTCAGTTCCAGACGGAAGGTGTGGATCTCCGTCTTGATGCCCGGCTTGGCAAAGTTGGGGGCCTGCCGGGTGGGCGTGGCGAAGTGCTGGTTGCCGTACCCGCCGATACCGCCCCGCAGCAGCACCTTTTTCTGCTCCGGCTCGTTCATATCCGCGGCTACAGTGTCGTCCTCCCGCAGGAAAACGGTGCCCACGGGCACTTTGATCAGCAGGTCTTCGCCCCGCTTGCCGTGGCAGCGGTTGGCGCTGCCGTCGCCGCCGTTTTCCGCCGTGTATTTGCTGTGGAAGCGGAAGTCCAGCAGGGTATGCATATTGGGGTCGGCATACAGGACGATATTGCCGCCGTTGCCGCCGTCGCCCCCGTCCGGGCCGCCGTTCATGACGAATTTTTCCCGGTGGAACGACACGCAGCCGTTGCCGCCGTTGCCCGCCTTCGCGGTAATGGTCACGCGATCTACAAATGATGCCATGTTTTTTCCTCCGTCAGGGTTTCGTCAGGCGTTCAGGCTTTTCCGGGCCGCCTGCTTCTGCTTCGGGCCGGTCGTATCGCCCGCGTAATACGCCTTGCAGTATTCCCGCAGGGTGCAGCGCTCACACTCCGGGTTCCGGGCGTGGCATACCCTGCGGCCATGAAAGATCAGCCAGTGATGGGCGGCCACCCAATCCTGTTTGGGAATGGCCTTCATCAGCTGCTCCTCCGTTTTTTCCACCGTAGTTGCATCCGCCAGCCCCAGCCGGTTGCTGACCCGGAACACATGGGTGTCCACCGCGATGGTGGGCACGCCGAAGGCGTTGGCCAGCACCACGTTGGCGGTCTTCCGCCCCACACCGGGAAGGGTCTGCAGCGCGTCCATATCCCCCGGTACCTGTCCGCCGTACTTCTGGCAGATCATCCGGCAGCTTTCCACGATGTTGGTCGCCTTGCTCTTAAAACCGCAGCTCTTGACCATGGGGTACACGTCCTCCACGCTGGCGGCGGCCATGCTTTCCACATCGGGATAGCGTTCGAACAGCGCCGGCGTGACCTTGTTCACCTGCTTGTCGGTGCACTGGGCGGAGAGCATCACCGCCACCAGCGTTTCATAGGGATTGCGGAAGTTCAGCTCCGGCCTCGCGTCCGGATAGGTCTTTTCCAGCTCGGCCAGAATGGCCTTTTTGGAGACCCGCACGGCGGTCACGCTCCTTCTTTGCAAAAGTCGAATTTCTTTCTCGAACCCTGTTATTGTACAGGATAACTCGGGCCGGTGCAAGGGATTTCCCCTCTGAAAAGCCCAAAACACCAGCATCATTGTAGCATGGCGGGCCGCGCCCGTCAACCGCAGGATAGGCGGCTCCTAGCTCCCTGAAGTCCCCAGTTGCGAAAAAGCCAAAATTGCTGTATACTGAAAGGGAAAATCGGGCAACCAAAAATGAGGAGGAATGAGGATGAAACTGATCATCGCTATCGTACAGGATGAAGATTCTTCCCGTTTGATCGGACAACTGACCCGGCACCAGCTCCTCGCTTTTCAGCGAGACCTGTTTGCCGCCGCGGATCACCTTACTGGTGGCGGCCGTCATTTCCTGCAGCGCCTCAATGGCTTTTTCCGCCTTGCTCTCCTGATACACGCCGAGCACGGCGTTGATGAGCACGACGATAAGGATGATGAACACATCCGCAAAGCTTTCGCCCGAATAAGCCGCCGTTACACCGGACACTGCCGCCGCAACAAGCAGGATAATGATCATAGGGTCGCTCAGCTGCTGCAGAAAGCGCTGCAGCGTTGTGACCTTTTTTCCTTCGGCCAGCTTGTTGGGGCCTTTTTCGGCCAGCCGCCTGGCGGCTTCCGCGTCGGTAAGGCCGTCCGGGGTGCTCTTCAGTTCGGCAAGCGCCCGGCCGGCCTCCTCACAATAAAACTTCAACACACAACATCCTTTCTCGTTTCAAGGGTTTCCCAATTTGGTGTTTCTATGAAAAAACAGCAAGCTGTTTTTCATCCGCGGAACATGCGCCGAACGCCCGGCATGGGGGAACAACGCAAAAAAGCCACGCACAATACCAGACCCCGGCAAAATGCAGGGGCGGCCTGTGGGGCATATCCCTGTCCGTCAAGAGGCCTGGATAAGAAAAAAGACCCACGTGCGGCTTGGCGCCACACATGAGTCTCGCTCTTACTTTTAAGCCAGGTCCGTGTGCGGGCCATGCTGTTGACTTAAAACCGCCCCGGCGGGGGCGTGAACTACTCCCTCATGGAGAAAAGAAAAAGTTTCCTTTGTTCAATATTATACACCAGCTTTCGCCGCTTGCAAGTCCCTGTTTGTAAAGGAAACGTTAACAAAAGACATTTTCCGCACGTTTTCCGCCGGAAAACTCAGGCTTCGTGCGCGGTGGGAAATATTTGAAATTGAACGCATGCAGTGTTATGATAGCATCAACGATCAAGGAGGCAAACATATGATCTATACAGTTACATTCAATCCGGCCATCGACTATGTGGTGCAGCTGGAGCACCTGACGCAAGGAACTGTGAACCGGACCGGCGATGAGGCGGTCTATTGCGGCGGCAAGGGGATCAACGTCTCCA
>OLOW01000623.1_pt1 | contig 23919 bp, 18 predicted proteins | sample 1672801 | NCBI WGS metagenome assembly OLOW01 (sample SAMEA3136725, study PRJEB25190) | human gut metagenome | biome: human gut; feature: human-associated habitat; material: faeces | place: Austria | collected 2013 | reverse complement strand
ATATACTGGGTTTGATAGCGGAATCAGCACAATTGTAGTTCCGTCCACAGTCACGTTTGTCGGCGACTATGCGTTTGGCTATAACGAGTTGCTGGAGTGCGACTTGTTTCTAACTGAAAAGGTTAGACGCTGATAAAAAGGAAGTGATGAATCACAATCAGCGAACTGATTATCCGACAGGCGGAATGATGGGGTAACGCCCTGAAACGCAGCCCTGATACTCCGACCAGCAATGTAAACGGAAACGTAGATTGTTGGAAGCTCGGTGAAGTCGGCAGAGAGCAGCCGTACCGCGGAAGAATCTGCGGCGAAAGCTGTCCAGAGGTGGACGGTGCTGCCTATATGCCGGGGGTCTATAAAATGCCCAAGGCGAGAATGGTCGGAAACGACTGACGAATCTGCGAATGTAAGGGTCTATAATTCGGGCGCATAGAAATGTGCGCAGGCGAGAAATCGCAGTTGGTGTGGTTTAGTAAGAGTGGTAGCTATGAAAAACCATATTGCGTTACAGGCGCAATCCAGCCGACAGGCTCATAGCAGAAGCCTAAAGGTATATGCAAAGATAGGATACAGCAGTGCTGGAACGACTGTAAATAACTGCACGAACCGCGACACGGTAACTGGCCAATATAATAACTCGAGTGCTGCATACGGCGGCATCGTCGGTTATGCGTTTGCGAATGGCAGCGTTACGAATACGGTATCCAACTGCACGAACTACGGCGACGTAAAGAGTACGGCTCTCAGCTATGGTAAAGTTGGCGGTATTGTTGGCGCTGCTAAAGGTTTTCATTGTATGATTGCAGACGGGCGAAAAGACTGCTATAATCATAAGAAAACATAAGAACAGCGAGGATGCGTATATGGAATACAACAAGCTGATCGCCGGGATGCATACCGGCGACGATGTGGAGGGGTTTTACGTCCTGAAGGATGCCTTTCTCAAGACCACCGCGGCGGGCAAGCCGTTTTTATCCGGCGTGCTGGCCGACCGCTCCGGCACGATCGACCTGAAGGTCTGGGACTACTCCGGCCCCATCGGCGCGAACCCGGCCGACACCGGCCGGATCGTCAAGATCCGCGGACAGGTCTCCGAGTTCAAGGGCGCGCCGCAGCTCACGGCGGGCCGCATCCGCATGGCGGACGGCAATGACCAGTATGACGTGTCGGCCCTCGTGCCGGTCGCCCCGATCGATCCGGACGAGCGCCTGCAGGAGATCCGCCGCCTGATCGACTCCATGGAGGATGCCGACTATCAGTCCGTTGCCCGCACGATGCTCGAGCGGCATCTCGAGGCCTTCCGGTCCATCCCGGCGGCCAAGAGCGTGCACCACAGCTTCCTGTCCGGCCTTCTGATGCACACGTCCAACATGCTGCGGCTGGCCGATTACCTGTCGGGGCTCTATGCCGGGATCATTGACCGGAGCCTGCTTCTGACCGGCACGCTGCTGCACGACTTTGCTAAGGAGCGGGAATTTACGTTCTCGGGGCTCGGCATGGTCACGGATTATTCGCTCTCCGGCCAGCTGATCGGCCATCTGGTCATGGGCGCGCAGGAGGTGCAGCAGTGCGCCGAGTCCCTCAGCCTGCCGCAGGAAAAGAGCCTGCTGCTGCAGCACATGATCCTCTCGCACCACGGCGAGCCGGACTTCGGCGCGGCCGTACGCCCCATGTGCGCCGAGTTCGCCCGGCGCGCCGCCGAACAGCGCGGCAGCCTGGGCGTCCAGCTCGGCGTCATCCCACGGCGGCGGCTCGTCGTCGGGCGTGGGGGAGGCAGCGAAGGAAAAGCCCCGATCGGCCCGCATCTTCTCCACCCAGGCCTCGCGCTCGCCGCATACGGTCAGCGCCACGGGGGTGCGCACGCGGAAGATATCATAGATGGCCTGCGACAGCTTCTCGTCCAGGTGGTGCGAGCGAAAAAAGCCCATCGCGATCTGGTCCGGACAGGTGAGCAGAATCCGCCCGTCCTCCAGGCTCCAGCCGGTATCGGCAATCCAGGCGGCCAGCGCGGGGCTCTGGCGGCGCAAAAAATCGTTCAGGACCGGTTTGTAGCGGTTCAGGTCGGCAAGAAACTTTTCGCCCAGGGAGGGGCTGGCGATGCGCAGCGCCACCGTCAGCTTGGGAAACAGCTCACGCAGCCTGCGCTCCAACAGCAGGTAGTCGTGCTCGGTAACCAGCTCATCGCTTAGAAAGCTCATATAGGCCTTGTTGGCGGCTTTCTGATAGAGCACGCGCTCAATATGCAGCTTGCCACGCAGGGGAGGAACCGTTTCCTCAAGAAGATGAAGCAGCTCGGTTTTGTTCATTGGTACGCCTCGGCAGGTCAATCAGGATGGAAGCCGCACGCGCGGCAGGATGCTACGGTATTATAACACGCGCGGTAAAAAAGCGCAAAGCGGCCGGAACACGCGTTTATCCGGCAGGAAAACCCGTGCCCGGCGGCGAATACATGCAAATATATCGGCATTTTTATGCCACGGACGCAGCAGCGAGCCCGCGATGGCTGAAAACCGCATAGGAAGGGAGCTTCTGGCATGAACCATAACATGATCGGAGACCTGATTCTCAACGATGCCCTGGAACTCTACGGGCAGCCAAAATGGACCTTTGGCAAGAATACCTGCAACACCTATGAGGTGTTTGTCGAAAAGGTGCATATGCCCGACGGCGACGTAATCCCCGCCTGGCCGGTGGTCGAGCTGATTGAGCGGGATGAGGCGCTGACGCTTCTGTTTTCACGCTGGTTTTTGGAAAACGCCATGCGTTCGGCCTGCGACCTGACCGAGCAGACGGATTCCAACGTGACGCTGTCCATGAACCTGCTGCCCCTCTATGCCGATCGCGAATCCTTTGTGGATGATGTGGTGGCCATGCTCAAAAAAACCGGCCTCAAGCCTCAGAAAATGCAGTTTGAGGTCAGCGAGGCGCAGGACCTGACCGAGCGGGGCATCGCCAACCTCAACGCCCTGCACGACGAGCATGGCATCGGCCTGTGGCTGGCCAATTTCGGCACGGGACACTCCAATGTCGATCTGCTGCGCGAGGTGCACTTCGACGGCCTGGAGCTGGACAAATCCTATGGGGCGCTCGTTCCCGGACATGAGCAGACCTGCCGCCTGGTGGTGGCGATCCTGCATATGGCGCATACGCTGGACCTGCATGTGTGCGCCAAGGGCATCGAAAACCAGGACCAGTTCGAGTTTTTTGAGGAGCTGGGCTGCTTCAAGGGCCAGGGCTTCCTCATCGGCAAGCCCATGGACATGGCCAGCATGAGCGATTACATCCGAAAATATGCCGTCAGGCGCAGGCATGGCTGATGCCTGCCGCCAGTGTGAAAAGAGAGCGGCCCGGAAAAGGCAGAAACGCCTTTTCCGGGCCGCTCTCTTCTTCGCTTACGCCTGTGCGGCCCGTTCCTGGGCCAGCCTGCGCGCCCGCTCGATCAGAATGGCGGCCAGATCCCCCTCGACCTTCTCCGGGGCCTTGCCCTTTTCAAAGATCGCGCCCACGGCGTAGGAGCTGCCCTCGCCGCCGGCCGAGCCGCCTGCACGGCTGAGCCCGCCGCCTGCCAGGCCGATGTCCGCCTCGCGCGCCTCGCCGGGGCCATTGACCACGCAGCCCATCACAGCCACGGTCAAGGGCACGCGGATGTCCGCAAGCTCGCTTTCCACCCGTCGGGCGATGGCGGCCACGTCGATGCCGGTACGGCCGCAGGTGGGGCAGCTGACCACGTTGACATAGCCCGTGCGCAGGCCCACTGCGCGCAAAATGTCGATGGCGGCGGCAGCTTCCGGGATGGGACTGCCGGTGAGGGACACACGGATGGTGTCCCCAATGCCGTCCAGAAGCAGCGCGCCGATGCCGATAGCGCTTTTGATATTGCCTGCGCCGGGCAGGCCGGCTTCGGTCACGCCCACGTGCAGGGGATAGTCGGTTTCCTTCGCGGCCAGGCGGTAGGCCTCCACGGTCAGGGGTACGCTGGAAGCCTTGAGGCTGAGCACGATGTCGTGAAACCCCGCCTCCTCCAGAAGCCGGGCGTGTCCCAGCGCGCTTCTGAGCATGCCGCGCGCCGTCACGCCGCCCTCCTGGGCCAGAATCTCCTTTTCCACGCTGCCGGAATTGACGCCGATGCGGATGGGCACATGGTGCATTTTGGCGCAGTCCGCCACACGCCGCACCTCGCGCACGCTGCCGATGTTGCCGGGGTTGATGCGCACCTTGGCGATGCCGCGCTCCATGGCTCCCACGGCCAGGTCGGCCCGGTAGTGGATATCCGCCACCAGCGGCACGGGAGACCCTTCGATGATGGCGGGCAGCGCCTCCAGGCACTGCTCGTCGTACACGCTCAGGCGCACGATGTCGCATCCGGCCTGGGCCAGGGCGCGCACCTGGGAAAGGGTGGCTGCGGCATCGCGGGTATCGGTGTTGGTCATGCTCTGCACGGTGACGGGCGCGCCGCCGCCGATGGGAAGCGGGCCGATGAAAAAGGAGCGGGTGTTGCGCATGGGGATATACCTCCTCAATACCTGGGCTATCGGGTGTGGGTACGCATTCATTATATCATGCCCACGTGTGCCAGGGGAAGCACGGCGTGCCCCGGCGGAGAAAAAACCAAAAATCTTGCGAAAAACCTGATTGACACGGCCCTGCAAAACCGCTATCATGGGAATCGGAACAAAAGGCGCTTATCCGCTGGAAGGAGGAGCATGTAGTGGATGCCGACCCGTATAGTCGAAACGACGTTTTGACATTTCCATGGGCACAGGTTCACAGGCTCCGGGCGATAGGCGCGGCGCGCGTTGACGCGCAGATTGCGCCTGCATAGGCATGCGCCTGCCCGGAAGCGAAGCCGCCTTGGCGGCCGCAGAAAGGCAGGTTTTTTTGATGAAGCGGATCTATCTGACGGTGGAGGACCACCTCAACGAAATCAATACCTTTGAAAAGGGATGCTGGGTCCATCTGCAAAATCCCACGCGCGAGGAGATCGATGGCATCAACGCGCGTTTTGCGCTGGACCCGACCTATATCCAGTCCGCGCTGGACGAGGAGGAAAGCGCCCGCATCGAGCGCGACGGCGACCAGACCCTCATCATCGTGGACATTCCCTATGTGGAGGCTGAGGGCAACGGCTACAGCTACACCACCGTGCCGCTTGGCATCATCATGGTGGATGACGTAATCATCACCGTCTCCACCCGTGAATCCACCATCATCACCGACTTTACCGAGGAGCGCATCCGCGGATTCTGGACGTTCAAGCGCACGCGCTTCATTTTGCAGCTTTTGCACCGCAACGCCTCGCGCTTCCTGGCCTACCTCAAGCAGATCGACAAGGCCAGCATGTTTGTGCAGACCCGCCTGGAGGCCAGCATGCGCAACCAGGAGCTGCTGCAGATGATGAAGCTGGAAAAGAGCCTGGTGTACTTCTCCACCAGCCTCAAGGGCAATGAGATGGTGCTGGAAAAGATGCTGCGCATGGACATGCTGCGCAAATACCCCGATGACAGCGACCTGCTGGAGGATGTAATCATCGAAAACAAGCAGGCCATGGAGATGTGCGCCATCTACCGCGACATCATGTCCGGCACGATGGATGCGTTCGCCTCCATCATTTCCAACAACCTCAACGTCGTCATGAAGGTATTGACCAGCCTGACGGTGGTTTTGTCCATCCCCACGCTGTTTGCCTCCCTGTGGGGCATGAATGTGGGCGTGCCCTTTGAAAATGCACCCTTCGGATTCTGGATGGTGCTGGGCATCTCGGTGGTGGCCAGCGTGGCGGCGTTCGTGCTCTTGTGGCGCAAGAAGATGTTCTGAGGGGGATTTTTTGTGCGCACGGCACTCATCACGGGCGGAAGCCGGGGCATCGGCGCGGCGGCGGTGCGCGCGTTTGCGCGCGCGGGCTTTCGCGCCGCGTTTTTCTATCGGGCGGATGAGGCGGCGGCACAGACGGTGGCGCGTGAAACGGGCGCGGCGGCCATCCGCTGCGATGTAAGCGACCCGGACCGCGTGCGCAAGGCGTGCGCCGAGGCCGAAAAAACGCTGGGCCACATCGACGCGCTGGTGAACAATGCCGGCATCGCCCAGCAGAAGCTTCTGACCGATATCACCGACGAGGACTGGCGGCGCATGCTGGATGTGAACCTGTCAGGGGCGTTTTACGTGACACGCGCGGTGCTTCCCGGTATGATCAGCCTAAAGAGCGGCAGCATTGTCAACGTATCCAGCGTCTGGGGGCAGGTGGGAGCCAGCTGCGAGGTGCATTATTCCGCGGCCAAGGCCGGGCTCATCGGCCTTACCCGCGCACTGGCCAAAGAGGTCGGCCCCAGCGGCGTGACGGTCAACTGCATATGTCCCGGTGTGATTCAGACAGATATGCTGGGAGACTTCACCGGGAGTGACCTGGCAGCGCTGGCCGAAGAAACCCCACTGGGACGCCTGGGTACACCCCAGGAGGTAGCCGCGGCTATCCTGTGGCTGTGCCAGGGGGACGCGGCCTTTGTGACCGGGCAGGTCATCGGGGTGGGCGGCGGCTTTGGCGCATAAAAAGCGGTGACAATTCAGTATTTCTCTGAATTGCCACCGCCTTGTTCTATTTATTAGAAGTTGGCCGCTGCCTCGTCCGTCCAGCCGGAACCGTTATCGACCCAGCCGGAGCCGGATGAGCTGCTGCCGTCCGTCCAGCCGGAACCGCTGTCGGACCAACCGGAGCCATCATCGACCCAGCCGGAGCCGGATGAGCCGCTGCCGTCCGTCCAGCCGGAACCGTTATCAACCCAACCGGAGCCATCATCGACCCATCCGGAGCCGTCGTCATACCAGCCGGAGCCATCATCGACCCAGCCGGAACCGTCGTCCATCCAACCGGAGCCATCATCGACCCAGCCGGAGCCGTCGTCATACCAGCCGTCCTCATCGACCCAGCCGGAATTGTCAATCCAGCCGATGTCCTCCGAAAAGGCGAAGGGATCTACGGTCTCGCCGCTCAATCCGCCGGTGCTCTGTCCGCCGGCGCGGTTCTGCTCCCAAAGCGACAGCTGGCTTTGCAACTGGGACGAGGACAGGTCATAATAGAAGGCGGGAAGTCCGGCGGGGTCGTAATCTACCCGGAGGGACAGCACGATCAATGCGCTGCTCGCGCCGCTCACGTCCACCCATTCGCCCGGCTGGTGAGAGGGCGGCTGCACCCCGGCGGCAAAGTCCGCACAGTTGGTCACAACCCAGACACTCTGGCTCTGCACGGTTACATTGGCCTGGCTGTTGAAGGAAACGGAAACGCACAGCGAGGAGCCCTGCATGGAAAGCGTGGCCTGACCAATGATATAGCGGTTGCTGGCACAGATATCCACGCTCATGGAACCCTGGCCGGCCAGGGCGTTCAAATCCACCATGGTCCCCATCATCCAGTCGCCGTAGAAAGCCACCGCCAGGTCGTTGAGCCGCACGCCGTAGGTGCAGGCATTGTTGGCTACCAGCCGGGCCTGCTGGTGCATAAAGGGCATGGCATATACATAATCCCCGACGGTCAGGGTTACCAGATAGGGAATGGTCCGGTCCGCCACATAGGGCAGGTAAATCACGCCGCTGTCAAAGGTGCCGCTTTGCAAACCATAGTCTTTGTCAAAAAGCAACGTCTGCGAATCCATCTGCATCAGTGTGAGCCGCACCGGGGCCGCCAGTTCGCTGGAATCACTGATGTATTTTCTGACCCGCACGCCCTGGGCGCTTGCAGAAAGATATTGCGCCACATATTCGTCGCTGTTCAGGCTGTTCATATCCAGCGCATCCACGTCGATGGTGAAGCAGTCCTCCGCTAGGGAGGGAACGGACGTCCACACCAGCAGCGCGCACAACGCCACGCAAAGCCACATGCGTTTCTTCATGGATGGTTTCTCCTTTGATGATGGGTGCTGTAGGTACCCATCCATTGATCCCAACGATTAAGTCTACCATTTTCATGCATCAAATTTGCTTCGGAATTTTGAAAACACGATACAAAAATACGACTTTTTCGTAACAAAACCGTAATATAGCATTTACTTTTTGGAAAAGCTTTGTTATACTTGAAACGCGGCCCGCTCCGGCGGGCTTTATCACACACCGCAGTGACCCAAGGAGGAACCGGATCATGAGAGCTTTTCTGCGCGCGCTGTCTTTTCGGACGCTGGCGCTTGCGCTGATCCTGACGCTGCTGGCCGCGCCGCAGGCCCTGGCGGCAACCAAGTATGCCACGCTGGAGTTTGGATCGCGCGGATCGGATGTGTTGAAGCTGCAAAAGGCGCTTTTGGAGCTGGGCTTCAACCCCAACGGAACGGACGGAAAATTCGGCCGCGGCACGGAAACGGCGGTCAAGGCCTATCAGGCCGCCAGGGGACTGGAGGCGGACGGAAAGGCCGGCACGTTGACGCTGACCAAGCTTTATGCGGAAACGGATGGGCAGAGCGCGACGGTGACCACGCCGGTGACCACCAATCCCAACACCCTCAAGTACGGCGACAGCGGCAGCCGCGTAACCGAGCTGCAAACTGCGCTGGTCAAACTTGGGTACAATACCAACGGCGTGGACGGCCGTTTCGGTGCGGGCACGCAGCGCGCGGTGATTTCCTTTCAGAAAGATAACGGTCTGGAGGCCGACGGCCTTGCAGGGACCAAAACCCTGGAGCTTCTTTATAAGAAGGCGGACGGGACAAGCTCCTCTTCCGGTTCTTCTTCCGGTTCCGGCACATCCTCCGGCCTTACGCGCACACTGCGCAGGGGGTATACGGGCGATGATGTCATCACCGTCCAGCAGCGGCTGAAGGAGCTGGGCTACTATACCGGGAGCATCGACGGCGTGTACGGCAGCGGCTCCATCGCCGCGGCTACGGCGTTTCAGAAGAACAACGGCCTTAAGGTGGATGGGCTGACCGGCCAGAGCACCTATGCGGCGCTGTTTTCCAGCTCGGCCGTGGCAGCTGGTTCTTCCGGCTCCAGCTCTTCCGGCTCCAGCAGTTCTTCCGGCGCGTATGTCAAGCTGAAGTCCGGAGACAAGGGCACGGAGGTCAAAAAGCTGCAGCAGGCCCTGAAGGACCTGGGCTATAACGTCAGCGCCGACGGCACCTACGGCCCCATCACCGTGGCCGCGGTCACCGCCTTCCAGAAGCTCAACGGCCTGGATGACGACGGCATAGCGGGCGCCAAGACGCAGACGGTGCTCTACAGCGGCAACGCCAAGCGCTATGATTCGTCCTCCAATAGTGGATCTTCCTCCGGCAGCTCGTCCTCGGGCAGCTCTTCCTCCGGCAGCACGGGTACGACCGTCGCCCCCAACGGCGCCACCATCCAGCTGCTGCACTGGTTTAACGATGTCAAGCCCACCCTCAAAAACGGGCAGAACCTGATCGCCTATGATCCCGAGACCGGCATCAGCTGGACGCTGCGCATCATGAGCCGCGGCAATCACGCTGATGTAGAGCCCCTCACCGCGGCGGATACCGCGGCGATGTTCGAGGCCTTTGGCAACAAGGAAAGCTGGGGTCCCAAGGTCGTGTATGTCAAACTGCCGGACGGCCGGTGGTCCATCGCTTCCACCCATAATGTGGCGCATGGCGGCCAGACCATTTCGGGCAACAATTTCGACGGCCAGAACTGCGTGCATTTCCTGCGCGATATGGACGAGTGCAAGCAGAACGATCCCGATTACGGTGTGCAAAACCAGAACGCCATTCGCAATGCGTGGAAAAAACTGACGGGCATCACTGTGGACTGACGCAAAAAGGCGGAGAGGAAGGCTCCTCTCCGCTCTGCGTTTCCGCAGCCCTTACCGGGCGTGATAGCTGGCGCATTCGCTTTCGTCACAGGTGCCGGTATGGCAATTGCCGCGGGGCGCCACCTTGATCACGTCCAACTCGCACATGCCGTCGTTGGTGTGGTGCTTGCAGCTTCTCACATCGCACTGGACGCTCTGATTTTTGTTGGGAAACGACATTTCACTCACCTCCCCCTCTGTTGATGGCTTCAGTATGCGCTTTTGAAAGGCTTCGTATGCACCTGTCGACGCAGAAAGCAAGTTGTGCTATACTTACACACTGGCGTGATATCGGTAACATGCCATACAATCAGGAGGAATGAAGAATGCACAGTTTGTTTTCCCGTCGAAACACGAAGAACCTCTGCCTGTCTGCCCTGATCGCGGCGCTGTATGCGGCGCTGACGCTGGCGTTTCAGCCTATCAGCTATGGCGCGGTGCAGTTTCGCATCTCGGAGGCGCTGACGCTTTTGCCCGTGTTGTTTCCCCAGGCGGTACCCGGCCTTACGCTGGGTTGCCTGATAAGCAATCTGTTCAATCCCATGGGCGCTACGGTGTATGACGTGGTATTCGGCACGCTGGCTACGCTGATCGCTGCCGTGATCACCTGGCGCATGCGGGCGAGCATCTGGGTCAGGGCGCTGCCGCCGGTGCTGTGCAACGCGATCATTGTGGGGCTGGTGCTGACCTTTGCCTACGGCATTGATATGCTGTGGATGAACATGCTCACCGTGGGCCTGGGCGAGGCGGTCGTGTGCTACGTGCTGGGCGTGCCCATGATCAAACTGCTTTCCCGACAGGATCTCAGCCGCTGGCAAGCCTAAAGATTTTGACAGATGGATGGCAATGCCATGGTAATTCGTTCTATATCATCGGGGGCGTCTTTGATGCGCCCAACCCATGCGTTTGGAGGAGGAGGTTGAGCATGCGTTCCGTCAAGAAGCGGCATATGCGTGGCGCCTGCGTGTGCCTGTGCGTGTGCCTGTGCGCCCTGCCGCTGCTGGAAGCGCTGGCCGAAAATGCGGCCGCGCCCCTGCCCACGCCCACCCTGATACCCGCGGAGGACATCCAGAACACGTCGGAAAACGGCACACCCGTGACCGATGAGACTCCCACGCCGGAGCCGTCTACCCCCACGAACGAGCCGGGCGGTACGGATTCCGGGACGCCTACGGCCGATCCGGGGTCAACCGCAGTTCCGACGGCTACGTTAACCCCGGCGGCTTCCGAGACGCCCACGCCGGTACCGGAGACGTCCGAGACCCCCACACCGGAGACGACCGAGACACCCACGCCGGAGACGTCCGAGACGCCTACGCCGGTTCCGGAGGCATCCGGGACTCCCACGGCTGTTCCTGCGTCTACCCCGGAGGGAAGCACACCTCCCGTTATTACGGATCTGCCCTCAGTCAGCCCCGCTCCCGTCTGGGATGAGAGCCAGTGCGACCATATGAACGAGCACTGTGAACGGGCGCCCAAATGCACCGTACCGGGCTGCCGGCATATCGGCGTCAACGAGGCGGGCGACGTGGTGGCGCTTTGCGGGCTGGGCCAGTGGCTGATGGAAGTGGGATCGAGCCCGCAGAGCGGCATCATGCTGCTGGCCGCCACCGCGCCCATCGAAATGGAGCTGGTGGACGGCGAAAACATCCTCTACCGTAGCGGCAGCTATCATCTGACCGGCGGCGGAGAGAACGCCACGCTCTATATCCGCGACAACATGGTCCTGTCCATCGAACTGGACGGGGTGCAGCTGCTCACCTTGCGCGTGTCGCAAAAGTCCGTGGTCACCATCGGTTTCCAGGGCTACACCACCATCCAGACCCTTACCGCCCCCGACGCGGCCGTAAAGCTGAGCGGTTCCGGCTGCCTCACGGTGGCCAACAACCTCAACTACGGCGTGCTCAATGTGGAGCGCGGCAACGTGCGCCTGCCTTCGGGGGCCACCAGCGAGAATGGCCGCAGGCCGGTCGTCTTTGAGGCGCCCGGAGCGGAACAGGCCTATGTGGACGGCAAGTTTTTCACCTACGTCAAGACCGGTTCGGACGGAAAGGTTACGCTGTGGCTGCCCGCCCCCGGAGAAGGCGGGAGCTATTGGGGCCGCATGAACGGCAACACGCTGGAGGTCAGCTCCCTGGCCGAGCCGCCTGCCGAAGATGATAGGGTGGATTTGAGCGTGGCGGAGCCCTTCCAGGCGGAAGCGGGCAAGAGCTACACCCTCTACGCCACGGACCCCGCCGATCAGGACCGCTTCATCAACGGTGCCGCAGGAGCTTCGTTCACGCTGGCCGCGGCCGGCACGGAGGGTTCCGCACCCACCTTTCAGGGCGGCGGAGGAACGCTGTATGTGAGCGGAGATACCTATCTCAGCGCGCTGTCCGGGTCGTATGCCGTTTCCGGCACGGGACGGCTGCATGTGGGCACGCTCTCCGGCGCCGGGCTGACGGCGCAGGGCGGGCTCACCTTCCGCGCGGCTGCGGGCGACGCACCCCCGGCCTGGACCGCCGTAGCGGTATCGGGCGGCGAGATGGCGCTGGATTTGACCGCGGAGCATAATGGCGCCGCCGTGCCGGTGCTGTTTTTTGCCGCAAACCCGCAGACGGCCTATGCGCCGCTGCCCCAGGCGGCGGCCGGCTACCATTATGCGGCCACGGTGCAGGGCAGCAGGCTGCTGCTGGAAGCCGTGGAGGACGAGCAGGGCGCGTCGGTCACGCTGGGCGCGTCGGACCATACGTTTGACGCCTCCGGAAACTACCGCGTCGTCAGCGAGGGCGGCACCTCCGGCAAGATCATCGTGGCAGACGGCGTGAGCGTCAAGCTTACGTTGGCCGGGGCCTTTACCAGCGGGGATCTTCGCATTGGCGCGGGCGCGTCGGTTACGCTGGTGCTCCAGGGCGCCAATGCCGTAGGCCCGCTGGTGCTGGGCGAGGGCGCCACCCTGTCGGTCAGCGGTACGGGCGCACTGGATGCATCCAGCGCCTCCGGCGGCGGTACGGTCACCATCAGTGAAACCACCAACCTCAGCCTTTCCAGCGGTACGGCGCTGCCCGGCAGCGCCCTTCAGCCCACCGTCATCGCCGTAACCAACGATGAAAACGCGCCGATGGCGCGCACGCAAATCGTGCTGAAGCTGGGAAACGAGGAACCCTTCAACGTCACCACCGGCAGAAGCGGAACCGTGACCCTCTGGCGCGCACAGGCGCTGAGCGGCACGGACGTGGTGGTGCTCAGCGATCAGGATACCTACGCCGCCGTCATCAATGGCGGCGCTGCCAGCCCTGATGCACTGCCCGTCATCCGCAATGTCAAGGCCACGCCCTATGGCTCCATCACCTTTGAAACCGATACCGGAAACACGCTGGGCGTGCAGTACATCGTATCGGACAAGGAGGAGGAGATGGCCGATACCTGGGTACCCACCGCCGGCGTGGCCCTGCTTCGGGGCGGGGAATGCACCATTCCGGGCCTCAAGGACGGGGATGTGGTCACCTTCCGCGCCTTTGCCTGCGCGCAGGCCGGCGTCACCCTTTCGGGCGACACCGCCTCCGCCTTTGCCTTCAGCGAAAAGGTGGTCTTTACCGTCAAGGAGGAGCGCCAGCCGCTGGTCATCGCCGACCAGGAGCGCACCTACAACGGCAAGGCCTTTCAGCTCAGCAAAAAGCTGTACCCGCAGAGCGCCACCGTCAGCTATTTTCAGGATGGAGAGCTTATGCAGCGCGCTCCCGTCAAGGTGGGCGAATACATCGCCCGCGTAACGGTGCCTGCCGGCGATGCGCAGTACCTGCCGGGCAGCTACGATGTGCGCATGACGATCAAGCGCATCGTGGTGCTGATTTATCCCGAGGAAGCCAGCAAGCAGAAGGGACAGGAAGACCCGGACTTCTACTATGAGTACGACGAAAGCGTCATGCTGGAGGATGACGAGGTCACAGGGTCGCTGTCGCGCGTGAAGGGCGAAACCTACGGCAACTACCCCTACCTGACGGGCTCGCTGTCCGCGCCGGACTATTATGAGCTGGTCATCGCGCCCGACAGCCCGCTGTTTTTCATCGACTGGAACATCCACCACTACCTGCCCTATGATCCGCTGGCGCGCATTGATCCCGTCTACGACGAGCTGCGCTTTTCCAGCGGCAAGACGCTCCGCACCCAGATCCGCACCATCGACGTGCTCAAGGTGGGCGATACCTACTATGGCACGCCGGTGACCGACCTCATTGACGGACGGGAGCGCCCCGCCACACCCACCTTGCGCCTGCGCGGCGGGTATGACTCCGCGCTGCTCATCCTCAACGCCGAGCCGGAGCTCAACGCCGACGGCGGCTATGCTACCGACCTGGACGGCAACAAGCTGGTGCGCGGCCGCAGGCTCACCATCAGCTACAGCATGCTCAACAACCTGGCCCGTCAGAATGTGGATTATATCGCCTTTGGGCTGGATGGCGTGATGGCGCTGGTGGATCTGCAGGAGCTCCGCAGCGGTGAGGCGGTGGCTGAGCTGATGGAGCGGGAAGGAATCAGCAAATCCAGCGGCACGCGCTTCCAGGTGGACCTGGAGCCTGTGACCGCAGATACCCAGCTGGCCCAGAGCGAGGCCAGCGCGCAGGAGGCCGCTGATCTGGGCGAAAAGCTCATGCGCGTCAGCGTCAAGGTCAGCAGCGGTTCCCGCCGGGTGGATATCGCGCCCGTGCTGAAAAACGCCAGCGTGCTCTTTGACGCCAGCGGCCTGCTGGAAAGCGATCTCGCCGTGACGCAGGCCAGTGGAGATGTGACCGAAACCGTGGCCGGAAAACCGGTAACCGAAGACGGACAGGATGAGCGCATGCAGGCCGCCGTGGCCGCGGCCAAGGGAGAGGCTGCGGCGGATGAGGAGCTGCTGGATTGGACCCTGCAGCTGCTCAACGACCATATCCGCCTGCATTCCACCACGCTGCTGCGCTATGACGGCGGCGAAAAGACGCTTGACACAACGGCTGTGGTGCCATATACTGCATCCGAATCCAACCGGGCCATGTTCCGGGCTGTCATGCGAACCCGGCCTTACCTGACGGCTCAGCTGACCAAAAGCGGGCTGTACGGCCTGGGTGAAGCGTCCGTTGACGGAATTTGACCCATTTGTGAAGGAGGATAACCATGAGCGGAAAGATCCTGAAACGTGCCCTGGCGCTGTGCCTTTGCATGCTGCTGCTGGCGGGCAGCTGCCTGGCTGAGGACAGCCTCGAAAATTTTGTGCCTGACGCATTGACGGAGGAAGAGCTGGCCCAGTGGCAGGAATGGGCCGAGGAGGGCATGGGCGATAGCGACGCCACCGCCGCCAACGCCGCCGAGCTGACCCCCGAGGAGGAGTCGCTCATGGCGGAAATGGCCTCCATGCTGGAGGATACCACCGTCAGTACCGAGGTGGACCTGTCCAACCTGGAACCCAACGAGGCTTTGCCCGATTATGTGGTGAACATTCTGTTGCTGGGCGTGGACAACCGCAGCGTTGAGCTGGTCAGCGGACGGGCGGACGCCAACATCATCTGTTCCATCAACACGCAGGACGGCTCCATCAAGCTGACCTCCATCGCCCGCGATACGGCCGTGGAAGTGCCCGGCTACAAGAGCAAAAAACGCCTGAACACCGCCTTCAAGTTCGGCAGCAAGGACGGCGATATTGCCAAGGGCGCCGAGCTGGCCATGAAGACCGTCAACCGCAATTTCCAGATGAACATCGAGCGCTATGTCGTGGTCAACATTCATGGGCTGGCCGACATCATCGAGGCGCTGGGCGGCGTGGACATGGAGCTGACCAAGGGCGAGGCGCAGGCCATCAACTATGAGCTGCACGTCAAGGAGCCGATGGACGACGTCCAGCGCGACAAACTGGAGGTGGCCGATGGCGTTCAGCACCTCGACGGCATGGAGGCTGTGACCTACGGGCGCATCCGCAATCTGCAGGGCCAAAACGACCTCAACCGCAACGAACGCCAGAGAAAGCTCCTGGAGGCGCTTCTCAAAAAGGTAATGGAGGATATGGACCTTACCAAGTTCCTCAACCTGATTGAAACCGCCCTGCCCTATGGCAAAACCAACCTGACTGCCGACGAGCTGCTTTCGCTGGGCATGACGGTGCTTTCCGGCAGCGCGATGCAGAACCTGGCCTCCGGCGGCGAGGTGGTGGGCCAGTTCGGCATCCCCATGGAAAAGCAGTATGGTTACCGCGAGTTCAACGGTGAGAGCCTGGTGTACATCAGCGATAAGCGCATGCAGACCACGCTGACCGCCATGCAGGAATTTATCTACGGTCAGAGCTATGTCAAATAAGCCGGAAGAAAACCGGTAAGCCTGGCCCGCGCCCTGACGGGGCGCGGGCATTTTTCTGCAAAAGGAGCAAATGATGCGATGCAATCACCGGGCAATACGGCGGCAGGCCCCGCCGGACGCGCCGCGGCCGCGGTTCGGGCCGCCTTTCCCCACACGCTGCCCGTTTTGATGGGCTTTTCCTGCCTGGGGCTGACCTATGGCGTACTGATGGCATCCAAGGGCTATGGCGCGCTGTGGTCGCTTTTGATGAGTGCGCTGGCCTTCGGCGGCAGTATGCAGTATGTGGCTATTTCGCTTCTCACGGTGGCATTTGATCCGCTTCAGGCATTTCTGATGAGCCTGATGGTCAATGCCCGCCACCTGTTTTATGGCCTGAGCATGCTGCCCCGCTACCGGGGCATGGGCTGGGTACGCAATGCGCTGGTGTTCCTCCTGTGTGACGAGACCTTTTCCATCAACTGCGCTGCGGAGCCGCCTGTCGGCATTCCCGCCAAAGATTTTTACCTGGCCGTATCGCTGCTGGATTACCTGTACTGGGTGGCGGCCTCGTTCGTGGGCGGGCTGATCGGCGGCATGCTTCATGCGGACCTGACCGGGCTGGATTTTGTGCTCACGGCACTGATCCTCGTGCTGTTCCTGGACAAATGGGACCGGCGGGAGGACCGCCCATCCGCGCTCATCGGGCTGGGAGCGGCGGTCGTTTGTCTGGCTGTGTTTGGTCAGGACAGCTTCATCATCCCCGCCATGGGGGTCATTCTGGCGGCGCTTTTGCTGGGGAGGAACAGGCTATGCAGGTGATGACGCCTCTGGAAACGATGGCGATGATTCTGGCCGTGGCGGCGGGTACGGTGATTACCCGCTTTTTGCCCTTCTGGCTGTTCCCGGAAAGCAAGGGCATTCCGCGCGTGGTGGCCTTTCTGGGGCAGGCGCTTCCTCCGGCCATGATGGGCCTGCTGGTGATCTATTGCCTCAAGGGGACGGATGTGCTGGGCCCTACACACGCCATTCCCGAAATTGTGGCGCTGGCGGTGATCTATGTTTTGCACCGGATGAAGCATAATGCGCTGCTGAGCATCGCGGGCGGCACAGCGGTCTATGTGCTGCTTTTGCGGCTGCTGAGTGTGGCGGCGTAATCCGACAAGCACGCAAAAGGCGGTCCCCCGCAGGGGACCGCCTTTTGCGTGCCTCAGGGCATCAGCCCAAAAACATCATCACAATGGACAGCACCACGAACACGATTGCGCAGATTTTGGTAATCAGCGCCAGCTTGGCGTCCATGCCCTTGGCCTTGTTCTTGCCGAAAAAGGTTTCGGCCGCGCCGCTGATGGCGCCCAGGCCGCTGCGCTCGCTGCTTTGCAAAAGCACGGTCACAATCATCACAAGGGCAGATATCAAAAGCAGGATGCCAACAATCCAGTGAAGCACGGTCATCAGGGGTTCCCTCCTTGGCGAATATCGACATATTATATTAGCATTATCCTATGGAAAAAGCAAGCCCAAAAATCTCATGCCCGGCCCCTGGGCGCGCGGCCCCCATCCAGCGCGCCGCGCACGAGGCGCAGCAGCGTGCCGGATAGCAGAAACAGCGCGATCAGGTTGGGAATGGACATCAGGCCGTTGAAGGTCTCCGCGATGCTCCATAAAAGGCCCAGGTCCGCTGTTGCGCCGAGAATGGCCACCAGGGAGTAGACCACCATGAACGGTGCGATAGCCCGCGAGGAGAACAGAAATTCCACGCAGCGCGCGCCGTAGAGCCCCCAGCCGATGATGGTGGAAAAGGCGAAGCAGCACATGGCCACAGCGGTAAAGATGGTGACCCAGTTGCCGTACGTGGCCACAAAGCCGCTGATGGTCAGCTCTGCGCCCGCGGCCTGGCCGTAGCTCACGGGCACGCCGCTGAGCAGAATGACCAGCGCGGTAAGGGTACAGATCACGATGGTATCGGCAAAGACCTCAAAGATGCCAAACAGGCCCTGCCGCACCGGCTCCTGGGTGTCGGCGCAGGCATGGGCGATGGAGCCCGTGCCAAGGCCCGCCTCGTTGGAGAAAATGCCGCGCGCCACGCCCTTTTGCATGCTGGTGAAGAAGCTGCCTACGATTCCGCCGGTGACGGCCATGGGCGAAAAGGCACCTGTGACGATGGCCCCCAGCACCGCCGGGATGCGCCCGGCGTTGAGAACCACCACGCCCAGCGCCAGCACCACATACAGCAGCGCCATGAAGGGCACGAGTCTTTCCGTTACGCGGCCGATGCGCTTGATGCCGCCCAGCAGCACCAGCATCAGAATCAACGTGATGGCTACGCCGATGATCCAGCGGCATAGCGTGACCGCGTCCGCGGGAAGCAGCCCGTAGCTGCTCAGCGCCGTGTTGATCGAGGCGGTGATGGTGTTGACCTGCGTGGCGTTGCCGGTTCCGAACACCGTAAAGACGCCGAAGACGGAATAGAGCACCGCCAGCCAGTACCAGCGCCGGCTCAGACCGTTTTTGATGTAGTACATGGGGCCGCCCACATAGTCGCCCTGGGCATTGCGCTCCCGGAAATGCACGGCCAGCGTCACCTCGGCAAACTTGGTGCACATGCCCAGCAGGGCGCTGATCCACATCCAGAATACCGCGCCCGGCCCCCCGATGGCGATGGCGCCGGCCACGCCCGCGATGTTGCCCGTGCCCACCGTGGCCGCCAGCGCCGTGCACACGGCCTGGAAGGGGGTCATGGCCCCGTCCTGCGCGGTTTTTTTCTGGAACATGCGCCCCAACGTGGACCGGATGGCCAGAGGGAATTTGCGAATCTGCAAGAATCGGGTACGCAGGCTCAGGTACAGTCCCACACCGAGAATGCACACCATGGCCGGAACGCCCCACACGAAATCGTTGACCGCCTGGTTGACGGACGTAATAATGTCCAGAATGGGAATCGTCTCCTTTGTGTCTTGATTTGTACGCTGTGCACAAGCCTAGCAGGTATGGCGGAAATTGTCAAGGAAAATACAAAAATGTGGGGAAGGCATTGGCCTTTTTTTTCGTTGGTATTTTTGGAATAAAAAACAAACAGCGTGGGGAAGAGGCTGCGGCGCGTCCCCGCCGGACCGGAAGAGAAAAATCATCAGGGGGGGGAAAAACAGCATGAAGCGTGTGTTTGTCAAAGCGGTGTTGATGCTGCTGGTGCTCGCGCTGCCTGCCGTGGCATGCGGGCAGACGGTGAGGCAGACCGTCACGGAGAACGGCAGGATACGGGAAACGCTTGTCACCTTTGCAGAGGCGCCGCAGGCCATACGCGACCTCATGAACGGACACGGCCTGGGCGACGCGCGCTGCGTATGCGGCGCAGCGCTGGAGCAGGAAGCGATGGCCGGGAGCACGGATATCGCCGGCCTGCTGTGGACGAGCAGCGCACTGATGGTGGTGGAGCGAGGCGGCGCGTATGCGCTGGTGGGCTTGCGCTGTGAGCCGGGCGGCAGGAATGCGCGCGTGGAAGATTTCGGCGCCCTGGGCCTGCCGCTGGGCGAGGGGTGTGCCGTGCATCCCCTGTGGGATGAGGACACGCGGCTTTGCGGCTTTGAGCTGCTGCTTCCTGCGGAGGGCGGAGAGTGGCGCTGGCGCTTCGGCTGCCACGTGGTCAGCGGATGGCAGGCCGTGGAGCATACGGATACGGATGGCCGGCGCACGGTTTTTGCCTGGAATGGAGAGATAGAGACAGACGGCGAGCGATTCTGCGTGCCGGTCAAGACGTGGCTCGCAGAGCAAACGCGGCTGGACAGCCTGCCCATCACGGCTGATGGGGCCCGCCGGTTGGAGGAGGAGCACCGCGCGGCGCTTGCGGGGACGGACCTGTGCCTCATCTGGGGCGTGAATCTGCGCAGCGAGGCTACCTCCAGCTCACTCAGCCTGGGAAGGTATCATGTGGCGCTGGCGCAGGTGCTGGACCAGAAGCCGGGCACGGAGGTCCCTTGGTATCATGTGCAGGTGGGCGGCACGCAGGGTTATGTCAGCGGAAGATATGTTTCCTTCCCTGAGGACTGGGCGGAGTTTGTTTATCGGGCTTCCAGCCCGTGTCCGGTGGTGACGGCAGTGGCCGGCAGATCAGTGGTGACGGACATGGATGGCGGCGGCGCACTGTGCGTTGCGGAAGCGGGACGGCGCATGCGCGTGCTGGCCGAAACAGAGGACGGCTGGCTGCACGTGTTCTTGCCCCGGAATGATTTGGATGGATCCCTGAACCAGCCGGGAATCTATGGATATCTGCGCCGGGAGGATGTCGCGCTGTGGCTGGGCCCGGATGCGTATTTTCCCTGAGCTTCCCCCTTGCCGCCCCGTGCTATAATGGACGCATCCCATGTGGAGAGGAAGCGTTTGTCATGGAGCGGACAGGCTTTGTGCTGGAGGGCGGCGGCATGCGCGGCATCTATACCGCCGGGGTGCTGGATGAACTGATGGACTGGGGGCTGGCGCCCGATGGGATTCTGGGCGTATCGGCAGGCGCCATCCACGGGGCGAGCTTCGTCTCCGGTCAGCAGGGGCGAAACATTCGCTACACCAAGAAATATTGCCGCAACTGGCGTTTCATGAGCCTGCGATCCATGCTGCTCACGGGCGACCTGGTGGGCCGCGTCTTCAGCTACGAGGAATTGCCCTACCGGTTGGACCCTTTTGATTTCGACACGTTTTTCAGGAGCCCTGTGCGCTTCTACGCCCTGGCTACCGATGTGGAAACGGGCGAGGCGGTGTGCCTGGAGGGAAAGCCGGATGCGCACGCCCTGCTGGAAGCCCTTAGGGCCAGCTCGTCCATGCCGCTGGTGTCCACCATCGTTGAGTGGGAGGGACGGCGCTACCTGGACGGCGGAACGGCAGATTCCATTCCGCTGAAACGCTTCGAGGACATGGGGTACACGCGGTGCCTCGTGGTGCGCACGCAGCCGGAGGGCTTCGTCAAGCGGCCGGACCGGTCACTCGCGCTCATGCGCGTGCGTTACCGCCACTACCCCGCCTTTGTCAGGGCCTGCGAGCGAAGGCATGAGGTGTACAACGCCTCGCTGGCCTATGCCGGTCAGGCCCAGGCCGAGGGGCGCGCCCTGGTGCTGTGCCCCTCCCGCCGCATTCCCATCGGGCGGGTGGAAAAGAATCCGGAGATGCTGGAGGCACAGTACCAACTGGGTCGGGTCGACGCGCGGGCCGCGCGGGAGCGTATCGAAGCGTTCCTTGGGACAAAATAGGGTGGCTTCATCCCCGAAAGTGCCGGAAAACCGGCATTTTCAGGCCATACAGGCTTGCCAAAGCCGCTGTTTCGTTCTATAATGATGCGAACCGGCGGCATTGTTCCGCCTGGAAACATGATGGAAAGGAAGGCGCGAGTCATGGAAACAGTCAAAACCAACTTCATCTGGGACGCCGTACAGGAAGATTTACGGAGCGGGCGCTATCAAAGCGTGCACACGCGCTTTCCCCCGGAACCCAACGGTTACCTGCACATCGGACATTGCAAGGCACTGGTGGCGGATTTTCTGACCGCCGAGCACTTCGGCGGCGTGACCAACCTGCGCTTTGACGATACCAACCCCGCCAAGGAAGAGACGGAATACGTGGACGGCATCATGGCCGACATCCGCTGGCTGGGATTCGACTGGAAGGGCGGGCTGTTTTTCGCCAGCGAGTACTATCAGCAGTGCTATGATATCGCCGTGGACTGGATCAAGCGTGGGCTCGCCTACGTGTGTGAACTCTCGCCGGAAGAGGTGCGCCTCTACCGCGGCACCCTCACCCAGCCTGGCAGGAACAGCCCCTATCGGGACCGCCCCGTGGAGGAAAGCCTGCGTCTGTTTGAGGAGATGAAGGCGGGCAAGCATCCCGAGGGCAGCATGATCCTGCGCATGAAGATCGACATGGCCAGCCCCAACATCAACATGCGCGACCCGGCCATGTACCGCATCCTCTTCAAGGAGCATCACCGCACGGGCAAGACGTGGTGCATCTACCCCATGTATGACTTCGCCCATCCCATCGGCGATGCGCTGGAGGGCATCACCCACAGCCTGTGCTCGTTGGAGTATGAGGATCACCGCCCCCTGTATGACTGGGTGGTGGAGCATGCGTCCAACATGCTGCCCTCCCGTCCCCGCCAGATCGAGTTCAGCCGCCTGAACCTGACCCGCACCATCATGTCCAAGCGGTATCTGCGCATGCTGGTGGAGGGCGGCTACGTATCCGGCTGGGACGATCCCCGCATGCCCACGCTGTGCGCGATGCGCCGCCGGGGCTATACGCCGGAGAGCATCCGCGATTTCATCGACCGCATCGGCGTAGCCAAGGCCGACAGCACCGTTGATCTGGCTCTGCTGGAGCACTGTGTGCGCGAGGACCTGGGCGAAAAGGTGCCTCGTGCCATGGCCGTGCTCCGGCCCCTGAAGGTGATCCTGACCAACTGGCCCGCGGACAAGCGTGACGAGCTGGATATGGAAAACCATCCGAACCGTCCCGAAATGGGCACGCACAAAACCGTGCTTACCCGCGAGATCTATATCGAGCGTGAGGACTTCATGGAGAATCCGCCCAAGAAGTACTTCCGCCTCTATCCCGGCAACGAGGTGCGTCTCAAGGGCGCCTATATCATCCGCTGCGACGGGTGCGAAAAGGACGAGCAGGGCAATGTGACGGCGGTTCTGTGCACTGTGGACATGGACACCCGCAACGGAACCGAGGGCGCAAACCGCAAGGTCAAGGGCACCCTGCACTGGGTCAGCGCCGAGGACTGCATCCCCGTGGAGGCGCGCCTCTACGAGCCGCTGCTCATGGACGAGGAAGCGCTTGCCAAGGAGGAGGCTGAGGCCGACGCTGAGGCGCAGGCCGAGGCCGAAGGCGCCGAGGCGGCGCCGGTGAGCAGCGCAACCCTCAAGACCGATTTCCTCAAGAAGCTCAACCCCGACAGCCTCGAGGTCTGCCGCGGCTATGCCGAGCGGTTCCTTGGAGATGCGCAGGTGGGCGATACCTTCCAGTTTCTGCGCATGGGCTACTTCTGCAAAGATCCCGACTCCACAGATGAGCTGCCTGTCTTTAACCGCGTGGTGGGCCTCAAGGACAGCTTTGCCAAACAGGTAAAGGGATAAGGGAGTATGGACCCTGCTTGACGGGTCAATCAAAGGGGGCTGTTTCCGAGAGGAAGCAGCCCCCTTTGCCGGTCGAGCAAGGCAAGGCAGCGCTTGCGTAACCGGCTGTGCCCTTTCTGCGTTTCGGGGTATTGATCCCGTGGCACACATACAAAGGGAGCTTGTTGCGACGGGTAAGCATCAAGACTTGTTGTCAAAGACCATCGACAAATTTTCGTTTCTGGATATAATATATAAGTTGGATGCCTGAAATCCAATTTCTGTTCATCATAAAGGAGGCTCCCCATGACCGTACGCACCCGGTTCGCGCCCAGCCCCACGGGCTATCTGCACCTGGGCGGATTGCGCACCGCCCTCTACACCTACCTGTTCGCCAAGAAGAACGGGGGCAAGTTCATCCTGCGCATCGAGGACACCGATCAGGAACGCGAGGTGCCCGGCGCGGTGGAGCTGATCTACAAGAGCCTGCGGGAGGCTGGCCTGGAATATGACGAGGGCCCGGATGTGGGCGGCGACTACGGCCCCTACATCCAGACCCAGCGGCGTGGCATCTACCTGCCTTATGCCATGCAGCTGGTGGAGAGCGGCGCCGCCTATCCGTGCTTTTGTACCAAGGAGGAGCTCCAGGCCCGGCGCGACGCAGCCACGGCCCGCGGCGAGCAGTGGAAGTATGACAAGCACTGCCTGAACATTCCCAAGGAGGAGGCCCTGAGCCGCATGCAAAGCGGC
>OLOW01000607.1_pt1 | contig 24116 bp, 19 predicted proteins | sample 1672801 | NCBI WGS metagenome assembly OLOW01 (sample SAMEA3136725, study PRJEB25190) | human gut metagenome | biome: human gut; feature: human-associated habitat; material: faeces | place: Austria | collected 2013 | reverse complement strand
GATAATGAGCTTGTCCGGATACGCTCTTTTTATGTATGCCGACATTTTGCACTTAGTGAGTGCTCGCACGAACTTAGAGCAAAAGCGCACCCTTGTGGTGCGATGGCGCATAAGCGGCATCTTAGTACCGCTGCAGGACTCAACGAGCGGAAGCGTTTCCTGTTGGCAATGTCAGTATGATTCGTAAATAAACTGTTCGCAACGACTAAACTAACACAAGGAGGTAAAATCATTGAAAAACTTACTGAAAAAAATTAACGGTTCCAAGGATCTGACTGAAGGCAATCCTATGAAACTGATCTTGAACTTTGGACTGCCATTATTATTTGGGCTTTTATTCCAGCAATTTTATAACATGGTCGATACGATCATCGTTGGTAAATTTCTGGGTGTCGATGCACTTGCAGCCGTCGGCTCAACCGGATCGATCAACTTTATGATACTCGGTTTCTGCATCGGTATCTGCAATGGTTTTGCCATCCCGGTTGCTCAGGCCTTTGGAGCAAAGGACACTGATAATATGAAGAAGTACATTACAAACTGTGTCTGGGCTTCGATCTTCTTCGCTGCCGTTATGACAGTTGCAGTCGGAATTCTTACCAGAAATATTCTGATCTGGATGAAGACACCGGACAGCATCCTGGATCAGGCATTTATCTACATATTTATTATATTTATGGGAATACCTGCAACCTTCCTTTATAATATGGTTTCCGGTATCCTGCGTTCTCTCGGCGACAGTGTAACCCCTGTTGTCTGTCTGATCGCATCCTCCCTGTTAAATATCGTACTGGATATCCTGTTAGTTCGTCCGATGGGTGTCGCCGGTGCTGCTGTTGCAACCGTTGTTGCACAGGCAATCTCCGGTGTCGGCTGTCTGATCTATATGTGTAAGAAGCTCGGATATCTTCATTTTACAAAACAGGACTGGGCATTTAGTATGCGCCACTGTCTGACCTTATGCGGTATGGGTGTTCCGATGGGGCTTCAGTATTCGATCACAGCGATCGGCAGTGTTATTCTTCAGGCTGCAGTTAATTCGATGGGTGAATCCGTTATTTCCTTCATATCCGGGCCGTAGAGCAGCACCTCGTCCGCCGGGACGAGACTGCTGTCGGACGTGACGCAGGTGAAGTTCACGGCGTCGTTCGCGCCGCCGCCGAGCTCATACGCAGCGTCGCGCAGGAGCACGAGCTCGCTCTCGCCGTTATCTTTCCACGCATCGCGCTCTTTATAGGCCCACTTCTGCGTCGGCGCGCCGAGCAGGTCGGTCGTTTCCCGAATAAAGCTGTCGTACAGTTCCATATCCTTCATGTTGTTCCCTCCTCAAAAAATGCCCAGGTTGTGCAGCGCCTGGTGGACGCCGACCATGATGTTGGAGTCCTCCGGCAGCTCGAACACGCTCTTGCCGTGGATGTCGTTGGCAGCGTGGATCGGATCGGTGGGGATGTAGGCGAGCACGTCCACCCCGTCGAGCTTGACGAGATCGTTCATGCTCGGATCGACCACGCGGTTGACGATCATGCCGATGCGCTCGTAGGTGATGAGGTCGTCGGCGGCCTCCTTGATCTCGCGGCAGACGTTCACGCCCTTGGCGCTCTGGTCGGTGACGAGGACCAGGTGCGAGACCTGCTCCATAACGCGGCGGCTGATCTGCTCGATGCCGGCCTCGCCGTCGATGACCACATAATCGAAATCATTGGCGAGCATGCTGATGACTTCCTTGAGGTAGGAGTTGACCGAGCAGTAGCACCCGGCGGCCTCCGGACGGCCGATGGCCAGGAAGGCGAAGCCGTCGCACTCGACCATGGTGTCAAAGATGCGGAAGCGCGCCTCGTTGAGCACCTCGATGGCCTGGCGGTACTCGCCGCGCTCCGAGGTCTCGATCACTTCGTTGCGGATGTCGTCGATGGTGTGCTCGACGTGCACGCCCAGCGCCGTGGACAGGCCGACGGCCGGGTCTGCGTCGATGGCGAGGATGCGCTTGCCGGGGAAGGCCTCCACCAGCTCGCGCACGATCGCCGAGCACAGAGAGGTCTTGCCGACGCCGCCCTTGCCGGCGACTGCGATGATCTTGGCTTTCGTTTTGTTTTCTTCCATAGTGCGTTCCCTCCTGACGGCTGAAAAGATTTGCGGAAGCTGCGGCTTCGATTGCATCCATCCTACCACAGATCCGGCAGATCTTTCTGTGTCCAGGTCACAAACCTGCCCCAACACAGGATGTCATTCCCAGACACATGCGCCGTTTTCTTTGATTTTTCAACAGTTTTTTCGCCGATGCCCAACGTTTCGGCAAAATTACATAAAAAAGAATTGCGAAATTTATTATGTATTAGTATAATGTTTTCCGCGACCTTACGTCAAGTGTTTTGTCGCAAATTTCACGAATCGGAATTCACTTTTTTACAAAGGAGCTACTGAACCTATGCGCGGCATTGAAACCGGAAAAACCCGTATCCGTCACGAAGTATTCACGGAGATCGCCCGAATGGCCTATGAGGGCGGCGATTACGCAAAGCGACTCGAAGAGCTGCCGTTCAAGATCATCCCCGGCGAGATCGGTTCCTACCGGGACAGTCTGTTCCTCGAGCGCGCCGTCGTTGGCGAACGGCTGCGGCTGGCCATGGGGCTGCCGCTGCGCAAGTTTTCGGAGTTCTCCCTGCTCTCGGACGGCGTGGAAAAGGCGCTCGACCCGGAGATCTATTACGAAAAGCCGCTCATCAACGTCATCAAGTTCGCGTGCAACCGCTGCCCGGACAACGTTGTGAAGATCACGAATGTGTGCCAGGGCTGTCTGGAGCATCCGTGCATGGCGGTCTGCCCGCGGCAGGCCATCACGCGGCAGAACGGTCAGGCCCACATCGACCCGGATAAGTGCATCCGCTGCGGGCGCTGCCTGAAAGAGTGCAAGTTCAACGCCATCGTGCGTCTCGAGCGGCCGTGCCGCAAGGCCTGCGGCATGGACTGCATCCATTCCGACGGGCTCGGCCGCGCGGACATTGATTATTCCAAGTGCACGTCCTGCGGCCAGTGCATGGTCAGCTGCCCGTTCGGCGCCATCTCGGACAAGAGCCAGATCTTTCAGACCATTCAGGCCGTCAAGAGCGATACGCCTGTTTACGTGGCGCTCGCGCCGGCGTTCGTGGGGCAGTTCGGCCCCGAGGGTGTGCCCGAGCGGATGCGCAAGGCGTTCCAGCGCCTCGGCTTTGCAGACGTGTATGAGGTCGCCATCGGCGCGGACCTGTGCGTGATCGAAGAGGCGGCGGACTTCCTCGAGGAAGTGCCCGAAAAGCACAAATTCATGGTCACGTCCTGCTGCCCGTCGTGGAGCGACATGGTCAAAAAGCTCTTCCCCCAGTTTGAAAAGAACATCTCCGTGGCCTTCACGCCGATGGTGCTCACCGCGCGCATGATCAAGCGCGACCATCCGGACTGCAAGGTCGTGTTCGTCGGCCCGTGCGACTCGAAAAAGCTCGAGGCCCGGCGTGAAAGCGTGCGCAGCGACGTGGACTTCGTGCTCACGTTTGAAGAGGCGCTCGGCATCTTCGCGGCCAAAGGCATGGACAAGGCGTTCCCGCCCGAGGACGAGGAGGAGATGCCCGCCGACTCCAGCCGCGACGCGCGCCGCTTTGCCTACTCCGGCGGCGTGGCGCAGGCGGTCGTCAACGCCATCCACGACATGGAACCCGAGCGGGAGGTCAAGGTCGCCGCGGCGACCGGTCTGGCCGACTGCCGCAAGCTGCTGATGATGGCCAAGGCCGGCAAGTACGACGGCTATCTGCTCGAGGGCATGGCCTGCCCGGGCGGCTGCATCGCCGGTGCGGGCACGCTGCGCCCGATCGAGCAGTCGCACAAAGAGGTCGAGGCGTTCAGCTCCGAGGCGAAGTTCACCTGCGCCAACGACACGCCGTACATGGACTACCTGCCCCTCATCGAGGAGAAGGACAAGATCCGCAAACTGTGATTCCCTGCGCACCGCCGGCGGCGGTGCGCAGTTTTTATCATATGTCCAAAAAAAGGCGGTCACACCCCTGATTTTTTTCCGTGCTGCGGGCTGGACAAGCGCGCCCGTTCGCGGTACAATAGCAAAAATCATCACCGGGGCGCGACCCGCTCCGCTTTCCACACTGTATATTGTTATAAGGAGGTCTTTCCCATGGCTTACTTCTTTTCCGGCCAGTCGCACACGTTCAATGAGTATCTGCTGGTGCCCGGCTACTCGTCAAGCGAGTGCATCCCGGACAACGTTTCTCTGCGCACGCCGCTGACGCGCTTTCGCGCGGGCGAGGAACCGGCCCTGTCGCTGAACGTGCCGATGGTCTCGGCCGTGATGCAATCCGTGTCCGGCGACCGGCTGGCCGTCGCGCTGGCGCAGGAGGGCGGCGTGTCGTTCCTGTACGGCTCGCAGTCGATCGAGGACGAGGCCGCGATGGTCGCCCGCGTCAAGAGCTACAAGGCGGGCTTTGTGCGCAGCGACTCGAACATCAGCCCCGACGCGACGCTTTCGGACATTCTGGCCCTGCGCGAGCAGACCGGCCACTCCACCGTCGCCGTCACCGAGGACGGCACGGCCGACGGCCGCCTGGTCGGCATCGTCACGAGCCGCGACTACCGTGTGAGCCGCATGGCGCCCGAGACGCCGGTGCGCGAATTCATGACGCCGCGCGAGAAGATGATCACCGCGCCCGACGGCACGTCCCTGAAGGAAGCCAACAACATCATCTGGGAGCACAAGCTCAACTCTCTGCCCATCGTCAACGACGAGGGCCGCCTGTGTGCGTTCGTGTTCCGCAAGGACTATGACCTCCACAAGCAGAAACCGAACGAACTGCTCGACAGTCAGAAGCGCTACCTCGTCGGCGCGGGCATCAACACCCGCGACTATGCCGAGCGCGTGCCGCTGCTCATCGAGGCCGGTGCCGATGTCCTGTGCATCGACTCCTCCGAGGGCTTCAGCGAGTGGCAGAAGCGCACCATCGAGTGGATCCGCGCCAACTACGGCGAGGACGTCAAGGTCGGTGCCGGTAACGTCGTCGACGCCGAGGGCTTCCGCTTCCTGGCCGACTGCGGTGCCGACTTCATCAAGGTCGGTATCGGCGGCGGTTCCATCTGCATTACCCGCGAGACCAAGGGTATCGGCCGTGGCCAGGCCACCGCGCTGATCGACGTCTGCCGCGCTCGCGACGAGTATTACGAGGAGACCGGCGTCTACGTGCCCGTGTGCTCCGACGGCGGTATCGTCTACGACTACCACATGACGCTCGCCCTTGCTATGGGTGCAGACTTTATGATGCTGGGCCGCTACTTCGCCCGCTTCGACGAGAGCCCGACCGAGCGCGTCAACGTCAACGGCCAGTACATGAAGGAGTACTGGGGCGAGGGTTCCGCGCGTGCTCGCAACTGGCAGCGCTACGACTTGGGCGGCGCCGCGAAGCTCAGCTTCGTCGAGGGCGTCGACTCCTACGTCCCGTACGCCGGCTCCCTCAAGGACGGCGTTGGCGGCACGCTTTACAAGGTTAAGTCCACGATGTGCAACTGCGGCGCCCTCTCGATCCCCGAGCTCCAGGAAAAGGCACGCCTGACCCTGGTCAGCTCGACCTCCATCGTCGAAGGCGGCGCCCACGACGTTGTAGTTAAAGATTCGCAGCAGTCCGTATCTTATCGATAAGGTTAGAGCTGCATATCAAAGGTTGAGTATCAACCACGTTATTTAGATAAAGCGAGATGCCCGCAAGTCGCAGGCATCTCGCTTGTCGTATTTGTTATCATCAGTCAAGTTAACCTTAGGGTCGGTCGGCTTGGCTTTGTTCGCTACAAGTTCCGCACGCAAAGAAGAGCACTTAATGTGCTCTTCGTCTTGCGCAGGACTGTCCGCAGTAGCGAATAAAGCCAAGCCGACCGACCCCAGCTAAGATTAAAGGAGCTGATATGTGCGATTGCACAGATCATAAGGACGAGATTCCTGTCTACGACGCGCAGGCCATTGAGTCCAAGTGGATGAAGGCCTGGGAGGACTCCAACCTCTTTGCCGTCGACACCGACGACAGTAAGCCCAAGAAGTACGTGCTCGAGATGTTCCCGTATCCGTCGGGCGACCTGCACATGGGCCACGCGCGCAACTACACCATCGGCGATGCCATGGCCCGTCAGGCCCGCATGCGCGGCTACGACGTGCTGCACCCCATCGGCTTCGATGCCTTTGGCCTGCCCGCCGAGAACGCCGCCATCAAGCACAACACGCAGGCTGCCGCCTGGACGTATAAGAACATGGATCAGGCGCTTTCCACGATGAAGCGCATGGGCTTCTCCTACGATCTGGATCGCATGGTCAAGACCTGCAGCCCCGACTACTACCGCTGGGGCCAGTGGATCTTTGAGAAGATGTGGGAAAAGGGCCTGGTCTACCGTAAGAAGAACCCGGTCAACTGGTGCCCCACCTGTAAGACCGTTCTGGCCAACGAGCAGGTCACCGAGGGCAAGTGCTGGCGCTGCGGCACCGAGCCCGAGAAGCGCGACCTTGAGCAGTGGTACTTCAAGATCACCGAGTACTCCCAGGAGCTGCTCGACGATCTGGAGAAGCTCCCCGGCTGGCCCGAGCGCGTCAAGCAGATGCAGGCCAACTGGATCGGCCGCTCCGAGGGCGCCGAGGTCGACTTTACCCTGTGCGACAAGGATGGCGAGCCCATCGAGGGCGACGAGGGTAAGATCACCGTCTTCACCACGCGAGCCGACACACTCTTCGGTGTCTCCTTCTTTGTCCTGGCTCCCGAGTATGCGCGCCTGCACGAGCTCGTCGAGGGCACGGAGTACGAGGAGGCCGTGACCAAGATCGTCGAGGACTCTAAGCATATCTCTGCCGTCGAGCGTGCCCAGGGCACCCTCGAGAAGCACGGTGCCTTTACCGGCCGCTACGTGGTAAACCCCGTCAACGGCGAGAAGGTCCCCGTGTGGGTTGCCGACTATGTCGTTGCCGACTACGGCACCGGCGCCGTCATGGCCGTTCCCTGTGGCGACCAGCGCGACTTTGAGTTTGCCCGCAAGTACGACCTGCCTATTGTGCCGATCATCCTGGACGATGACGATCGTGCTGCCGTCGAGGCTAGTGGCGAGACCATCGATACCTTCCATGCCGAGACCGTCGACTGGGATTGCGCCCACGCTGCCGAGGGCACGCTTGTCCAGTCCGGCAAGTACACCGGCATGCGCGGCGGCAAGCACTCCGAGGGCGAGGCTGCCATCGTGGCCGACCTCGAGGCCATGGGCTGCGGCCGTCGCAAGGTCGAGTTCCGTCTGCGCGACTGGCTCATCAGCCGCCAGCGTTACTGGGGCAACCCCATCCCGGCCATCCACTGCGAGCACTGCGGCATCGTGCCCGTGCCCGAGGACCAGCTGCCGGTGACGCTGCCCGAGAACCTGGACCTGGGTGCCGGCGAGACCCTCGCCGAGTGCAAGGAGTTCTACGAGACCACCTGCCCGGTCTGCGGTCGCCCGGCCAAACGTGAGACCGATACCATGGACACCTTCACCTGCTCCAGCTGGTATTACCTGCGCTATACCGACCCGCACAACACAGAGCTGCCCTTCTCCCGCGAGGCGGCCGACCGTTGGATGCCCGTCGATAACTACATCGGCGGCATCGAGCACGCCATTTTGCACCTGCTTTACAGCCGCTTCTTTACCAAGGCCCTGCGCGACCTCGGCCTGCTGAGCGTTGACGAGCCCTTCACCAACCTGCTGTGCCAGGGTATGGTCAAGGACGAGAACGGCGACACCATGTCCAAGTCCAAGGGCAACGTCGTGCCCCCGAGCTCGGTCATCGAGCCCTACGGCGCCGACACCATGCGTCTGGCGATCCTGTTTATCGCCCCGCCCGAGAAGGACTTCGACTGGGATCCCAAGGCCGTCGAGGGCGCCAACCGCTTCATTAAGCGCGCCTGGCGTATCGTGTGGCAGCTCGTCCAGTCTGGCGACGTCAACGTTGCCTTTGACAAGTCCGCGCTCGATGAGACCGCGATGAAGCTCTATCGCGAGCGTCACCGCACCATCGCCAAGTGCACCGAGGACTTCGACCGCGGCCAGTTCAACACCGCGATCTCGGCCGTCATGGAGCTCGTCAACGCGGCGAGCGCCTACCTCAACGCTACCGAGGGTACCGCCCGCGACAAGGCGCTGTGCTACGGCGTGGCTAAGGATATCGTGAGCGTCCTTGCCCCCATCTGCCCGTTCTGGGCCGACGAGCTGTGGCACGAGGCACTCGGCTGCGAGGGCAATGCCTACACTGCCGCCTGGCCCGAGTTTGACCTGGCCGAGTCCATCGAGGACACGGTGCAGATCGTCGTACAGGTGCTCGGCAAGGTCCGTGGCCGCATCGACGTCGCCCGCGATGCCTCCAACGAGGAGATGCAGGCTGCCGCCGAGGAGGCCGTTGCCAAGTGGCTCGAGGGCAAGACGGTCGTCAAGGCCATCTGCGTGCCTGGCAAGCTGGTTAACCTGGTGGTCAAGTAAGCGCTGCGCGCATAGCTGACATGAAAAGGCGAGGGACGATTCCGCAGGAGTCGCCCCTCTTTTTGGTTATGGATACTTGCGACACACCCAATTATCCATTTCTTGTGGAGAACCTGTGCTCACGCTGACCTGCGGGTTTGTGTTGTGGTTGCACGTTTGTGCAGGTATTGGTATAGTTTGCTTGCAAATGAAGTTGTAATTGAAAGAAGTGGGGTTTCGGCCCCGCTTCTTTTTTGTATGGATGGAGGTGCCGCAATGGTCAAGACCAAGACCGAGCAGGCGATCATCGACGCGCTCGAGGCCGTTGCTCCCCAGCACGATGTCGACATCGTCGACGTTGAGCTCGTGGGCGCCACCAAGGCCCCCTGCGTGCGTGTGCGTATCGAGGGTGCCGAGGGTCAGAGCCTGTCGCTCAACGACGTCACGGCCAATACCAAGTGGGTCGGCGACGTAATTGAGGAGCTCGACCCCATTTCTTCGAGCTACACGCTCGAGGTGTCGAGCCCGGGTATGGCGCGCCCGCTGCGCCGTCCGCGCGACTTTGCCCGCTTTGTGGGCGAGGACTGCGAGCTCACCTCCACCGCCACCGAGGGCCGTCGCAAGTACTCCGGCAAGATTGTCGTCGCGACCGAGACGAACGTGACCCTCGAGCTCGAGGACGGCGAGTCCGTCACCCTCGATTTCTCTGATGTTAAAAAGTGCAAGTTGAAGCCCACCTACGACTTCAAGCCCGCGAAGGAAGGAAAGTAAGATGGCAGCATCCGACATGATGTCCGCCCTGATGGAGCTTTGCCAGGAGAGGCACATCGACCAGCTCTACCTGATCGATCGCCTGGAGCAGTCGCTCGCCAAGAGCTATGCCGAGATCCTGCATCTTGAGTGGGGCGCCAAGGTGACCATCGACCGCACCACCGGCAAGATCTACGTCTACCGTTTGGAGCCGATCGACGATTCCATGGACGAGGAGGGCAACTTCACCGAGTTCGAGGAGATCGACGTCACCCCCAAGAACACGAGCCGCATCGCCGCCCAGCACGCCAAGGCCGAGATCAACGCCATCGTGCGCAACTCCGCCCGCGAGCAGATCTACGAGGAGTTCTCCGGCCGTATCGGTGACCTCATCAGCGGTACCGTGCTGCAGTCCACGCCCGACTTCACGATCGTCAAGATCCGCGATGGCGTCGAGGCCGAGCTGCCGCATTTTGACCAGCGTCGTTACGAGAACGAGCGCAACGAGCGTCCGATGGGCGAGCGCTATCTGCACAACCAGCACATCAAGGCCGTGATCATCGACGTCCGCGACCCCAACTCCAACCTGCAGCCGGTTCGCGGCGAGCACAGCCGTCCGCCGATCGTCATCTCCCGCACCCATCCCGAGCTCATGCGTCGTCTGTTTGAGCAGGAGGTGCCCGAGATCTATGAGGGCACCGTCCAGATCAAGTCGATCGCCCGTGAGCCCGGCCAGCGCTCCAAGGTCGCCGTCCACTCGCTCGACGATCGCCTGGATCCCGTGGGCGCCTGCGTCGGCCCCAAGGGCAGCCGTGTTCGCGCCGTCGTAGGCGAGCTCCGCGGCGAGCGCGTCGACGTCATCCTGTGGGATGCCGATCCGGCCGTCTACGTCGCCAACGCCCTGTCGCCCGCCAAGGTCACCCGCGTCCTCATCGACGAGGAGAAGGCCTATGCCGGCGTCATCGTGCCCGACGACCAGCTTTCGCTCGCCATCGGCAAGGAGGGCCAGAACGCCCGCCTCGCCGCCCGTCTGACCGGCTGGCACATCGACATCAAGTCTGAGACCCTTGCCGCCGACATTCTCAAGAACGTCCCCGTTCACGAGGAGCCCGCCGCCGATCTGATCGGTGACGAGGAGGACGACGACGTCCGTCGCTGCGAGTACGTGTCCGAGGACGGCATCCAGTGCCGCAACCAGGCCCGTCCGGGCTCCCGTTTCTGCGGTGTCCACGACACCGACGCCTTCGATGATGCGGAGGACCTGATCTAGCGCGCGGTCGCGTCGGGCGGGTCCCGGCGCATCTCCCACGCTCGTTCAGTCTCTAGGCACCAAAGGTGCCAGAAAGGGTAGGTGAAGTCATATGGCAAAAGTCCGTGTGTCCACCCTGGCCAAAGAGTTCGGCATGACCTCCAAGGAACTGATGGGTCATCTCGCCGAAATGAAGATTCCCGCTAAGTCCGCTTCCTCCGCCCTGGAGGACGCTTACGTCGCCATGGTCCGCAAGCAGCTCGCCTCGGTGATCGAGGCCCGCGCCAAGGAAGTCGAGGCCGCCAAGCAGGCCGAGGAGGAGGCAGCCGCCGCCGAGGAGGCAGCGCGCGCTGCCGAGGCCGAGCGCGAGCGCATCGCCGCCGAGAAGGCACGCGAGGAGGAGCGCCGCCAGTTCGCTGCCGCCCAGGCTGCCGAGGAGGCCGCCCGTGCCGAGGCCGAGGCCAAGAAGAAGGCCGAGCAGGAGCGCCTTGCCCGCGAGAAGGAGGAGGCTGCCCGCGAGGCCCAGCGCCGCGCCGTTCCCGCTTCCGACTCCGGTTCGCGCTTCCGTTCGCTGCTTGACCAGATTGCCGCACAGGAGACCGTGCTCAAGGAGAAGAAGGACGCCGAGGAGAAGGCCAAGGCCGAGCGCGCCTCCGAGCGCGGTAACCGTCGTGGCGGCAACAACGACCGTCGCGGTGGCCGTCGTAACGATCGCAACGCCTCCGACAACAACTCCGATCGCAACGCCTCCGAGAGCCGTCCGCACAGCCATCGCACCAACGCCAGCAACAACGTCGCTGCCGGCATGGACTTCCCCAACCCCGATAAGCAGGGCAAGGGCAAGAAACGCAAGGGCGGTCACGGCAACGATGAGGACCACTACAGCCGCATGGCGCGTGAGGCCGAGGAGTACAGTCGCGAGAAGGTACTCGAGGAGGCCCGCGCCGCCGTCGAGGAGGCCTCTCGCGAGTCCACCGGTCGCCGCAAGAAGCGCAAGGAGAAGCGCGAGCGCGAGGCTGCTAAGGCTCAGGAGGAGCGCAAGATTGAGGAGGCGCTGGCCCAGGGCGTGAACCCCGAGGAGCTCGACGCCATCAAGGTCTCCCAGGGCGTTACCGTCCAGGAGCTCGCCGAGGCGCTCGACGTTCCGGCCAACGACATCATCAAGCGCCTGTTCCTGCTGGGCACGCCGCTCACGATGACGCAGTCCATGTCCGACGACCTCGTCGAGCTCGTTGCCGACGACCTGGGCCGTCAGATCAAGATCATCACCCCCGAGGAGGAGAACACCTTCTCGTTCTACGACGATCCCGCCGACCTTAAGCCGCGCGCCCCGGTCGTCACCGTCATGGGTCACGTCGACCACGGCAAGACGAGCCTGCTCGACGCCATCCGTCACACCGGCGTCGCTGCCGGCGAGGCGGGCGGCATTACCCAGGCCATCGGCGCTTCGCAGGTCATGATCAACGACCGCAAGATCACCTTCATCGATACCCCGGGCCACGCCACCTTTACGGCCATGCGTGCCCGTGGCGCCAAGGTGACCGACATCGTCATTCTGATCGTGGCTGCCGACGACGGCGTCATGCCTCAGACCATCGAGTCGATCAACCACGCCAAGGCCGCTGGCGTACCCATTGTCGTCGCCGTCAACAAGATCGATAAGCCGGGCGCCAACCCCGACCGCGTGCGCCAGGAGCTCACCGAGTACGGCATCATCCCCGAGGAGTGGGGCGGACAGAACATGTTCGTCAACATCTCGGCCAAGCAGAAGATCGGTATCGACGACCTGCTCGAGACCGTGCTGCTCCAGGCCGACGTGCTCGAGCTCAAGGCCAACCCCGACACCTTTGCCTCCGGTAACGTCCTCGAGGCTAAGCTCGACAAGGGCCGCGGTTCGGTTGCCACGGTTCTCGTGACCCGCGGTACCCTGCACGTGGGCGATACGCTGGTCGCCGGCCTTACCTACGGCCGCGTCCGCGCCATGCTCGATCCCAAGGGCAACGCCGTCACCGAGGCCGGCCCCTCCGACGCCGTCGAGATCTTGGGCCTGCAGTCCGTGCCCAACGCCGGTGACGAGTTCCGCGTGTTTGAGGACGAGCGCGAGGCTCGCGCCCTGGCCGATGAGCGTTCGCTCAAGGCACGTATCGAGGAGCAGAGCCGCGTGAAGCACGTCACGCTCGAGAACCTCTTCGAGACCATCGCCGATGCCGAGGTCAAGGAGCTCAACCTGATCATCAAGGCCGACGTCCAGGGTTCCATCGAGGCCCTTCAGGACTCGCTCGACAAGATGGATCAGTCCGAGGTCCGCATCAACACGATCCACTCCGCCGTCGGTGCCATCAACGAGACCGACGTCGTCCTGGCCGACGCCTCCAACGCCATCATCATCGGCTTTGGCGTGCGTCCCGACGGCAAGGCCCGCTCCGCCGCTGAGCGCGAGGGCGTCGAGATTCGTTGCTACGACGTTATCTACAAGTGCCTCGAGGAGCTCGACGCTGCCCGCATCGGCATGCTTAAGCCCACCGAGGTCGAGGTCTCCACGGGTACCGCGACCGTCCTTGACACCTTCAAGGTGCCCAAAGTCGGTATCGCCGCCGGTGTCCGCGTCGAGGAGGGCGAGATCGCCGCGACCGATTCCGTGCGCCTGGTGCGCGACGGCATTGTGGTCTTCAACGGCAAGATCGCCTCGATGCGCCACTACAAGGACGAGGCCAAGAGCCTCAAGAGCGGTTCCGAGGGCGGCATTGGCCTGGAGAACTTCCAGGACATCAAGCCTGGCGATCAGATCGAGGGTTACCGCATCGACCAGGTTGCCCGTACCGAGTAGGGGGTAGCGCTATGAAGCAAACGCAGGCAACCCGCCGTTTGGGCGAGCAGCTCCGCGAGAAGCTCGGTTATATCCTGCTCTTTGAGGTTTCCGATCCGCGTCTCGACCTGGTCACCCTGACTGCGGTCGAGGTCGCGGTGGACCGTTCGTTCGCACGCGTGTACGTGTCGTGCGATGCGAGCCGCTACGATGAGGTCATGGAGGCGCTTGCCAGCGCCAAGGGTCGTATTCGCAGCCTGTTGGCTCGCTCGCTCGATTGGCGCGTCACGCCCGAGCTCGATTTTCGCATCGATCGCTCGACCGATGAGGCCGAGCGCATCACGCGTGCGCTGGAAAACGTTCCGGCCACGCTTGCGATCGAAAAGGACGAGGACGGCTACCCCATAGCGGATGCCGTCCAGGAGGCAGCTTTAGATGACTAATTCCGCCGATCTCGCCTCGTGCGAGTCTGCAGGTATTAAACGACGCATCCTCGAGCTCATCGAGGGTGCGTCCTCCATTGCGATCTCGGGTCACACCTCTCCCGACGGCGATGCCCTGGGCTCCGTGTTGGGCCTGGGCCTTTCGCTTATGAAGGTGTTCCCCGACAAGGACATCGCCCTGCTGCTGGCAGATGACGATCCCGTTCCGCGCATCTACCGTTTTATGGAGGGCGCCGATTTGCTGGTGCCGGCATCTACCTACACCGGCAACCCGGACCTGTTCATTTCGGTAGACGTGCCGGTCGTCGAGCGCCTCAATAATTCCGCCGAGGTGTTGCGTCGTTCGGCTCACGTGGCGTGCTTTGACCATCACCCGGCACGCGAGGAGTTTGCCGAGGTCAGCCTTAGGTGTGTCAATGCCGCTGCTTGCGCCATGATTATCGACCGCTTTTTGGCCGATTGCGGCATTACTGCAAGCGACAGCATTGCGACCTGCCTGCTGTGCGGCCTGGTCACCGATACCGGTCGTTTTCAGTATCAGAACGCCGACGCTGCCGCGTTTCATGCCGCCTCGCGTCTGGTGGCGCACGGTGCCGATCCGGCGCGCGTCGCGCTCGAGGTCTATCAGAGCATGCGTGTCGAGTTCTTGCACCTCAAGTCCATCGTCATGGGTCGCATCAAGACGGTCGCGCACGGGCGCGTGGCATATAGCTACGCGTATGAGAGTGACCTCAAGGAATGCGGCGTCACCTCGGATGAGTGCGACGGCCTGGTCGATGTGGTGCGCTCGGTGATGGGCGTCGAGGTCTGCCTGTTCCTTAAGGGCATCGAGGGCGATACCAAGGTGCGTGGCAACCTGCGCTCCAAGGGCGATCTTGATGTTTCCGAGATTGCGGCCAACTTTGGCGGAGGTGGGCACCACGCTGCCGCCGGCTTTACCAACGCCGGAACGATTTCCGAGACGCTCACCGCGGCACTTCCCATGCTGGCCGAGCTGGTAGGGGAGGATCCCGCTTCGGTGACCGTCGAGCTCTAACTTTTTGGATGGTACATGGCTCGTCGTACACCTTCTCAACTTAATATGCTGCTCGCCGTCGATAAGCCGGTGGGCTGCACGTCCCACGACGTGGTTTCGCAATGCCGACGCGCCCTCCATGAGCGGCGCGTCGGCCATGCCGGAACGCTCGACCCCATGGCATCGGGTGTCATGGTGGTGGGCGTGGGCCAGGCCACGCGTCTGCTGGGCATGCTCACGCTCGATACCAAAAGCTACGTCGCCGACATCTCGTTTGGCGTCGAGACCAATACCGATGATGCGGAGGGCGAGGCCGTTCGCACGGTGCCCATTACTGCCGACTTGCGCGATCCGGCCTATGCCCGCGAGCGCCTGTGCGCCATGCTGGGCCCGCAGATGCAGGTACCGCCGGCGTTTTCGGCCATTTCGGTCAACGGCGTGCGCGCCTATAAGTCTGCGCGCGAGGGCAACGCCGTTGAGTTGCCCCCGCGTCCGGTCGAGGTGTACTCCGCTGACCTGATTGCCGTGAGCGGCGAGGGCGACGTTTGCGTTTGGACCGTGGCGTTTTCGGTGAGTAAGGGCACCTATATCCGTGCCCTCGCTCGCGACCTGGGTCGTGCCTGCGACAACGCGGCGCATATTTCTGCATTGCGCCGTACGGCCTCCGGTGTTGTTTCCATCGGTGCCTGCCATGCGGTCGAGGAACTTTCTGCCGAGTCCGCTGCCGGCTTTGCCTTAGATCCCCTCGCGGCGCTTGGCGCCACGCGCGTCGACTTGCCGGGTAATCTTGCCGACGATCTGCTGTGCGGACGTCGTATTCCTATTGAGCGCGCGCTTGCGGGCTTCGATGCCTCGAAGGCGCCGTTTGCGCTGGTACTCGATGGCGGGCTCAAGGCGCTCGCCCGTATCGAGGGCGGTCGCTTTGTTATGGAGCATGTCTTTCCGCAGGCGATCGGCGGTGTTCGATGATGCTGGCCTCCCACGAGCTCGCGCGTATTTTTTTCGCGGGCGAGTCTGATGAGGCCCGCATCGTCGCCGCCGATGCATTTGATGATTGCGCTTGCCTGGGCGCCGCGTCTATCGCCATCGGTGTGTTTGATGGCGTGCATCGGGGGCATCACGAACTGATCGACGCGGTCGTTCGCGATGCGCGTGACCACAGTTGCAAGGCGGTTGTTGTCACCTTCGATCCCGACCCGGACGTAGTGGTGAGCCCCGCGCCCGCCCAAAAACTGATGACGACGGACGACCGCCTGCATGCCCTGGCTCTCACCGGGGTCGATGCGGTCGTGGCCGTTCCCTTTACGCCTGCGGTGGCGGCACTCGACCACGTGGGCTTTCTTGAGTTGCTGTCGCGCGTCGTCGATATCCGCTCGATTCGCGTGGGCAGCGACTTTAGGCTGGGTCGCGGCGGCGCCTCGGGCGTTGCCGAGATGCAGGCATGGGGAGCCGAGCGCGGCGTTGACGTCTATGGCCACGAGCTGCTGTGCGTCGATGGACAGACGATCTGCGCCACCCGTATTCGTCAGGAGCTCCGCCAGGGACATGTTGAGCTTGCCGCCGAGCTGCTCGGTCGCCCGTACATGCTGCGAGGTATTGTTACCGGCGGTCGTCATCAGGGTTCCGACATGGGTTTTCCCACGGCAAACATCCAGGTGCCCGAGGGCATTCAGGTGCCTGCCGATGGCGTTTACGAGGGCCTGGTGCTTGTCGACGATACCGTGTGGCCTGCTGCCGTCAACGTGGGGCTGCCGCCGACGTATGCCGACGATGCCGCCTCGGCGCATCTCGAGGCCAACTTGATCGGGTATGCGGGCGACCTGTACGGCGCCTCGGTGTCGCTGGCGTTTACGCGCTGGCTGCGCCCGTCGCGCGTGTTCGATTCGCTGGACGAGCTTATCGCGACCGTCGAGGGTAATATTGACGATATCCGTCATCATTTGGGTGATCAGGGGGTGAGCATCTGTGATTAGCGATGAGGAAAAAGACCAGGTACGCGCTGCGTCCGATCTGGTTGCCATCGTGCAGGAAACGGTTGAGCTCAAGCCCCGCGGCCATGAGTTTTGGGGTTGCTGCCCCTTCCATGGCGAAAAGACCCCGTCGTTTCACATCATCCCCGCCACGCAGGTGTGGCACTGCTTTGGCTGTGGCGAGGGCGGCGACGTCTTCACCTACATCATGAAGCGCGAGAACCTGAGCTTTCCCGAGTCGATTCGCTACCTGGCCGACCGTGCCGGTATTGAGCTGCACGATACCGGTGCTTATCGCGAGCGCGGCACCAAGCGCGCCCGCATCTATGACCTGTGCGCCGAGACCGCCCAGTTCTACCACACCATGCTCATGCGCGGTAAGGACAGCCGTCCGCGCGAGTACTTTGCCAGCCGCGGTATGGGCGGCGATGTCTGCCGCCGCTACTGTTTGGGATTTGCGCCGGGCCGCAACACGCTGGTGTCGCATCTGTCGCAGGCGGGTTTTACCCCGCAGGAGATGATTGACGCCAACGTGGCCGTGAGCCGTGGGCGCGGGCAGCTTGCCGACCGTTTTTACGACCGCGTGATGTTTCCCATCTTTGATGAGCAGGGTCATAACATCGCCTTTGGCGGGCGCATTATGGGCGACGGCCAGCCTAAGTACCTCAACACCGCCGAGACGAGCGTGTTCCATAAAAAGCGAAACCTCTACGGCTTTAACTGGGCCAAGGAGTTTATCGTCGCGCAGGATACCGCCATCGTGGTGGAGGGATATACCGACTGCATCGCCTGCTGGGAGGCGGGGATTAAAAACGTCGTCGCCACGCTGGGCACGGCGCTGACGGAACATCACGTAAAGACACTCACCCGCTTTGCCAAGCGCATCGTATATATGTTCGATGGCGACGCCGCCGGTCAAAAGGCCGCGCGCCGCGCGATTCAGTTTATCGAGCAGGATTCGATGGACCTGCGCTGCGTGGTGCTTCCCGACGGCAACGACCCCATGGAGTTCATCACGGCGCATGGCGGCGAGGCACTGCAGGCACGTATCGATGCCGCCGAGCCCCTCATGGACTTTGTGTACCGCTCACTGCAGGAGTCGAGCGACATTACCACACCGGGCGGTCGTGCCAAGGCGCTCGAGGACGCACTGACACTCATCTATCCGCTGCGCGATAGCTACATGATCGATACGTACTTTATCCAGATTGCCGACCTGCTTGGTTTGGATCTGGAGACGGTGCGTTCGAGCTCAGGCCGTGTGTTTCGCGATGTTGCCAAGCGTGAGGACGCCGAGCGTCGTCGCGAGCAGAATTACGAGCGCCAGCGGGCGCAGGCCGAGCGCGCGGGCAGCGCGGGCGGTCGGGCGTCTGGTTCGCAGGGGACGTCTCGCGGCGCCTGGGCGTCGGGGGCGACGCCGCCGGTGTCCACGCCGGTCGAGGAAGAGCCGTACGACTATGTGCCGCTCGAGGCTTACGGGGCCGCGCCGGTCGAGGTCGTCGACGATATGCCGCCGATCGATGTGCCGGTTGGCATGGATGGCACTTTGCCGGTTGCCGATGCAACGGACGCGTCTGCGGCACCGACGATGCCGATCGTGCTGACCGACCTGGAGCGGAAGTCCCTGGCGGGGGAGCGCGAACTGCTGACGATGCTCACGAGCTACCCCGATCTATTCCGCACGTATGCCGATCGCATTTGTTCTATCGAGTGGGTCGATCCGCGTCACGAGTCCATTGCGTGGGCCGTGCTCGCGACACCACCGGGAACCGATCCTGCGGCCTGCATGGATGCGGCGCGTGCGGTTTGTCCCGAGGCGGCGTCGCTTGTCAGCGCCGGGCGCATCTCGGCAACGAGTAAGCACCCGACCGAGACGAACATCGTCTTTATGCTCGATACGCTCGAGCTCTACACCATCAAACGTCGCATGCGAGCCGCGCAGGCCAAGTTGCGCCAGGACCGTTCACTCGACGATGAGGCCCGTCGCGTGCTGACGATGCAGGCGGTACAAGATTCGCAGCGCCAGCGCGAGCTCCAAAAGTCGATCGGTGGCGTGGCCGACCCGTTCCGTTTGATTGGTTTGGAGACCGCAGGTGCCGATCAGGCTTAGATGTTGTGGTCAACCAGCGTATTCTCGCCTATATCCTGTCTTTATTTTGGGTATAGACGTCTATGTGTGTGCTAAAGTATTGAGTCCTGTGGACTACGAAGGGAGAATCTGTGCCAAAAAAGACTGAGAGCACGGGTACTGGGCTGGAATCCTACGTTGCAAAGCTCATGGGCAACGGCTCAAACAGGACTTCGGTAACCGAGGACGAGATTCAGGTCGCCCTGAAGGATATCGATGTTTCTGATGAGCAGCTCAACGCGGTGTATTCCGCGCTGCGCAACAGCGGCATCCAGATTATCTCCGCGAGCGGAAACGACGACGCCCCCATGGACGTCGACGATGACGATGACGATAACGATACCGACGATTTCGACGATGACGAGCACGATTCCGGCTCGCTTGACGATCACGAGCTTAAGATGGCCCGTCAGGCCGATGCCGAGATGGGCTCTTCCAAGAGCAAGAAGAAGCGCACCGTGCGCACGTCTCGTTCGCGTTCGCGCGTGCGCGGTATCGATGCCTCCACGGTGATGCTGACCGGGGACCCGGTTCGTATGTACCTCAAGGAGATCGGTAAGGTCGACCTGCTGACCGCATCTGAAGAGGTCGATCTGGCCATGAAGATCGAGGCCGGTCTCGAGGCTACCGAGAAGCTCGAGGCTGCCGATGCAGGCGAGATTGAGCTCACGCGCGCCGAGATGCGTCGTCTTACGCGTATTGAGAACGTCGGTCTTGAGGCCAAGCAGGCGCTCATCAGCGCAAACCTGCGTCTGGTTGTCTCCATCGCCAAGCGCTATGTCGGCCGTGGCATGCTGTTCCTGGATCTGATCCAGGAGGGCAACCTCGGTCTGATCCGCGCCGTCGAGAAGTTCGACTACCAGAAGGGCTTCAAGTTCTCCACGTACGCCACGTGGTGGATTCGTCAGGCCATTACGCGCGCTATTGCCGACCAGGCCCGTACCATTCGTATTCCCGTGCACATGGTTGAGACCATCAACAAGCTCGTCCGCGTGCAGCGCCAGCTCCTCCAGGACTTGGGTCGCGACCCGACCCCCGAGGAGATTGGTGCCGAGATGGACATGAGTGCCGATCGCGTCCGCGAGATCCAGAAGATTTCGCAGGAGCCCGTGTCGCTCGAGACCCCCATCGGCGAGGAAGAGGATTCCCAGCTGGGCGACTTCATCGAGGACTCCCAGGCTATCGTTCCGCCCGATGCCGCCAGCTTCTCCATGCTGCAGGAGCAGCTCACCCAGGTGCTCGACTCACTTGCCGATCGTGAGCGCAAGGTTATCGAGTTGCGCTTTGGCCTTGTCGACGGACATCCCCGCACGCTCGAGGAAGTCGGCCGCGAGTTTGGCGTCACGCGCGAGCGCATCCGCCAGATCGAGTCCAAGACCCTGGCCAAGCTTCGTCATCCCAGCCGCAGCAGCAAGCTCAAAGACTACATCGAGTCTTAACCTCGCAAGCAAGAAGCGCCCTCAAGCAAGCCCTTAGTATGTATTCGTTATAACGCCGGTGTATCTTTTTGCTTTGGCACCCGCCCGCCGCATTTCCATAGCGCCATCGGGTGATGTTCAATACGCGGGAGAATATCAGCATCGTCAAACAAAAGGCCCGGCTGATAGTTTCCCTCTGCAAAAGCCTGCCAGAAGGACAGCTCCGTATCTTCCGGTTTTAGAATCGCGGCTAAATAATCCTTTACCTGTTTCTGCGCGGAGGCCAGGTCAAAGCGTTCTCCACGGCGCAGCACCGGTGTAAGGTCCGTCCTGATTTTCCGTGCGGATATGTTGCCAATACCATCAAGGTCAAAGTGTTCCGGCACGGTTTCCGAAGCAATCGCCGCGTAGAACATAATACACTTTCTGAAAAGCGGTTCCTGCGTCTCGTCAAACAATCCATACTTCTGCATATTGAACATATCATATAAATCCCGCGGGGCCGCCCGGTTTAAGAGGGCAACCGTCTTTGCGGAGAAGATTTCCAGAGGATCAACGCTTAATACTGTAAGCTCCTGATCGTTCCACGGCAAATAAACCGGTCTGCGGGAAACAGGCAGCGTATGACAGCGGAGCATATAGTTGATCTCTATTTTCAGGTTGTCTTTCATTCCTCCGGCATTCACATACTCGTACACGAAGGAATCCAGCGCGTGGTATTGCTTTGATTTCAAACTCAGCGTATAGCCGGAAGCCGCCATGTATTTTTGTATGTGTTCATTGATCTGCTCCCGCTCCGCCAGCATGGGTTCCCTTGATACATCCTTTGAGAAATCGAGGTCTATATCAACCGACAGGCGGGGCAGATCAAAAATCGTCAAATTGATTGCCGTGCCGCCTTTCAGGGCAAGGCTGTCCGCAAGCAGCCCATCGCTTTCCATAAAAGAAAGAACGTCCGCGAGGCGGCAGACCTTCTCAAAGGTGTCACGGACAAAGCCGAGTTCTTTGGCCTGTCTGCCAAGCGTAATACGGTCAAAGCGCATCATAATCAGTTACCCCCTTACTTATGATCGTTTTCAAATCCTTTGGAGCAAATAGTTTCCATCTGTTATGAAGGACAAAATCGCCCTGCTTTTCAAAAAGATAGGTTTTACTGGCAGAAGACCGTTTTTCACATTCCGCAAAAAACGGTTCCGGTAAAGACAGTTCCTCTTTCCATACTTCAAGAATATATCCGGCCTTTTGATATAGCTGCGCCCGGCCATACAGTTCCAGCGCGTCAAGCAGTTTGTTACAATCAAGCGAAGGAATCAGGAGAAGGCAGCGCAGCAATTCTTCCAGGCCTCCGATCTTTTCAAAATCCGCTATACTGTCTATCACGGTCCGCTCTAAAGAAGTCACGCGGATGCCGGTGTCTATTTTTATGATGTCTGCATTTCCCCGGCAGGCCATCGGGCAGTAATTTACGCCGTCATAAGAGAATGGGCGGACGCGCTTTTCAGTGGTGAAGTACACATCATAAAAAACTTGGTTCGCATATCCGTAGTATTCAAAGGCGCTGTGGTGGGACACACAGGCATCGTCTGTCACGCGGGAAGCTATCTGGTAGCGGTTCGGGATCGCCTGTCCGGTTTCCATGCTGATGACCGCATATAGATTGCGGCGCACACGCTCGATATATCCTTTTTGCAGATAACTCTTTATCTGCCATACAGCGGAGCTTTCTGATCCGGCGAGCTGCACCATATCATCGTGTGTAAAACAGCGCAAAGCGGCAAGTTCTTTGTATAGTTCCATTGCATAGCCTCCTTTTTGTTTTTATTATAACGCAAAGCAAGAGAAAATACAACGGTTTTGAACGGATTCAGAAATAATCGTTTTTTGAACTGCACGAAACAATAGGGAAAATATCTGTTTTGTGCGAATTTGAAAATGTATTAACGTTCCGGCTCTTTCCGTTTTGTTGGTGCATGTACGGCTGCCGTCTGCTCTGTATTCTGTTTTATGCTTTCGCGGATCGAGACTTTTTTCCCATGTTCCTTTGTATAATCGAGCCGGGCCTGCGTAAGAAAGAGATCGACAAGTCCGGGGTGGCTGTGGTCCACCACAAAGTAAACATTCCGATCTTGGCCGAAGCCGTCCGGGTTCTCGTAGACCGGAATGGTTTTCGCCCAGGCTTTATTATCGCGGGAAATACGCCCATCCCAATCTTTTTCCCGGACCGTGCCCGCAAGCACATAAAACATCCGGTCATAGCCGAACTGTTCCAAAACATGATGTACTGCCTCCGTGCCGGGGCGGTTATCCCGGTAGTGATCGGCAATGGCCTGTTCGATTGCCTCCTTACAGGCGATATTTGCCTTATAGGAAGCACGGTATTGTTCCAGTTCTCCATGCTCACGCGCATAGGAAGCCGGATAAATATATAGCTGTGTTGTGTCTTTCATTTGATCCCTCCAAATAGAAAATGCTGCCTTGTGAGACAGCCCTGAATAGTGAAAAAGAGGGCGGGACACTGAAAATGCCCCGCCCGTAAGTTTATCCAAATACAAAATCCTTGAGCGCGTGGTTTGCTCCGCCAATCATCCCGACCAGCCAGGCCGCCGCCATTGGCAGACCGTAGGGACTTATCAGAAACGCGATCACCAGCCATGCAAGCCCGGCCCACACTCCGGCAGTAAAGAACAGCACCAGCGACGCCAGAAATACAATGCCTGATAAAATCCCCAGCACCGCGCCGGACACGATCACCAGGAACTTGCATATCAGATAAAGAAGCCCCGTAACCAGGACAAAGGGAAACGCCAACAGTTTGAATATCAGACGCATAAGTCAAGCCTCCTTCCGCGGGAAAATATCATATCCCTCTACCAAAATTCTACCGTGCCGGTTTCCGGAAAGCAACGGCTATTTTCACCGTTTACGAAATGTTTGCAAATCCCCGGAGCAGCTTATCCATGCTATTCCACAGGTCATCCAGCCGGGTACGCAGATCTTCCACATCCGCAGCATAAACGCTGCCGGTTTCATTGGCACGCCGGGTGTACTGGTTTAAGTTGTTGGAGCAGATACGAAGGAGGCGTATCATTTCCTGAATGTCGCCCATATCCAGGTGAATGATGTAACCGTCCACCGCCATTTTGCGAAGATAAGCGGAAAGGTTGGTGATCCCCAGCTCTGCCATGCGCTCTTTTATCAAAGCAGACTCCGCCTCGGTCAGAACAAACTCCACACGGACAGACCGCTTATCCCGTCCGCCCTTCATCGTTCCAGCCCCTTGTTCGGGGAGGGCGGCTTCGGGGAAGCTGCGGTGGCTGTTCGCGCTTCTTTGAGCCTGCCGCGCATGGACGCCTTTTTTAATTTTTCCATGTATTCCTGAACATTGCCCGGCTTTGCATGGTAATCCCGTTTCAGCCGTTCCCGGCGCAGGATCACCGCCAGCTCCCGCTCGCTTTCCGGCGCGTACTGCATGGATTTTGGCGTGCCGTGCTCCGGCATAAGCTCATTGATCTGCCGTCTCCGTGACTGGTACGGCAAAGTAAACTGTACGCCGTCCTTGAATGTCACCGTTACCCGGTCAATGGGACAGGACAGCAATTTCACCCGCTCCACATGGGAAGGGTAATCCAGGGGGTAGATGGTGCCGGTCACTTTTCCATCCTGCAAACCATCCAATGTAAGGGCATAAGCTAAAATCGGGTCATTCGTCTGCTCATGGTAGAACATCCATACTTTATTTTCATTGCTTTCCTGTAGATACACCTCCCGCTCGCTCAAACAATAGGTGCCGCAGGGCCGTGACATCCAGAGAAGGCGCTGACCGAGCCTCGGGATAGAGATTCCCGTAGGTTTT
>OLOW01000604.1_pt1 | contig 24170 bp, 26 predicted proteins | sample 1672801 | NCBI WGS metagenome assembly OLOW01 (sample SAMEA3136725, study PRJEB25190) | human gut metagenome | biome: human gut; feature: human-associated habitat; material: faeces | place: Austria | collected 2013 | reverse complement strand
CCGAAACGAGGATTTGGCACGGCAGTGCCAAAGACGACGATTGAGGTTGCGGAACAGAGCCCCTAACCCTTGTGCCGCAGCACATTCCCCGCAAACCAGCTTAAGGGTGCGCAGCACCGAGGACGAGGACAGCCCGAAGGGCTACCGCAGTCCGAAGCCCGCCACGCATAGCGGGGCAGGCCGCAAAGCGCTGTTTGCGGGCAACGGCGGCCAACTCGGGGGTTTTCGACAAACTGTCGGGAAGCCTCACAGCTTCCCGGCAGAATCGTGTTTCTGTGTCCGAATTACTCGAGCGTCATTTCCACATGCTCCAGATAGGTGTTGACGATCTCGGTCTTGTGCTCGGCGATATACTTCATGGAATAGGTATCGAACAGCTTGATCTCTTCGTTGGGGATCATCTTAGCGTTGGTGGGCACACCGGCGCGCAGGGGGCGCAGGTTCAGTTCGGCGGCAACGGCGGTCTGGCTTTCTTCGGACAGCACGAAGTCAACGAACTTCTTGGCATTCTCCATATGAGGAGCGCCCTTGATGATCTGCACGGACTGACCGGGGAAGATGGTGCCTTCCACCGCGTACACGACCTTAACGGGCTGCTCGCCCTTGGCCTGCAGTTCCACGCAGGGGTCTTCATAGCTCAGGCCCACCGCATATTCGCCGTTGGCCACGCCGTTGTACACCTGAGAGGAAGAAGACGCGATCTTGCCGTCCAGATTGACCAGGAACTTATCGATGAAGTCCCACGCTTCGGCGCTCATGGGGTCGCCGTTGCCCATGCCGTACAGCATGCCGATCAGGCACTGGAAAGCGGAGGAAGAGTTGGCGGGGTCAGCGGAAATGATCTTGCCCTTCAGCTCGGGCTGAATCAGATCGGCATAGCCGTTCACTTCGATGCCCAGTTCCTTGAGCATGTCGGTGTTCACGATCATCACGTTGGGCTCGGCGTAGGCGCTGTTGAAGCAGTTGGTGCCGTCGTTCTGGAACTGGGGCATCATGGCGTCGTTCTCGGTGGAGACGTACACTTCGAACAGGTCGCGGTTGGCGGACAGCATGGTTTCGTCAGCGGCCCAGTGAATATCCACGGTCACGTTGCCGGTTTCCACTTCGCTCTTCACGCGCTGCAGCACTTCGCCGGAGGAACCGGTGATCATTTCTACCTTGATGCCGGTCTTGGCCTCAAAGGCGGGAATGACGATGTTGTTCAGGCGCTCATTACGGGCGCTGTAAATCACCAGCGTTTCTTCCGCAAAAGCGCAGGTGACACCAAGGAGCATGGCGACAGCCAGGATACAAGCCAAGAACTTCTTCATGAAAATGAAACCACCTTTCAGTTGTTCAGGGAATCGCACCCTTCATTGGTAGAAACATTTTATCCTTATGCAAACTTTTTGTCAAGTTCTGGTCAAATATTTGACAATTAAAAATTGTAATAAAACTATAAAATTCCGTTATGGTTCATCTCCACTTCATAAATAAAACACCCGTGAGCATCAGCCCCACCCCGGTCCACTGCCGCCAGTCGAAACTCATTTTTTTCCTGCCCCATCCAGCCGAAATAGTCGATCGCTGCGGCCACCAGCAGCTGGGCGATCAGAATCGCGGAAATCGCGATGGTCGGGTTCAGGCCCTTGATGGCCAGCATGACCGTGACGGTAATGACCAGTCCCAGCGCGCCGCCCAGCAGATTCCACCACGGCGCCGCCGTCAGGCTGCGAAGGCTTCCTTTTCCGAAGATCCACAGAACGATCAGCGACAGCACAAAGGCCGTCCCCTGCACAAAGGCGTTCGCCTCCCACAGCCCTACATTTTCCTGCAAACGGGTATTCATGACCCCCTGAACGCTCATGGCCGCCCCGGCAATCACCGCAAACAAAAAACCAATCATTTTCATTCCTCCCCTATCTGCAGTGTGGCACGGGACAAGAAAAATATGCAAAGCCTTCCATGCTGTGCGTTTTCTTTTTCGCCGGCTTTGCGGGGTTCAGATTTTCTTTCGCTTCAGCAGCTGCAGCCTTTTCAAGCAGATGCTCCATGGCTCTGATCTCCTGACGCACCAGGTTGATGAATCCATCCAGCACAGCAGGATGCGTTTCCACAGCATAATCATGCCGGCGTTCAAAGCCCAGCTCATTGACAGGATCTGGGAAGTCAAAGCTGAATGCCCAGTCTTTATTTTCCGTAGAGAAGCGGCCATCCCAGGATTTTGCCTGTAAAGTCGCCGCCAGTACCAGAGCGACACGCTCCGCTCCGAAGCGATCAATCACTTCCAGTGCAGCCTTTCGTTCCAGACGCATTCCGTCAAAGTGCGCTGAGACTGTTTTCTCTATATCCCGTTTGCAGTCGATATTGGCCCGATGCGACTGCCTGTATTGTTCCAGTTCACCATGCTCCCGCGCATAAGCAGCGGACTGATGATAGACCGGTGTTTTCACGATAGGTTCCATACTGATGGCCTCCCTTTGTTCCTGTTCATCCCGCAGATAATCGTTCACGATTTCCAGCTTTTCCTGTTCTTCGCCGCCCTGCAGCAGATCCAGATCGTATTCCACCATTTCCAGATTCCGAATGGCTTCCATAAAACGGGGATGCGGTTCCTCATCCGGAGTCCGCGGAGCATACTGCTGCTGCCACTGCACCAGAAGATTCCGATAGCTAGCAAGCTCCTGATAGCAGTAAGACACCTTGTGAAGGAAAACATCCTGATCGCTTACAGTGTGCTGTTTTTTTACCGGCATATCCTTCTGATTTCGGTCATACTGAATCCCGAAGTCATCGGCCAGCTTCTGCGCTGCCGCCATGGGCGTGAGACTAAAAAAGTGGCTGGTGAAATCAATCACATCACTATCCGCCTGGCATCCAAAGCAGTGAAATCGTGTGTCAATCTTCATGCTTGGATTCTTGTCATTATGAAACGGGCACCTGCACATGCCCCCGCGCTTCACCCTCAGGCCGTAGCGCTCAGCGGCCTGAAGGGTGGTCACGTTGGTTTTTACTTTTTCAAACAGCGTCATTCACATCACCGTTCCTGTTCCGGCGTCTTCTTTTCAGCCTGTGCGGCAGGACGATCCAGATTCAGCTTTGCGTCCAGCTCCGCCAAACGTGCGCTCTTGGATCGCAGCTCTTCCTCCTGCGGGAATGGCTTGCCCAGCTCAGCCTTGGCCGTAGCCATCTGCTGATTCAGGTCGTTCAGCTTGTTCTCCACATTCTGCATACGCCTCGGAATGCCAGCCAGTACATTGTCGATCCTGGTGATATTGCCGCGCGGATCGGAGCCCAGTTCCACCTGATGGGACATCGCGCCCTTCAGCGTCAGCTGATACATCTGCGACATTGGATTGTACATGACGCTCATGGAGAAGCCGCGGTACTCGCCGAGAGCATGATCTTTCTCATTGCTCACCTGTTTGCAGGCAGCCAGGATCGCTTCGCCGGCATCCTTGGCTTCGGTGAAGGTCTCCCCGCCGATGGTCATGCCAACAAAGTCCTTCTCGGGAAGAGGATGGGCTGCGACAGTTGCCTGATCCTGATCAAAGCCGCGGATGTATCCCTGATTCCTCTCGATTTCCTGCGGGAAGAATTTCAGCAGCCGGTCTTCCAGCCGGTACTGCTGGCTCTGGTGATCTGCCTTCATCATCCATCTTTTCCTTGATGGCCGGATCACCGGCGCACAGGGCTTTAATTTCCGCATAGGACAGTGCAGCCTCGTCGATATCCTCGCAGGAGCGGACAGGGCTTTTGCTGGTCATGATCTGCGAAATGAACTTCTGCTTGTTCTCCACCGTCTGCCAGAGGTAGCTGTCGAAGGTTCCCTCCGTGGCATAACGATAGATTTGCACATCCGGATTCATATTGCCCTGACGAACGATACGACCGGAGCGCTGCTCCAGATCACCGGGACGCCAGGGACAGTCCAGATCATGCAGGGCAATCAGCCGATCCTGGCAGTTGGTGCCTGCACCCATTTTGGCCGTACTGCCAAGCAGCACGCGCACCTGACCGGCGCGTACCTTTGCGAACAGCTTCTTCTTTTTCACTTCGGTATTGGCGTCGTGAATAAAGGCAATCTCGTCGGGAGGCACGCCGCGGGCGATCAGCTTGCTGCGGATATCCTCGTACACGTTGAAATTGCTTTCGACCGCGTTGCTGGATACCCCGGCCAGCTCCGTCAGATCATCGACAGGCTCCAGCAGCGGCATCTCGTCGTCTTCCTTCGGAGCATCAGAGACTTCCGGCTCAGTCTGCTGCGCCGTTCTTTCCATGCCCTTCGGTGTGGAAATATCGCAGAATAATCTTGCAAAACAGCCTCTGTCCGCAGTTAGCAGATAATTATCTTCACAGAAGTCAAGACCATCTGGAGATTCGTCTGATCTTTGTTTACTGAGGTCTCAAAACGCCAGGTCGTATAAGCTTTTTTCAGGTTCAGGAAAGATGCCGTTCGCATCGTCCGCCAGAATTAGCACGATCGTCCGAAAAAATTAGACGCTGAAGCATGGCCGTCAATGAAGGACGATTAGAAATCGGGCTGAAAAATTAGAAATCTGCTAATAGGGTCAATCCTCCGTTAGCAGATTTTTCTCGTTCAGCGGCGTCCAGAAAAAGAAAAATCCTACCAGTTTCACAGTTGCCTTTTTGAGGGCAAATCTGTCGTATCTGGTAGGCAAAATGGCTAATCTGGTGAACTATGATACAAGGGACGATGCACCTTACAGAGTGCGATAGAAGGTGCAAATTGCAGGTGTGGCGCATTTGTATTGTCTCTTGCTATCTCGATTTTCTTGCATTCATACTGCTCAAATTTGCGAATGCACATGCGTCAATGGCCATACTCTTGGTACTGTTCAGGGGAGTCCTCGAACTGTTTTTGGGTTGTCTGTCAAAAATGCGGGCGGTTTTCTCTGTAATATTCATGAAATCGACTCCTAGGGGGAATGATCCCAAACCCGCCAGAGACGACTAATTCACTAAAACAGAAAGGCGGCAGGGAGAGAATCCTGCTCTCACAAGAGGAACCGAATTCTGCTCTGTCGTCTCACGTTCTGGCGGATCTCTATGGGCTACACTGACTGATTCTGGTTCAATTAAATATATGCAAATGACTGCGGAACGTAATCGAGTCCCAGATCTCGAAGTTTTTTTGGCTTTTCATAGAGTGTGATTTCGCCAAGTTGATAAGCGATGGCAATTTCACGTTCACGATAGTAGGCCAAATAGTCCCTCTTCAAAACACCGCCAAATCTCTTGGTTTCATGCCAGACATATTCAACATCACCTTCAATGATGTCGAGTAATTTTACTTCCCCAATGACTTCTTTCACTGGTGCAGTAACGTAGATGACGATAGTATCGATTCCGTCGCGACAATGAAACTTTCGAAACTCATACTTCTTCTTGCCAGCCAATATTTTATCCACATACTCGGGTTTAATGGATAATAACATTCTCGACATTGACGCTGCCCCTTTGCAGTATTTTTTCGATTTGCTCGCGATTGAATCGTAAACTCATAGGGTGACCACCTGGCCAGCAGTTGTTGTCTTGAAGCCACGACCATGTAATATTGTTCCCGGCACCAAAGTAGCCACAGTATAAAAGCTCGATGAGAGTTAAACTGGGCAAGGTGTCATATTTCGTCCGAAGCTGTTGCTCGTCATAGACGGACTTGTTGCCAACGAGGTGCCGGTATTGTTCATAACTAATAAGGGTTCTGCCAGCATTTTTGATCTTTTCTATTCGAGTAGCAATACAGAAAGTTGTGAGACATGATTTGAAAGCTGGCCTTCCTTGATTCCCGGTATACCTTCGAAAGATGAATACCGGTTCTCCGACGTTAAAGCTGAGACTAATAGGAGAACCAATGTAAACCTTCTTTAAACCGTTGGCTACACTAATATCGACTCTTTCCTGAAGCGTATTGGCAAGTTCAGAAGAGGCAAACATCGTGTCATGATATTCCATATCAATAGCAAGACATCCAGCATGCTGAATGCTATCATTCAAAAAAGGAAAGGCCTTACAGGGATCGCTAAAGTCAAGTTTTCGGCGATCCTTGATATAAACTCGTTCACCATTAAAGTTATCACCGGCATAAACAAAACCATATTTTTCAAGCAAGAATATTAGGGAAGCATGCTTTTCAAACACCGTCACATATATTTCATTGACACCAAGATCACGCCATTGCCAAAGAGTTAACCCTATAGCCCCCTCTCCAATTCTACGATTACGATAACGCTCATCGATTTTGATCGTAGAAATCTTAAGACGGTCTACAGGCGGAAGCGAAGAACCATCTTGCAGCTTGATCTCCTCAATTTCATCGGATTTCAATTTAACAAAAGCACCTATGCCTTGATCATCTTCAAAGACCAGAGCGCGTTCACCTTGATCTGTTTTTTTGCGAAACCATTTAATGAAGCTTGTGCTTGTAGCACTTCCAGGATAATCTGCCTTTAGAGAGTCAAAGAAAGGATCATTGAGATTAATCTCAGAAAAACTCTTTCGCTCGAATTTGCCTGCCATATACTCAGCGCCTCCTATCCCTAATAAACTCGATTGTGTTCTCAATATCACTGCTCCCAGAAGAGACCTTCAGCGGTATGTGGAGCAGTTCAGCTACTTCTTGTGCATACTTCAGTTCTTCATCCTGAAACGCCTTGATATCGACTATTGGGTGTTCTACGCCATCGCGCTCCTTCCTTCGCTTTGCAATAATTGCAGGGCTTTCTGTTAGCAACACTATAGCATCAGGAGAAAGTCTTATGAATGTTTCCAAAGGAATACGAGTAATTTTTCCTGTTTGATCTAAGAGGCAGAAGTGACCGTCAAGGAGAAATTCTTCATCACGGTCTTTTAGCTCTTTGACAGCCTCCAACAGATAAAGCTGATTTATATCGATATCAGCCACATGCTTATCGGTCGAGAATCTGGCTTTTTTTCTTTCGGTAATCAGAGAACTCGCCGTGTGACTGGAGATGTTTAACCGTTTTTTCAGAATATCACAGAAGTAGGACTTGCCGACTCCATGAACACCACTAACGAATACCATGCGCACAATGCCTCCGATACCTGATTCGTGGACAACCCACTCACGCATCTAATTATATCAGAATGATAGGAGAAAATCAACCGAAACACACTATAAATCCTGCAAACGCATGAAAAAACCTTGCAATTTAGAGTTTAAAATGCTATACTCAATCAGCATTACGCATTAATCAGCCGTGAGAACCAAATGGGGGTTTTTTGAGTATGTCCATCTGTTATAAAAAACTTTGGAAGCTTCTTATCGACAGAGATATGAAGAAGAAAGATCTGCAGAGAGTGGCTGGAATCAGCGCAGCATCCATAACGAAGCTTGGGAAAAACGAAAACATTAGCACTGAAATAATACAAAAAATATGCATGGCTTTGCAGTGCGACGTAAGCGACATAATGGAAATGGTCGAAGATAAAACGAATTGATGAACGACTCCAAAAGTGAGGAAGAGGAATGGATCGATGGAATTCAAAATGAAATTGCAATCCTTACCGTTTTCGATGATTGAATCCGGCAGAAAATCTATTGAGTTAAGACTGTATGACGAAAAGCGAAAACAGATAACTATAGGAGACACCATTCGTTTTTCGGCTATTAATAACCCGACAAAAGCCATCCTCACTGAGGTCGAAGAACTATTTATCTTTGGCTCTTTTGAAGAGCTCTACAGAGCACTTCCCCTTACCGAATGTGGATATACTGCTGATAACGTAAGGAGTGCTTCTCCCAAAGACATGCTAAAGTATTATACGCGGGAACAGGAAGAAGCGTATGGTGTTATAGGTATCCGGATCAAGGTTCTCAAATGAGTCTATGTTTCCCTAACGTCTTGATGAAAATTATACAGCTGCTGCGTAAGGTGTGCGGTTGAATTAGTGATTTACCGATCTAGGAGATGAGAAAATGGGTGTCAGAGAGTATGTCGGCCAGCTCGGTGGAACAGAAATTATGTGCAAATCCGCATTCGCCTTGATGTGCGTTCCGTCCACGAACACGACCTCCGGCGACAGATACCCCGCCCGGGCCACTTCTTCCAGCACCCAGCGGAACATGCCCTCGATCATTTCCGCCGTAAAGCGATGGCAGAAAGCGTAGCCGATCGTTGCGAAGTACGGCAGCCGCTGCGACATCGTGTAGCCCAGAAACCAGCAGTACGCCGCGTTAACCTCCGCGTCCCACACGGTCTGCCGCAGCGATTGGATTCCGAAAAGATGCTGGATCAGCACCAGTTTGAACAACGCGACCGGATCGCAGCTCAGCCCGCCGTTGTCCTCGCAGTACAAATCCTCCACAAGATCATATGTGTGCGTAAAATCCACCGCCGCGTCGATTTCCCGCAAGAGATGCTCCTGCGGCAACAGCATGTCCGTGCACAGCATTTCGATCGCCTGCCGCTGCTTTGTTTCTTTCTTTAGTATTTTCATCACTGGCTCTATTATATCAGAAAAGGCCGCTTTTTGCGACCTTTTTTGACAGGCTGACGTCACTCATGTGAGTGACGCCAATGCTATTACTCCTTAATGTTATTTTTGTTTTACCGAAGTACTCCCGCGCAAGCAGCAGCATATCGCCCGTATGAAGCGAGTTCGCGTATTCTGCTCTGCTGTTTTCTCCGTCTGCTGGGGAGTGTGCCGCTATTCGGCACGAGCAGATTCTTATACTGACCACTCTCACAAACTACTTTCCATTCTTCCATAAGAGCCTTTGTCGCCTCAATAACTTCTCTCTGTGCATCATCGTCCGGATCAAACGCAGGAATTATCTTATATGGAAGCGCATGGATATGACGTTTCCCGAACCCACCCTCAGGCTGGAAGTCCGATATCGCGTCCCAGAGCGTCGCACTATTGAGCAGCCCAGAGATATAAATCGCTTCATCTTCCGTTTCAGAAAGATACCAATACAGCGTCTGGTCGATCACGAGGCGGTTTTTGTCAAACTGCCGAAGGTCGATATACGCCGCGCACGGATTCGACCCACTTGCACTGGAAAGTACCAGATAGTCTTGAGAGAAATTCTGCTTATAGAGTTTCCCGTAGATATTGATCTTCTCACTGAGGAATGGAACTAGATCTTGTCCGACCGCATCTGCAATCTGCCGGAAAACATATTCCGTGCTGGCGTTTACGAGTGCAAGATCGGCCTGGAATAGAGGCTTCCAGACGCCCTGCGCCTTCCGTCCAGGGATTAACCCTTTCGCGGGAGCAGCCATAATAAACGGCGACAGATGTTTAGAGACGAACGCATCATACATGAATTCGTCCTCAAAATCCTCTGCTACAAGATCGTTGCAGAGATTTTTCTTGCTCTCACTAATGAGGTACCAAAGTTCTCCGGTGCGTTCAATTGGTCTAATATCCCAGTTTCCATTGGGTCTCCGGACGAACTGATGGAACAAAGCTGTTCGCGGGAACAGATCACAGCCCTGCGCAAATCCGAGCGAATCACCCGCGATCACGTCCGCAACCTCGACATCTCCACCTTTGTTTGTCCATGCGCTCCGCTTGCCTTGACGATTGAGCGTATACGTGCAGGGTTCGTAATTCCGTACAGCTCCATAAACACGCCCAGAAATCACGTCAGGTTCCGTAGTACTCTTTTCTCCGGAAAGCACAACCGCCTTGTTTTTGAACGTATCGGTCGGAAGCTCCCAAATAGCCCTAACTTTTGCCTCAAGTTTTGCGTCAGATGTCGCATATTTTTCTTTTCTGAACGGCTCGTGGTTCAGACCGCTCATTAGGCTCGCAGGCAGGATATAGCTCCAATGTCCACCATCCCGAAGATAGCGGTCAATCGAACTAACCCCAAAAATCGTCGCGAGTTCCATATGCGGATGCGCCGCGCCATGCGGCTGGATTGCGTACTTTCTTGCAATCTCCCTGAGCGCGTTCTTATAGGGATTATCTGCTAGCTTACTCATCGCCATCCAAGGCGGATTAGAAACGATACAGTTGAACTGCTTTTCCGTCATTCCCGGTCGATAGCTATTGCTGATGATAAAATGCCAGATACCGTTGCGTCCTTGACGCTGGAGCGTTTCTAGCTGGAGAACCATTTGCATCGCCGCCGCCGATAGCTCCGTCTTCTTCTGCGTCCCAATTTCTATACCGCTTTCTCGCTTGACCGCATCGACCAGTGGATCGGTTGAGATAAGATCGGTTGTTTCTTCCTGTCGTGCCCTCGCCATAGCCCACCTATAAACCTTGGAGATGAACGAATCGAATACTTTCCGATACGCAGGAGAGAACAGAAACGCCGGCACCCTGATTGGCTGCCGATTAAGTGTGAGCACATAATAATCTTCACCTTGTGTAGGCATCCTATGGGTGATAGGCGTAGCGACAAACAGAGAGTCCGCATGATAGATCGGGACGGTTATGCTTCCAACGTGTGCAGGGAAGAGGTCTCGCATCGCCATGATCCAGTTGACCTTCGCTAGCATCACCGCCAGAGGATCAATGTCAAACCCCATTACTGCTGAGAAAATGATAGCGTCTTTCTGAGCGTCGTAATTATCCGCTGAGATTCCATATTTTTCTCGCACGGCTTTGATCGATTCGATCAGGAAAACACCCGAACCACAGCACATGTCCATAATGCGCGGTTCTTCGTCTCCGAGCTTCTCAATGTTGTAATCGACGATATCCCTAGCAATCCAATGCGGCGTAAACTCCTGCCCGAGCATAAGTCGGTGCTCCCGATTAGCAAGCTGTGCCAGTAGTCGACCGAAGATGTCCTGTTCTCCGAGCCGAGAAAAATCATACGCCCGGAGCCTGCTCTGCATTCCCCTTACGCAGGGAATCACCAGATCTACGTAAGGACTGTTGTTAAGCCACCCAAAGTAATCATAATCGACAAAGTTATAGATGTTCTGCCGCGAGAAATATTCGCCACCCAGTATCTCTTTAATCTCATCATCCGAGCTTATGATTGCTCTTCCGGCGAGGATATTAGCGCAAAGCACCTTTGCGACTGTCACAAGATAAAACTCGCTCACATACGTTTCCGTAGAGAAAGAGCCATAATCCGAAGCGCCGAGATACGCGATAAAATTTTGCCAAACCTGTTTGATAAGTTCTGCATAGTCTGGCTTTTCTGTCATTGCCGTGTTGACCGCTTGAGAAAAGATTTCGATAGATTCTCTATAGAAACTGCTCTCAACGCCAAAGTCCGTCACGAGCGTCTTTGCATTTAAAATACGCGATTCGGCCCGCGCCATAAACTGATTAATAAACTGCTCAAAACGAGAAAACTCTTCGTCCGTCCCGACCGACAAGTCGACGAACATAATCTGTTCAAGTTCAACGTCGTCCGGCCCGAGTAGTCTGCTTTCCGCCGGTTCGCTGACAATCCGAGCTTTATATCCGTACCACCTGACCGTGTCAGACAGCACACCGAGGACTTCCGACTCCGGAATGCCAATATTGCAAAGTGCTGCCGAATACTCTTTGACCTGATGATACCCCTCGGAGAAAATACCCTGTATCGTCAGATTCTTCTCGTACTCAATCGCCGTCTTTCCGACTACCGCATCAACAAACCCGTCTCGGGTTCCACGCGTCGACGAGAAATGTACATGCTCTTCCGTGCCCTGCATATGTGCCTGTACCCACCAAGGATAATCCGGAAAGATACTGAGCAGTCTGGAAGAAAGGTAGTGGCGAATCCGATCCTCGACCGCCCCCTCGTCGATCAGCGCCTGCGCCTGTATCGCGAAATCTCTCAGATTTTCTCTGTTCATAATCTTGTACTCCGTTCGTTATATTTACGCTCCAAAAGCCTTTCCATCCGAGACGTCATCTGTTCGTTTCCGAACGCTGCGGCGATTGTATTATCGATTTTCTCCTGAATATCCTCCGTCATCATTTCTCCGGCAACAAGCTCTTTTCCTGCATCCTCCAGTTCCTGAAGAAGTTCGTTCGAAAGCTTTGGAAAAAGAAGCTTTTTGAGGTGACTCGCCTCGACTTTAAGCGCACCGCCACCCATCACCGTACAAATCAGCTCTAAGTAGAGTTTGCTCCATGTCGAGTTGAGCATCGCAAACGCAATTCTGATTGTCCGAGCGTCTCGTCCCCAGAGTGTCACCATGTTCGCATCAATCGCAATCTGGTCAGTTTCTGTCTGTGTGACGAATAAACATTCCGAAATTCTCGCCGACACTCTCGTAAGGCAAAGGTTCGGAAGATGACGATTTGCCATCTTTGGAAGCCGGAACCACTCGTGAACAATTTTCCCCTCGACTATTTTCTCGTTTGGAGCCACTGCGCTATAATCTTTGAACCGCCGCCCCTTAGTGTCGTGGTAGGTTTCTGCCAGGTCGATATAATCCCTTAACTCACCTTGGATTTCTCCTTGCGGATAGATCACTGCGGTTTTGAGTTTATCGGGAGTCACAACCAACCCTTTAACCTCGCCGCGGTTCTGTAGCGTTGGGACAATATCATCCTTCTCGAACCGATATTTCCTTCCGCCACGATCCCATGCTTTACTTCGAACGAGAACCGATTCGCCTTCTTCCTCTTCAATTTTGACATAGAAGAAGTCGTTCGCTCCCGTCCGTAGCCCCTGACCGCATTCAATGCCCATATCGGAAAGCGATACGTATTCAGTCGCATTCCACTCTCCTACAATCTCCGCAAGATCGTGAGGTAACCCTAAGTTTTTTGAAAAGAAGCTCACGTCCTCTGGCAGGCTCCACTTTTGAGCATCCTTTACACCCCTGAGATGAGGGAAGAGCGTAGTCGTTGGCTGTTCGATACTTCTATCTGTTTCTACTATCCGAGTGATATATTGCTCGGATTTGCCGATTGACTGCATCTCGGTTCGTTTTGCAACTACTAGACAAGTCTTAACCAGTGCTTCTGGAAACCAACGCGCGTTTGTATCTATTGCGACCGTCTCAACCCTAAAACACTTCAGAAGCAGATACTGTATCGGAGCGGCATAATCTCGGCTCAGCCAAGTCTCTGGCACCACCATTGCAAGATATCCGTCCTTTTTCACCAGTGCCGCACAGAGCAACCACGCTGGAACCGCCATATCAGAAAGCCCAGAGTAGTTTTTAGCAAGCCGCAGAAATAGTACTTTTTCTTCATCGGAAAGATAAGAAATCCGTCCGATTTGGACAATCAGATTCTCTCGTATTTCCTGCGCCGAGGGCATCACCTCGTCGTTACCGCCTTGCAATTGGTACCTGACATATGGCGGATTCGTGATGACCAGATCAAACCCTTCTGGAGTGACAATATCGCCCGTCGCAAACGCATCACCATGTATAACCCTCGCCTCGGGAACGTGCTCGGCGCATTCCCGAGAAACCTCTTCGTCGATCTCTACTCCGAACATTGTCGAACGTTTTTTAGCATTCTCTCGAACCGCGACCAACATATCCCCAATCCCAGCCATCGGATCAACCACATTCACCCATTCGTGTTTCTCCGGAAGCAGCGAGAAAAGCATGTCCGCTACCGTCTTGCCGGAGAAATACTGCCCGAATCGCTTTTTATGTAGGATCATCTCTTGCTGCGTCATGCCGTTTCTTCCTCCGAAAAAAACCGAATATACTCATAGAACTGAGCAGCATCTCTCTGCACTTCGATCCCATTTTTCATGCATTTCCCAATATACAACGAATAGCAGTGACGTTTCTCGATCTCAGTCTCGTGGAGATTTTCTGCTACCACTTGCCGGAGAATTTGCTCTTCACTCACTACCGCCGTTTTTTCTGTTTCGCTCTTCTTGAGCAAGAACAGAGGATCGCCTTGCACAGCAGATCTGGAGACCACCTGTTTGAAGCTGGCCTGGGTTTTGTCGAGAAAACTGGATTGTTCTATCTCCAGCCCTGCCGATTTGATCGCTTCAGAGAATGCTCCCCAAACCGTCGCTTTTGCAGCATGGAAAACCACTGCTATTGCACCGTCGTCCTTAGTAATGCGCTTTATCTCTCGGAATACCTTTGTCAGCATATCGCGATATCTATCGACGCTTTTATTCTGCGCATTACTAATAATCACTTCCTCTGCTCGTTCAGTGACCGCCGGGAGCCAGAGTTCATTAATCTGGTTCACCTCAGCATAGGGGATAAAGTCTCCGAACGGTGGATCAGTAAATACAAAGTCGACGCTTCGATCAGGTTCAATCATCCGTGTGCTTGATAGATTCCTAACCTCGACTGAACCATGGCAACCCTCAAGCATTTTATAAGCTTCCTCAAACGGCTTTGCTTTCCGCTTGAGTCCGAGCAAAATATTCTTTTCCACCGGAAGCTTACTAATATAGAGCACTCCACTCTGTGCACCCGTGAGCACAAAATCCTTAGCGTCGTGTTTGGCGACCACTCTCGTCATCAGTGTACAGTGGGCCCCGTTATAGCTAAGAAGCAGAAGCTTCAAAGCATCCGCCTCGCGCTCCGAATACGTCTCCGCCAGCTTCCAAAGCTCCGACATCGCTCGGAAATTCCTAATCGTATAAAAGTGGTGCAGATGCGTAATGCCATAATGGTAACCCGCTCGATGCAGATCGCCCCATTCAATTTTTCTCGGAGTTTCTGTCGGCGTAAATTCTTCTTCGAGCTTACAGATAAGAGCCTCGTCTTCTGTAGTTGCCGCCCGATCCCAGTTTACTCCGTCCGACACTCCATAAATCCAAGCAAGCTTCCTCTTCTTGCGAGATATTGTTTTTCCGAGTAATCTATCGTCGTAATCCTCCGTCAAAAATGCCATCTCGTCTACAAAAGACACCTTATGGCAGCATGGACATTCGATAGAATCTTTGAATGTCGCTGGATTTCTGGACGTCCCATGCGAGAAATAGTCAATCTCCTCCCCGCATTCAGGACAGACCAATATTTCCGTCCAAATTGCATAACGAATCGAGCCTGCTGCGCCTTCAGGGGATTTAGCGGCATACAACTCAGCAACAAGCGTCTGAGCTTTCTTCGTAAAGCTTCTGACTGCATTGGCATATTCTCGCGCCGAGAGCCTGTTCGTAAGCGTCCTTGTCGCAAAAGTCGCATACGTTCCAATCTCATAGAGGATTGCATTCCGGCCACCCCAGACCGGCTCCACGCCGAGTTCTTTTGCAGTCTCAATCATTTTTTCTGTCGGATGCTCAGAAAGCAGGGCCGCAATCCCCGTGCTGCCGCTTCCAGAAAAAGCATCAAGTACCGTGTCTCCTGGTTTGGTTGCTGAAGCAATATAAACCGCAATCGCCTCCGGAGAGATTTTCGTAGGGTAGGAAAAAGTATTGTAGAACGCCCCGTTACGCGTCGAAGGTAACGGTTTAGAAAACAGCTTGTCTAAATTTCGCATCTTGTTGCTCATTCCTCAGTCCTCAAAGTCAACGATGTCCTCAACCTTCACGTTCAGTGCTTCGCTGATCTTCCGAAGCACCTGCGTCGACACGTCACCACTTTTTCCCATTTTAGCCATAACGTTCGTAGAAAGCCCCGTCATCTCTCGCAGATCTTTCTTTTTAAGATTCCGATCAATAAGCAGCTTCCAAAGCTTATTGTAGTTCATGTCTTGCCTCCGCTCCCCTCGAAAATACATAACCATTATATCAGTTTCTGTCGATATTTGCAAATAACTTTTGAGTTTCTCAAAAACTCAATTGTAGTGTTCTCAAAAACTCAATCTGACTGATTGAAAACGTACCCTGATGTGGGCAACCATAAAGTCTGAAGTGAAGCTTATGCAGGAGCAGCTCAATAACATGACGAATCAAGTTTCCAAGCTTACACAGTTGGTTGCCGAGAACTCCTTGTGGATACTATGTGATATATATCTGGATTTCCGAAGTGGGTCATCAGTTGTCGGACGTGCTGAGTTTATGCGCCTTCTGGAGAATGCATCAAATCATAAGTCGAATTCCCTATTGTTTCGGTATTGGTAAGCAAGGAAGTTCACCTCTGTATGATTATAGCCGTAAACTTGCTTACGTTGGGATGAGCAGGCCTAGAAAGCTGTTGTGTGTGGCGATGCAGTCTGAAACTTATGAAAAAAGTAAGGGGGCGTTTAATAGCAATTGGGAAATCGTTGATTTGCGCTAACGATTTAATGCAGCAGAATAAAGGCCTGATCGCCCGCATAAGAGCTGGAAATCAGGCCTTTTCGTTATTACTATTTATTGCGGATACTCACATTTCATCCCGTTTCTGAAGCTGAACTCCATGCGTCCGTCGTGTTGGATGATCACCTTATCCACCAGCGCCACGAACGTCCCCGGCTCGAAGCCTGCACATTCCTGCTGTTCTTCCAGCATATGGAGGAATATCCCGATACGCTGCCGACGTTCTGTCTTATCTCTTTTCTGCTCGGCAATCGCCTGAATTTTCTCGCTGAGCTTTGCGTGTTCGGCGAGCAGTGCCTCGTAATCCTCCTTAAACTCATCCTGATCTCTTTGTACCCGGGCATTTTCGTCCACCAGCTGCCTGACGCGCGCCGCCATACCCAGCGCCTGATCCTGCAGCCGCGTGGCAGCCTTATCGAGCTCTGCGGTATCAAAGGCTTCATCCAGCGCTTCGCGACAGACGGTCAGAACCGCATCTTTCTGAGAAAACACCCGCTGCATGACCTGCACGAAGGCTTTCTCCAGTGCCTCCTGCGTTACATGGGGCGTTGTACATTTTGTTTCACCTGCGTACTTGTTGTTGCAGCGCCAGACCGTACGCCGGTATTCGTCCGTGCTGTGCCAGACCTTGCTGCCGTAAAACGCGCCGCAATCCCCGCAGACGACGCGCGAGGCAAAGCAGCTTCTTCCGCTGTATCTGCCATTCAGGCTTCTGCGCCACGCCAGCTCCTGCTGCGCCAGATCGAACACCTCCGGTCTGACGATGGCCGGATGGCTGTTCTGCGCATAATACTTGGGCACCACGCTGCCGTCGTTTACCACAAAGGTTTTCAAAAGATAGTCCGTGCAGTACGTCTTTTGCAGGATCGCGTCGCCCTTATATTTTTCGTTGGCAAGGATGTTCTCCACAGTGGACGTGCCCCAGCGGGAGGTTTTCTTTCGCGCTTTCGCGATCTCAGCCTCGTTCTCACTCAGAAGGCTTTTTCGGGAAGGGCAGGGAATGCCGGCCAGATTAAGTTCTCGGGAGATCATCGCCGGGGTCGCGCCCTCCAGAAAGCGCCGGAAGATGGCGCGCACGATGTCCGCCTCCGCTTCCACAACCTCCGGTGTTCCGTCCTTGCCGCGGCGATAACCCATAAATTGTCCGTAGGGCATGGTCACCTTGCCGTCCGCGAAGCGCTTCCGCATCCCCCAGGTCACGTTTTCGGAAATATTGCGGCTTTCTTCCTGCGCGATGCTGGACATGATGGTCAGCAGCACCTCGCCCTTGCCGTCCAGCGTGTAGATGTTCTGTTCCTCGAAATAGACCTCCACGCCGTATTCCTTCAGTTTGCGGATGGCAGTCAGCGTGTCCACAGTATTTCTGGCGAAGCGAGAGACGCTCTTGGTAATGATCAGGTCGATTTTTCCCGCCAGCGCGTTCTGAATCATGCGGTTAAAGCCCTCGCGCTTTTTGGTGCTCACGCCCGTAATGCCCTTGTCCGTATACACATCCACGAACCGCCAGTTGTCCGAGGTCTCCTTGGACTTGATATATTCGGTATAGTACTTTACCTGAGCCTCATAGCTGGTCAGCTGTTCTTCGCTGCTGGTGGAGACGCGGGCGTAAGCCGCCACGCGTCTGGGTCGCGCCGAAAAGGCAGGAATGTCGGATAACGGCTGAATGGTCGGCGGGATGACCCGAACCGTTTTAACACGCGTGACTGTGGGTGTATAAGCTCTATCAACGGTAGTTCCTAATGCTCTGGCTTCGCTCATTGTTCCTGCTCCTTCCTTTTCTGGTGCTGGATTCTGGTTTTCTCCGCGGCTTTCTGACGCTTTTCCTCATTCCAGCTGTCTTTGCGGGAATGGTCTTCCCAGAAGTGCTCTTCGGTATGACCGTCCTGAAAAACAAACAGCACCCGATTGCCCGGATGCATCTCGATATGATGAACGCTGTCCTCCGTATGAACCGTTCCCAGAACGGAGGTAATCAGCTCTTTCAGAATGTCCTCGGGGATCTGCTTCGAGGCGCAGTACGCCTTGCCACGGTAATTGAACGTGCTGCAGATCCAGACCGGCGCGGCATACGGCGTACTCAGCCGCGTAACCTTGTATCGATATTTCTTTCCGCAGATACCGCAGTAAATGCGGTCGGTCAGAGGGATTGATTCTCTTTCGGTATATCCAGATGATGGCATGTGCTCTGCACCCGAAGAAGCAACTGACGCCGCTTCCTGGACTTTCCTTTTCGCCTTGGCCGCTTTGCGCCGCGCTGTCCGCCAGGCGATTTCCCGCTGCACCGCATCAAATGTTTCCCGGTCAATAATCGGTTCATGATCCTCGCCTACAAAATACTGCGGCAGCTCTCCGCGATTGTGAAAACGCTTCTTCTCCACATGATTGTTGGTGTAGAACTTCTGAAGTAGCAGATCGCCCGCGTACTTCTCGTTTTTCAGCATTTCCATGACCACGCTGGCATTCCACAGCCCGCCCAATGGCGCGGGCACGCCTTCCTCCGTCAAAAGCTTCATGATTTTCACGCTGCCCATGCCGTCCAGATACATCTGGAAAATCCGGCGCACTACTGCGGCTTCCTCCGGCTTAATGGCAAAGCTGCCGTTTCTTACCTCGTAGCCGTACATCCCAAAGCCCGTGGGGATGCCCTGTTCGAATTTCTTTCGGATGCGCCATTTGCAGTTTTCCGATACGCTGCGGCTCTCCTCCTGTGCAAAAGAAGCGAGGATGGTCAGCATAAACTCACCGTCCCCGCTCAGCGTATCCAGCTTCTGTTCTTCGAAATAAACACCTATGCCCAGTCCCTTCAGTTCGCGTACCGTATTTAGCAGCGCCAGCGTATTCCGGGCGAAACGGGAGATGGACTTGACCAGAATCAGGTCGATCTTTCCTTCGCGGCATTCTTTCAGCATCCGCTGAAATTCCGGACGTGTTTCCTTCGTTCCGGTCAGGCCAAAATCCGCGAATACCCCTGCGTACTCCCATTCCGGGTTTCGCTGAATCCGTTCGCTGTAGTAGCTGACCTGCGCCGCCAGCGAGTGCAGCATGGCGTCCTTTTCCATGGAGACGCGGGCATAGGCTGCCACGCGCTTTCGCACAGGCAGCTGCGCCGGTGCTTCCATGCGGGTAAGCGTCATTGTCTTCTCGTTCATATCAATCCGTCCCTTCTGACATTGTATCAATCCATCGGATCGTGATGCATATTACCGTCATATGGACGGATTATCAAGGGCTGTCACGCAGATTTATCCTTTATTATATCGGGCAAACCCGCCCATATCGGCGAGAATTTTCGCGCCAGAATTCGTTCAATCTGCCCGTATTCCTTTGGGGTCAGCAGGCTTTCTTCCATCAGGCGATTCATGATGGAAAGGGAAAGCCGAAAACCCGCTTCCCGGTCAAACTGCTCTTGCGTCAGCATTGCGCTCATGCGCGTTCCCTCCAAATCTCGCTTTGATATAACAGGCGTGGCTGCAATATTTTTGTTCCCGCGAAGAACGAAACACACACCCGCAGGAGAAACAGCGGCGGTCTGCGGCATTCTTCTCCCTGTCCCGGTGGGCGTGCCACCAGCGCAGCCGACAGGCATCCGAGCAGAAGCGCTTCGGCTTGCGATGGGGCTGCTGTGTGACTTTTTCGCCGCAGCACAGGCAGACCGTCTCTGAAAGAGTGGGGAGAGACGCCTGCGTGTTCGGCGCAATCGGTACGATGCTGTTTCTCTGACAGAAGGACTTCACTGTGTTGGCAGACAGCCCCAGTATCCGTGCGATCTCCGCACAGCTTTTTCCTGATTGTCGATAGCGGATAATGTAGTCCCGTTCAGCGTTTGTCATGAAAGCGTTCCTTTCCGATCAGCCTGATCTATACAAGAAAAGAGGCCGGATTGCTCCGGCCCCAATCGTGTCTCTTCCTATATAATATAATAGAGCTGTGCATCACGCAAGTTTCGCATACTTCCCGGAAACCCAGCCCACGCGACCGTTGACCACAATGGCATGCCAGCCGTTTTCTGCGGTGGCTACCCACTCGAAAGTGGAACCGTTCCTTGCGGCGGTGATACGGTCGTACTGCGTACCGTTGCCCACACGGATGTTGACTGTGCCGCCATCGCAGACGATGCGCACGCACCTGGCGATAGACGGTTCAGGCTGCTCGTCGGGTTCGGCGGGTTCCTTTCCCGCGTCGTGATCTGCAACCGCGTCCATCAGTGCCTTATGGGTATCGCCGCCGTACACGCCGTCCTGCGCAAGTCCTGCTCTTGCCTGAAAACGCTTAATGGCAGCCGCCGTCTCGCCGCCAAAGTCCCCGTCCGAGCCGTACTTGGGCAAGGTATAGCCCAGTTGGAGCAGGAACTCCTGCAGCGCCTTCACGTCCGCACCTTTGCTGCCCCTCTTCAGAGTTCTGGTTCCCAGCGTGTACTCACTTGCCGGGGTATCGGGCTTTGCTGCCCCGCCGCCCGTAAACACCGCGTCGCCGTAATCCACGAAGGGCAGCTGATACCAGTGCGTCCACTTGCGAGAGGAGACCTTCGTTTTTACGCAGCCGTAGTTGAATCCGCGCTCATCCACGGCATAACCGCCGCCGATGTACACGCCCACATGCCCGTCAAAACGCAGTGCAATGCCGGGCACCTCGGGCAGCGTGTCCATGGTACCCCAGGCGCAGCCCTTGCTCTTGGCGTAGCTGAACATGCCGTTTGCACTTTTGTCTGGGCAGCCGTGTCCACCATACTTGCTGGAAAAGGTCTTGTCCGTGCCGATGGATTCGATCACGCCCTGCCCGCCGTTCGTCCAGTTGTATCCTTTGATCAGTCCCACGCAGTCGGCGCAGACCTTCTTCTTTGCAATGTCGTCGCGGTACCGGGTGGTACGGCTGGAACCGTAGTGCGCCGGATACTGCTTCGCCTTGCGGGCGCGCAGATTTTCAGTACATTTATAGACGACGGAGCCGTACCAGTAGGGCTGACCTACCATCTTTTCACAGAACGCAACGAAGTGCTCATTGGTAAAAGGCGTATTGATTCGTTCGCTCATTTCTGCTCATCCTCCTGTACATCGTCCTTCTTCTCATCGGTGCGCCCATGCAACTGTGCCAGCACATCCTTCATCTTGTCGGGAATGGGCAGACCGATGTGAGCCGCGTTCTCTAGCAGAGAAAGGCCCTCGTTGGAAAGGTAGAAGCAGATCACGGCACTGCGCAGCGCGGAGCCGGTGCCCACAATGTGAATGTCCACCACGTTGGCCACGCCTACCAGCATCAGGATCAGCACCTTCTTGCAGATGCCCTTAAAGCCCACGGCGCTGGACAGCTTCTTGTCGATCACCGCGCACATGAGACCGGTGATGTAATCGAGCACCATGAAAACGATCAGCGCGATCATCAGTCCGTCCATGCCTCCAAGAAAGTAGCCCAGCCAGCCGCCAATCGCAGCGACGGCCATCTGAATCTTCGCCCAGACGATGTCAATGGAAAAGTTTCTCATTTCAGTAATCCTCCGTTTGTTTGATTGCATTAAAAAAACAGCCGCTGTTAGCGACCGCTCAAGCCTGTTTCTGCCATCCTATGGGATAATCTGCTGGGCTCCATACACAATGCGGCAGACGACAGACATAGTGAACTCCCATAAAGGTAACCTTGTCGCCCACCTGGTAGGCCGTTCCCGCGCCGGTTGGCTGCACGAATTCGGGCCATTCGTCCTCGGTGGGCGGCGAGATGCTCTGCTGCAAGGCGCGAACCGCCGCCCACAGGGCATTGATCTCCCCGGCATAGTCGTAGTCTGCCGTCGCGCCTTCGCGGGCCGCCTGCGCAAGCTCCTGCCGCTCGTCGTCGGTCAGCTTGCCCTCAATGTGGTACTGATCGATGTTTGCCAGAAGCGCTTTCAGGTCATAGTTCTTGAGCGCAATGACCTGTTCAAAGAGTTCTTTCATAATATAATCACCTCACACTCAGACGCGCACCCATGCGCCGCCTGAATTGTAATAGGGAACCACCTGCGCCCACGCGCCGTTCAGCCGATACCAGACCGTGCATTGCCGCCATGTGCTGCCGTCCCGGTACCAGACCACCGCGTCAATGTAGCTTACTGAAATTGTGCAGCTGGTGACGCGGGCATAGTTGCTGGAATAACCGCTGCTGCTGGATGTCTCCCCGTTGTACAGCACCAGCACAGAATTGCCTGCTTCGAAGTACGCCTTCATGGCGGCAAACAGCGCGGCGTTGCTGGAAGCGTTCAGGGTGTGCGTGACGGTGTTCGAGTAGAATTTGCCGGTCAGCGTGCCCATCGTCGCGCCCACCTGCGCGGAGCCGCGAACGCCGGTGTTCAGGCTCTGATAGTTGGCCTGACAGAAGGTCAGCTTCTTGCTGGATGAGCCGGAACCAGCGCCGGATGAGGTAATCGTCAACGTAATATTCTGGATGAGCTTGCCCTTGAGCGCTGCGCCCGCACCGCTGAAAACCATCACGCCTACGCGGGATTTGGCGGCAGTAGTGCCCTGATACGCGCCCTGACACGCGCCGCTGCTGCTGCCTGTGCTCCATGAAGAGGAACCATACTGTGCGTAGCCGATTGTCGAACTGCTGTTGGCCGTTGCTGAAAATGTGCTCATGGCGTTACCTCATCAGACCGGCACAAGACAGATCTGTCCGTCCGTGCCGCTGCTGGGGAGCGATGCGGAATAGAAGATGCCGAGGTTGGCCAGCGCCGCCTTTGCGCTGCTCGCACCTGTGCCGCCGTTGGCCAGCGGAATCGGCGTTGCCATGCCCGCATGGAACAGCCGGTAGGAGGCCCATGTGCCGCCCGTGCAGGTGCGCAGCAGTACGGCAAAATCTAGACTCGCCTGATATGCCGCGTTGCGCACTTCCAGCATTCGGCGGTTGTTGCCTGTGCCGTCCTCCCACGAAGAAAAGGAAGAAGCGCCCACATACGATCCTTCAAAAACGGTGCGGTTGGTCGTGCTGTTGTAGGTAGGCAGCAGGTACAACGATGGGTACAGATACGCCTCGTCCTTTCGCACGTCAAAGGCTGGGCGCACAAAGGGATGCGCCGGAGCGGGCGCAGGGCCGCCATGGCCTTTCTCGACTGGATTGGCATAGTACGCTCCCTTTTCGGAATGCTTCACGCCGATGGTGATGTACTTGCCACCGCTGCGGGATTTGCGGACACTGTGGGTGCGAATGGAATCGTGCAGCGCGCCGGTGATAATTTGGGGATCGGACGAGGCGTTGTGGAGCATCTGTTCCTCAATGGGCTTCGCGCCTTCCTGCAGCGCGCGGTTCACGCCCGCGCCGAACTCCAGATTGGACGCCATGTTGGTCAGGTCGTCCTTCAGGTTATCAAAACCCTGCAGTTCCATTGGCATGGTCATTTCCTCCCAGCGGAGCCTCCTGCCAGTAGACCCAAGTCCACTGCACGGTGTAAGTGCGCGTGGCCGGGTCGTAGGCGGGCTGATTGTAGCCCTTGTCGCTCTCTTCCAGCATCCAGAAATCCGCATCGTACATGGCCAGACGGATGCGATTCGCCATATCGGTGGGGTCGATATCGCTCCACAGATTCAGATAGATGTAAGTGCGATATCCCGCAGGACGATCGTCCTGAAAGGCCGTTTCCGTAGTGGTGCTGGAATAGACCACGTATTGTAGCGGCGGATTCTGGTTTTCGGACGTGGCGCGCCAGATACCGGCGATAACGGGAATACCGATGTCTTTGAGCGCTTCCTGTACCTGACGCATTAGCCACTCACTCCCTTGGCAATGGACGCCTTCAAGCCGAGATAGGTTCTCTTGAACGAATACTCGCCCAGCGTGGAAATGATCCACTTCTCATCCTGAAATTTCACCCACATGCCGGGCTTCACGTCCCTGCGATAGCGGATAGTGAAGTTGATGACCTGCTCGGTATTCATTACGTCCGCAGCCCTATAATGCTGATTGCCCGCGTCCACGGCGCTGGCCCATACGCGGCAGATCACCACGTCCTTCGGCTCGGGATAGCCGTTTACGTTGATGGCGTTCTCAGTATAGCCGATCTCCACCAGATGACACAGATCCCCGGGGTGGGGCGTGCCCTCGA
>OLOW01000601.1_pt1 | contig 24220 bp, 19 predicted proteins | sample 1672801 | NCBI WGS metagenome assembly OLOW01 (sample SAMEA3136725, study PRJEB25190) | human gut metagenome | biome: human gut; feature: human-associated habitat; material: faeces | place: Austria | collected 2013 | reverse complement strand
ACTATCAAAATTAATGGAGAAAAAATAAAGAAAGAGGTACCTTTAAAAAGTCATGTTAGCAGAATAAAAACATTAAAGACAAGAAATTTATATGCATCAATAGTAGAAGGTGGATGCGGAGAATGTCAAACTTCTTGTCAAAGTGCCTCAAAAACGTCATCAGGAGTAGCAAATCAACCTTGCGAAAAATGTAGATAAGATGATACATCAGTACAAACTAAATGGTTATAATATAGTTCTTGATGTATATAGTGGTTCTATTCATGTTGTAGATGAAGTTGCTTATGATATTATTGAGCTTTATGAAAAAAATTCTAAAGAAGAAATTACAAAAATTATCTGTGATAGATATAATAATATTACAGCTAAAGATGTCGAAGAATGTTTAGAAGATGTTGAATATTTAAAGGAAAACAAACAACTATATACTGAAGATATTTACAAAGGGTTGAAACCAAAATTAAAGTCTAATTCTGTTGTAAAGGCACTTTGTTTACATGTTGCTCATACTTGTAACTTGGCTTGTGAATATTGTTTTGCAAAGCAAGGAACATATCATGGCAAAGATGCGATGATGACTCTTGAAGTTGGTAAAAAGGCAATAGACTTTTTGATTGAGCATAGTGGAGCAAGAAAAAATTTAGAAGTAGATTTTTTTGGTGGGGAACCACTTGTTAATTGGAGAGTTGTAAAAGAAGTTGTAAAATATGCAAGAAGTATAGAAAAAGAACATAATAAGAATTTTAGATTTACTCTTACTACAAATGGAGTTCTTATAAATGATGAAGTTATTGACTTTTCAAATAAAGAAATGCATAATGTAGTTCTTTCTCTTGACGGAAGAAAAGAAACAAATGATAGGTTTAGGGTGAATATAAAAGGAGAAGGAAGTTATAATACAATAGTTCCTAAATTTCAAAAACTTGTTGCACAAAGAGGAGATAAAGACTATTACATAAGAGGAACATTTACGAGAAATAACCTGGATTTCTCCAACGACGTACTTCATTTTGCGGATCTTGGATTTGAGCAGATTTCAATCGAGCCGGTCGTAGGAGAAGATACAGATCCTTATGCGATCAGAAAGGAAGATCTTCCGAAGATTTTTGAAGAATATGACAAGTTGGCAAAGATCATGGTAGAGCGTGAAAGAAGCGGACGGGGCTTTACATTTTTCCATTTTATGATCGATTTGGAAGGCGGGCCGTGCGTTTCAAAACGTCTGTCGGGATGTGGATCGGGAACAGAATATCTTGCAGTAACTCCGTGGGGAGATTTGTATCCATGTCATCAATTTGTCGGACAGGAAGAATTCCTTATGGGAAATGTGGACGAAGGTATTACGCATACGGAGATTGCGGATGAATTCAGAGGATGCAGCGTATATTCAAAAGAAAGCTGCAAAAATTGTTTCGCAAGATTTTATTGCAGCGGCGGCTGTATGGCGAACTCTTATAAGTTCAATCATTCGATCAATGATACATATGAAGTAAGTTGCGAGATGGAGAGAAAACGTGTTGAATGTGCGATCATGATCAAAGCTGCATTGGCCGACGCCGACGCACAGTAACGGAAAAGCGCATAGAGCATAAAGAAAGGTACATGAGCGGACGGAATAAAACGTCTGCATAAATGTAGATAAAAAAGAAAAGTAAGAAAGGAAAAGAAGTCATGAAAAAGAGCAGAGGTATATTAAGCCTTATTCTCGTGGCAGCACTTTCAGTCCTGCTCGGTGTGACTACGATCCGCGGATTGGATTCCGAAGGAATGGGCGCAGCGAAAAATATTAATTTGGGACTGGATCTTGAGGGTGGAGTCAGCATTACATATCAGGTAAAAGGCGACAAACCGTCACAGGAAGACATGGATGACACTGTATATAAAATGCAGCGTCGTGTAGAGCAGTACAGTACAGAGGCACAGGCATATCAGGAAGGTGACAACCGGATCAGCATCGAGATCCCGGGCGTAGAAGACGCGAATGCAATCCTTGAAGAATTAGGACAGCCGGGATCACTGTATTTCATTAAGCACAAAGATGCTGATGGAAATGAGAACTACACACTTGGAGCAGAAGGTTATGTATTGAATAAAACGATCGATGAACTGAAAGCGAACGGTTCTATCGTTTTAACAGGATCGGAAGTGAAATCCGCTACGGCAGGCGCATGGGACGATCAGAAGACAGGTAAGAAAATGTATGGGGTAGATCTTACGCTGAATGCAGAAGGAACAGATGCGTTTGCGGCAGCTACAACAGAAGCATACAACAACGGAAACGATACGATCGCAATCTATTATGACGGAGAATTGATCAGTGTTCCGAGTGTAAATGCAATCATTGAAAACGGACAGGCACAGATCACAGGCTCTGCATCATACGAAGAAGCGGATAATATCGCATCTACGATCCGTATCGGAGGTCTGAATCTGGAACTGGAAGAGATCAGCTCAAAAGTAGTCGGCGCACAGCTCGGTGAAGAAGCGATCAGTACAAGTCTTAAGGCAGGAGCGATCGGTCTTGCAGCCGTATGTCTGTTTATGATCTTTGTGTACCTGCTTCCGGGATTTGCATCAAGTATCGCGCTTGTCATTTATGTCGGCTTGATCTTACTTCTGTTAAATGCGTTTGACATCACGCTTACACTTCCTGGTATCGCAGGTATTATCCTCGGTATCGGTATGGCAGTAGACGCGAACGTTATCATTTTTGCTCGTGTGAAAGAAGAATTGTCAGCAGGAGCGTCTGTTCATTCAGCGCTTCGGGCAGGATTTCATAAAGCGATGTCGGCAATCCTTGACGGAAATATTACAACATTGATCGCGGCTGCAGTATTGTGGCTTAGAGGAAGCGGTCCGGTAAAAGGATTTGCACAGACATTGGCTCTTGGTATCGTCGTTTCGATGTTTACGGCGCTTGTTGTAACAAGACTGCTCGTATATTCTTTCTATGCTATCGGCATCCGCAATCCGAAAGTATACGGCAGAGTAAAAGAAGAGAGAAAACCGATCGATTTTCTCGGAAAGAAAAAAGTGTTCTTTGTCGTTTCTATCGCACTTTGCCTGAGCGGATTTGTTGTTATGGGAATCAATTCCGCAAGGGACGTGGGAGCGCTGAATTACAGCCTTGATTTTGTCGGCGGTACGGCGACAACGGTAACGTTTGACAAAGAGTATACATTAGAAGAAGTTGACAGTCAGATGGTGCCTGAACTTGAAAAGATCACAGGCGATAAAAACGTACAGGTACAGACTGTAAAGGGAACAAATCAGGTAGTGTTTAAAACACAGACTCTTGACCTTGAAAAGAGAGAAGCTTTTGAATCTTATATGCAGAACGAGTTTGGCGTAAAAGAAGAGATTGCCACAGAAAATATCAGTTCTACGGTAAGTTCCGAAATGAGAATGGATGCGGTGATCGCAGTTATTATCGCGACGATCTTCATGCTTTTGTATATCTGGTTCAGATTTAAAGATATTCGTTTTGCTACGAGCGCGGTAGTGGCGCTTCTGCACGACGTGCTTGTCGTACTTGCATTTTATGCGATCGCCCGTGTTTCCGTGGGAAATACATTTATCGCATGTATGCTGACGATCGTCGGATACTCTATTAATGCGACAATCGTTATTTTCGACCGTATCCGTGAGGAGATGAAGAACAGTTCCAGAAACACAGATCTGAAAGATCTTGTAAATCGCTGTATCACACAGACGCTGACAAGAAGTATTTATACATCGCTGACAACATTTGTCATGGTGGCGGTTCTGTATGTGATGGGTGTAAGTTCGATCAAAGAATTCGCACTTCCGCTTATGGCGGGAATCGTTTGCGGAGCTTATTCATCTGTATGTATCACAGGCGCGCTCTGGTATGTTATGAAGACCGGGAAGAATGCAAAAGTTCAGGCTGCTTCCGTACCGGCGAAACAGGTTGAAAGTGTAAAGACAGAGTCGTCAGAAGAAAGCTCATCGGACGGAAATGTTCAAAAAGCAGCAAAATCAAAAACAAAAAAGAAAAAAAAGAGAAGATAAATTTTCGTTAAAAGATTGTTTGAAACGAAAATGAAAAGACCGGTCGTGAAGCGGAAACGTTTTACGGCCGGTTTTCTCTATGGTGATATTTTGAAAATTATGATACTATAATACAAAAATGTACGTGATATACTTGGAGGAACAAACGATGGAACGCTGGTATGTAATGATGAAGAAAGCTGATTTCAGCAGTATCGGAGCGAAATATAATATTTCGCCGGTCATTGCCCGCCTGATCAGAAACAGAGATATTATAGAAGATGAAGAGATTAATCTTTATTTGAACGGAACGATTGCCGACCTGTATGACGGAATGTTAATGAAGGACATGGATAAGGCGGTTGAGATCTTATCGGAGAAGATCAGGGAAGAAAAACCCGTAAGGGTGATCGGAGATTATGATATTGACGGTGTGAATGCAGCTTATATTTTGAAAGAAGGTCTGGAAGGACTCGGAGCAGATGTTGATACAGATATTCCCGACAGGATTAAAGACGGATACGGATTAAATAAAATGCTGATCGACCGGGCGTTAGATGATGGGATCGATACGATTATTACATGTGATAACGGGATTGCGGCTGCGGAAGAAATCACTTACGGAAGAAAAAACGGTCTTACGGTGATCGTGACAGACCATCATCAAGTTCCTTTTGTAGAAATAAACAAAGAACGGGAATATCTCCTGCCGCAGGCTGATGCGGTTGTAGATCCAAGGCGTCCGGATTGTGAGTATCCTTTTAAAAATCTGTGCGGGGCAGCGGTCGCATATAAGTTAGTAGAGGCATTGTATAATGTTATGCTCCGAGATCCGGAAGACGTTGATTATCTTATGGAAAATGTGGCGATTGCAACAGTAGGTGATGTGATGGCGCTAAAGGGAGAAAATCGTATTTTTGTGAAACAGGGACTTGAGATGCTCAAGCGCACAAAAAATGAAGGGTTAAAAGCGCTTATAGAATGTACGGGAATCAATCCCGAATATTTGAATACATACGATCTCGGGTTTGTTCTTGGACCATGTATTAATGCGAGCGGGAGACTGGACACCGCAAAAAGAGCATTGGAACTGCTGAGTACACGGACGAGGCGGGATGCGGTCATGTTGGCGGAAGATTTAAAGGCGTTAAATGACAGCCGTAAGGAAATGACGGAACGAGGAATTAAAGAAGCGGCAGAGATGATAGAAACTACCTCGCTGAAAGAGGACAAAGTATTTGTGATCTATCTGCCGGACTGTCATGAAAGTATTGCGGGAATTATCGCAGGAAAGATCAGAGACAGATATTATAGGCCTACGATCATCTTAACAAAGGCAGAAGACGGAGTGAAAGGATCGGGACGGTCTACGGAAGAGTATGACATGTTTACAGAATTGTGTAAATGTCAGGCGCTGTTTACAAAATTCGGCGGCCACAGGCAGGCGGCAGGCGTGTCCCTGAAAGAGGAGAATGTTCAGCGATTCAGAGAAACGATCAATTCTCTTTGTACATTGACAGAAGAAGACCTTCAAATGAAAGTATATATCGATATGCAAGTTCCTTTTCCGTATTTAACAGAAGATTTGATCGAGCAGTTTCAGGTGATGGAACCTTTCGGAAAAGGAAATAAAAGACCGCTGTTTGCGGAGAAAGATCTGAAGGTGATTCAACCTAAAATTGTAGGGAAAAACGAGAATGTTTTGCAGTGTATATTGGAAGATAAGCAGGGAAATCGTATGAAAGCGGTTTATTTCGGCGATGTAAAGACTTGCCTGAAAGAGATGCTGGCAGGAAAAGTCACCGCGGTTACTTATTTTCCGTCAATTAACGAATATATGGGCAGACGAAGCATACAGCTTACGATTGTAAATTATCAAAAGAAATGATATAATTAAACGATCTTATAACTTTGTTGAATGAGCTGCATGAGAGAAGGGGACTTTACTATGGCAGGAACGGCAGAATATGAAGAATTGAATAAAAATCTGGAGATCGTGGACGGTCATGCAGTAAAAGCGCCGGAGGATTATCAAGATCCGGAGCAGCTTTATCATGTTCTTATTGAAAGAGTGAGAAAGTATCATCCGTCTGCGGATATTACCATGATCGAAAAAGCTTATCGTATAGGGAAAGAAGCGCATCGTGATCAGGTGAGAAAATCAGGAGAGCCGTATATTATCCACCCTCTCTGGGTCGGTATTATTTTGGCGGATCTTGAGATGGACAAAGAGACGATCGTGGCAGGAATGCTCCACGACGCAGTAGAAGATACGGATATGACGCTTGACGATGTGGCAGGTGAGTTCGGAGAAGAAGTCGCTCTTCTTGTGGACGGCGTTACAAAGCTTGGCCAGTTGAATTATTCACAGGACAAATTAGAAGTTCAGGCAGAGAACCTCAGGAAAATGTTTCTTGCGATGGCGAAGGACATCCGGGTTATTATTATTAAACTGGCAGACCGACTGCATAATATGCGTACGCTTGAATTTATGACTCCGACAAAGCAGCAGGAAAAAGCGAGAGAGACGATGGATATTTATGCTCCCATCGCGCAGAGACTCGGAATTTCCAAGATTAAGACAGAATTAGATGATTTGTCTTTAAAATACTGGAAACCGGAAGTTTATTATAATCTCGTGAGGGATCTGAACCGAAGGAAAACAGAACGCGAGGAATTTGTGCAGCAGATAGTAGCCGAAGTTTCGAAACATATGAAAAATGCGCATATAGAGGCGAAAGTATATGGACGTGTAAAGCATTTTTTCAGTATTTATAAGAAAATGGTGAATCAAAATAAGACGCTGGATCAGGTATACGATCTGTTTGCGGTGCGGATAATTGTTGATTCTGTAAAAGATTGTTATGCGGCGCTTGGAGTAATCCACGAGATGTACACGCCGATTCCCGGAAGGTTTAAAGATTATATTGCGATGCCGAAACCGAATATGTATCAGTCTCTTCACACAACGCTGATGGGACCGTCAGGACAGCCGTTTGAGATCCAGATCAGAACAGAAGAGATGCATAAGACGGCTGAATACGGTATTGCGGCTCACTGGAAATATAAAGAAGGCGGAGATTCAGCGAAGAGTATGGAATCTCAGGAGGCTAAGCTGAACTGGCTGCGTCAGATTTTGGAATGGCAAAGAGACATGTCGGATAACCGGGAGTTTTTAAGCCTGTTAAAAGGCGACCTTGATCTGTTTGCTGAAGACGTTTACTGTTTTACGCCAAACGGTGACGTGAAGAATTTGCCGAACGGTTCCACACCGGTTGACTTTGCGTATGCGATACACAGCGCCGTGGGAAATAAGATGGTCGGTGCACGTGTAAACGGAAAACTTGTCAATATAGATTATAAAATACAAAACGGCGACAGGATCGAGATTCTTACGTCGCAGAATTCAAAAGGACCGAGCCGCGACTGGCTGAATATCGTTAAGAGTACACAGGCAAAAAATAAAATTAACCAGTGGTTCAAAAAAGAGTTTAAGGAAGATAATATTATCCGGGGAAAAGAATTGATCGTTTCCTATTGCAGGGGGAAATCAATTAATCTCCAAAATATACTGAAACCGAAGTATCAGCAGGTTGTTCAGAAAAAGTACGGCTTCAGGGATTGGGACGCTGTTTTGGCGGCGATCGGTCATGGCGGTTTAAAGGAAGGACAGGTTGTAAACAGACTTTTTGAGGAGTACGAAAAAGAACATAAGAAAGAAATTACAGACGAGACGATTCTTGAGAGAATCTCAGAAGCAAACTCTCAAAAAGTTCACATTGCAAAGTCAAAGAGCGGTATTGTTGTAAAAGGAATTAATGATATGGCAGTGCGTTTTTCAAAATGCTGCAATCCGGTTCCCGGAGACGAGATCGTCGGATTTGTCACGAGAGGACGGGGAATGTCAATCCATCGGACGGACTGTATTAATATGCTCCACCTTTCTGATGTAGAGAGGGCGCGTTTGATCGACGCGGAGTGGGAAGATACGTCCGAGACAGAGGGCGGCGGAAAATATCTGGCAGAGCTTAAGATGTACGCAAACGACAGACAAGGATTCCTTATGGATATCTCAAAAGTATTTACAGAAGCGAAAATAGATGTGAAGTCTATGAATGTTCGCACAAGCAAAAAGGGAACAGCAACGATCGATATGGGATTTATTGTAAACGGAAGAGAGGAACTCCATGCGATCATAGAGAAACTGCGTCAGCTTCAGGGAGTTCTTGATATTGAGAGAACGACGGGTTGATCTTATATGAAGCCTTTCAAGTAAGAAGCAATAGCGTTCCCGTTGCGGAGGCGGCGGGAGTAAAATGACAGTTTGAACAAAGTCAGAGTTGATAAAAAGGAGAGACAGTTCATGCGCATTGAGAAATTTGTATTCGGACCTGTAGGAACGAATTGTTATATCGTAATAAACGAGATGACTTCGGAATGTTTTGCCGTAGATATGGCGGATTGTCCTCAGGAATTCGTAAAGCATATAAAAGATGCAGGACTTTGCGTAAAAGCGCTGCTTTTGACGCATGGTCACTTTGATCATATTATGGGAGCGGAACGCTTTGCGGAAATCTTCGGATGTCCGGTTTATGCATATGAAGGGGAAGAAAATATTTTATGCGATCCGGTGCTGAATGCATCGGCGACGATGCTCGGACAGTCATATGTGTTTACAAAAGCAGAGTATGTAAAAGCGGATACGCAGATAGAAACCGCAGGCTTTCAGGTGGAGATTATTCCGACTCCGGGACATACAGAGGGCGGATGCTGTTATTATATCGGAGAAGAACATGTATTGTTCAGCGGAGATACCCTTTTTCATAATTCTATCGGAAGAACGGATCTTCCTACGGGAAGCGGAAGTGAGCTTGTCCGTTCGGTAAGAGAAAAACTTCTGGTTTTGCCGGAAGATACGAGAGTATATCCCGGACATATGGAAGAGACAACGATTTCGCATGAAAAGAAATATAATCCTTTCATATAAAGTTAATAAGTGAACGGGAATGATTGGAATATAGGAATGGATATAACAGGTGGCGATGGAATAGGCTTCGCAGAGATAATAGGAAATGGGAAGAGACGATGATTAAAGTATCAAGTAAGAAAAATAAATATACATACAATGTATATCATCTTGTAAAAGCCTTTTTCCCCAATGAAGAGATCATACAGAATGTAGATGAAAAGCAGGAATCTCTTGTGGCATTAAATCTGCCCGGAGGGTCTTGCTTTTCCATTGCGCTTGAGGAAGTGGAAGCGGCAGCAGGTGATCTTTCGGAAATGGAGACAGAAGAGGCGAAAGAACAGGCAATAAAAAAAGAACTGACTCGTTTGTTGTACCGATATCTCGAACAACAGACAAGGACAACGCTTGCATGGGGAACACTTACAGGAGTGCGGCCGACAAAACTTGCCATGACAAAATTGGAACAATATGAATCGATGACGGAAGCGGAAGCAGTCCGCAGGACAGTCGGAGCGTTTCGTGATGAATTTTTTGTCAGTGAAGAGAAAGCGCAGCTTGCATGTGAGATTGCTGTGAGGGAAAAGAAACTTTTGTCCAAATTGGATTATAAGGATGGGTTTAGTTTATATGTAGGGATTCCGTTTTGCCCAAGCGTATGCTCTTACTGTTCGTTTAGTTCTTCGCCGATCGCAGAGTGGAAAGATAAGGTGGAAAGTTACCTTTTTGCTTTGTTGAAAGAAATCCGGGCAATCGGGAAAATGTCGGAAGGGCACAGACCGGACAGCGTGTATATCGGAGGAGGAACGCCGACGACTTTGGAGGCAGAGCAGATGGATCGTTTATTAAAGACGATCACGGAGAATTTCGACTTGTCAAACGTACTTGAATTTACAGTGGAGGCAGGAAGACCGGATAGCATTACGGAAGAAAAGCTTGCGGTGATCAGAAAATACCCGGTGACTCGTATTTCAATAAATCCTCAGACAATGCAGCAAAAGACATTAGATCTGGTCGGAAGAAATCATACGGTGGCACAGACAAAAGATGCATTCTATCTGGCGAGGAAACTGGGATTTGACAATATTAATATGGATCTTATCGCCGGGCTTCCGGGAGAGGATGCTTCTGATATGGAAGATACGCTTCGGCAGGTGGAAGAAATGCATCCTGACAGTCTGACGGTTCATGCGCTGGCGATCAAAAGAGCGGCGAGATACGGACAGGAGGGAAGAAAACAGGATCTTCATTCTGAGATTTCGCAGATGATAATGTCGGCAGCTGATTGTGCCAAGCGGATTGGACTGCAGCCGTATTATTTATACAGGCAGAAAAATATTGCGGGAAATTTTGAAAATGTCGGTTATGCAGAACTTGACAAAGCCGGAATATACAATATACTGATTATGGAAGAAAAACAGACGATACTGGCAGCCGGAGCGGGAGCGTCGACGAAGATATTACTCAAAGATCCGATCCGGACAGATAGCGGGAAAGAGATTAATCTGGTTCGCTGTGAAAACGTGAAAAATATTATGGAATATATCGACAGGGTCGATGAAATGATAGAACGAAAAGGAGAATGGTTATGGCGCTGAAAAAGAAACCGGTTACAGGCATGAAAGACATGATGCCGGCGGAAATGGAAGTTCGGGATTATGTTATCGGTCTTATCAAAGAGACATATAAAACATTTGGGTTTTCCTCTATGGAAACTCCGTGTGTGGAACATATCGAGAACTTATGCAGTAAGCAGGGCGGAGATAATGAAAAACTTATTTTTAAGATTTTAAAAAGAGGGGAGAAGCTAAAACTTGATACAGCGAAAGAAGAGGCAGATCTCGTGGACGGAGGACTTCGTTACGACCTGACTGTTCCTCTCTCAAGATACTATGCAAATCATGCGAATGAACTGCCGTCTCCGTTTAAGGCACTTCAGATGGGAAATGTGTGGAGAGCGGATCGTCCGCAGAGAGGACGCTTTCGTCAGTTTATGCAGTGCGATATAGACATCCTCGGAGAACCGTCGAATCTGGCAGAGATTGAATTGATTCTTGCCACAACAGCGCTGCTTGGAAAGTTAGATTTTAAGAATTTTACAATCCGTATCAACGACCGGCGTTTTCTGAAAGCAATGGCTGCGTACAGCGGATTCAAAGAGGAAGATTATGACAGTGTGTTTATTACGCTCGATAAGATGGACAAGATCGGATTGGACGGCGTGGCGGCAGAGCTGAAAGGAAACGGATATGCGGAAGAATCGGTGGAAAAATACCTCTCGCTTTTTGAAGAGATTACGAATGATGTGGAAGGCGTCCGTCTCTGCAAAGAAAAATTACAGGGCTATCTTGCGCCTGAGGCGGCGGATTCACTGGAAATGATCATCACGAGTGTGGAGAGTCAGAAAGAAGCTGAATTTAAGATGAGTTTTGACCCGACGCTTGTGCGGGGAATGTCTTATTATACAGGAACAATCTTTGAGATTTCCATGGATGAATTCGGCGGAAGCGTCGGCGGAGGCGGACGTTATGATAAGATGATCGGAAAATTTACGGGACAGGATACGCCGGCAGTTGGATTTTCCATCGGGTTTGAGCGGATCGTCATGCTGCTGTTGGAACGGGGATACGAAGTGCCGACGAGCAAACCGAAAAAAGCGTTTCTGATCGAGAAAAAACTTCCGCAGGAGAAACTTCTGGAGGTGCTTGAAGAAGCGCGCAAAGAGCGGGAAGCAGGCAGACAGGTTATGATAGTAAATATGAAGAAAAACAAGAAGTTCCAAAAGGAACAGCTTGCAGAACAGGGATATACAGATATTACGGAGGTGTACAATGGCTGAATCAATGCAGGGACTTAAGAGAACTCACAGATGTGGAGAATTATCTGCGGCAAACGCAGGTGAAAAAGTGACCATTATGGGATGGGTTCAAAAGAACAGAAATAAAGGCGGGCTTGTGTTTGTAGATGTGCGTGATCGTTCGGGAATCATTCAGGTCGTATGTGAAGAAGGCAAGACAGATGCGGCGCTGATCGAGAAGGCAGCAGGACTTCGTTCCGAATATGTCGTTGCGATCGTCGGAGAGGTGGCAATGCGTTCCGGCGCTGTAAACGATAAGATTGCGACAGGGGAGATCGAGGTTATCCCAAGTGAACTCAGAATTCTTTCAGAGGCTTTGACACCGCCGTTTCCGATTGAGGAAAACTCTAAGACAAAAGAAGAAGTTCGTTTGAAATATCGCTATCTTGACCTTAGAAGAGCCGATCTTCAGAGAAATCTGATGATGAAAAGTCAAGTGATGACATTGACAAGACAGTTTTTCTCAGAGGAAGGATTTCTTGAGGTAGAGACGCCGGTACTCGGAAAAAGTACGCCGGAAGGCGCGAGAGATTATTTAGTGCCAAGCCGCGTGCATCCGGGAAGTTTTTACGGACTTCCGCAGTCGCCGCAGCTTTATAAACAACTTTTGATGTGTTCGGGATTTGACCGGTATATTCAGATTGCAAGATGTTTTCGTGACGAAGATCTCCGTGCGGACAGACAGCCGGAATTTACACAGATCGACATGGAACTTTCTTTTGTCGATGTAGATGAAGTGATCGATGTAAATGAACGTTATCTTGCGAGAGTATTTAAAGAAGTTCTCGGCGTAGATGTACCGCTTCCGATCCAGAGAATGACATGGCAGGAAGCGATGGATCGTTTCGGTTCGGATAAGCCCGATCTTCGTTTTGGCATGGAACTTACAGATGTGACAGACGTCGTGAAAAACTGCGGCTTTTCCGTATTTACCGGAGCAGTCGAAAATGGCGGAAGTGTACGCGGTATCAACGCGAAAGGTCAGGGCGGGATGCCGAGAAAGAAGATTGATAAACTGACGGCATTTGTGAAAGATTACGGCGCAAAAGGACTCGCTTATATTGCGATCCAGGAAGACGGAAGTATAAAATCTTCCTTTGCAAAATTTATGATGGAAGAAGAGATGGATGCGCTGATCAAGGCGATGGGAGCAGAAGCCGGTGATTTACTGCTTTTTGCGGCAGATAAGAACAAGGTTGTGTGGGACAGCCTCGGAGCGCTTCGTGTGGAACTGGCAAAACAGCTTGAACTGCTTGATAAAAATGAATTCCGATTTGTATGGATCACAGAGTTCCCTCTTCTTGAGTGGAGTGAAGAGCAGAACCGCTATGTGGCAATGCATCATCCGTTTACGATGCCGATGGAGGAAGATCTTCCGCTGATCGACAGCGATCCGGGAAAAGTGCGCGCAAAAGCATATGATATCGTTTTGAACGGAAATGAGATCGGAGGAGGAAGCGTCCGAATCTTCCAGGATGATATTCAGGAGAAGATGTTTGAAGTGCTCGGCTTTACAAAAGAGCAGGCATACAGCCAGTTTGGATTCCTTCTTGATGCGTTTAAATATGGAGTTCCGCCTCATGCAGGACTTGCTTACGGTTTGGATCGTCTCGTTATGCTTATGGCAAAACAGGACAGCATTCGTGATGTGATCGCATTCCCGAAAGTGAAAGATGCGTCTTGCCTTATGACGGAAGCGCCAAGTGTCGTTGATGTAAAACAGCTGAATGAACTTGGTCTTGAAACAACAGCCGAAACAGAAAAATAAGAATAAAAACCTCACTGCCTTAACTGTACTGCTTTGAAAAAGTCAGATCAAAGCCCGGTACGTTTTTGCAGTGAGGTTTTATTTTATTATAGCTAAACGAATTTCAGCGTATATCGCCGGATGCGTCTTTATTCATCCCAGCCTTCATAGAACCGGATGTTTACCGAGATATTCCGAACGATATCGCCCGCCTCTGTTTCAATATCATTGATATCTGAAATATATGGGAAGACAGGATTTTCTTCTTCAAATTCTACCATGATCCAGTTGCGGGCGGCTTCATTTGCATTGTCGATTGCATCGTCGAGAGTATCTCCCGATGCTTCGCAGCATTCAAGATCCGGGAAATATGCATCGTACCCGCCGCTTTCGTTTTTGCGGAAGACCGCAGGATATATAAATTTCATAATGATAGGACTCCTTTCTGAGTAATACAAATACATAAAAAGTATAGCATCGAAGTGGGTGAGGTGCAATGCGAAAATATATGGAGCTGAAAACTCTTTAAAAGTAATGAGAAAATAAAAAAGTTTTGAGAATTTTTGGAATACAATCCATGAATGCAATTTATGATAAAAAAATAAAAAAAGGTGTTGACATTTCTCTTTGTGCGTAGTATAGTATGTATTGTTCCGGTCAACGGAACGGAGAAAATGCGACAGTGGCTCAGCTGGTAGAGTACGACCTTGCCAAGGTCGGGGTCGCGGGTTCGAACCCCGTCTGTCGCTCTTAAAAAGCACTTGATATCTCAGATGAGATGCGAGTGCTTTTTATTTTATACTATATAATAGATGATATACGTTAAAAAGTCTTTTACAATTTGTTTTTTTCAAAGTATAATAAATAACATGTATCTCAGAGATTAGATTTATAAAAGAACGGAAAGAAAAGGTGAGGTTTCGATATGCGTAAAATACAAGTAGGACTTCTCGGACTTGGAACTGTCGGAATGGGTGTGTACAAGCTTCTTCGTAAGAGGGCGGAGACGATGGATAAGACGATCGGTGCGCAGCTTGAGATTAAAAAGATTCTTGTCCATAATAAGAATAAGAAAAGAGAAGGAGTCGATGAGACGCTTCTTACAGATGATTGGAAAGAAATTATAGAAGATGATGAGATTCAGATCGTAATTGAGGTAATCGGCGGTATCGAACCGGCGAAAACGATGATACTGGAGGCTTTAAAAGCAGGGAAAAACGTTGTGTCTGCAAATAAAGATCTGATTGCGGAAGAAGGAAAAGAGATTTTTGACACGGCACAGGCAGCGGGAAAAGATTTTCTGTTTGAGGCGGCAGTGGCAGGTGGTATTCCGATCATCCGACCACTGAAACAGTGTCTTGCGGGCAACGACCTGACAGACATACTCGGAATCGTGAACGGTACGACGAACTATATTTTAACGAAGATGTTTGAGGATGGAATGGAATTTTCGGATGCTTTGAAAAAAGCGCAGGAACTCGGCTATGCGGAAGCAGATCCGACGGCGGACGTAGAAGGTCTTGACGCCGGAAGGAAGATGGCGATCATGGCTTCTATTGCATTTCATTCAAGAGTCGTGTTTGCGGATGTGTATACGGAAGGAATTACAAAAATTACGGCGGCAGATATCGCCTATGCCAAAGAGTTTGACAGCGTGATCAAGCTGCTTGGTGTGGCGAGAAATACGCCGGAAGGAATCGAGGTCGGAGTTTACCCGGTCATGATCGCGAGAGATCATCCGCTGGCATCTGTAAGAGATTCTTTTAACGCTGTATTTATTCACGGAGATGCAGTGGACGATGCGATGTTCTACGGAAGAGGCGCAGGAGAGATGCCGACGGCAAGCGCGGTTGTAGGGGATGTGATCGACGAGGCGAGAAATATTGAATACGGATGCAGCGGACGGATAAGCTGTACATGTTATCAGCAGCTTGCCGTAAAAGATTTCGGAGATGTGAAAAATAAATTCTTCCTTAGGATGCAGGTTGAAAACTGCCCGGGTGTTCTGGCGCAGATCGCGAAGGTGTTCGGGGAACATAAGGTGAGTATTGCAAGAGTCGTACAGAAAAACGCCAAGACGGACAGAGCGGAGCTTGTGATCGTAACGGAGAAAGTGAAAGAAAAACATATGGGAAGCGCGCTTTGTGAGTTGAAGGAAATGAAAAGTATTTTTGAAGTGAGCAGCATGATCAGAGAGTATTGATAGAAACTGCCGCCGGATTTTAGATGCCGGGCGGGAGCAGTTGAATTTTCAAAAAGTCCGAATAAGGAGTGCAGATGGAAAATCGGAGTTTGCCGATCGGTTTTATCATAAAACAGGTCAATAATGTATATGAAAAAGATCTTAATGAACGATTGAAAAAAATAGGAATCACATCATCCCAGTGCGCGGTGCTCGATTATTTGTTTCATACGAGTAAAGATGAAGTGAGTCAGAGAGATGTGGAGAAAAATCTGAATCTGAAAAATCCGACTGTGACCGGAATACTGAAGCGCTTAGATGAAAAAGGATATATTTTCTGTGTACCGAATGCAAACGACAGAAGAAAAAAGATAATTTATCTTACGGAAAAAGCTTATGATATTAGAAGAAAAATGGAAGCTGACAGGCGCAAGCTGGACAGAGAACTGACGAGAGGGATGACAAAGAGGGAAACAGAAGCTCTTAGAAAGAATTTGGATAAGATATTGAATAATATTGCAGATCCGTGAGAGCAGGCGGAAGTAAATGAGCCGGAAGAGCGGAAAAGGAATTGATAAAAGGAGAAGATATATGAGTTACGCAGATAAAGTGTTTATCGATATGTGCCGTGATATTATTGACAACGGTACGAGCACAGAAGGAGAAAAAGTGCGTCCGGTCTGGGAAGACGGAACGTCTGCATATACGATCAAACGATTCGGCGTTGTGAACCGATATGATTTATCGAAAGAATTTCCGGCGTTGACACTGCGCCGTACAGCGATAAAAAGCTGTGTGGACGAGCTGCTTTGGATCTGGCAGAAAAAATCAAATAATGTAAATGAATTAAAAAGCCACATTTGGGACAGTTGGGCGGATGAGACAGGGTCGATCGGAAAAGCCTACGGCTATCAAATGGGAGTGAAGCATCAGTATAAAGAAGGCCGGATGGATCAGACGGACCGTGTCATATTTGATCTGAAAAATAATCCGTACAGCAGACGTATCATGACGAACATTTATGTTCATAATGACCTGCATGAGATGCATCTTTATCCGTGTGCATATAGTATGACGTTCAATGTGACAAAAGAAAAAGACAGTGAGAAATTGACGCTGAATGCTATTTTAAATCAAAGATCTCAGGACGTTCTTGCGGCAAATAACTGGAATGTGTGTCAGTATGCGGTTCTCGTTCATATGCTTGCACAAGTATGCGGAATGAAAGCAGGAGAGTTTGTGCATGTGATCGCAGATGCGCACATTTATGACAGGCATGTTCCGATGATCGAGGAACTGATTTCCAGAGAACCGCTTCCGGCGCCGACGTTCTGGCTGAATCCTGAGATTACAGACTTTTATGATTTTACACCGGATGACGTCAGACTGGATCGCTATGAGACGCATCCGCAGATTAAAAATATTCCGATTGCTGTTTGAGTAGAGAAAGGAGTGTGCGGAGTATGAGAGCAATCGTATGTGCCGATAAAAACTGGGGAATCGGATACAAGAACAGGCTTCTTGTGAGTATTCCGTCTGATATGAAGTTTTTTAGAGAAACAACGACAGGTAAAGTTATCGTAATGGGTCGAAAGACACTGGAAAGTTTCCCGAATGGGATGCCGCTTAAAAACAGGATCAATATTGTGCTTACAAGAGACAGAAACTATGAAGCAAAAGGTGCGGTGATCGTTCACGATGAAGAAGAATTGATGAATGAACTCGGAAAGTATGATACGGAACAAATCTACATTATCGGAGGAGAGAGCGTCTACAAGATGATGCTTTCGCATTGTGATAAAATTTATGTGACAAAAGTGGATCGTGCATTTCAGGCAGACACTTATTTCCCGAATTTGGATGAGATGAGCGAGTGGAAGATGACGCAGGAAAGTGAGGAGCAGACTTGTTTTGATCTGGAATTTTGTTTTACAACATATGAAAGATGTTAAGAAAAAAATATGGCGCAGACGGGGACCGGCGGTTCTCGTTCTGTGCCTTGCTGTTATTGTGCAGGGATGTGCGGGGTACCCGGCTGATAAAGACGGGGGGCATAGAGAACAAAACAAAACAAATGAAAATGGGCGGCTGAGTGTTGTGACGACAATTTTTCCTCCGTATGATTTTGTAAGGGAGATCGCCGGAGACTGCGTAGACTTAAAAATGCTTTTAAAACCCGGGGAGGAAAGTCATTCTTATGAGCCGACGCCGCAAGATATGATCGCTATTGAAAACAGTGACGTGTTCATTTATGTCGGCGGGGAAAATGATGTGTGGGTTGAAGATATTTTAAGTTCCATGCCGGATAAAGACCGGGTTTCGATAAGACTTCTCGATTGTGTTGAAACGGAGGAAGAAGAACATGTAGAAGGAATGAAAGAACCGGCAGGAGACTCTCACCATGAAATGCACGGTGAAGAGGAACATGAGGGATCTGTCCATGAAATTGACGAACATGTATGGACGTCTCCTGTCAATGCATCTGTGATCGTGGAGAAGATCAAAGAAGTTCTCATTCAAAAAGACTCTGAAAATAAAGCGGCGTATGAGGAAAACGCAGATAGATATCAGACAGAGCTTGCACAATTGGATAAGCGGTTTCGAGAAGTTGTGAGACAGTCAAAAAGAAATTTATTAATATTCGGAGATCGTTTTCCGTTTCTTTATTTTGCAAAAGAGTATGGATTGGAATATTATGCGGCATTTCCGGGATGCGCAGGTGATACAGAGCCGAGCGCGGCGACAATGGTATTTTTGATTGAAAAGGCAAAAGACGAGAACGTTCCGGCAGTGCTTAAAATGGAGTTAAGCAATGCAGACATTGCAAATGCGGTAGCCGAAGCTTCCGGTACGGAAGTGAGAATATTTTATAGCTGCCATAACCTTTCGGCAGAAGATTTTGAAAAAGGCGAGACATATCTTACGATGATGCAAAAGAACGCAGATACGTTAAAGGAGGTTTTGAACTGATGGCGCTGATAACGTGTGAAAATGTTTCCATCGGTTACGAAGGACAAACGGTTGTAAAAGAATTGAATTTTTCTATTGAAAGGGGAGATTACCTCTGCATTGTCGGAGAGAATGGATCAGGTAAAAGCACCCTTGTCAAAAGCCTGCTCGGACTAAAAGGCGCAGACCGGGGGAAAATCATATACGGAGACGGACTGAAGAAAAATGAGATCGGATATCTGCCGCAGAAAAATGAAGAGCAAAAAGGATTTCCTGCCAGCGTTTATGAAGTCGTTTTGTCGGGAAGATTAAACGGCCGTGGGTGGAAGCCGTTTTATAGGAAAGAAGATAAAGAAGCTGCGGCAGAAAAGATGGAAATGTTAGGAATCACAGATTTGGCGCGCCAATGCTTTCGGGATCTTTCGGGCGGACAGCAGCAAAGAGCGCTTCTTGCAAGGGCGCTTTGTGCGACGAAAAGCCTACTTTTACTTGATGAACCTGTGACGGGACTTGATCCGATCGTAACAGGAGAATTTTATGATCTGATCCGAAAGATCAATCAGGAATCAAATATCGCGGTTGTGATGGTCTCTCATGATATAGAAACTGCAGTGGAAAATGCAAGTCATATTCTTCATTTGCAGGAGACGGTCCGATTTTTCGGAACGGCAGAAGACTATCGTAAAAGCCGGATCGGAAAGAAATTCCTCGGAGGTGAAGAGCATGATTGATACGATTGTGGAAATGTTTTCTTATCCGTTTATGGTACGGGCGTTTGCGGTAGGTTCATTAGTTGCCCTTTGCGCCGCGCTGCTTGGCGTCAGTCTTGTGCTGAAACAATATTCGATGATAGGAGACGGCTTGTCTCATGTTGGTTTTGGCGCTCTTGCGGTGGCAACTGCGTTTCAGGCAGCTCCGCTTTCTGTTGCGATCCCGGTTGTTGTACTTGCTGCTGTTTTGATTTTAAGGATAAAGGGAAACGGCAAGATCAAAGGTGATGCGGCAATCGCGCTTATTTCGACAACCTCTCTTGCCCTTGGAGTCATGGTGATTTCCATGACGACAGGAATGAATACAGATGTGTACAATTATATGTTCGGCAGTATTTTGGCTATGAGCGCCGAAGATGTTCGGCTGAGTGTTATTTTGGCGGGAATCGTTCTCGTTTTGTATCTTCTTTTTTATAATAAAATATTTGCGGTCACATTCGATGAAACATTTGCGCAGGCAACGGGAGTAAAAGCCAATCTGTACAATACGCTGATCGCTGTGCTGACAGCCGTGACAATCGTGCTTGGGATGCGGATGATGGGAGCTCTTTTGATCTCCAGTCTGATCATCTTTCCGGCGCTGACGTCGATGCGTGTATGCAGAACATTTCGGTCTGTCATTATAAATTCCGCCGTAATATCTGTTTTATGTCTTGTGATCGGGATTGCGATTTCTTATGTATGGGCAACTCCCGCAGGAGCAAGTGTTGTCATCGTAAATGCTGCGGCTCTAGCGGTGTATTCTATTGTCGGAATGATACGATGCAGAAAGTAACAGTTCCGACTGCGTCATTCGTAAAACCGCACGGGTGCTTCTTGTGGCCGGTGCTGCTGTTTTACTCATGAACGGGCGGACGTCTGTATGGCTGAACTGCTGCCATAGATAAAAAAGATCAAGGATAGGAAATTGACAAGATACCGGATACAAAGTATCATATTGCTTAAGATGCCGGAAGAGAAAATTTGGATTCGGAGTTGTTGTTTTTTCAGGCAATGAGAGTATGAGAGACAGACCCTTAGTTTGAGGAGGTAAGATTTTGAGACAGATTACGGGAAATAAGCTGCTCGTAAGAGCGTTAAAAGAAGAAGGAGTCGATACGATTTTCGGATATCCGGGAGCGTGTACGATTGATATTAGCGATGAGTTATACAGACAAGATGAGATCAAAGTGATCTTGCCAAGACATGAACAGGCGCTTGTACATGCGGCAGATGCATATGCGCGGACAACGGGGAAAGTCGGCGTGTGCCTTGTGACAAGCGGTCCGGGAGCGACGAATCTTGTTACCGGGTTGGCAACGGCGAATTATGACAGTGTGCCGTTAGTTTGTTTTACAGGTCAGGTGGCCCGCCATCTGATCGGAAACGATGCGTTTCAGGAAGTGGATATCGTAGGAATCACACGAAGTATTACAAAGTACGGTGTGACCGTGAGTAAAAGAGAAGATCTTGGAAGGATCATTAAAGAGGCGTTTTATATTGCGCGGACAGGGAGACCGGGACCAGTGCTGATCGACCTTCCGAAAGATGTGATGAGTGAGCTTGGAAGCCCGGAATATCCGGAAACGGTAAATCTTCGTGGATATAAGCCGAATACGAGCGTTCATATGGGGCAGCTTAAACGCGCGCTTAAGATGCTCAATAAGGCGAAAAAACCGCTGTTTCTTGCAGGAGGCGGAGTGAATATCGCAAGAGCGAATAAAGAGTTTACGGAAGTAGTCAATATAACAAACGTTCCTGTAGTGACGACGATCATGGGACGAGGCGCGGTTCCGACAGATCATCCGCTGTTTATCGGAAACCTGGGAATGCATGGGGCGTATGCCGCGAACATGGCAGTGAGCGAATGCGATCTGTTGTTTTCTATCGGTACTCGTTTTAATGATCGGATTACAGGGAAACTTCATGAATTTGCACCGAATGCACAGATTGTACATATAGATATTGATACAGCGTCGATATCAAGAAATATTCATGTGCATGTGCCTATTGTTGCCGATGCGAAAGAAGCTGTGGCGAAGATGAGAGAATATGTGGAACCATGTGAGACAAAAGAGTGGTTAGAACGTATCGCGCAGTGGAATGCAGAACATCCGCTTACAATGAAAGTTCACGGTTCGATAGGACCAAGAGATATTATCGAAGAGATGAACAGACAGTTTGACGATGCTATTATTACAACGGATGTAGGACAGCATCAGATGTTTGTGACGCAGTATGCAGAAATAACGGAAAAGAAGCAGCTCGTTACATCAGGCGGACTCGGAACTATGGGATATGGATTCCCCGCTGCGATCGGAGCGAAGATAGGCAATCCGGACAGAACCGTGATCGCGATTTCCGGTGATGGCGGAATGCAGATGAATATACAGGAGTTTGCGACTGCTGTTTTGGAGGAACTTCCGTTGATTCTGTGCGTCTTTAATAATGAATATCTCGGTATGGTCCGTCAGTGGCAGAAACTGTTTTATGGAAAACGCTACGGGATGACGAATCTGCGTTCCGGGGCGTTGTTCCGAAGAACAAATGGGGAAGAAATGCCGGAATATACACCGGATTTTGTGCGTCTGGCAGAAAGTTACGGCGCAAAGGGAATCCGCGTGACAAAGAAAGAAGAGATAAAGGAGGCTTTTGAAGAAGCCGGAAAAAATACAACTGTGCCAACTTTGATCGAGTTTATCATTGATCCGGAAGAGATGGTTTATCCGATGATAAAACCGGGCGGAACACTGGAAGAAATGATTGTGGAATGTTAGAAGGGAGCGCGTGAATATGGAAAATAAAATGAAAAAAAGATGGATTTCCCTTTATGTTGAAAATCAAGTCGGCGTACTTTCAAAAATTACAGGACTTTTTTCCGGAAAGACATATAATCTGGACAGTCTGACAGTAGGAACAACGGAAGACCCGACAGTATCAAGAATGACGATCGCTACAGTGAGCGATGATGAAACTTTTGAGCAGATCAAAAAACAGCTGAACCGAATGGTAGAAGTGATCAAAGTGATTGATTTTACAAATATCTTTGTGCGTATGAAAGAAATTTTATATGTGAAAGTGTTTAAATGCACACCTGAGGATAAAGTTGAAGTGTTTCAGATTGCGGAAACGTTTAAGGCGAAAGTGATCGATTACGGAAAAGACAGTGTGCTTGTGGAGTTTGTTCAGACTGCTACGAAAAACGACGCGGTCGTAAAATTAATGAAGGAAGAATTTAAAACAATAGAAGTTGTCCGGGGAGGAAGCGTAGGAATAGAGTCTATCAGTATGATGGAACGATAGTCCGAAGCGCCGGGACGGTTAGTATAGCGGGATCGATTGTTGAAAAAACAGTCGATCCCGCTTTTTGTAACGGAAATGTGCCTTCTGATATTTCTGGGTTAATGTAAGAAAATGGATTTGCATTTTGGAAAAGTTATGATGAACTTTCAAATAAACAGTATATAACAGTTGACAAACAGTTATATACTGTTATATACTGTTTGACGAAAGGAGGAAGTATATGAAGATTATAATCAACAGTTCGTCGATGGTACCGATTTATGAACAAATTATGGATCAGATCAAATCACTTATTACAGGCGGAGATCTGAAGCAAAATGATGCTCTTCCTTCAGTCCGAACTCTTGCAAAAGAGTTGAAGATCAGTGCGCTGACTGTAAAGAAAGCGTATGATAATCTTGAACAGGAAGGATTTACAGTGACGATTCACGGAAAGGGAACTTATGTCGCGGCTTCAAATAAAGAGCGGATATTAGAGGAATTGAAAAGAGAGATAGAAAGCGATCTGGAAAAAGTAGTTCAAAAGGCAAGAGGATGTGGTCTGGATGACAGTCAGATTAGGGAAATGTTAGAGTTGATCATGGAGGACTAAAAGATGTTGGAAATAAATAAATTGCAAAAAAAATATGAAAATTTCGAGCTGAATTGTTCGATGAAGGTGGAAAAAGGGTATATTACGGCGCTCGTAGGTGAAAACGGCCGCTGCTGCCGCTGCACGTGCTGATGTTATTTTGGCGTTTGTAGGCGAAGAGGCTATTCTTTCAGGAGAGGCGCATTGCCTGGCCGACCTGAACCTGCAAGGTGCGCAAAGCGAACTGATTGCCGCTTTGGCGAAAACAGGAAAACCGGTGGTCACTGTCGTAATGGCAGGGCGTCCGTTGACCATAGGAAAGGAAGTCGAACTCTCGTCAGCTGTACTTTATTCGTTCCATCCCGGAACCATGGGAGGACCGGCATTGGCCGACTTGCTGTGGGGTAAGGCTGTGCCAAGTGGCAAGACTCCGGTGACTTTCCCGAAGATGGTAGGACAGATACCGGTTTATTATGCTCATAACAGTTCCGGACGTCCGGCTACGCGGAATGAGGTTTTGCTGAATGACATTCCGTTAGAAGCGGGGCAGACTTCGTTGGGATGTACTTCTTTCTATATGGATGCAGGTTTCGATCCGCTGTATCCGTTTGGCTACGGTCTGTCGTATACGACGTTCAAATATGATAATGTGAAACTCTCGTCTGCCAATCTGAAGAAGGAAGATGTGCTGACTGTGACTTTCGACCTTGAGAATACCGGAAAGTATGAAGGTACCGAGGTAGCCCAGCTTTACGTGCAGGACAAGTTTGCTTCGGTGACCCGTCCGGTGAAAGAGCTGAAACGCTTTGCTCGCGTCACATTGAAGCCGGGTGAGAAGAAAAATGACGCTTTGCTCGCGTCACATTGAAGCCGGGTGAGAAGAAA
>OLOW01000600.1_pt1 | contig 24237 bp, 25 predicted proteins | sample 1672801 | NCBI WGS metagenome assembly OLOW01 (sample SAMEA3136725, study PRJEB25190) | human gut metagenome | biome: human gut; feature: human-associated habitat; material: faeces | place: Austria | collected 2013 | reverse complement strand
GGTGTCAGTATGTTGTATGAATATTTGCTTGACACGTTTGGAACAAATGAACCTATCTCTGTAAGTGATATTAAGTATGAAACTTATTCAAGACCTTGGATAGACAAGGAACTTTCCAAACTGTGCAAAGCAAAAAAGATTATCAGATATGAAAGAGGAATTTACTATATTCCATCACAAACACCATTTGGTGCAAGCATTTTGAATCCCAATAAAATGATCGAGTATAAATATATTGAAAAAGACGGCAAGATAAACGGATTTTACATGGGACTTTCTGCACTCAACAGATATGGACTGTCAACGCAAGTTCCGAATACCACAGAAATTTGCACGAATAATGAAACATCAAAACTTCGCAATGTAAAAATAGGAAATATGAGTGTTACATTGCGTAAAAGCCGAACGGAGATTACAAATGAAAATGTGGATATTCTAAGTTTTCTTGAACTTATGAACAGTCTATCCATAGATTTTTTTGATGAGGAAAAAAGAAACATTCTTTGCGACTTAATAAAGGAAAAAAGCATCAGCAGACAGCAAATATCACGATATGCTCCACTATTTCCTGATAAAACAATGAGAAACCTGATTGAAAGCGAGATCATATACTATGTTGCACAATGAAACAGAAATATTTGAACAGCTGATACTCCGCACATCAGAGTATCTGAATATAAAACCTGAGATCATTGAGAAAGACTATTTTGTAACTGTTTTTCTTAAAAAGCTTGTAGAGAAAATGCCTGAGATCAAATTCAAAGGCGGAACATCACTTTCCAAGTGCCGGCTTGCGCCGCTGAAAAAACTTGCCCCAATACTTGTGTTTTAGATAAAAATTGTCCGTTGCAGTTTGAAAGGAGTTGAGCCACCATGCCACACAAAACCTACAACACCCCCAAGCGGAAATGTGTTGTCAAGACCCGTCTGACCGAGGACGAGCGCAGAGCCTTTGAGGACAAATGCGCCGCCCTCTCCATGAGCCAGTCCGAGTATATCCGGCAAGCCGTTTTTTACAGCCGGATTTCTCCTGTTATCCGGGTGACTGCCCACAGCGAAGAAATGCTCACCGCCATATCTTCCCTTGTGGCGCAGTACGGGAAAATCGGCAGCAACCTGAACCAGATCGCCCGGTATCTCAACGAATACGGCGCACCCTACAACGCCCTGTCCAGTGAGGTGAGAGCCGCTGTTTCCGACCTTGCCGCCCTCAAATTCGAGGTGCTGAAAGTGATAGGTGAAGCCTATGGCAACGATCAAGCATATCAGCTCTAAAAATGCCGACTACGGAGCCGCCGAAGCCTATCTCACCTTTGAGCATGACGAGTTTACCATGAAACCCACCCTTGATGAAGCCGGGCGGCTCATTCCCCGGCAGGACTACCGGCTGGACACGCTGAACTGCGGGGAGGAAGATTTTGCCCTGTCATGTATCCGGGCAAATCTGCGGTACGGCAAGAACAGCAAACGGGAGGACATCAAGAGCCACCACTATATCATCAGCTTTGACCCACGGGACGCAGCCGACAATGGCCTGACCGTAGACCGGGCGCAGGCGTTGGGGCTGGCCTACTGCAAAGAGCATTTTCCCGGACACCAAGCCCTTGTCTGTACCCACCCGGACGGGCACAACCATAGCGGCAATATCCATGTGCATATTGTCATCAACAGTCTGCGGATTGCCGAGGTGGAGCGCAAGCCCTACATGGACAGGGCAAGCGACACCAGAGCCGGGAACAAGCACCGCTGTACCGCAGCCGCCATGCGGTATTTCCGCAGCGAAGTCATGGAGATGTGCCACCGGGAGGGGCTTTACCAGATCGACCTCTTGAACGGCAGCCGAAACAAAGTGACCGAGCGTGAATACTGGGCGAAGCGCAAGGGGCAAGCCAAGCTGGACAAGGAAAACGCTGTGCTGCTTGCCGAGGGTATCGCACCCCGACAGACCAAGTTTGAAACCGACAAAGGCCGTTTGCGGCAGACCATACGCCAAGCCCTTGCCACCGCCGCCAGCTTTGACGAGTTTTCCGCTCTCCTGTTGCGGGAGGGCGTGACCGTTAAGGAGAGCCGGGGGCGGCTGTCCTATCTCACGCCGGACAGAACAAAGCCCATCACCGCCCGGAAGCTGGGGACGGACTTCGACAAGGCCGCTGTCCTTGCTGTTTTCCAGCAGAACGCCCATAGAGCAGCCGCAAAGATGCAGGACAGACAGGAACACCAGCCGCAGCTTACTAAGGGCATACAGCGGACAAAACCCGCCCAAATCACCCCGAACCCTGACAGCCCGCAGCGGCTTGTAGATATAGCCGCCAAGCGAGCCGAGGGAAAAGGTATCGGTTATGAGCGTTGGGCAAAAACCTTTAACCTCAAACAGATGGCAAAGACCATGAATTTCCTTTCCGAGCATGGTTTTGCCAGCCCCGAAGAAGTGGACACAGCTTTGGAAGCCGCCATTTCCGGGCAGCACGCCGCCGGAGAAAAGCTGAAAGAACTGGAATCCAGAATCACCGCCAACAAGGAACTCATGCACCAGATCAGCGTTTACCGCAGAACCAAGCCCGCCCATGACGGGCTGAAAACTGCCAAGAAGCCGGAACGATACCGGGAAGCGTTTCATGCAGACCTGACGCTGTATGAAGCGGCGGTGCGGTATTTTCGGCAACAGGGCTTAAAGAAGCTGCCCGCCGTTTCCAAGCTGCAAGCGGAAAATGAAGCCCTGATTTCCGAGAAAAACGGGATTTACACCGAGTACCGGGAGCAGAAAGCCAGAGCCGCCGAGCTGCAAAAGGTCAAATCCAACCTTGCCGCCATGCTCCGGCAGGAACGGACAAAAGAGGTGCGTCGGGATTGGGAGCGGTAAGGGTGTTCCGTTTTGTTCCACCCCTACCCGGAAAGGGGGTTCCATTTTGGACACCCCTTTGCTATGGGAAATTGACCACTGAACTCCACCCCGAAATGATACCGAAACCGCACAAAAGCGTTCCCTATATCTGACCCTATCCGCAATACCACCTGCCTTTTTCAAGGGGCATACAGAGAGGAAAATCCCCGAAAATGACACCGAAATCATACACCAAACGCCGCCTATCCGGTTACATCGATAGAAACGGCAGAAAGGAGCCGCCATGCCGAGAATGAGCAAGAAGCGCAAGGAAGAATGGGCGTTCTTCCTCAATGAGCGCAACCGTATCACCTACAATCCTCTTTGCCGCAAGTGCCGCCGCACCTGCAAGCAGAGTTTCCGGGCTATGATCATCGAGTGCCCGCCGTTTCGCTCCAAGCGGGCGAAGCCATGAAGCCGGACAACACGCAGGAAACCATTTATGTAGGGCTGGACACAGGCTTGCCGCCCTACCTGCCATATCCCCGGTTCCTGCTGAAAATGGACATTTCCCAGACCGCCAAGCTGCTCTATGCGCTGCTGTTAGACCGCACCACCCTGTCACAGCGGAACGGCTGGCAGGACGATCAGGGCAGGACATTCATTGTCTATCCCATAGCGGAGATTGCCGAAATGCTGGATAAGGGGCAGACCGCCATCAAAGCCGCCTTGAACGAACTGGACGCAGCCGGACTTCTGGAACGGAAACGGGCGGGATTTTCCGCAGCCAACCGCCTGTATGTGAAGCTGCCGCCATTAGTTCGGATTTCCGACCCTATGACAGTCGGAAAAGCGACCCTCATAAGTGCGGAAAACCGACCTACTGATGGTCGGAAAAGCGACCTTATGACGGTCGGAAAACCGACCCCTAACAACCTTACTATAAACAACCTGATAGAAAACCAAACAATGGGAGTGAGTGGAGAGCCGCACAAACCGTTTGGCAGATATGAGAATGTTTTTCTGACCGAAGCCGAGTATGCAGAACTGAAAGCCGAGTTCCCGGACAGACTGGAACGGCTCATTGAGGAAATGAGCCGCTACCTTGCCGCCAACGGGAGAACCTACCAGAACTATGCCGCCGCCCTGCGGATATGGGCAGAGAATGACAAAAAGGACGCCCCGAAACAGGGTGTCCCGGACTACACCTGCAAGGAGGGAGAAAGTTTATGAACAAAATCGAGAATATCAATCTGCTGCCGGATACCGAGCCGGACAGCGGCGACTACACAGGCGAGGACGGTTTGCTGTACTGCGGAAAATGCCGCAAGCCCAAAGAAGCCTATTTCCCAGAGGGCAAGACGCTTTTCGGGCTTGACCGCCACCCGGCAGAGTGCGACTGCCAGAGGGCGCAGCGGATTGAGCGTGAAGCCGCCGAACAGCAGCGCAGACACCTTGACACCGTAGAGGACTTGAAACGCCGGGGATTTTCCGATACCGCCATGCGGGACTGGACTTTTGAAAACGACAACGGCAGGAACCCCCAGACCGCCGTTGCCCGGTTCTATGCGGAGCATTGGGACACCATGCAGGCCGAGAACATCGGTTATCTCTTTTGGGGCGGTGTGGGAACCGGCAAAAGCTACCTTGCGGGCTGTATCGCAAACGCCCTGATGGAGCAGAAAATCCCTGTCCGCATGACGAACTTTGCCGCTATCCTCAATGACCTTGCCGCCAGCTTCGAGGGCAGGAACGAATACATTTCCCGGCTTTGCCGCTATCCGCTGCTTATCCTTGATGATTTTGGCATGGAGCGTGACACCGCCTACGGGCTGGAACAGGTTTACAGCGTGATAGACAGCCGATACCGCAGCCGCAGGCCGCTGATCGTCACCACCAACCTGACCTTGCAGCAAATCCAGAACCCAACCGACACCGCCTATGCCCGTATCTATGACCGGCTGCTGGAAATGTGCGCCCCTGTCCGTTTTACGGGCGGCAACTTCCGCAGGGAAACCGCACAAGCCAAGCTGGAACGGCTGAAAAATCTGATGAATGAGTGAAAGGAGTAGCCTATGGCAGATTACGAACAGACCACAAAAACCAATCCCCGCCGCCCCGACTGCGTGACGAAAATCCGCATGGGCAACTCTGTCCTTGTGGTGTCCGGCTATTTCAAGCAGGACAGCACCGAAACTGCCATCGACAAAATGGAAAAAGTGCTGCAAGCCGAAGCCGCTGCTACACAGAAGCCGACTTATCCGGCATGAGCCGGGGGCATGGAAAAAGCGGCCATGCTTTGACATGGCCGCTTTCGCGTTGGGTTAATACACAACTATCCGATATGGGGATTTTATCCACTAAATGCTTTGACTTATTTTTTGAATTGCTTCTTCCTTTGTTGCAACAAAGAACACATCTTTCCCTTTATTGCTTTCAAAGATAAAGTCTTTCAGCGGCTTGCTGGTGTAATGTGAAAAATCCCCGTATATAGCGATTTTTCCACCGTAATTGATAAACTTTTGAAGAATTTCTCCCGCCAAGCCGCTGCTCAAAATGAAGAAATCTTCAATGATGTTCTTTTTATCCACGACAATATACTTTGTGCCTGCTTCGTATTTGGCAGACATAAGCAAATCAAGCGCAGAATCGACATCAGTAATAATCATGCTGTCACTTGATACGGCAACCGCAATTCCGTTGCCACAATCAATTTTTTCAAACTTCATGCCTGTACCTCCTTCAATGAATTGCAGACAAAATCCCGCATTATCGTCGCTGGTAACGCTTTTCGTATTATAGCATGAAGTAAAGGGATTTTCAATTACCGTTTTTCATGATAATCCCTATGAAAAGAACGCTCTTTTTTATAAACTATAAAGAAGCAGATTTTACACTTTTGCCGCTATACAGACAGCCGCCCCATGTGGTATGATAAAAATACGGAATAGTGGGGCTGGCTGTCGGAAACGGAGGATTTTATGTTAAGACAAGCCACCCAAAACCTCATTACCGCCCTTTATCCGAGATTGTCCCACGAGGATGAATTGCAAGGCGAGAGTAATTCCATATCGAACCAAAAAAGGATACTCGAAACCTACGCAAAACAGAACGGCTTTACCAATCTGCGCTGGTACACCGACGACGGTTTTTCCGGCGCGAACTTCCAGCGGCCCGGATTTCAAGCCATGCTTGCGGACATTGAAGCCGGGAAAGTGGGTACGGTCATCGTCAAGGACATGAGCCGGTTAGGGCGAAACTACTTGCAGGTAGGGTTTTACACGGAAATGCTGTTCCCTCAAAAGGGTGTGCGTTTTATCGCTGTCAACGATAATGTGGACAGTGCCAGCGAGGGCATGGACAACGATTTTACCCCGCTGCGAAATCTGTTCAATGAATGGCTGGTGAGAGATACGAGCAAGAAAATCAAGGCAGTGAAAAAGTCAAAAGGCATGAGCGGCAAGCCTGTTACCAGCAAGCCGGTTTACGGCTATGTGATGGACGAGGACGAGAATTTTATTATAGACGAGGAAGCCGCCCCGGTGGTGCAGCAGATTTACCAGCTTTGCCTTGCCGGGAACGGCCCGACCAAGATTGCCCGTATGCTGACGGAGCAGCAAATCCCCACGCCGGGGACGCTGGAATATCAGCGGACAGGCAGCACCCGCCGTTATCACCCAGGCTATGAGTGCAAATGGGCGACCAACACCGTCGTTCATATCCTCGAAAACCGAGAGTACACCGGATGTCTGGTGAACTTCAAAACGGAAAAGCCTTCTTATAAGGTCAAGCACAGCATAGAGAACCCCGTCGAGAAGCAGGCCATTTTCGAGAACCACCATGAGCCGATCATCGACAAGGAAACATGGGAACGGGTGCAGGAGTTACGCAAACAGCGCAAACGCCCGAACCGCTACGATGAAGTGGGGCTGTTCTCCGGGATTTTGTTCTGCGCCGACTGCGGCCATGTGCTGTATCAGCAGCGGTATCAGAACAAAGACCGCAAACAGGACTGCTACATCTGCGGCAGCTACAAGAAGCGCACCCGCAACTGTACGGCGCACTTTATCCGCACCGATCTGTTGACCGCTGGTGTCCTGGCAAATCTCCGGCAAGTGACCGAATACGCAGCCAAGCATGAGAGCCGGTTTGTGAAACTACTTGTCCAGCAGAACGAGATCGGCGGCAAGCGAAAGACCGCCGCAGCCATCAAGCAGCTTGAACAGGCGCAGGAACGCATTTCTGAAATCAGCCGCGTTATCAAGCGGCTGTATGAGGACAATGTAAACGGCAAAATCAGCGATGAGCGTTTCATGGAACTGTCGGCTGACTACGAAGCCGAGCAAGCGGAGCTGAAAAAGAGAGCCGCCGCCCTGCAAGCCGAACTGGACAAGTCACAGGCAGCTACCGTCAACGCCGAGAAATTTATGGGCATTGTCCGCAAGCACCTTGCCTTTGAAGAACTGACCCCCACTCTCTTGCGGGAAATGATCGAGAAAATTGTGGTGCATGAGTGCAGCTATGATGAGAACGGCACCCGCAGGCAGGACATTGAGATTTATTACAGCTTTGTCGGCAAGATTGACTTGCCCGAATAACCGCCCGACCTATCCGACACAATGGCCAAGTGTCGGATAGGAACGGCAAAATTTTTTGCACTTCTATTGCTTCTTTATCACACATAAGCAAAGGCCGCCCGCAAGAAACCATGGTTTTTTCCGTTTCTTTTCCGCGAGCCTCTTCCAGTCGAAGGCCTTCCCGCTGCCAGGCTCTGCCGCGTCAAAAAGATGAGCGCAGATGCGGGGATCCTCTTCTTCCTCCGCTTTGCCATTATACGCACGGATGATGGGGAGCCTAGTCACGGAAAGTACCTCTGCTTCAAGCACGCCGTGCACCTGCATATAGTCGAAGCCTGCCTTCTCAATCTCCTCAGCCTGTGCCGGCGAGAGAGACACCACGACCGCCACCTTTTTAATGCGCGGATCTGCCGCACGCATGATGGCCTTTGCCGTCTCAAGAGAAATGCTGCGTTTACTCTTCTCGAAGAAAAGCACCATCCCCATATATGAGACATCAGGATAGGAAACAAATGCGGCCTCCTTCGGATCTGTGAAGCCACAGATTTTGATCTGAGTCATAGAACCCCTCCCTTGGTATCATCAGCTTTCCCCTCGGTTTGCAGACTATGATCGTTCCTGATCCACGACCGCCAGTCACTTACCTCGCCACGTCTGTTGTCACATTCACACGGATCGTCTCGAGCGACATGCCTGTCGTATGCTCGATCTCCCGCTGGATCCTGTCACGCATGGTATGGATCACCGATTTGATCTCCTGCGGCGTCCCCGGGCGGACGGAGACGTCAAGTGCCAGGATGAGACCGTTCAGCTGGCTCTCGCTCTTCTCACTGCTGACACCTGTGATCCTGACTTTCTTCATCTCCTTCACCGCATAACGGACAAGCGAAGCGATGACGCGGTCAGAGAAGGAGAGCTTGCCATAGTAACTGAAGACCGGACGCACGACAGAGCGTTCATTCTGCTCGCTGAAACGCTTTGGCACTTCCTTTTTCCGATTTCTGAAAAATTTCAGCGGATCGACAAGATACCCCTTGAAATACGGCTTCAGCTCCATCGTCGGAACGGGGATGACATGCTTCCCTTCCTTATGACGTGCTTCGCTCGCCTTCATCATTTCTTCAGGACGCGCCACATCCTCGATGCGGATATACTTGCAGGGCTCCGGCAGATCCAGTGCCTTCGTGATCGTCACGACCATACGATCTGACGTTCCCAAGATCAGAATGCGGTCCGGATGGATCTTCTGGAGCGTCTCCTTCACATCTTCTCTCTGCTCTTCATCCCAGAAAATCGCACGGCGCACCGCCTTCAAGCGGCTCTCTTCTCTCTTGGCTGACTTCCCTGCGACAATGCGGTTGTGATAGATCAGGATCCCATCATCAATGATGCAGGAGCATTGATTCTCATAGGCGATCACCAGCGCACGGTCACTCTTACCTGTGCCTGGCGGTCCATAAAAAGCTACAACTTCCATAGTGCTCTCCTTTTCGTTTTTCTTTAGTATAAATGTTCAGGGGAAATTTGTCATGAGGAAAATGGAGAAAGGGTTAGAGGTTCAAGGTTCGGGGTTAGCCCACGGGACGGGATGCCTCTTGATTGCGTACAAAAACTCTGTTCGAATGAGAAATTAGAAATGAGAAATGGTGATGCGGCGCATAAAAATCAGAAGCGCCGCGGAGTTTCGATAGCGCTTCGTGCGCAACGTCATTTCGACCGTAGCCGAGGGTCTTTATTGCAAAACGCTCATCGCCTGATGTGAGGCAGCACTAGGACATCGTTTTCCCTCGGTGCATACACGATGATTCTCGCAGTGCAGTAAAGATCCCTCGGCTGCGCTCGGGATGACGATGCCAGAGAATCCCAGTCATCAGCCACCAGTCACTCCTAATCCCTAGCTACTCATCCCTAGTCCCCAGTCACCAAAAACAAAAAAAGAAGCCTTTCGGCTTCTTTCACTCTTCCCCTACGATCTGAACCTCGGTATGCAGATCCACGCCATAGGCCTCTTTGACCTTCTGCTGCACCTGATGGATGAGAGAGAGCATGTCTTCGCAGGAGGCACGGCCATTATTGATGAGGAAACCGGCGTGTTTCTCGCTGACCTGTGCATCGCCCACCGAAAATCCTTTGAGTCCCAGTTCTTCGAGCATCTGTCCGACAAAATGACCATCGGGACGCTTGAAGGTGGATCCGGCGCTTCGTTTTTCAAGAGGCTGCTTCGTGGCTCTTCTCTGGTTGAGATCCTTCATCAGCGCTTCGATGTCCTTTTGATTGCCCGGCTTTAACGAAAGAGTGATATCAAGGATGACTTCCCCGTTCTGCATGAAGGGGCTGTGGCGATACCCATAGCCCATATCCTTGATGGAGTGGACAATGATATCCCCCTTTGCATCACAGGTGGTGGCAGAAACGATGATCTTCGCCATTTCTCCGCCATAGGCCCCCGCATTCATATAAGCAGCTCCGCCAATACTACCGGGAATGCCACTGGCAAATTCCATTCCGGAGAGACCATACTCCAGAGCTTTTCTAGCGGCAGCTGCCGTGGGTACTCCGCTCGCGACCGTCAGAAGATTTCCTTTCCTTTCCATGCGGTGCAGACGGCCTGTGAATACCACCGCCCCGCGGATGCCTTTATCTCGGACGAGTAGATTCGCCCCGCCGCCCAGCACGAAAAGCGATACTTCATGCTTGTGTGCGAGCTTTGTGATGAGGCACACTTCTTCTGTCGTTTCCGGCATCAGAAAACAATCTGCCGGCCCACCAATGCCAAAGGTGGTATGACGCTTCATGGGTTCATTTGTCTTTATCTGATTCTCTCTTAAAATGCCGGAGAAAATGCTTGCATAGTCGTTATTCATATCCGATTCCTTACCTTATAAATTCATATCTTATTTATTATAAGGATGAGCAGGGATGGCGTCAATGGGAAAATAGGAACCTTGAGTGACTGGTGACTAGTGTCTAGGGATTAGGGATTAGACTAAAAGACCCAGAGACTGGAGGATATCAGACATAAGATATCAGAGTTCTGACATCTCAAGCGGGCATCGCCACCATCTATACTTCGCGGCGCTTAGATCCTTCGACTCAGTTCTCCTGTTTTGAGATAAGCCATTTGCTAACATACGACGTTTTTCTCCGCTCAGGATGACGAAATGCGCCACACCACCATTTCGCATTTCTCATTTCTAATTTCTCATTCAATCGAGGCTTTCAACCGCAATCAAGGGGCAGCACGTCCACGGGCCTCCCCTTTCCCCCATCAAAAAACCGCAACCGAAGCTGCGGTTTTTGTTCAGGTTGTCAGATGACAGGTTGTCAGATGAAATGAATTATTTCTTTTCGATCAGTTTCAGATCGACAGCGATATTCTTTTCGACGTTTTCACCCTTAGCGAGTTTCAGAGCAGCATCGACGCCGATTTCACCCATCTTGTCTGGCTGCTGTGCAATGGTAGCTGCCATGGTGCCGTCTTTGACTGCTTTCACGCCGTCATCAGTGCCGTCGAAGCCGATGATGAAGATCTGCTTATTAGCAGCTTTGGCAGCGGAGATAGCGCCGAGAGCCATTTCATCATTCTGTGCGAAGATGGCTTTGACATCCGGGTTTGCCTGAAGAATATTTTCAGCAACGGTCAGGCCCTGGCTGCGATCGAAGTTTGCACTCTGCTTTGCGAGGACTTTCAGTTTCTTGTCAGCGATGTTATGGAAGCCCTGGCCGCGTTCACGGGAAGCGGATGCGCCCGGGATACCTTCGAGTTCAGCGACCGGAGTGCCTTCGCCGAGTTTGGAAACGATGTATTCTGCTGCCATTTCGCCGCCCTTGATGTTGTTGGAAGCGATGTGTACAGCGACTTCGCCCTTGTCAGAAGCACGGTCGATGGTGATGACCGGGATCTTGGCTTTATTAGCTGCAAGGACAGAGTTGGATACTGCTGCGGAGTCTACCGGATTCACGATGAGGACGCTGATGTTGCCCTGGAGCAGGTCAGCGATATCATTGGACTGTTTTGCCGGATCATTCTGTGCATCGACGATCTTGACATTCACGCCAGCCTTTTCAGCAGCTGCTTTGACGCTGTTTGCCATGGTGACGAAGAATGGGTTGTTCTGCGTGGAGACAGAGAAGCCGATGGTGACTTTCTTCGCGCCGGAAGCAGCAGAAGAGTCGGCTTTCTTATCAGAGCCGCCACAACCAGCAGCAGAGATGAGTGCTGCGCCAATGAGAGCTGTTAATGCGATTTTCTTAAACAAAATATTTTCCTCCTTAGTTCTTCTTGCGATCCATCAGGACGGCAAGCAAAATAACTACGCCTTTGACAACCTGCTGATAGAAGCTGGACACATTCAAAATGTTCAGACCATTATTCAAGGTACCGATGATGAGAGCACCGATGAGCGTGCCGGAAATACGGCCTTTACCGCCTGCGAGCGAAGTACCGCCCAAGACGACAGCTGCGATAGCATCTAGTTCATAGCCCATGCCGGCCGTCGGCTGCGCACTGTTCAGGCGAGCAGTCAGGATAGCGCCAGCGATAGCACAAAGGCATCCAGTCAAAGCATACGCAAAAATCTTGATTCTGTCAATCTTAATCCCGGAAATATAGGAAACTTTTTCATTCCCGCCGACCGCATAGGTCTGACGGCCGAGCGGCGTCTTCTTCAGGATGAAGAAAAGAATCAGGAAGGCGATGAGCATCACGATGGCCGGGACCGGGACTTCCATGATGAAACCCTGACCAAAGCCTGTGAAGAAAGGATCATCCGAAAGACCGGAGATCGGATTGCCATTCGTATAGACGAGCGTTGCGCCGCGATAGATGGTCATCGTGGCGAGCGTCGCGATGAAAGGAGCGACCTTTCCGTAGGAAATGATGACACCATTCACCGCGCCGAGCAGGATACCGATGAAAGCGGAGAAAAGGATCGCAAGCTCCGGATTCGTCCCTTTGGCGATCATGCTCGCCATGAGCGCAGAAGACAGCGCGAGGATCGAGCCGACGGAGAGGTCGATGCCTCCCGTCAGGATGACGAAGGTCATGCCGAAGGCGATGAGCGCATTGATGGAGATCTGACGAGCCAGATTTTTCAGGTTCGACGGATCGATGAAGCTGTCATTCAAGGCCGCGATAACGATAAAGAGGACAATGAGACCAATGAGCGGCCCCATTTCTCTCACAAGATTTTTAACTTTTTCGGAATTCATGCTTACTCTCCTCCGGTAGCCAATGTCATAATACGTGTCTGTGTCGCATCTTTATGATCGATGATGCCAGCCAGATGTCCTTCGTGGATGACCATGATACGGTCGCTCATGCCGATGACTTCCGGCAGTTCAGAAGAAACCATGATGATCGATACGCCTTGGGCGGTCAGTTCATTCATCAGGTCATAGATATCCTTTTTCGCACCGATATCGATGCCGCGGGTCGGTTCATCCAGGATGAGCAGCTTCGGATGCATGCCCACCCACTTCGCGATGACGACCTTCTGCTGGTTGCCGCCGGAAAGCGCACTCGCCGGAAGCTCTATGGTCTGCGTCTTGACGCCGAGCTTGTGCGATAATGTATCTGCGAAGCCAAATTCTTCCTTGTCATTGATGACGCCGCTCTTGGCGAGGGCATTCACGCTGGGGAGTGCGATATTTTTCTTGATCGAGAAATCCAGAATGAGCCCTTCTGTCTTGCGGTTCTCTGTGATGAAGCCGAAGCCGAGCTTGATGGCATCGAGCGGCTTTTTGATCTTGATCTCCTTGCCGGAGAGGTAGAGTCTGCCTTCCTTGTGCGGGTCCACACCGAAGATCGCTCTCATGATTTCCGTGCGCCCAGCGCCCATTAGGCCGGCCACGCCGAGGATCTCCCCTTTTCTGACAGAGAAGGAGATGTGCTCGAAAACGCCAGGCTGCGAGAAATCTTCGACCTTGAATACTTCATCGCCGGGTACATTCGTGCGTGCCGGATAATACTCGCTCATCACGCGGCCGACCATATCGCCGACGATCTGGTCCATATTCGTTTCTTCGGTCGGGCGGCTGCTGATGGTCTGCCCGTCACGCATGACGGTGATGGTATCGCAATTATTGAAAACCTCTTCCATGCGATGAGAAATATAGATGATGGAGACGCCCTTCGCCTTCAGCTTTCTCATGACTTCGAAAAGACTGTCAGTCTCACGCTCCGTCAAAGCGGCCGTCGGTTCATCCATGATGACCGTCTTCGCATCGAGCATCAGGTTTCGTGTGATTTCTGTCATCTGCTGCTGTCCGACAGAGCATTCCCCTGCGATCTCATCGAGCGGCAGCGTGATGCCCATTTCCTGACACTTTTCTTCCGCCATCTGCCGCATCTTTTTGAAATCAATGAAGCCAAAAGCCGTTTTCGGCTGATTCATCAGGAAAAGATTCTCCAGAATAGACAGATTCGGCCAAATATTCAGCTCCTGATGAATGAAAGCGATCCCGTGCTCTTCCGCATCTTTATTATTGCGGAAAGTCACTTCCTTGCCATCCACCAGAATGGTGCCCGCATCCGCTTTATGGATGCCCGTCAAAATATTCATTAATGTGGATTTGCCTGCGCCATTCTCCCCCATCAGTGCGTGGACTTCGCCAGGACGGATGTGGAGATTCACCCCGCCTAAGACCTTATTTGTCCCAAAGGCTTTGCAAATCCCGATCATATTGATATCCATGTACTACCCCTCTTAGAAGATGACGCCGGACTCGAGAATGATATTCGAATACGGAGTAATTTCGCCCGTGCGGATGACGGCTTTGCAGTCTTTTTCCCACGCCTTCAGCTCTTCATGGCTATCCAGCATGACCCATTCCACCGTGTCCTGTGGGAACACTTCGTGGAGCGCTTTCCACTGCTCCGGATTTTCCGTTTCCGTCTCCGGTGCGATATAGACCTTCTGGATCTCCATGTACTTCGCCATTTCCTTCACGACTTCAATGAATTTCGGTTCACCAAGGCGAAGTGCGAGATCGATCTTCGGCGTACCGGATGGCACCGGAAGACCGCAGTCTCCGACACAGATCTTATCTGTGTGACCGAGGTCTGCTAAAACCTTGGCAATACGGCTGTTCAAAATCCCTATTTTCTGCATGAGAGCATCTCCTCCACTTCTTTGCGCCATGGCATACCGCCCTGAGCACCGATTTTTCCGACAGACAGTGCCGCCGCCGCATTCGCAAAACGGATGGCTTCTTGGATGTCCATGCCTTCACAGCGCGCCGCCGCAAATGCCCCATTGAAGGTATCGCCTGCCCCCGTCGTATCGACGACCGGCACCGTGAAGCCGGCGACCTTGACGACCTTGCCCGCTTCGCCATAGACCACACCGTCTTTGCCGACAGTCATGATGACCTTGCCGGCTTCGGAAATCAGGATCTTATCCCGATCCATACCGTCAAACATCAGTGCCGCTTCATGTTCATTCGGCGTAAGATAGGTCACTTTCCTGACCCATTCCTTCGGGATATCTGTGTACGGTGCCGGATTCAGCATCACAGGAACGCCTGCCTCAAAACAGCGGTCAATGATATAGCCGATCGTATCCATCGGGATCTCATGCTGCAGCATGACGAGCGCCGAGGAAGAAATCACATCCCAGTCCTTATCGATCATCTCGCAGCTGACCTTGTCATTCGCCCCTTTGATGACGATGATACTGTTATCCCCTTCCGCCAGCGTGATATGTGCCGTGCCTGTCGTGATGCCGGAGAGCGTCTCCACATAGTCTGTCTTCACGCCGCTTCCTTCCAGCGCCTCTTTCATGAGCGTCCCGTAGGCATCATCGCCCACGCAGCCGATCATGTATACGGTAGCCCCGAGGCGCGATGCCGCGACAGCCTGATTCGCCCCCTTGCCGCCAGGAGAAACGATCAGGCGGCTGCCCATCACGGTCTCGCCCGCCTGCGGTCTTCTGTCCGTCTCCACGGTAATGTCCATATTACAGCTGCCTATTACAGAAATATGACCCATAAGCCTCCATCTTCCTTTACTTTTACAAATACGCCGGAGAGACAGGATAGTCCCATGATTCCTAGCGAAACATTCGATTCAATAAAAAACTATCTACATAACGCTTTTTTCTTTCTACATAACCGTATTATTTTAGCATAAAGCCTTTAAAGAAAAAAGAGAGGGAGAAAAATTTTACGATATGTAAGAGTTTAGTGTTTAGTGACTAGTGACTGGTGACTAGTGACTAGTGACTGGTGACTGGTGACTGGGAAGCGGAAAATGGCAACTGTCATTTTTCCTCATGTTTGATTCCCCGCAGCGCTTTTTATTTTCTCGCGCCGCACCACAAGTTTGAAAGTAGGAATGAGTAGCCAGGGATTAGGAGTGACTATCGACTGGTGACTTGTGACTGGTGACTAAAATGCCATCTTCGGCGGCATCGCCCTATTTATACTTCGCGGCGCTTCCATATTTTTATGCGCCGCACCACCACTCCTCACCCCTAACTCCTCACTCCTAACTAGGGAGCGCGAGACTTTCCTTCGCAATCAAGGAACGCCCCCACGACAAAACCCTCTGCCCAAAAGCTGAGCAGAGGGTTTCCTCTATCAATCCATTACACGATCGGTTCACCGTGATAGAGTTCTCCATCGATATCCGGTTTCACACCATAGCCGATGGCCCATTCACATTTATACTTGAGAGCCTGTGCATGAATGTTCTTCACGCGGTCAATGGTCTTGATGACTTTCGCCGGGACGCCGACGACGAGGGAATTCGGCGGGATGACCTGATTTTCCAGCACAAGCGCGCCGGCAGCGATGATGGAGCCGCGGCCGATCTTGGCACCGGTCAAAACAGTCGCATGCATGCCGATGAGGACATGATCCTCAATGGTGCAGGCATGGATGCAGGCACTGTGCCCGATGGTGACATAGTCGCCAATGATGCAGGGATCATCATCCGCCACATGCAGGCAGACCAAATCCTGTACATTCGTACATTCACCGATGGAGATGTAGTTCACATCGCCTCTGGCTACGACACCCGGCCAGACACTCGCATACTTTCCGATCCGGACATCGCCGGAAAGGAATACCTGCGGAGCCACAAACGCATTCGGATCGATCTGCGGGATTTTTCCATTAAATTCTTCATTCGAAAGAGTATACATATGAAAGACCTCCTGTGATAAACACATAGATTATTTCCTATCTGTATTATACTACGGAAGGCAAGCCTATGGGGATTAAATTTTTCTAAAAAGGAAAAATTCGGGGGGTAGGGTTCAGGGTTAGCCAGTGGGCGACTCGCCCCTTGATTACGTTTGAAAGGCTCGATGGAATGAGAAATTAGAAATGAGAAATGCGAAATGGTGGGGCGGCGCATAAACATCAGAAGCGCCGCGGAGTATAAATAATGGCGATGCCATGAGCTGGCATTCCAGTCACTAGTCACCAGTCCCTGCTTTCACACATCCATCGTTGATCGGTCTGCAAGGAAGATTTCTCGCTTCGCTCGAAATGACGATATGAGAGTACCATCAGCCTTCCCCTCGAGGGGAAGGTGCCCCGTAAGGGCGGATAGGGCACTGGCGGTATGAAAGACAGATGAGTAAAGCGGAGAAGTGCGCGGCACATGTGGGGAAAGCGTGAGACACTGACCACGAATGACAAAGATTTCTCGCTTCGCTCGAAATGACGATACGGGAGTCTGATGTCTCCTAGTCTCTTAGTCTCCCAGTCACCAGTCACTAGTCACTTCTTCCCCAAAAACTTTGTGATGGTTTTCACGACAAGGTCCGGCGCAAGCGGCTTGGACAGGTGTTCATTCATGCCGACTCCCGGGTACGGATCTTATCATCCGTGAAAGTATTCGCTGTCATCGCGATGATGGGGATCTCCTTCGCATCCTTTCGGGGGAGAGTTCGGATTTCTTTGGCGGCCTCACAGCCATCCATGACCGGCATCATGACATCCATCAGGATCACATCAAAGCTACCTTCGGGCGCATTTGCAAAAGTCTCGACAGCCTCTTTCCCGTTCCATGCTTTCGTGACGACGGCGCCCTTCTCGGTCACGATGAATTCCGAGATCTCCATATTGAGCTCATTGTCTTCGACAAGAAGAATGCGGACATCCTTGATCGATGCCTCGGCTTCATTGGTAGTTTTCTCATCTCTGCCGGCTGACTTGTCGATCAGGAAGGGGAGCTTCACCGTGAACGTCGTCCCTTCGCCCTTTTGGCTGGTGAAGGAAATGCTCCCGCCCATGGTTTCTGTGAGTTTCTTTGCGATCGGCATGCCAAGTCCCGTACCGTTGTAGGCCGTCTTGACACTTTCGTCTTCGCGAGTGAAGGGTTCAAAGATCCGTTTCTGGTACTCCTCGCTCATACCGATCCCGGTATCCTCACAAATAAACGTATAGAAAGCGCGGCCATCCTCACTCTCGTCTTCCCGAAGGCTGAGTATGATTTTCCCATGATCTTTATTGTACTTCACAGCGTTACCCATGATATTCATCAAAAGATGCTTCAGGTGACCTGCACTGCCTATGAGATTCCAGTGTGTAACTGAAAGATCCCTCTTGATGACTTCGATACCTCTTTCCTGTGCCAGCTTTTCGATAACGGTAAGTACTTCATTCAAAAGCTCCTGCAGATGGAAGGATTTCTCTTCGAGCACGACTTCACCGGACTCCAGTTTCCCATATCAAGCACTTCATTGATGAGCTCCAGGAGCAGTTGGGACGCTTTACTGATCTTCTCACGACATTCGACCTGCTTTTTCAAATCATCGGGATAGCGCTCTGCCACCGCCAGCATGCCAATAATGCCATTGATCGGTGTACGGATATCATGGCTCATGCGCTGGAGGAATACTGTCTTCGCGACATTGGCGGCATCTGCCCGGCGAGCCTCTTCCTGAAGGCTCTTGCGGTATGTCTCTTCCCTCTCCTTCTCTTCTTTCTGGTGCAGCATCTGTTCCCGGTAGCGATACATAAAGAATCCTGATAAAGTAAGAAGATACAAAGCGAAAGCGATGCCCAGATTCTTCGGGAGTGCGGCAAATACTTTTGTATCCGGCATGTATACATAGATGTAGTAGTCGCGCTGGCGAAGCATGATGCCATAGGCATATTCTTCACTGATATTCACGAGATGCCGACTGCCCGCATTTTCTTTCAAGGCCTGCACCACGGGGAGATGCTTCGTCTTTTCTCCGATCAGCGCTTTATCATTCGAAGCGATGACCTGTCCGTCATCCGCGACAAGGATGGTGCCATCCGTCAGGGGATTGTACCCGGCCAGCAGACTTTGGATCATGAGTGTGTAAGTTCTGGCATACTCGGCGGGTGTGTAGTGATACGCGACGATGATACCAGGCTTGTCCAGACGTCCTGAGGCAGCCATATCGACATAGGCCCCATCGGGGAGGCGAAGACGCTGCGAATAGATTTTCTCCGGATAACGGGCGCAATCTTTCACGACATCTCTGGAGAGGATGCCTGCGAGCGCCTCTTCTGCAAACGGCACCTTGGTGACAGACTCCTTTGTCTCTCCTTTTTCGTCAAGGAGCAGGATACCGGAAAGCCACAGCCCACGGCTATTCTGCTGCAGCAGCGCCTCCTCCGTACTGCGGCCTGTCTCTTTCTCCGCCTTGAGGCTTGTCCCTACCTAACGCACGCTTTCGATGAGCCGCAAAAGCGACTGGGACTCCAATGCTTCATTGTAGTGTGTGACACTTGAGCTCTGTACCTTCACATATTCTGCTGTTTCATAGAGGCGTGCTTCCGCCTCCTTCTTCTCTTGATCGAGGAAATAGAGCGAAGCACCGAGCATGACCAGCAGCCCGCCAAGAATCCCGACCGACCAGAAACGGATTCCTTTTTGGATGGACGCTTTATCAGTAAGCAATCTTCTCCACCTCCAAATACTGTTTCGGATTTTCTAAATACTTTCCGATGATCTTCTCAGAAGTCCCATCCTGCCTCATCTCGCGAAGGGTCTTATCAAGCTCCTGGCAAAGGCCGCGGCGGTCCTCCTTATCGAAAGCCAAGCCGATCCCGACCGTCATGAGCGGCTCAGGAAGAATACGATACTTCATATCATAGTCCTTCATATACTGAAGGATGGATGTCTCATGCGCTCCGACGGCATCCGCATAGCCTTTGCCGAGGAGGGTGTAAATCAGTGCGCGATCCCCCATGCTGAGAAGATTCTCCAGCTTAGGGATGCGCGAATCATTCCTTCGAAGGAAGATGCCTTCCGGCTTCGTGGTCGACTGCACCGCCAGCGTCTTCCCTGCAAGATCCTGCAGATGGTAAATATTGCTCTCGGGATTCACTGCGACCACCTGACGGCTCACCATGTACGAACCCGCCCACTGGTAGTCATCCAGACGTCCTTCCATGGAAAAGCAGCCCATGACGCAGTCCAGATCTCCATTCTTCAAAAGGTCTTTCTTTTTCTCCCAGTCGATGTTATGCACTTCGACGCGGTACCCCATACGCCCGAAAGCCTCTGTCGCCAGATCCACATCGATTCCCGTCGGCACGCCATCCTCATTGAAATAATTGAACGGCGGATAACGGTCGCTTCCCAGCTTGATCACCGGGCGCTCATCCTTCTGCGGCGCGCCCTGAGGCATGCCGCAGCCTGTCAGAAAGAGGCCTGTGAGGCCAATTCCCAGAAGAATTCCTATGATTTTCTTAATAAGCATACTCATTTCCACTAAAGAAAAATAAGCGTATAAAGAAATATATGCGTAATTGTCGTAATTCTAACAAAAGCAGCCCTATAAAGCAAGGAGAATACGGAGAAATAGATTTTTCATAGAATTTAATCGACCATAAAGAACATCAGCTGCGACAGATGCATGAAAGCGGCGCATCCTATAAGAAAATGCCGACAAGTACAGATGAAAGCACGAATTCTGCGATCAAGTCAGCGTTGCTTGCGGAAATTAAGGAAACGCTGATTAAATCTGACAACGATTGAATCAGTGTTTCCTAAAAAAATGGTTCGCGTTTGCGAACCATTTTGACAATTTTCTTATTTTCCTAGCTCTCCTTTCCGGACACGCCCGAGGTAGACCTTGACCCCCAGAGAGAGCTGGATCAGACCGGCGATGGCGTAGACTTCCCAGATGCCTGCCATCATGGAAATCGCAGAAGAGACGAGCGGCCCCACCATATTGCCAAACTGCTGCGCCGTATTGAAAAGGCCGAAGACGCGGCCGCGGAAATCATCCGGCGTGTACATGACCATCGCCGCATTGAGCGAAGGATTTACACCGATCACAAAGCACCCGACAAGAAACTGGCAAAGACCGAAGCCCACGACGGTGTCAGGTACGGACTGCGACATCGTGAGGCAGCCCGCAGCAAGCAGCGTGAGGCAGATGGCGAAGTAATATCCCTTACGCTGGCCGAATTTCCCCCACAGCGTCGTCGTGAGCGCTCCTGCGATGCCGCCGCTGCTCATGATGAAGCCGGAAATGAGTTCCACATTTCCCATGCCATCCAAAAGCTCGGAAACGTAAAGCGCTGTCACCGGCTGGATCATGAGGATCGTCGTCTGCAGACCGAAAGCGATGAAGAGAATTTCCCGAAGGTGTCCGTTATGGAAGGCATACGAGAGGTCTTCGCCGATGGTGGTATCTTTCGATTCCACCTTTTTCACCGTTCCCATCTTCGGCTCTTTGATATAGAGGATGACGAGCACGGCGACGAACCAGAGGAACGCCGCGGAAATAAAGAAGGTATTCCGTATACCGATGAGATGTGCCAGCGTGCCTCCCACAAGAGGCCCTGCGATGCCGCCCACGATGAGTGCTGTCTGCCCCATTCCGAGCGTGGCTCCCAGATTCTTCGGGTCCGCACTGACGGAGATGATCGCCATCGACGCTGCGACGAAGCCATTCGAGAATCCCATAAAGGCACGAGCCGCTGTCATCTGCCAGGCATTCTGGGACAGCCCGCAGAAGAGATAGGAAAAACCGAGAAGCACCCCCGCACGGATCGCCATCTGTTTCTTGCCCCGCGTATCCGCCATCTTCCCCCAGACGGGCCCCATGATGCCCGCCACCAGAAAGCAGCTCGAGAATACGATGCCCGTCCAAAGTGCGATACTCTCTTCCGGTACCCCGATCTCCAAAAGATAGAGAGGCAGGAAAGGAATGACCATCGTGTAGCCGATAGATACAAGGAACATGCTTGCGATAAGGATCAGGATATTCTGTCTGTACTTCGTGGATCGTCAGCTTCTTTCAGAAAATAGGGTTAGGTGATCCCATAGATTACGTTTAAAAACCTTGCTTAAATGAGAAATTAGAAATGAGAAATGCTGGTGCGTCGCATACACGCTGATTCCCGCAGTACAGTAAAGATCAAGGGCTGCGCTCGGGATAACGATGCCGGCGAATCCCAGTCACTAGTCACTCCTAATCCCCAATCCCTAATCCCTAGCTACTCACCCCCGCTTTCAAACTTCAAGGTTCAAGGGAGGCGGCGCATAAACATATAGAAGCGCTGCGGAGTATGAACAGGACGATGCCCGAAGGTCTGCAAAAGCAGACTTCTCGTTTGAGCATTCCCTGACATCGTCCGTTTGACCGCAAATGACAAAGATTTCTCGCTTGCGCTCGAAATGACGATACGAGAGAGTGACCAGTCACCAGTCACTTATTCCCCAGCCACTTCAGCGCATCATCGAGCATATTGGTCGTGACGAAGTGCCCGAGGCGGGGATAGGTGATGCGCGTCACATCGCCGCCATCTGCCTTCAAAGATTCAAAGAAATGCGCCTGCGCGCGCGGGTCGACGGATATATCATTTTCCCCATTCGTCAAAAAGATGGGAATCGATTTCATTTCTTTGATATGAGACATCGGCTGCTCATGTTGTAGCGTTTCATAGAGCGGCCAGTTTCTGCCAGCGTCGATCCCGAAACGCGCCTGCATGAAGAGATGCGAGAGAAGCCAGTCGCCCGAACCATTGAAGGAAATCACCGATTTCACCAGATGCGGATAGCGGGCTGCGATCCCGAGGACAGACATGCCGCCCATGGAGTGCCCCGCGATGATCGGCGTGCCATATCCTTTTTCGCGCACGAACGCATGGAGCTTTTCATATTCTCTCACATTCTGCCGGATCGTTTCCCAGAAAATGTTGTAATCCTCGACCTGATAATAGTCTGCCAGTGCATCGCGCTCCCCATGATGAATGGCATCCGGGATAAAGACGGTATAGCCATGAAGTGCAAAGACAGCCGCTTTCGTGGTCTGGTATTCTCCGCGGCTGCTCCAGCCATGGTACAGGAGGAGCGCCTTTCCCTCATCTCGGATCGGGTTCACGATGCGGACGGGAATATCCCCCACGTAACTTTTCTCGATATGGAGCTGTAGCATATTTGCCCTCCTTTGGTATGTAATAAGGTGCAACGGGGAAGGTGGGTTCTACGGGGAAGGTGGGTTCTACGGGGAAGGTGGTATTTAGTCACCAGTCACTCCTAATCCCCAATCCCTAGCTACTCATCCCTGCTTTCAGACTTTAGCTCCGGATGCAGACGATCCGTCCACTTCCAGCGATTGTGCAGCCAGAACCATTCCTCCGGATACTGACGAATCCACGCTTCCAGGCGCTCATTGATCTTATCCGTGATATTCTGGATGGCTTCTTTCTTGGAGAGCCCTTCCTCCGGCGTGATCGGATCGCCGATGATGATTTCAAAGCGGAAAGGCCCCGTCTGGTGGATCAGCGCTGTCATGACCGGCAGCTTGCAGAGCATGGAAAAATGCGCCGGCCCTGTCGCAGTCAATGTTTTCTCCCCGAAGAAATCAGACAGGATCCCCGTGTCCCCGGGGTCCTGATCGCACAGAAGTCCCACGAAGTATCCTTCCTTCAGACGGCGGAGCATATCACGGACGCCGGTCTTGTACTCGACGGTCTGCCCCGGCATCGAGCGATATTCGCAGAGGAAACGGTCGAATTCCTCATTGTTCTGCTTCATCGCGACAGAAAGCAGCGGATAACCGTAGAGCGCAAGCGCTGCCCCTTCGACTTCCCAGTTGCCGCAGTGCGTCGCCGCCAGGATGCAGCCTTTCCCTTCCGCCTTGATCGCATCCAGCTTTTCCTTCCCTCGAATGGTCACATATTCGGAAATATTCTCCTTCGTGAGCAGCGGGAAGCGGAACATCGAGACCCCCAGCGGCCCGAAACGGACAGCCGAAGCCTTTGCGATGCGCTCGGCTTCCTTCTCGTCCTTGGCAAGACCGGTGCGGAGAAGATTCGCGACTGCAAGCCGCTTTCTTCTTGCCGGTACCAGCAGCCAGAAAAATTTTCCCAGCGCATCCCCCGCTTTCACGGCATTTTCTTCTGAAAGCCCGCAGCAGAAAGCGCCGAGCGTCTTGAGTAATCTATAGGTACCTTTCATAGGGATACCCCTTTCATGAATAATCAGTGAAACATCTTGCCCGCATCATCGATGGCTGGACTATGCCATGGATCCCGTGTGCAAGACTGCGATAGTGGCTGCGCTATATAAAAATATCCGGCGCCGCCGCTGATGATCGGTGAACCATCCCCCATTGCCTAAAAACAGGCCGTTCATGCTGAGCAGATCCAGCGGGGCAGGCAGCCTAAAAAGCGCCCGAGCGATCGATTTCTATCCATTTTACCATATTTGTGAACAAAATGCTTTTATTGTTGGATAGGGAGAGCCTCTCCCCATGCACCTATCTCTGCGAAGCATTTCTTAAGCCTGCACGTGATTTGCCATTTCCCGCAAAGGCAATGCTATTAACTTAAGCGGCAGAACGTTCTTGGCTCCCCATCGGGGGAGCTGCCCGAAGGGCTGAGGGGGCTACG
>OLOW01000598.1_pt1 | contig 24254 bp, 23 predicted proteins | sample 1672801 | NCBI WGS metagenome assembly OLOW01 (sample SAMEA3136725, study PRJEB25190) | human gut metagenome | biome: human gut; feature: human-associated habitat; material: faeces | place: Austria | collected 2013 | reverse complement strand
AAGTTGGCGAGACTCCCCCGCCGTAGTCGGTGTGCCAAGCCCCCAGCAGCGAATCTTCTTACGGCATAGTTGTCGTACACCAACGTAGGCAGGGGGCTTTCCGCTCGCCCCCTGCACCCCTTCGGGCCGTATTTTTTGAAAAATAAACAGAGGCTTTCCTCGGAGCAAACGATCGGCGCGGATCGCACTGCCGTGCGCTCCGCTTGTTGGTTACCTGAACTTTAGATTGCTGTCTGCCATCGGCAGTCATACCCGCCGGGTTCACGATTTTCTTTCGGCTTCCCCCCGAAGCCGCCAATCGCCCCGCCACGGCGGCGCTCCCTCCATCCCTCAACCGCTTTTTCCAAAAATAAAACCTTCCGCCCCTTAATCGGAGCGGAAGGTTTTCAAATCTGTTTTTTCAGGCTTGCGCCAGCGGCTCAAAATCCGCAACGCCGTGCTTGCACAGCGGGCAGATGAAATCATCCGGCAGCACGTCGCCCTCGTAGATGTAGCCGCAGACCTTGCAGACGAAGCCGGTCTTGCCCTCCGTCTGGGGCTTGGGCTTGACGTGGTTCTGATAGTAAGTGTAGGTCATGGTCTCCCGGTCGCTCATCACCCGCGCTTCGGTGACGGAGCAGATGAACATTCCGTGGGTGCCCAGATCCACATACTGCTCCACCTTCAGGGAAAACGCCGCGTTGATATATTTAGGCAAAATGGCCAGCCCGTTGTCCGAACGGATGGGCGCCATGCCGGCAAATTTGTCCGCCGCGCGGCCGCTCTGGAAGCCGAAGGTCTCAAAGACCTTGAAGGGCGCGTCCACGGACAGGCAGTTCACGTTGAGAATGCCGGTCTGCTTGATGACGTGATGGGAATAGTTGGCCTTGTTGATGTTGACGGCGATGCGGTTGGGATTGTCGGAGACCTGCGTAACGGTGTTCACGATGAGGCCGTTGTCCCGCTTGCCATCGTTGGAGGTGACCACATACAGGCCATAGCCGATGCGGAACAGAGCGCTCATGTCGTGCTTGTCGGCCATTTCGCTGTCCCGGGCCGCATATTCCCGGCAAAGCTCCTTCGCCAGCTCGCCCAGCTGCTCCCGGTTTTCAGCGGACAGCGCGGAACGGATGGTCACCGGCGTGCCCACGAAGGTGATGTTCTTGCTCTTTTCGAACATGCCCTTCATCACCTTGGCGGCCAGCGGCGCCCAGGAGCCGTTTTCGATCAGCGCCACCGTGCGGTTCTGGTAGTTCCGCTCGGTCAGATGCTCGATAAAGGTGCGCATGAAGGGGAACACATCGGCGTTGTAGGTGGTGGTGGCCAGCACCAGCTTTCCGTAGCGGAATGCGTCTGCCACAGCCTGCGCCATGTCGCACCGGGCCAGATCGTGCACGACGACCTTCGGGCAGCCGCCCAGACGGAGCTTTTCGGCCAGCAGCTCGGCGGCCTTGCCGGTGTGGCCGTAAACGGAGGTGTAGGCGATCATCACGCCGTCGCTCTCCACCGCATAGGAAGACCAGGTGTTGTATAGCTCCAGCGCTTCGGCCAGATCGTCCTCCACCACCGGGCCGTGCAGGGGGCAGATTTTTTCAATATCCAGCGCCGCGGCCTTTTTGAGCAGGTTCTGCACCTGCGCGCCGTACTTGCCCACGATGCCGATATAGTAGCGCCGGGCCTCGTCCGCCCAGTTCTCGCTTACGTCCAGCGCGCCGAACTTGCCGAAGCCGTCGGCGGAGAAAAGCACCTTATCCGTGCTGTCGTAAGTGACCATGACCTCGGGCCAGTGCACCATGGGCGCGAACACGAAGGTCAGGGTATGTTTGCCCAGTGAAAGGGACTCGCCGTCCTTCACCACCACCTTGTTTTCGCACAGGCCAGGGCCGAAGAACTGGTCGATCATGGCGAAGGTCTTGGCGTTGGCCACCACCGCCGCCTCCGGGTAGGCGCTCAGAAAGCTGGCGATATTGGCGGAATGATCGGGCTCCATATGCTGCACCACCAGATAGTCCGGCTTCCGCCCGCCCAGAATCAGGGCCAGATTGTCCAGCCATTCATGCTGGAAATGCCGGTCTACCGTGTCCATCACGGCGATCTTGTCATCTAGAATCACGTAAGAATTATAGGCCATGCCGTTGGGCACGGTATACTGACCCTCGAACAAATCCACCTGATGGTCGTTTACGCCTGCGTAAAGAATATCCTTGGTGATGAACATAAGCCGCATCCTTTCTGTTCTATGGGAGTTTCCGGGGGGAACAGCCCGCCCGGAAAGTGCATCTTTGGGGTACAAGTAAATGATACCCATTTTTCCGAAAAGTGAAACCATTTTTTCCACAGTTTCCGCACTTTTTCCATTGCCCAAAGCACTGCGTGCGCCATCTGTCCGCACATTGACAGAGGGCGTTTCTTCCTCTACAATAGGTTGGATGAAATGTGACGCGATAAAGGAGGCTTTCCCTTTGAATATTTTGATCACCGGGGCTCGGGGCTTTATGGGCAAAAACCTGCGTTCCGCCCTGACGGGCCGGTACGGAGACGCGCACCGGCTGATGCTGCTGGACATGCCCCACACGGAGGAAGAACTGCTGGCCGCCGCGGCGGAAGCGGATTTCGTCTTTCATCTGGCGGGCGTGAACCGGCCCACGGACCCGGCGGATTTTCAGAAAGGGAACGCCGATTTTACCCGGCAGCTGCTGACGCTGCTGAAAGAGCGCGGCAAGCGCCCACCGGTGCTGCTCAGCTCGTCCATTCAGGCGGCGCTGGAAAATCCCTATGGTCAGAGCAAATTAAGCGCCGAACAGGCCGTGGCGGACTATGGCCGGGAGACAGGCTCGGCGGTGTATCTTTACCGTCTGCCCAACGTATTCGGCAAATGGAGCCGTCCCAACTACAACAGCGCTGTGGCCACCTTCTGCCATAACGTGGCCCGGGGCCTGCCCATTACGGTGAACGACCCTTCCGTAACGCTGCGGCTGGTCTATATCGACGACGTGGTAGAGGAGTTCCTCCGCGCCATGGAGGGCCAGCCCCACCGGGAAGGCGAATGGTGCACCGTGCAGCCCGTGCACGAAGTGAATCTGGGCCATATGGCTGAGCTGATCCAGTCCTTCCCCGGCCTGCGGGACAGCCTGACCGCCCCCGACCAGAGCGACCCGCTGGTGAAGAAGCTCTACGCCACCTATCTCAGCTTTCTGCCGCCGGAGGATTTCTCCCGGCCCACCGTCACCCATGCCGACCAGCGGGGCTCCTTCACGGAGCTTTTGCACATGGGCAGCCGGGGACAGGTCAGCCTGAATATATCCAAACCCCATATCACCAAGGGCGACCACTGGCACCAGACCAAACATGAAAAATTCATTGTGCTGCAGGGCGAGGGCGTGATCCGCTTCCGCAAGGTGGGGGATTCCACAGTGATCGCCTACAAGGTCAGCGGCGAAAATCTCACGGTGGTGGATATTCCCACCGGCTACACCCACAGCATCGAAAACACCGGCGACACGGATATGCTCACCCTCATGTGGGCCAACGAAGTCTTCGACCCGGCGCATCCCGACACCCTGCGTCTGCCCGTGCTGGAGACCCATGCCGAAGCAAAGGAGAACGACTGATGAAAAAGCTGAAACTGATGACCATTCTGGGCACCCGGCCGGAGATCATCCGGCTGTCCGCCGTCATCCGCACCGCCGATCGGTATTTCGATCATATTCTGGTGCATACCGGCCAGAACTACGACCCCAACCTGAACGATATTTTCTTCAAGGAGCTGGAGCTGCGGGCCCCGGACTACTATCTGGACGCGGTGGGCGGCGACCTAGGCGAGACCATGGGCAATATCATCGCCGCCAGCTACAAGGTCATTCAGAAGGAAAAGCCCGACGCGCTGCTGGTGCTGGGCGATACCAACTCCGCCCTGAGCGCCATTTCCGCCAAGCGGCTGAAGGTGCCGATCTTCCATATGGAGGCGGGCAACCGCTGCTGGGACTGGAACGTCAGCGAAATGATCAACCGCAAGATCGTGGATCATATTTCCGACATCAACATGCCCTACACCGAAAACAGCCGCCGCTACCTGCTCAGCGAAGGCATCGACGGCAAGACCATCTTCGTCACTGGCTCTCCCATGCGGGAGGTGCTGAACCACGCCATGCCCGGCATTGAAAAAAGCGACGTGCTGGAGCGGCTGGGGCTGGAAAAGGGCAAATATATCCTCGTTTCCGCGCACCGGGAGGAAAACATTGATCTGGAAGACAATTTCTTCTCCCTGATGAACGCCATCAACCACATGGCGGAGACCTATCAGGTGCCGGTGATCTACTCCACCCATCCCCGCAGCCGGAAGTTCATCGAGCAGCGGCATTTCCAGTTCCATCCGCTGGTGCGCAGCCTGCCGCCCTTCGGTCTGTTCGACTACAATCATTTGCAGATGAACAGTCTGGTGGTGCTGTCCGACAGCGGCACCCTCAGCGAGGAAAGCGCCATGCTGGGCTTCTGCGGCGTGCTGATCCGCACCTCCACCGAGCGGCCCGAGGTGCTGGACAAGGGCACGGTGGTCATCGGCGGCATCACGCAGGAAAGCGTGCAGCAGGCCGCCGAGCTGGCCATCGCCATGCAGGCCGCAGGGGAGCCCCGGGCCATGCCCCTGGATTACGAGGACGTGAACGTGGGCACGAAGGTGGTCAAGCTCATTCAGAGCTACACCCCCATCGTCAACGAGACTGTCTGGCTGAAGCGATAATAATTTCGGAGGAACGTTCCCTTGAATCAGTCAAAGAACCGCGCGAAGGAGCGCTGGGCCATGCTGCCCGTGATTTTCGCTCTGGCATGGCCTACCATGCTGGAAGAGCTGATGCAGACGCTGGTGCAGTACATCGACACCGCCATGGTGGGGGCGCTGGGCACGGAGGCCACCGCCGCCGTAGGGGCCACCAGCACCGTAGGCTGGATGGTGGGCAGCTCCATCTCCGCGCTGGGCGTCGGGTTTCTGGCTTACATTGCCAAAGCCTGCGGCGCGGGCCGGAAGCAGGAGGCCCATCAGGCCTCGGCGCAGGCCGCCATGGTGGCCTGCATCGTGGGCGCGCTCTTTACCGCGCTGACCCTGAGCCTGAGCCCCATGGTGCCGGTATGGATGCAGGTGGATCCCGCCATCCGGGAGCTGACCCACCGGTATTTCTTCATTCTGTACGTGCCCATGCTCTTCCGCACGGCCAGCATCCTCTTCGGCACGGTGCTGCGGGCGGCGGGCGACACCAAGACCCCCATGCGGGTGGGCGTATTGATGAACCTCATCAATATCGTGCTGAACTTCCTGCTGATCTACCCCACCCGGGAGATCAGCCTGTTTTCCCACACCGTCAGCGTATACGGCGCGGGGATGGGGGTGGAGGGCGCGGCCATCGCCAGCGCCATTTCCTACACAGTCGGCGGCGTGCTGATTACGGCGGTGCTGTGGAGGCATCCTATGGTGTCGCCCAAGGGCTGCAGCCTGCGGCCCGACGGCCGGGTGCTTCGCCCCTGCCTGAAGGTGGCGCTGCCCAATATGCTGCAGCGCTTCGGCACCTCGCTGGGCTACGTGGTGTTCGCCTCCATGATCAACGCGCTGGGCCAGACGGCCACCGCCGCCCATACCATCGCCAACACGGTGGAGTCCGCCTTCTACATTCCCGGCTTCGGCATGCAGACCGCCGCCGCTACCCTGTCCGGCAACGCGCTGGGGGCTGGCGACAACGACCGCATGAAGCGGCTGGCCCGCACCATCCTGCCGCTGGAGGTGGGGCTGATGACCGTTTCCGGGGCCCTTTTGTTCGCCTTCGCCCGGCCCCTGATGGCGATGTTCTCCTCCGACGAGAGGGTCATCGCGCTGGGCAGCACCGTGCTGCGGATGGTGGCCGTCTCCGAGCCCTTCTACGGCGTGCCCATCGTCATCGAGGGCATGATGCAGGGCGTTGGGCGCACACTGATTCCCTTCCTGTTCAACCTGACTGGGATGTGGGGCGTGCGCATCGCGGGCACCTTCGTCTGCACCCGGCTTCTGGGGCTGGGGCTTCAGGCGGCGTGGGCCTGCATGATCGCCCACAACCTGCTGCTGTGCCTGCTGTTCAGCCTGCATTTCCGCCGGGGGACGTGGAATCCCCTGAACGCAAAGGGCGCGGGCGGGCAGCCTTGCCAAGAAACAGCAAATCGTGTATAATGAAAGCTGACACTTTTTGGATACAATGACGCAGGAACCTCTGGACTGCGAAAAGAGGTGAGGGCGGCCCGCAGGGGCCCGCATTATGGAAAGCAAGGACAAAATGCTGATCACCGGCGGCAATCCGCTGGTGGGGGAGATCACCGTCAGCGGCGGTAAAAATACGGCGGTGGCGGTGATCCCGGCGGCGCTTCTGTGCAACGAGCCCTGCACCATCGAAAACCTGCCGGACATCGAGGACGTGCGGGCGCTGGTGGATATTCTGCGGGAACTGGGCGCGGAGGTGGACTACCGTCCCGGCCAGCGGATGGTGGTCAACGCGGCCAACGTGAAGGAATACCACGTTCCCTACCGGCAGACCCGCCGTCTGCGGGCCAGTTATTATCTGCTGGGGGCGCTGCTGGGCCGGGGAGGACGGGCCGAGGTGGCCTATCCCGGCGGCTGCAACATCGGTTCCCGCCCCATCGACCAGCATTTGAAGGGCTTTGAAACGCTGGGGGCCGCCATTGAGGATCGGGGCGGCGTGGTATACGCCAGGGCCGATCATCTGGTGGGCAACGACGTATTCTTCGATATGGTCACTGTGGGCGGCACCATCAACGTGCTGCTGGCTGCCGCCCGGGCCGAGGGCACCACGGTGATCTACAATGCGGCCAAGGAGCCCCACATCGTGGACCTGGCCAACTTCCTCAACAGCATGGGTGCGAAGATTCGCGGCGCGGGCACGGACGTGATCCGCGTGCGGGGTGTGCAGAACCTGCACGGCACCACCTACACCGTCATTCCCGACCAGATCGAGACGGGCACGCTGATGATCGCCGCCGCCGCCACCCGGGGCGACGTGGTCATCCACGGCTGCATTCCCACCCACATGGAGGCGCTGACCGCCAAACTGCTGGAAATGGGCGTGCGGGTAACGGAAAACGACGACAGCATCCGCGTCCGTCCTCAGGGCGTGCAGCGGGCCGTCAACGTGAAAACGCAGGTCTACCCCGGTTTCCCCACCGACTTGCAGCAGCCCATGACCTCCCTTCTGTGCATGGCCAACGGCGTTTCCACCGTCAGCGAGACCATTTTCGAGCGCCGCTTCATGCATCTGGACGAGCTGCGGCGCATGGGCGCGCACATCAAGCTGATGGATCATTCCACCATCCTGATCGAGGGCGTGCGGGAGCTGTACGGCGCGCCCGTCACCGTCACCGACCTGCGGGCCGGAGCCGCGCTGATCGTGGCCGGGCTGATGGCCAAGGGCGTAACGGAAATTTACGAGACCTCCTACATCGACCGGGGCTATGAGCGCATCGAAGAAAAGCTCCGTTCCCTCGGCGCGGACATCCGCCGGGAAAAGCTGAGCTGAGTTACCCATTTGAACCCGTCAGGGCGGGGAGGGATGCAGTCTGTACGAATCCAGCCCATTTGAAGTGCTGGGCGTCAGGCCCGGCGCGGACGCGGCGGAAGTACGGGCCGCGTACCGCCGCAAGGTAAAGGAATGCCATCCGGATCAGTTTACGGACGCACAGCGCCAGAAGCAGGCACAGGACGAGCTGATCCGGCTCAATCTGGCCTACGAGCAGGCGCTGAAGCTGGCCTCCCAGCGCCGGGTCGGGTTTAATCTGATCGCCCAGGAGGAAGCCAAGCACTTCGCCCTCCGCCTGATGGAGCAGGGCAATCTGGAAAGCGCCCTCCGTCAGCTTTTGCGGGCCGACATCCGGGACGATGGCTGGTACGCCCTGCAGGGCAAGATCCTCATGGGTCTGCACCGCTATGACGAAGCCCACCAGAGCTACCGGGAGGCCATCAAGCTGGACCCGGACAACCGGGAATACCGGGCCGGGGCGCTGGATGCGGTGGTCGCGGGCCGCAACAGCAAAAAGCTCAACGTCAAAATTCAAAACTGGTTCAAGGACAGCTTCGGCAAACGCTGAGGCTGTTTTATTATATGATCAATCTAAAAAGCGTGGATTTTTATCACACGCTTTGAAGGGCGGCTCCATTTTATTAAGACCTCGTTAACGAATCTCCTGCTCCAGTTCATCAAACTCAGCAGTACTAAAAAATGCACCAAGAGTCATATCCAGACCGTCGCAGAGCTTCTTTACCAGATTGACGGAAACCTCCCGGCGTTTGGGGTCCAGCATACTGTACACGCTGGACGGAGTAACGCCCGCCCGATTGGCCAGTTCATTGGGCTTGATATTGCGTTCCTTACAGATTTGCCGAAAACGGTCTGCCACGGCGTCCTTTACGGTCATTCGTATCACCTCAAGGAAAGCATACCGGATTGTTCGCAAGTGCGTTTTCGCAGTTGCGTATTTTTGGAAAATGTTTTATAATCAAAGAAGGGTACGCGGATGCGTAAAACAAGGAGGCAAGAAAATTATGGACGAGGGAAAGATGAAAACAATTCTTATGAAAATAAAGGCAGGTGAAAAACGAACAGAATCCTGGTTCTTACGGCAATGTTCAGATGCCGAGCTTCAAGAGATGGTAGAAAACGGATATCTTATAACAATCCCCAAAAATCAAGCTGACTTTATGTCCGACACATACTATCAGTTAACTACGCTGGGACGTGACTCCGCTTGGAAAAAATAAAAAAGCATAAAGCAATCCTAAGCCTTATTGGAGGTGTTTCCCTACAAAAGTGAAAAAACTAAAAATTGTGTTTCTTATAATCGCGTTACTACTGACGGTTGCTAATGTTGGGTTGGCAGAGAACAACCCTATGGAAATTGGTCTTTCGTTTCTTAATCAGGCAATGGATTTGGAAGAAATAGAAACCTTTACCAGCAACGCACCGGAATATGGAGAAGATGAGCTTAACTTCTGGTTTGATTTTCGCGATGGCTGGCACCTTGTGATGGTTCTTCATAACGGAAAACTAACCTCAACAATGCCAATGGATGATGTCAAAATTCTAAATGGGCTTTGTAATCTGCTTCCATTATTTCCACAGATTCAGGCAGAGATGCCGGAAGGAGTTGAGGTATCCTTTACAATTGCGTTTACGGATAAAAACAGACTGCTGGTTACTGAAAAAAACTTTTCAAATTACTTATGGTATTAAGGAGGAAAAGATGATGAAAAAATTGCTTTCAACGATAATGGCAATATTATTGCTGGGTAGTTTTGCGGTGTCCGCTCACGCTGAAAACGAATTTGTTTTGCGTAATGGAATCCAGTTTGGCGATACAAAGGAACAAGTTCGTGCCAAAGAAACAATTGCAATCGACGAAAAAAAAGTAAAGAAGATAGCCTCTGGACAGAGGAGGGAGATGTTGCTGGTTTTGAAGGCGTTACTATTTTGTACAGATTTGATGACGAAGACAAGTTGATTGAAGTCAAATGGACTATGCCGCACAGAACTTCTTCTGATACAAGTAATAGTGATTATGAAAAACTTGAAAATGCTTTTCAACAAAAATACGGCACACCGCTTGGTTATTCAAATGGAGAGTGGTATATCATTACAACCAAAGCATTTGAGAATGCAGTGCTGGTGGTCACATTAGTGTCAAGTGTTGACGAGAGTGGAGCAATTTCACATTATTCTGAATGGGATTATGAATACCAGAAGGGCCAGCATGTCAAAATTGAATTGGTACAATACTATATTAAAAATAATAACATTGGTGGCGCAATCTATATGTTCGAAGTTGGCTATAAATATTTTACCGATGAGGAATTGAATGCTGCAAAACAAGAAAAAGAAGAAAAAAATGCCGCCGTTTTGAACGATATTTAATATGTCCCACTTATCGTTTATTTGCCTAAAACCGTGCCCGTCTCCCCAACGGAGACGGGCACCTTTTAATCTCTCTATTTATATTTCCTCTGCCCTTATCTTTCCTTGATAACCCCCGCCCGCCTATGCTATACTATCCTTGTCAGGAGGTGCTTACCATGCCGGAATTGTGCCGCTTTGCGGGCATCATTATCAAACTGCTTTACAACGATACCGTTCAGCACAATAAGCCCCATGTTCATGTGTTCTATGGGGAATATGAAGCGTCTGTTGGCGTTGATGGTGAATTGCTGGCGGGAGCTCTGCCTGTGAAACAGCTCAGAATCGTGGTGGGCTGGCTGGCCCTCCACGAAGAAGAAGTCTATGCCGCGTGGAACAAAGCTGTTCGCGGCGAACCTTTTGAAAAAATTGCTCCGCTGGAATAAGGAGGCAGTCTATGTTTATCAAAGATGGTATTGCTTATGCGGCGGCGCCCATGAAGGAAATACGGGTTCTTTCCGTAAAGCCGCTGGATGATAAAATGATGATCCTGACCTTTGCTTCCGGCGAAAAACGCCTGTATGACGCAACGCCGCTGCTGGATTATCCCGCGTTTCAACCCTTGAAGGACGACAGCGTGTTCAAAAACGCCAAGGTGGAACACGGCGTTGTGGTCTGGCTGGACGGCGAAATTGACATTGCCCCGGAAACGATGTATCATGACAGCTATGCTTACGACGAAATGCCTGCCTGAAACAATGCCCGCCTCCCCAACGGAGACGGGCATTTTCTTTTCAAACGTTCAGCATGGAGCATCTTTCCCTGCCTGATAAGCGGTATAGGCGTTTTGAAGCTCCCGAATATCGCTTTGCAGCGTAGTCAGCGCCGCGCCCAGCGTATCCAGCCCCGCCGCTTCCTGATAGCGCTCCTGCTCCATCGCCATGGAATAGAGCGGCATCACGTCGTTCTCATACAGCACGACCGCTCCTTCGATCAAAAGGCGCATATGTTCCAGAGTCTGTCCTTCCAAAAGCGCAAAATCCATTGCTGTTTCCTCCTTGCTCTTTCTCTCTATCCTTGTTTGATTGATTTCTGATTTATGGGTTTATCAACTTTTCGATTATATTATAAAGGATAACGCTTATTTTGTCAATACAAAAATCAAAGTTTTTCTTTCTTTTTTCAATTTTTAATTGACGAAGAAAAACAATCTCTATATAATAGCAGCGGAGGGATGAAGATGACCATATCGCAAAAGATCAAAATGGCTCTCGCTTACAAAGGAATGAGTGAAGCAGAGTTGGCGCGTTCTGTTGGAAGCAGCCCACAGGCTTTTAACCAGCGAATGAAAACCGGCAAGTTTTCATCCGACGAGATGAGCAAGATCGCGGAAGCGCTGGGCGCGGAATACTACTTTGGCTTTCAGTTTTCCGATGGAACCAGAATATGAGAAGACAGGGGCTGCCCTTTCGGGCGGCTTCTGCTTTTTTCACCCTTCCCCGATGATCCCCCTTCCGCTTCGAAGCAGTTTTGCTTCGGAGCTTTTTTCGTTCTGTTTTTCCCTTTGCACTCATAGGCTGGGATGGAATGGGCCCGCCGTTTCGACAATCCGTGCGCTTTGCTTCGACGCTCTTTTGCCGCCGGGGGCCGTATACTGGGCTTGAACAGGAAGCGGAGGGAGCGAAAGGCCATGATCCATGGGGAAACCTATCTTCTTTGCAACATGGGGCTTTGCGCCTGCGCCTACCCGCTGGGCGGCAGGCTGGCGGGACTGCCTCTTCCCCGCCCGTCCCGATGGATGCTGGCGGCGGCGCTGGGCGGTGCCGGCGCAATATGCGCCCTTTTTCTCCCTTCTCCCCTGTGGCTTTTGCTTCTGCCCGCAGGGGTCGTTCTCTGCTTCGGACATTTCGGCTGGCAGGCCTGCCTGCGCTGTCTGGTGACCACCCTGTGCGCGGCCCTGCTCTGCGGCGGAACGCTGAGCGTCCTGCTGCGGTCGGCCCCGCCCGGAACGGCGTGGGCGGCTACGGCGGCGCTCTGCCTGCTATTGTACTGGCTGGCGGCGCTGTCGCCCTCGTCCATGACGGCGGTGCGGCAGGTGGAGCTGACCGTGGGCGAGCATAGCGTGCTGCTGCCCGCCATGGTGGATACAGGTAATCTTCTGCGGGACCCGATCACCGGACTGCCGGTGTTGGTGGTACCTTTTCGAGCCGTGCGGGTGCTGCTGCCGGAGATCGCCCGCTGGGTGCAGCATCAGGAGCTTCCGCCACGGATGAGGCTCATCAGCGTGCGTACCGCGGCGGGGAGCAGCCTGCTGCCCGTGTTCCGGCCCGACAGCTGCCGCCTGTACCTGAACGGGCACAGCTGCGACGCGGACGTGGTTGTGGCGGTCACCGGGCAGGAGTACGGCGGTATTCAGGCGCTGGTGCCGTTGGCCGCGCTGCCCGAAAAAGCGCCGGTCAGTCTGGAAGAATAGCGCCGCCCGGCGCATACAAGGAGGAAAAACCGATGGATCAGCACAGCTTGACTTTGCAGCTTCGGTTTCAGCGGCTATTGGCAAAACTGTTTCCGCAGGAGCTTTATTATATCGGCGGGCCGGACCCTCTGCCGCCGCCCCTGAGCCCGGAGGAGGAACGGGAAATGACCCGGCGGCTGAAAAATCACGACGAGGCGGCGCGCGCCACCCTGATCGAGCATAATCTCCGGCTGGTGGTCTTTATCTCCCGCCGGTTTGAGAACACGGGCATTCCGCTGGAAGACCTGATCTCCATCGGCACCATCGGCCTCATCAAGGCCGTGGGCACCTTCGACTGCGACAAGAAGATCAAGATGGCCACCTATGCCAGCCGGTGCATCGAAAACGAAATTCTGATGTTCCTGCGCAAGTCCTCCCGGCTGCGGCTGGAGGTCAGTCTGGACGAGCCGCTGAAGACCGACTGGGACGGCAACGAGCTGCTCCTGAGCGACGTACTGGGCACCCGGCCCGACACCGTATCCGTCAATCTGGACAAGGAGATCGAACGGGACATTCTCCGGGACGCGCTGGAGCGGCTCAATCCCCGGGAAAAGCGCATCATCATGCTCCGCTTCGGACTGGGCGGCCAGCGGGAGCGCACCCAAAAGGAGGTGGCCGACCTGCTGGGCATTTCCCAAAGCTACATTTCCCGGCTGGAAAAACGCATTCTGAGCCGTCTGAACACCGAATTGAAGCGAATTGGGTGAACCTTCCGCCGCCGGGGTCGCATCCCTTGCATTTGTGTGGTATACTGAAATACGGATGACGGAAACGGAGGTTGTTCCATGGTAAAGCGGATCGTACTGACCGGCGGCGGCACAGCGGGGCACGTGACCCCTCACCTGAGCCTGATCCCCCGGCTGAAGAAAGCAGGGTATGAAATCCATTACATCGGCACGGAGAACGGCATCGAGCATCAGATGATCGCCGCCATTCCGGGCATTACCTATCACTCGGTGAAAAGCGGCAAACTGCGCCGCTATTTCAGTCTGCAAAATTTTTCCGACCCCTTCAAGGTCATCGCCGGGGCGGCGGAAAGCGTCTCCCTGATGCGGAAGCTCAGGCCCGACGTGGTGTTTTCCAAGGGCGGCTTCGTCAGCGTGCCCGTGGTGGTGGGCGCGTGGATGTGCCATGTGCCCACGGTCTGCCATGAAAGCGACCTGACCCCCGGACTGGCCAACCGCATCTGCGCCAAGTTCGCATGGCGGGTGGCGGCTACCTTCCCCGAATGCGCCAAGGCACTGGGGGAAAAGGGCGTGATGACCGGAACGCCCCTGCGGCCGGAGCTGTTTCAGGGCAGCCGGGCGGCGGGACTGGCGCTGGCGGGCTTTGACGGCAGCAAACCCGTGCTGTTGATGACCGGCGGCAGCCTGGGCGCCCAGAGTGTGAACGCCTGTCTGCGTAAGGCGCTGCCGGAGCTTCTGCCCCACATGAACGTGCTGCACCTGTGCGGCAAGGGCAATCTGGATGAGAGTCTGAAAGATCTGCCCGGCTACTGCCAGAAGGAGTTTTTGTCTGCCGAAATGCCGGATGCGCTGGCTGTGGCGGACATTGTGCTGAGCCGGGCGGGCAGCAATACCCTGAGCGAGCTGCTGGCTCTGCACAAGCCCATGCTGCTGGTGCCCTATCCGCTGGGAGCCAGCCGGGGCGACCAGATTGAGAACGCCAAGAGCTACCAGCGGCAGGGCCTTGCCCACGTGCTCATGCAGGAGGACATGACCCCCGAAACCATGACGAAGGCCCTGCTGGAGCTGCTTTCCCAGCGGCAGGAGCTGGCGAGGACGCTGGAGGCCTATCCCGTAAAAGACGGCACCGACGCGGTGCTGGAGCTGATCGAGCAGGCCCAGAAGGAAAAAAAATAAGCAAACGCAAATCCCCCGCAGGAGAAGATTGTTCGTCCTGTGGGGGATATTTTGGTTTTCACTTGAAAAAGGGTATAAAAAAACCTGTCCAAACGAACAGGCATTTCTGGCAGCTCCAAGGGGAATCGAACCCCTGATTTCGCCTTGAGAGGGCGACGTCTTAACCGCTTGACCATGGAGCCATGGCTGGGGAACTAGGATTCGAACCTAGACAATACGAGTCAGAGTCGTAGGTGCTGCCATTACACAATTCCCCACCGCATCATTGGATGCAGGAGCTATTATATAAAAAGAGGGAGGAAATGTCAAGCGCTTTTTTTGCGAAAATCCGTCCTTTTGCAAAAAAAGTACGCTGTGCTGCTGAAAAGTTGCCCTTTTTCCTTTAAAGACAGAAAGAGTACATGACAATTTCCCTAAAAAATGCTATGATAGGCAGAAGCAAATCTCTGATCGCAAAGGGGCGGGAGCTATGAGCAAAACCTTTATCCCGGCCGGTTATGAGCCGAAACTGAGCCTTTATGAAACGCAGGCCGCTATCAGCCTGATCAAGCGGACTTTTCAGGACCATCTGGCGCAGGCGTTGAACCTGAAGCGGGTGTCTGCGCCGCTGTTCGTGGAGCCCTCCACCGGCTTGAACGACGACCTGAACGGCGTGGAGCGTCCCGTCAGCTTTGACATTCCCGCTGCGGGCATGGACGCGCAGGTGGTGCAGTCGCTGGCGAAATGGAAGCGCATGGCGCTGTACCGCTACGACTTCCATCCGGGCAAGGGCATTTATACCGACATGAACGCCATCCGCCGGGACGAAGAACTGGACAACCTGCACTCCGTCTACGTCGATCAGTGGGACTGGGAGCGGGTCATCACCCCGGAGACCCGCAATCTGAACACCCTGAAGGATGCGGTGCGGGAGATCGTGGGCTGCATCAGCGACGCTTCGCTGATCGTCAACGGCCGCTATCCCAAGCTGCATACCCAGCTGGGTCGGGAAGTCACCTTCGTTACAGCCCAGGAGCTTCTGGATCTTTATCCCGACAAGAGCCCCAAGGAGCGGGAGTATCTTTTCGTGCGGGAGCACCCCATCACCTTCCTGATGGGCATCGGCGGCAAGCTGTCCAACGGTCAACCCCACGACGGCCGCGCCCCCGACTATGACGACTGGACCATGAACGGCGATATCCTTTTCTATAACCCCGTGCTGGACTGCTCTTTTGAGATCAGCTCCATGGGCATCCGCGTGGATCGTCAGGCTTTGGATCGTCAGCTGACGCTGACCGGCTGCGATAACCGCCGCCAGCTGCTTTTCCACAAGATGCTGCTGAACGACGAACTGCCCCTGACCATCGGCGGCGGTATCGGCCAGAGCCGCCTGTGTATGCTGCTGCTGGGCAAGGCTCACATCGGCGAGGTGCAGTCCTCCATCTGGGACGAAGAAACCCACCGCATCTGCCGGGAAGCCGGCGTGACGCTGCTGTAACACAGTTGGAAAACCGTCTTTCTTGATAAATGGAAACCGCCGCGGGAAAACTCCTGCGGCGGTTTTGCATATTTTTCTACTAATAATTACTTCAGCAGCTTCCGGGATTCCTCAGTCAGGTGGCTGAGCAGCTCCTTGGCCTTGGCTTCGTCCCGGTCATTGACGTTGACGTACAGTTTGATCTTGGGCTCGGTGCCGCTGGGACGGACGCACACAAAGTGCCCGCCCTCCATGGCGAAGTACAGCACGTCGCTCTTGGGATAATCCAGCTTCGCCACAGCGCCCGTGGCCAGATCGGTGTCCGTGCCCCGGAGATAATCCTTCACATGGGCCACCTTCACGCTGCCGATCTCGGTGGGGGGATTCTCCCGCACCCGGGTCATGATCTCGCCCATCACCTTCAAGCCGTCGATGCCCGGCAGGGTGGTGGATTCCACATGCTCCAGATAGTAGCCGTAGGTCTGGAAAATCTCCTGCATCACGTCGCACAGGGTCTTGCCCTTGGTGCGGTAATAGGCGGCGGCCTCGGCAATCAGCAGGGAGGCGTTCACACCGTCCTTGTCCCGCACAAAGGTGCTGGACAGGAAGCCGTAGCTTTCCTCAAAGCCAAAAAGGAAGGTATGGCTCCTTTCATCCTCAAACTGCTGGATCTTTTCGCCGATGAACTTGAAGCCCGTCAGTGTGTCGAACAGTTCCACGCCGTAGGCGGCGCAGATGGGCCGAGCCAGCTCGGTGGAGACGATGCTCTTCACCGCCGCGCCGTTCGAAGGCAGCGTGCCCAACTCCTTCTTGCCGCTGAGAATATAGTTGAGCATCAGGCAGCCGATCTGGTTGCCGGTCAGCAGACGGAAGCTGCCGTCCTTTTCCCGCACAGCCACGCCCAGACGGTCGCAGTCCGGGTCGGTGCCGAAGATCGCGTCCGCGCCCACCTCGTCCGCCAGCTTGATGGCCAGCGTGAAAGCGGAGGGATCCTCGGGATTGGGCACCTTCAGGGTGGAAAAATTGGGGTCGGGATTTTCCTGCTCCTTCACCACGCTCACATTGGTGATGCCGATCTCGTTCAGGATGCGGCGCACGGGTACGTTGCCGCTGCCGTGAAGGGGCGTGTAGACGATCTTCAGGTTTTTGCCTTCCTCCCGCACCATGTCGGGGTGGATGCTCAGCGTTTTGACCTGCGCGATGTAGTCGTCGTCTACTTCTTTATTGCCGATGATCTGCAGAAGGCCGTCGGCCAGCGCGGCTTCCCGCTCCATCCGCTTAGCGGCAGTGAAGCTGAGCGCGTCGATCTTGGCGGTCACTTCGGCGGCCACCTCAGGACTGATCTGCGCGCCGTCCTCGGCGTAGACCTTGTAGCCGTTATACTGGGGCGGATTGTGGCTGGCGGTGATGACCACGCCCGCCGCCGCGTGCAGGTGGCGCACGGCGTAGCTCAGAATGGGCACGGGCCGCAGCGCGTCGAACAGGAAAACATGCACGCCGTTGGCGCAGAGCACCAGCGCGGTCTCCTCGGCAAATTCCCGGCTCATCCGGCGGCTGTCATAGGCGATGACCACGCCCCGGCGCCTGCTTTCTTCATTCGCGGAAAGGAAGTCCGACAGACCCTGCGTAGCCCGGCGCACGGTATAGACGTTCATCCGATTCATGCCCATGGCCAGCACGCCGCGCATTCCCGCCGTGCCGAAGCTCAGGTTGCGGTAAAAACGATCCTCGATCTCCTTTTCATCGCCCTCGATGGCCTTCAGTTCCGCCACAGCCTGTGCATCCGCCGCGAAATCGCGCAGCCAGGCCTGATAGTTATCCCGGTAGCCCATGAATGACGCCTCCTGTTTTTCGTAATGTACGCCTTTGTATTATACGGTCTTGGCGGCCGTTTGTAAATCCTTCCGCCTGAAGCCGTCAAAACCAAATCCATTTTGTAACAATTCCGGCCGATTTTTCTGCCAGACGTCCCGAAAATCAAAACAATTTTGAAAAATGAGCATTGACATTGTAATAAATTTGTAATATTATAGGGATGCTATGGAGGGTTCATGGCGTTTGATAAGAAGCGCCCCTTGCCGGACGCGATGAGAATATAACGGAGGTCGGCAGTATGACAGCAAACTGCATCCAAAAAACCTGCGCCAGCCTGAGACGCGTATGCGCTGTGGCGCTGGCGCTGTGCATCGCATTGGGAGCGCTGAGTCTGCCCGTTTCAGCCCGGGCCGATGCGGCGTCCTTTGTTCAGGTCAGCCTGGCGGGTGCAAACGCCTACGATTCGGCCAATGCGGCCACCATCCTGCAAGCAGGCACCGTACTGATGCTGCAGAACCCTGTCAAGGCGGCGTACAATGGTCAAGAATACTACTATGTATACTACAACAGCGCCGTTTACCACATTCTGGCCACGGAAGTGAGCCCGATCAGCGAAGCGGACGCTCAGACCTACGTGCGCAATAATCTGTGGACTTCCACGGCCTTCACCACGCTGAAACGGGAGCTGAACCTGACCGGCGAAATCCGGGTCTATGCCCTGCAGCTGGCGCTTCAGACCCTCGGCTATTACTCCAACAGTCTGGACGGCAACTACGGCAAAGGCACGGAAAAGGCTGTGTACAAGTTCCAGCGGGCCAACGGTCTGACCAAGGACGGCGACGCGGGCCCCCTGACCCAGCAGGCCCTGTTTGCGCTGGCCCGGAACAAGGGAACTACTTCCGGCGGCAGTAGCAGCGGCGGGTCTTCTTCCGGCTCCACCGGCGGTTCTGCCGGCGGTTCCACCGGAACGACGGGCAACAGCGGCACCCTCCGCACCACTGCCTCCGTCAATCTGCGGGAAAAGGCCACCCAGAACTCCGCCAAGCTGGCCAGCGTGCCGGTGAACTCTGTTCTGACGTATTACAATACCTCCGTCTCCGGCGGCGTGACCTGGTATCAGGTTCTCTACAACAACAAAAACGGCTGGCTCATGGGCACTTACGTGAACGTGACCTCTTCCTCCTCCGGCACCGCGACCGGCACCCTGACCACCACGGCCAAGGTGAACCTGCGCAAGAATTCCTCCAAGTCCTCCGTTCGTCTGGGCGTGGTGCCCATGGGCGTGAAGCTGGCTTACATTGACGCGACCACCTCCGGCGGCGTAACGTGGTACAAGGTCTCCTACGGTGTGAACACCGGCTGGATCATGGGTACCTACGTCAACGCCAGCGGAAGCGGCAGCAGTTCCGGCGGGAACACTGGCGGAAGCTCCGGCGGCACCGTGACCGTCACCGGCAAGGTGGAGATCACCAAGGTCAGCACCCGGGTGCGCAAGACCCCCGGCGGAGCCAAGACCGGCGTGGTGCTGGCCAAGGGTTCCGTGGTGGAGATGATCGGCGCGTCCGTTTCCTCCGGCGGATACACGTGGTATCCCGTCCGCACGGGCAGCGTCACCGGCTATGTGCGCGGCGACTGCGCCACCGTGGTGGGCAACAGCGGCAACACTGGCGGCGGAAGCACCGCCGTCAATCCCCGCAAGTACATCACCCTTCCCATGAACACCTCTTTGTACACCACCGCCAACCGGTCGGTCGTGGCCGTCACTGCTCCTCAGGGAGCCGTGGTGCAGATGGCCAGCGACACCACCGTCACCGGCACGGACAGCGCGGTTTACTGCTCGCTCTACTATCAGAGCAAGCTCTATTATGCCCTGTACTCCGACGTTTCCTCCGGCGTAATGAGCGACACCCAGCTGGCCGCCTATGTGCTTCAGCTGTGGAACAGCACCATGAACGACAAGTTCTACAACGACGGCACGCTGGTGGGCGACGTCCGCGTCTATGCCATGCAGCTGGGTCTGTACGTGCTGGGCTATTACACTGGCGCGCTGGACGGCACCTATGGCGCTGCCAGCGAAGCGGCGGTGAAGAACTTCCAGCGGGCGCAGAAGCTGGACCGGGACGGTGTAATGGGCGTCAACACGTGGGCAGCCATGGCCAATCTGGCCAAGCAGGTGTCCAACGGTTCCGCCAACTCCGGTGTGACCCCCAATCCGGGCGGCGGCGGCTCCTCCGGCGGCGGAAGCACCACCGTAACGGACTTCGGCACCATCACCTCCATCACCAAGCCCACGTGGACGCAGGCGGACGAGGGCAACTACTGGCCCAAGTACACCTTTGCCACCGTGCTGGATATCACCAGCGGCAAGGTCTTCACCATCTACCGCACCGGCGGCACCAATCACCCCGATGCAGTGCCCTACACCGAGGCGGACACCAAGGCCATGTGCGAAGCCGTTGGCTTCACCTATCCGGCCCGCCGCCCCAACAGCGACGAGCTGGCCAAGATCGTCGCCGATAATTCCAACAACAACGCCAACTACACCTGGCCGGACTACAGTGGCAAGCTGACCGGCGTAACGAAGATCGGCAGCGCGTGGGATCGCCGTCCCGCCCTGCTGAACGTGAACGGCAAGGTGTACGCCGTCAGCATCTACGGCTGGCCCCACGGGTTCATGGGCATTGGCGCCAAGGACGGCCTGAGCACCCAGAAGTTCCCCAACGGCAAGCTGCTGTATGAAAACAACAACTTCTACGGCTGCTTCTGCGTCCGCTTCTACAACTCCGCCGGTCACGGCAGCGCGAACCAGACGGTCATCAACCAGCACAATGCCGCCGCCGACCGGGCCTACAACTACGCTAAGCAAAAGTGGCCTTCCCTCTGCAAATAACGGCAGGGGCAGTGCCCCTGCCCCCCACACCGCGCCCATAGGGCGCGGGACTTGAGTGGAAAAGAGGGGCGCTTTGGAAACACTCGGCGGAAGGCCTCGTGTTTCCGACGCTTTTGCCGGAAAGGCCGCCGTGGCACGAAGGGTGCCACGGCTCGCGCCGAAGACAAACGAGCCAAGTGAAAGCAGCTTGATTCGTAGTCAGACAGTTCCGTTTGCCGTTCTATTCTTTGCATGATTCTAGTGGCAACCGATAAGGAGAGAGAAACAATGTTTAGCGAGAAATCCAAGAAACATGCGGACGCGTGCCGCTTTTGCTGGATGTGCCGCCACCTCTGCCCCGTACAGCTGGTGACCGGCAAGGAAACCAACACTCCCCGGGCCAAGGGCCTGCTGGTGAGCATGATTACCCGCGGCATGAAGCTGGAAGCCGATACCGCCGAGACCATGTACGAATGTATGCTGTGCGGAGCCTGCACCAACGACTGCGTTACCGGATTCGAGCCCCCGCTGTTCATCCGGGAAGGCCGCACCGAGTCCGTGGTGGCGGGCGTTGCGCCCAAGTATGTGATGGATCTCATCGATGTGATCGAGAAGACCGGCAGCATGTACGGCGCGTCTGAGAGCAAGGTCAGGACCGACGCGCCAGAAACCGGCGATCTGCTGGTATGGCTGGGCGAAACGGCCCGTTATTCCACCCCCGAGGTGGCCGAGGCCCTGCTGAAGATCCTGGACAAGGCCGGTGTGAAGTACGCCGTGCTGAAGAACGAGCCTTCCTCCGGCTCCGCGCTGGGCGATCTGATGGGCTTTGTGGAAGACGTGCGCGCTCAGGCCAAGAAGGCCGCCGAAGCCATCAAGGCCTCCGGCGCGAAGAAGGTCGTCGTGCTGGACAGCTATGATGCGGCGCTGTTCCGTCATGAGTACAAGGATTGGGGCATCGAACTGCCGGAAATCGTCACCGCCACTGCCTTTGTGGATGAACTCATCAAGGCCGGCAAGCTGGCCCCGAAGAAGGAAGCCATGGTGGTTTCCTACCACGACGGCAGCCGTCTGGCCCGGGATCTGGACGAGCATCAGCCCGCTCGCGACATCCTGACCGCCATGGGCTGCGATATTCATGAAATGTGGCAGAACCGCCGTCTGGCCAAGTGCTGCGGCAGCGCCGTCGTAGGCCGTTACCTGCCCGAGCTGCGGGCCAAGGTAGCTGCGGGCCGCTGGAACGACATCACCCGCACCGACGCGAAGATCATGGTCGCCGCCTGCCCCCAGTCCACCGAAGCGCTCAGCGCCACTGTACCCGAGGGCTATGAGTACAAGGACCTGTTCGTGATGCTGGCCGAGCGTCTGTAATTGATCCAAGGCGCGGAAAGGATCCTTTCTGTGTTCAGAAGCGGAGAAAAGGGACAAGATTTTTCTTTTGCAGGTCTTTGAGTCCCGCATGGGCAGGAAAAGCCGTTCTGTTTTTCGAATCTTCTGCACAGAAGGGTGCACGTTTCCGCGCCCTTTTCACATGACGTTCCTTCAAGAACAGAACAAAAGGAGAGGATTCCCATGGCTGCCAAATACCTGCACTATACCTATGACCAGCTGAACACCTTCTGCATGGATGCGTTCCAGAAGTTCGGTTTCAGCGAAAGCGAAGCCCGGATCATCAGCGACGTGCTGCTGCTGTCTGACCTGTACGGCATCGAGAGCCACGGCATGCAGCGCTTGGTGCGCTATCACAAGGGCATTGAAAAGGGCATGATCGACGTTCACGCCAAGCCCGAAATCGTCCACGAAACGCCTGTTTCCGCCGTCATCGACGCGCACGACGCCATGGGTCAGCTGGTCAGCCATCAGGCCATGGAGCTGGCTATCGAAAAGGCGAAGAAGACCGGCATGGCCATCGTGTCCGTCCGCAATTCCAACCATTTCGGCATTGCCGGTTACTATGCCAAAATGGCCTGCGATCAGGGCTTGGTCGGCATGGCGATGACCAACAGCGAGGCCATTATGGTGCCCACTTATGCCCGTATGGCCATGATCGGCTCCAACCCCATCGCGCTGGCGGTGCCCGCCGAGCCCTATCCCTTCTTTTTTGACGCTTCCACCACCGTCGTTACCCGCGGCAAGCTGGAAGTATACAACAAAATGGGCAAGCCGCTGCCCGAGGGCTGGGCGCTGGACAAGGACGGCCATCCCTCCAGCGATGCCAAGGACGTGCTGAAGAATATCGTCGCCAAGAACGGCGGCGGCATCATGCCGCTGGGCGGCAATACCGAAACGCTGGGCAGTCACAAGGGCTACGGCTACGGCATGCTGTGCGAAATTTTCTGCTCGGTGTTCTCTCAGGGTACGCCTTCCAGCCACGTGAACGTGGGCACCAAGAGCGGCACCTGCCACGGCTTCATGGCGGTGGATCCCGCTGTCTTCGGCGATCCTGCGGCCATCAAGGAGCATTTCTCCGCCTATCTGCAGGAGCTGCGCGACGCGCCCAAGGCCGACGGCCAGACCCGCATCTACACGCACGGCGACAAGGCCTATGCCCACATGGCGCGCGTGGCGGAGGAGGGCGTGAAGGTCAATGACAAGACCTATGACGAGATCGTCAAGATCTGCCAGGACCTCGGCATCGATCCCGCGGAATACCTGATCGAAAAGGCAGGCCCGCAGGCATGAGCATTTTTGAAGCCCTGCTCCAGCACGATCATGTGCCGAATTTCTACCGCGTCGAGAATACGCGCTCCGCGCCGAAGCTCGAGGACGTTGCGGCAGAGACGCGGCGCGTGATGCAGGAGAGCGGCACACTGGAGCAGCTGAAGCCCGGCCAGAGCGTCTGCATCGCGGCGGGCTCGCGCGAGATCGCAAACATCGCGCTCATTGTCCGCACGGTCTGTGAGGTCGTGCGCGAGCACGGCGCAGAGCCGTTCATCATCCCAGCCATGGGCAGCCACGCAGGCGCGCAGGCAGAGGGACAGAAGAAAATTCTCGCCGATTTCGGCATTACCGAGGAATATACCGGCGCGCCCATCCGCTCGAGCATGGAGACGGTACAGGTCGGCGTCACAAAGCCGCACGGCTTCCCGGCGCGGATCGACCGCTATGCGGCGGAGGCGGACTGGATCATTCCCATCGGCCGCATCAAGCCCCACACGGATATCCGCGGCCCCATCCAGAGCGGCATCCTCAAGATGATCGTCATCGGCATGGGCAAGCAGTTCGGCGCGGACATCTGCCATGCCGAGGGCTTCCCGAGCATGTCGCAGAACATTGTGGAGATCGGTCTGGAGATCATCGCCAACACGAATATCCTCTGCGGTATGGCCTCCATGGAAAACGGCTATCACGAGACGTATCGCGTCGTCGCCGTCGCTCCGGACAAAATTCTGGAGACGGAAAAAGAGCTGCTGCCGGATGCGGCGGCGCAGCTCTTCGGAATTCCGTATGAAAAACTCGATCTTCTGATCGTCGACTGGATCGGCAAGAATATCAGCGGCGCGGGCATGGACCCGAACGTCACCGGCCGCTCCGCACAGAACGGCATTTCGCGGCCGTTTGCCGAGCGCATCGTCGCGCGCGATCTGACGGACGAGGCGCACCACAATGCCACGGGCATGGGCAATGCCGACGTGACGACGCGCCGCCTGTTCGACAAGATCGATATGGAGCAGACCTATCCCAACTCCCTGACCTCACGCGATATCAATGGCTTCCGCATTCCGATCGTCATGGAGAACGATGACCTTGCCATCCGCTTTGCCCTGCATACCATCACGGGCGCAAATGCCGGAAGCGGCTACCGCGCCATGTGGAAGCAGATCATGCGCGTTTCGGTCGAGGACCTCAA
>OLOW01000579.1_pt1 | contig 24611 bp, 24 predicted proteins | sample 1672801 | NCBI WGS metagenome assembly OLOW01 (sample SAMEA3136725, study PRJEB25190) | human gut metagenome | biome: human gut; feature: human-associated habitat; material: faeces | place: Austria | collected 2013 | reverse complement strand
CCTGACCTACATCGGCGATGCCACGGTGGGCAAGTACTGCAACTTCGGCTGCAAAGCTGCCCGAATAATTGTATGCAGAGTCTGCGAGAGCCTCTTCGGTAAGCGATTGGACTGTCGTTCCGTTAACCTTAATCTCAATGGACTTCAGGCCACCGACATCAACTACGGTATACTTGACATTCAACTTGCCATCAACGATCTGATTAACATCGGCGATCTTTTGATCCATATTGACAATGTTTCTAATCTCCGGTGCAACAGAGTCAACAGTGAAATTCATAGTGTCAAGGATCGCGTTTCCATCATCGTCGATAGAGTTGTCCGGAATACTGGTAGATTCATTTCTTTCAGAGTCATCAGCCCCGTATTCCGAGGTCAAAGAGATCTTGTAAACGCCATCGGTCTCGAAGTTAGAGGCTTTAATAGTATACACATACTGATACCAGCCGCTATCTCCAATACCAACCTCTGAATTGATGTTTGTAGGATTACTGGTGAAGTCTACATCAACATTTTCACCGTCACGGGTGATCAAGATCTTCAAAGAACCTTCGAGGATGCGATCAGCGTTGTACTCTGTGATTACGAGATCGCCGTCAACCGATTGAGCATACTGACCGCCATCCTTAATCAAGGCAACAAGCTCATCACTGTACTCGTATACAGAGCCAAATCTGTTAATCGTGAATCTGAGAGAGGATTCGGTCTCATGGAGTGCCTTATCCTTAATGGTTATCGTCAGATCATAGATACCGTCGTTACCAACCTCAGAAGGAATGGTGAAGCTTCCAGAGCCACCCTGATCATTGTCAGATACATTGATAAAGGCATCGGTTACATCTTCGACACTGTCTAAACGGGTTCTGGTAAGTTTGATTGTCTGTGTGTCAAAGTTCTGATCAGCAAAGTTGAAGCCGATTGTTGCATCACCCTTGTATGCACCGCCAATTTCAGTCTTAGCTACGCCGTTAACAGTATAGGTAGGAACCTCAATCTGAGTATCGATGGTCATCTGCTTCGAGGTGTAGGTATCCATCCGGTTAGAAGACTTATCGGTATAGTTAATTGTTACAATGTAGTCTCCATCTTCGGTTAGTGTGAATCTACCCACATGGACATCAACGCTACTGTCAGTCCAAGTCGGTGTCACCGCAGTAGCGGCGCCGTTGTCCTTGGAAACCGTAACCTGAACATCATTAGCGTAGAAGTTGGCCTCGTTGATGGTAATAGTTGCTTCGATATTACCGTTGTAATAGGAAATGTCCCCAACGACATTGGCCGCCTCGTTATAGGTTACCTGCGCGGTAGGAGAAATATTATCTACAACGATACGTTTTGTTTCTTTGTGTGCATCGGTTTCATTGCCTGCACGGTCAGTTGCGGTGAACTCTACGGTACCGTTAAATTGATTATCTGTCCCGAGAACCATTTTGGGAATTTCGAAGGTCATTGTTGCGGTTAGACCGTCTTCCGAATACGCAATATCGGCTGCTTCAATCGCCTGATCAATCAGTTCGGCATTCACACTGCTTACGCCTGCTGCGTTGAGATAACTGTATTTGAAGTTGTGAACGCCTGATGTAATATCATCGGCAGTAAGCGTTACCGTCATCTTTGCGTTATAGAAGCCGAAGCTTAAAGATTCGAGAACGGTATCCAGAACGCTTGTACTGTACGAAACCGTCAAATTGGTCGGAGCGGTTTTATCAACCGTAAAGTAATCCGGCGCATAATCGTCAGCCTGATTTGTCGCAAGGTCGGTATAGTCCACATCAAAGGTATAGTTTGCATCACCGGGATAGGTAATGGTGATGATATGGATATCACCGTTTTCGCCTACGCTCCACTGCGACTTTGTATTTAATGCCGAAGTGTCCAGTTCTTTGCCGGTTACATCTTTGGCAACGATTTGGAAATCGACCTCGTCAGCATCAAAATTATGCTCGTAAATGGTCACAACCGCCGTCTGTGTATCGTCAAAATACTTTCTGTCATGCTCATCACGGTCTTTTACAGTGTCGATAAGATTGGTATTCTGATATTCGACGCTGATTACAGGTTTAATCGTATCAATCGTAATGGTGTGTGATGTATACGAATCCATCTGATTGTTGGAGCGATCCGTATACGCAACATTTACCACATAATCGCCGTCGCCGGAAAGGGTGTAAGTGCCGATATGCTCATCCACACTCTTATCTGTCCAATTCGGCGTTACGGCATACGGTGTCCCGTTGTCTTTCGATACGGAAACAACGACATCTTCGGGGAAAAAGTTGGCTTCGTTTACGGTAAAGGTAACGGTGGCGTCTCCGTTATAATATGCCGTTGTACCAACCATTCTGGATTCCTTGCTGTACTCAGCAGTCATCGTCGGGCTGATCGTATCCACAACAAGAACATACCCCTCATCCGTAACCTTATCGCTTGAATTGTCATAAACATCGGTTGCAATAACGGACATATATCCGCGCAATTGTTCCGCTTCTGTTGCCGTAAGGGTGATTTGAGCAGTAAACTTGGATTGATCCGCATTGTCCGGCTCGGCGTCCACTGTCATAGCTTTGTCATCGGTGGGACGGTTCACATCGCTCTGACCGTCTTGTTTCGTATATCCCCACTGAAAGTTCTTTACGCCTGAACTTGTATCAAATGCGGTAAATGTAACCGTAACATCCGGCTTGTAAAAACCAAGCGTTACTGTTTCCAAAACTGTATCAAGAATGGATTTGCTGTATTCGATCTTTACATCGGTCGGTGCATCATGGTCGATGATGAATTTTGCGGCAAACGACTCGGCATCCAAATTGGCAAGGTCTTTATAATCCATCGTCAAACCATAGATACCGTTCATAAGACCGTCGTATTCAACTTGATAAGTATCCGGAGCAATTTCTCTCCATTCAGCGTTGCGCAGATCGTCCGTTAACTGCGCCGCCGTGTACGGAATATCGGTCTCGGTAATATCCTGCATTGTGCCGGTAATCGTTACATCAACCGGTCGGAAGTTGTGTTCCTTTACCGTGAAAGTTATTTTTTGGACGTCCCCATCACGGCTGTAAGCAATTTCAACCTGCGGTGCCGTTGTATCAATCGTGATTGTCTCCGACTGATAAGCGGTCATTGCGTTATCCGATTTATCTGTGTATTCTACCTTAACGACATAATCGCCGTCGCCAGAAAGGGTGAATGTGCCGGTATGAACATCAACGCTGTTATCGTTGTTATCGTTCCAAGCAGCCATTACAGGACTAAATTCACTGCCGTCTTTGGATACCGAAACCTTGACATCTTCAGCATAGAAGTTTGCTTCTGTAACGGTAAGTTCTACTTTAACATCACCGTTAAAATAATGAATATCGCCAAGTGTATTCTGTGCAGCCGCATACGGCTCTGCGCCGGCATATTTTACCGTCATCGTCGGGCTGATTGTATCCACGACAAACACATTGCCATCGTCCGTTGTAGAAGTGCTGTTGCCAGCTTTGTCGTACACGGTAAACGAGATATTGCCGCGGTACTGCTTCGCCTGTGAAGCGGTTAGGGTAAGTTCTGCTTTGCCGTCAGCAAAAGTCAGAGTACCTGTCTCAGTTTCCAAGTTCGTTTCGGACTGCTCAGCCTCGCGAGTATATGTCCAGGCCAGATAATCGAGGCCGGAGGTATCGTCCGCAGCAGTAAATCTCAATGTGACAGACGGATTATAGAAGCCGAGAGTGATAACCTCAAGGAATTCATCCAACGGAGATTTGGCATACTCCACTTTTAAATCATGCGGATTTACGGTATCAATTTTTATATTGATTTCTATGCCGGCGAAAATTTGCTTGGTTGTTTTATCTTTTACATAAATATAGTGTGCTTCAGTACCCTGCGTTAAAATTGTTTGTGAATCCGCAAAACTTACGGGAGAATCAAGAGCAATACTATATTTTGCAGTGTCAATCGGTGAAACTACCGCAGGATTTTCCGCATTATACCAACCGGTTGCGGCGGGATCCGTTATTTGGCAAACGGTATCAAAATCCGGAGTGGCAGCATATGTAATCAAAAGCGTATATGATGCGCTTGCAGAAGGATAAACTTCTTTTGTAATTTCTCTTTGCTCCCAGTCGAAAATGTTATTAGAATACCATTCTGTTCCCGTAACGGTTCCTGCAGTTTTATATACCGTAACTGTTACAGTAATATTTCCTGAATGGCCCATTGCTTTTGCAAGTCTGTCGCGATTACTTATTGTAACTTCACCGGTTTCGGAATCAATAGACAGTCCAGAATTGGTGTTGCTGATCGAATATGTAATCGTACCATTATCATCCGTATTTGCCATTGTTGCCGTTTCTTCAGAAACAATGCCGCTTTCATCAAGCACATAATCTACAGTATCTTTTTCGAAAGATATCAAACCGTTATCAGAGACTTTAACGGTAACAGTAGCATAAATATTAACAGCATTATAATTATCGTTTCCCTCTCGCGTCGCCTTAACAGTAACGATACCTGCTTTCGCAATGGTAAGCTGTCCGCTAGCTGAAATTGAAGCGACTTCATTACTGGATGCATCAACCAAGCTGTAAACAACATCGTTACCGCTCAAATTGTTACCCTGTACAGAAAAATCATATATATTGTTAGAGGCGTTATCTTTGTCGATTGTTACCTCAGAAGGAATTGTATTTACAAATTCAAGAGATTGCAAAGCTTTGGAAATCGTTACTGTTGCAGGGTTAAGCTCCACATCAGTGTCAACATAGTTGCTGTTTCTTTTGACTCTGATTCTAACCGTATAATCATCGGCATCCTTACCAACAGGCAGTGTGTCATTCGTCCACTCTACCCATGCGTCAGAAGATGCAACAGCATCAGGGTCGGTTCCGACGATGAAGTAAACCGTGTCACCGTCTTCCAGCCCTTTAATATACTTTCCGGTTGTTTTATCTTTCTCAACAAGTTCTTGATTGTTGCCATTGTAAACTAGACCGGAGACAAGATTCGCCTCAAGCCCTTTAATAGCAGTAGCGTCGATCTTTGCAACCAAGCCCTCCGAAAAAGGACTATAATTAGCATTACGTTCAACCTTTAACTGAATCTTGTATTCGCCAACGTTTTGTCCTTTAGGAACATATGTAAGATTGTTTTCGTCAACGGTGTAAGCTACCGGGTCATTCTCTCCGACAATCCAGGTAACCTTGTCTCCAAGTTCGATGCCGGTAGGAACAGTTACAAGTTCTTGTTCTTCTTGGTTATAAACCAAGTTGGTATTAGCAGTCACATTGATTTCAATAGACTTCGGAGCGATAGTAATGTTCTTCGTTTCCGTCAAAGGCAGTTTGTCATCTTTGGTTACATTGACTTCAACCTTATATGTCCCAGCATTGATTCTGTTGGGGGTATCAACATCCATATCGTCAATCTTATATGTAATAGTATAGCCTTCTGCAGATGATACAGAAACCAACGGCTGTTCGCTTCCGTTGTATACCAAGTTCTCATTCCAAGTGATGGTTACATCCTTAATCATCTTGGAAACGATGGTTCCCTTAATATCCTGATCTGCAGCAGTGATAGCCTGGGAGGTTATCTCTCCATTTTCATAACCTTCCGCAGTAATAGTTGCGTTAATTGTCAAATCATCAGCAACAAATGCATCTGAAGACAGCACTTCAATGACGCCTTTATCATCGGTTACCTTACTGCCGCTAATATATGCCAAACCATTTAAAACAGAATCAATGGTATAGGCAACAGTCGCACCCTGAACGGGCACATCATCTTCGTCAACAACTGTGATGGTTACCGCATCGGGATGCTCATTCGTAGCAGCCAAAACAGTCGTACCGGCAATGGGAAACATAGAAAGCACCATTACCAACGACAAAATTGCCGCGAGCAACCTTGATGAGGTTTTGCATTTGACGTTACTCATAGCTTCGTTCTCTCCTTGTGCGTTTGAATTTTGTAACCTTATATATTCTCCCATTGAACAAGCAGTGCATATTCAATGAAAAAATCAATAAAGACAACAGAACATATGAAATGTACTCGTATTTCAGTTCTGTAAAGCTGACCCCTATGAAAAGCAGGAAACTTGCAATCATCACTACATCTGCGACAGTAGCAAGAACATTATCAAAAAAAGTGATAACGCCGGGTCTGCAACCCATACCTACATCTCCATCGAGCTTTTTACGAATAAACCACTTTCGTTCCCGATTTGCCACATAGACGAAAAAATATCCTGCAATCATCGAAAGCCAGAAAACTAATCCAACCCCCAAAAGTATGCTTCTATTTTCTTCGCCGATTTTTGTCGCTAATGGCATGAGCAAAATTGAACCCGCCATCAGGGACAGAAAAACGACTGCAATCCAAAAGAGGCGCTTAATTCTGCGGATGCTTCTCATTCAATCACCTCATCGGTGTGAATGAGCATTACTTCTTCGATAATTACAAGCTTCTTACTGCTGGTTCTGACCGGCTGTTTATTGTCGGGGGTATCGAGAGATGCAGTCGCGTTCTCATCAACCAGTAAGCCAGTCGTTTCGGAACCTAAGCTTCCGGTTGTATCCCCAAGCATGCCGGTTTCTTCAGGATCTTTCACATTTGCATTGTTTTTCGTTAAAAGACCCGTGTCCGGTTTGTCATGACCGGGAGAATCTTTCTTATTAATTTCCCCAAAGTCAGGCATTGTAGCGGTTACTTTACCGCGCTCGGCGTTGGTCTTGCTTTCTTTATAAGATTTTACGCCGCTTTTTTCATTAGCCGCACGCATTTGTGCGATAGATTTTCTTGCTGTTCTACCTGATAAATCACCGATAACAGTCGGGATCTTAAAGAAGAACCATAAGAAAATTGCCAGAACAAAACATGCAGCAGCGACCGCAAAGGAAATAATTGATAGGGTTTGCAATGTTTCTGCCATATCTTAATTACCTCCTTGCTGCCGTTTTTCAACTTCGTTATATTTTGCGTTAATATTTAAGATAAACGAATCGTAACTTGATTGAATCTCGTCTTGCAGATCGTTAACATAGGAAAGCGAGGAAGTGATGCTGTTAGTGTTCTGATTGAGAGTTTCCATCATATTAAGAGTCGTCTGTCTATCAAACTTTACGCTGGCCATATATTCGGCCTGATCATTTATCAGCAACATGGTCACATAGTAGAGCGAAATCTTATCATAATTTGCTTCATTATCTGTCGCTTTACCGACGATATCCATAGCAGACTCTATCTCACGAAACAACTCTGTGTAATCATCCAGGGAGTGTTCAGCAGTAGTACTTTGGTTCGTCATAAACTTGCAGATCGAATAGTAGCACTTTGCAATTTCTTTCTTGTCGAAGGAAGCCTCGGCCTCGGATGCAATCTTAAAGAAACTTTGCGCACTTACTGTTCTGCTCTTAAAGGATCCATCGTAATCCGAGAAATAAAGCTTACCCATGTCATAGTACATGTCTGCAATTTCCGGATCCGTTAAATCCAAAGAAGCTGCATTCGCTTCGATTGTATTTCCAACCTTAGTTATTTGTTCGTTGGTTCCATCGTGCGACTTATAGTAGTCAATCAGTAAGTTATAGGCATCAACGCGTTCAGGATAAATATCAACCGCAGCATAGTACTTTGATGGATCCGAGCCGGAGATATTCGTATCATAGTCCTGGTTATTAACGGCTGTTGCCGTAAGATTAAGAACCGAGCCGGCAATTGCCATCAACACGGACATTCCAATTGCGACGACGAAAGAAATAAGTTTCCTTCGTTGTTTTTTCTTGAACCCTTTGGTAATCAATTCGGGATGTTCAAGATCATATAACAGATCCGCACAACTTTGATAACGATTTTCAGCGGCAGGCTCGACACATCGATCAATAATTATCTCGATACCTTCTGAAAGCTCCGGATTCCACTGCCGTACAGGAGCATAAGGTTCTCCGTTTCGAGGATCTACGCCGGTGAGCAGATGATGCATTGTCATGCCCAAGGCAAAGATATCAGATCTTGGGTCAGTCTGTCCACTGTATTGCTCCGGTGGAGCATAACCCTTAGTTCCAAGCACTGTTGTATCCGAAAGTTTCTGCTCTTTATATTCTCGTGCAATGCCAAAGTCTATAATTTTAATATTCCCTTCCGGCTTAAGCATTACGTTAGCCGGTTTCATATCTCTATAGATAATAGAAGGCTTTTGTGAGTGCAAATATGAGAGAGCATCACACAATTGCTTTGCCCATCCTACAACCAGTTCTTCCGGCTGCGCACCATACTCATTCAGAACCTTATCTAATGATTGCCCCTCCACATAGTCCATGACAACATAGATTGTAATTCCGTTGTCAATAATATCAACGATTCGAGGAAGCGCAGGATGGTCAAGCCTTTTCATCAAGTTCGCTTCGGCCAGTAAACTGTTTACGACTATCTCGTCGTTTTTTCCATTGCCTTTTTTACGAATTTCCTTAATTGCCCACTGCTTGTTTAAGCGCTCATCCATCGCAAGGTAGACAACCGACATTCCGCCCCGGCCAATTTCGTTCAGTATTTTGTATTTTCCATCGATAATTGTTCCGATTTCAGTCATGTGTCCCCACCTCACTCCACTTTAATCAGGAGAACCGAGATGTTATCCTTTTCTTCTCGACTCTTGACTAATTCGATAAGATATCTTTCATTATTGTGCATCGCATCCTTGTTCATCAGGTTAATGGGGTTGAGTGACTCGTATATCTCAGCTTCGGATATTTCGTGTCTGAAACCATCAGAGCAAAGCATATACGCGCCTTTTTCGGTCTTTCCGCAAATGATCTGCGGATCAACAACTTTTGATGCGCCGATGCATTGTAATAATAGATTCCGTCTTTTATCTGTTTTAGATTGCTGTAACGTCATTGTGCCTCTGCTGATTTCACGGGCTATGAAGGTCTGATCAGTCGTAAGTTGATTGAGCGAGGCGCCAATATGATATACCCGTGTATCGCCCACATGACCTATCACATATTGATTCCCTATGAAAAGAATACCTGAGAAGGTTGTTCCCACTCCTTCGATACCGTTTGATTTACTGTAATCAAGAATTTTGGCATTCAATTCTTTGAGCAGCAGAACCCATTTTGCGCCGATGACTTGCATATCGACATTTTCGAGTTCGTAAGGGAGTTCTTCATCGAACCATTTAGCAAATGCCCGGATTACCGTTGCACTTGCGAGTTCTCCTTTTGATAAGCCACCCATGCCATCGCAGATAACAGCAAGAAGAACTTCTTCTCCATCCACTTTTGCCTGCTTTATTAAAACGCTGTCTTGGTTTGTAGCTTTAGAAATTCCGATATCAGAATCCGCAGTGGCTATAAAGCGCATCTATCAATCACTCCTTATCCTATTTTCTAATCACACATTGAAGATAAATTCTTCATTTGCCAATTTCAGTCTATCGCCGTCATGAATTTCTATCTCTGCAAGAATTGGAAGTTCATGATTATTGATGTATGTGTGATTCTTTGAATTCAAGTCCTTAACAAAGTATCTGCTTCCACGTGTTATGATGTCAGCATGACCTCTGCTCACCATGATGTTGTTTGTGACGAAATAGTCAACATAGCTTCGTTCTTTTCCTATCCGAAAAACGGGTTTGTTAATGATGATCGTTTCCTCTGTGAGAATTCTGAAAAGAGACGGAAATTTGGCATTTGTGTTGTTGCCAGCGAGAAGTCCCGTTGTGTCATCATCTTCATCGTCATGGGGATGTTTCAAAAGACCTGTTGCTTTGTCGTTTCCGTTGTCATTCAGCAGCCCGGTAGTATCATCAGGATCCGAGAGAAGGCCGGTGGCGTCATCGTCCTTTTTTTCGACTAAAAGTCCCGTAGGGTCGTCATCTTCAGCAAGAAGTCCAGTCGGATCATCATCGCCCTCGTTAAGCAAACCTGTTGGGTCATCATCATCTTCATTTAGTAGACCCGTAGGATCGTCATCGTCATTTTTCGCACTACCCTTATTATCATAATGATCATAATAATGGCGTTGCTTATTTGTCATGAAGCCACTCTGACCGGCGTTTTGCTTTTTGATTGTATTAACCACGCTTCGGTCTTCTTTGGCAATAAAAGCTTCAACCTTTGTAATATCGAATGGTTTCAATGCCTTAAAGAAGTAAACAAACCTCGAAACAAAATCAGCGTCATTCCCGTCAGCGGGTTTTACAGAGTAAGCGATAGATTCTATGTAATCCAGCAGGTTCATGTTCTGGAATCCCGTTGTTATCGGGAGATATAAAAATTGAACTTCCTTTGTTACTTCATTTACATAAGTGTATTGCGGATTCATTACAAGGTTATTGAGTGCCATACTATTTGCCTGCAACTTTTGAACCGCTACGACCACATGTTCTATAATGAAAAGGAAATCCCTCTTGGTCATCGGTTTCTTAAATCTCTCATATAGGCTGACGCCAACTGGTCCCGTATACTCGATAACATTCTTTTTGACGAGCTTGGGTTTGAGAAACCCACGCAGATAGACCCTTGAAAACCTGTCCAGTTCCTTTTCATCTATTGTTTCGCCATATCGAGTTTTCGCTTTGATTAATAGCTGGCAATCTTTTGCTTTAGCCTTAAACTTCATTCTGTAGCATGCCTCCTCTATCTACCTGTCCTGTAGAAGATACAAAACCACGGATCGCTGATTTTGCAATCTGTATCTGGGGATAAATCAATGAATCCTCAGCGAAAATCATGTAGTTTGCAACTGCAGTAATAATCATATACCCATATGGTGCTGTATCTTCATTTTGTGGCTTTAATGCACTGCTCAAACTTCTTGTTGACGTTGCAGTCAAACTCTTCTCAATAAAAAGGTTGAGGCAGATATTGATAACTTCTTTCCTGCAATCAATCTCCATACGCATTTAAATCGCATATCCGACTTTTTACGGTTAAACCTCTTTTTATTATCAAGCGCTTGCTTGATATGTGCCCAAAAAAATTTCGAGTGAAATCCTTTTGCGTAGAACAACTTCTTCTACGAAAAAAGTGAAGAAATCATTTGTCTCACAAGTAATATTCGCCTTGCCCGACCATTTTTTTGACCACTAAAAAATCAAACGGCGGAGTGCAATTTTTCGAGCTGCAATCGTTTCAAATCCATTGATGGATGAACGTAGGTGTTGAGTGTTATTCCTACATTCGCATGCCCTAACATCTCGCTTAAAGACTTCACATCAACTCCAGCCTCAATACATCTTGTAGCGAATGTGTGCCTCAAAGTATGATAATTGACCTGATCGATTCCACAGTTATCAAGGACTTTGTGAAAGCGGTATTCATAAGTTCTTGGACTCACAAAAGTTTGGGAATCCGTAAGAATAAACCCTGTTGAACTCTTTACCGTAGCCAACTGTTCCTGCAAAAGGGAGGAAATCGGTATATCCCTCAGAGAGGCTTTAGTTTTCGGTGTGTCGACAATCAGAGATGTTTTGGCGTCCTTTTGCGGATCTGTGCAGGGAACTCTTGCGATGGTGTGGCGGATATGAATAATGCCGGATGCAAGATCGATATCTTCCCATGACAGCGCACATATTTCACCGATGCGCAGGCCCGCGTAGAGTGAAATCATAATGCCTACGCCAACCAAATCAACGCTACTGTAAAGAAAAGCTTCCAGTTGCTCTTGTTCGTCTTTCGTAAGGATCCGCAAATCCTTTTTTTCTAATGGCGGTTTACAAACCGTCGATTTCAGCGGTTGGCAGTATCCTTCATCTACTGCGAATTGCAACGCCGACTGAATAATTGACGCCATTGTTCTGACATATGACGAAGAAAGTCCACCTGATTTGTCGATGCGTCCGAATTTCAGTTTGCGCTCAAGAAAGGAATTGATGGTGACCGCTGATATTTTGGAGAGCTTTAGCGAACCGATCTCCGGCTCGATGTGTTTGTCGATTATCGTGCGATATTTGTGTTCGGTTGCTCCCTTTTGACGCAGCCGGTTGTTGCAAAGCCATAGCTGCAGAATCTCAGAAAATGTCCTCTCTTTTGTTTGTTTCGAGGAAATTCCTTTTTCAGCAATAACAGAGAACAACTTATCTTTTGCCTCGGTGTATGAAATGCCATACACCGATTTGTATTTTGTTGCCCCATTGGGATATACCCCAACTTTGTAACGGCCCTCCCACCGACCGTCTTTTCTCTTGTGAATGTTGACACCTGCTTTTGGCATAATTTATACTCCTTTCGCTGTACCTCATTTTCTTGTTGCAGAGGACTCAAATAATGCTAAAATATTTTCGTTATGAAACGATGAAATTCGTATCGTCGCCAAGCGCGTGCGAACAGATTCGCGGACACACTTTAATTTGTGACTGCAAAGAAGACCCTTTGCAAATTGCGAAGCCATGCTTCTTGACACCGTATTTGACCCCTAAAAAAATTTTTTTGTACTGTTGAACAGGCTTTTTTTTGAAAAAAGTCTGAAAATTATCGAATTTTTCTTTGAAATGTTGACAAATTGGGTCTAATTGTGCTATAATAAAGCAAATTATTACATGGTAACTGCGGTTAAGAAGAAGTTGTTCTACGCAAAAAATAACGATGATTTCATCATTGATGTAGGATACTTATAAGCGACGGTCAAGTTGACCGCCGCTTTCTTTATATGTCAAATCGCTTGCATATCATCCTGTGCGGCTTATCTCTCAATATGATAATTACAGTGGCGATACACATAATGGAGAGTATCAGAGGTAACCACGCAGGAGAAGCTGTCCATAGATCCAATACTTGTAGCATATCGTCCTGCGGGTTAAGTTGACCCCCATTGGGAAGAACAAGCGTTACTGCCGATATAACGAATGACAACAGGCTTATTCCCATCAAAAGGAATCGAATATACCAGCTCCAGAACCACCTTCTCGGCGGGACCAGCGAGACGAAAAGCGGGAACAGCACGCCTGACACACCGATGAATATCTGCTGCCAATTCGTCAGAAATTCAACATTGCACATCACATACGGAACTGGCAAAATAGAAAATTCTTTGATTTCTGCCCCGACAGCAAAGGCGGCAATGGAATGACCGCTCTCGTGCAAGAACGGATATACGAAAATGGCAACGGTCAGACCAATCGTGATTATACCAATCATTGAAAGAACATCAGAAAATATACGCTTGCCTTCGTTTTGTTTCAACGGATAAACTCCTCTCGATAAGCACCTTCTTTCTATGTATTATTTCCTGTTCATATGAATTATATTTCTTTTAAAACTCCGATAACGATATATCGGGCATTGTTGAACTCGTACGAGCAGGTCGATAGCGTGACGATTCTATCCCCTGCCTCGCACTTCACATTCGATTTGAATATGGATTTTTAGATAGCGCCGTTCACATAGGCCACATAGGAGCGAAGCAGTTCCTCCGTTTCAAAGTTGATCGTATAGGCGTCGGACCGTACTGTCGTCACACAGCCTGCGATCCGCTCTATTTGGTAAATGTGATCCGCCGTGAAATAATAGAGCGACGGATGCGCGTCGTAGTATTCCTGATTCTTATATTTCTCGATCGAGCCGAACATCGTCTCGTTGTTTACGTTGTGGCCGAATATAACGAAGTTGTGGTCGGCTCCGATTTTGCCGTTGCGGTAGTCGGCAAAAAGTGTTCCGGCTGTATTGTATGTCCCGTTTAGGAGATGCCGAAGATGATTATTGTCATAGCCCCGCGCAATCGGATAGTTTATCAGGGGGGCTCACAGTAGAGCCACCCGACCACATCGGTAAACTGTGCTTGCAAAGCTGATAGATCGACGGATATGGGGACAAGCCCCTGTTCCTCATGGGGTGTTGTAGCTTCACTTGAAATGGGTTCCGTCGTTTCTTCCGGCGTCTGTTCAGAAACGATACTGTCCTGCAGCCCATAATAATAGTCGCCCGCCCCCTCTTCCCTTAATACCGGTTGCAATATGCAGGGCGGATACAACAAGGAGCACGGCAAGGGCGATAATAAACACAGTATTTAACCATATGTACTTTCTCATTTATCCCTCCAATAAAATGAAAAGCGTAGAGAGGCATAATGAACAAGTCCATTAAAAGGGACAATAGAAAAAACACCCCTTTATGGCAGGCAGAAATAAAAAAGACTACCATAGGGTAGCTACCGATAAAACAGTATCACAGGAACCGAAACAGGGTAACTGCCATACAGGGTGTAACAGAAAAGACGGGTGATAAGCAATTTGCTGCTCACTCGTCTTTTCTGTTTTTGTTACGCAATAGTATGACAAATATTTGATGTGGCCGGAAAAATGCTGAATTATTGCTTCAACCGCCTCCGGCTCTCCCGCTGTGGCCTGTTCAATGATTTCAACAGGCAAAAGAGGGGTATTCTTACGCATCGGTTCTCAACGCCGCCATGTTTTGCGTAATTTCTTAAGTGCGCTGCCTCGCCTATAATTCACAGAACTTTTTGGCCGCCCGAGCAAAGCGCTGATTCTTTGTCCTTTTAAGGAAGTTGCCGATTTTGCGGAACGACTTATCAATAACGCATTACATAACTTATAAGCTATAAAAACAAAGAAAACCGCTGCAAATTCAAAAATTTGCAGCGGTTTTCTTTGGCATTTTCTGCTCTTTAAGCCGTAGTAGGAAGTAAGCGGGCAAGAACAGCGCGGGTTTAGTGTGTTATTAACGTATAGACCGGCAGATGCGACAAGATGGTTTGGGAAACTTCCCAACAAAAGAAAATCCCCGTCTGGCGCATAGCGTCGAGACGGGGATTTTACGGAAAGGGTACCCCTTTCCTATGCTTGCTGCGTAACTTTATCTTTAGAAAGGACGGGAAAGGAATGGAACGGAAACGAACAATCAAGAATGGGCGTATCATTGTAAGAAATCCACTGTATCAAGAATTGCCGAAACACGAAGGAATCATAAAATCCGGCAGAATCTGCTATCGTTTTACAGGCAGCTATGACGGGAAGTATTCATTGCCGAGCAAAGTTTTGCGCCTTATGGAACGGGAAAATTCACAGAAAGAAGTTGATAAAAAGGACGGGAGACGATAAAATGAGTACTTACCATTTTTATTGTTTTAAGGCTTTGCCATATTTTCGAAACGCAGATTCCTATCTTAATGACTGTTCTATTGTTCGTGTAATCTGTTTGCTTCAGACCATTGAGAAATTTCTTTCATCCAATATTATCTGAATAGTTATTCAAGTGCGGAAACCCATTCCTGAATATCCTGAGCAGATGTTCCGGCGGAAAATCTGCGCCCCGATATGATGTTTAATTCGGGATATTCCTTCTGCAAATCCCTTACGCTTTGTTCCACACCGCTGCCGCCTGATGTGCAGAAGAGATAAATTGCTTTGCCGGATAAATCATAGCTTTCCAAAAAAGTGTAAATGATTTTCGGCGCCGTGCCCCACCAAATCGGGTACCCGATGTAGATTGTATCGGCATTTTCTGCGGCTGATAAATCATTTGCGATTTCCGGTCGTGCGTCTTCATCATTCATTTCCAGATTGGCACGGCAGGAATCGTTATTATAGTTTAGGTCGTCGGAGGAGTACGGCTGCGAAGGAGCAATTTCATACAAATCGGCGTTCAGTACGGAAGACATCGTTTCCGCAACCGTTTTCGTCGTTCCTGTTGCGGAAAAATACACAATCGCCGATGCGTTTTGATTTACAGTGTCCTGGTTTTTTGATTCATTTTCACTTTGTGTACTGCTTTCGTTATCTGTTGCAGAAACCGATGGATCATCTGACGGCTCGGCGGTTATATTTGTATTGTTTTGCGAACAAGCTGAAAATGAAATAATCAGCAGCACTGCCGAAAGCAGAGACAGGATCTTCTTCATCGTAAAATTCACCTTTCCTATTTTATGCTTTTTCCGAGGCGATAAGCCTCTTGCATATGCGCTGAGCCTTTTGTCATTTCCGGTGTGCCGCATCCTGTTCCGAGAATCATGCCGCAGTTTTCAAAATGCATATAACGGCACAGCTTTTCGTAGTAACCGGCACAGTATGGCATAACGTCATCGTCGCTGTCCCAAGCGGCTGTAATGAGAACGGCTTTAAGCTTTTTACCCGAGAGCCGCGTAGTATAGCTGTAAAAACGGTCGATGACGGTTTTTAACTGTGCGGACATTCCAAAGTAGTAAATCGGTGTGACGAAAACGACCATATCCGTTGTTAAAAGCGAATCTCTGATTTTGGAATTGTCGTCCTTATGAACGCATATACCGTTCATTCCGCACTTGCCGCACCCGATGCAGGGGTGCAGGTCCATGTGAGCAGCATCCAAAACCGTAACCCTATGTCCGTTTTCTTCCGCTCCTTTAATAAATTGCTCAGCCAAAAGATTGGATGAGCCGTTCTTGTGGGGACTGCCCTGTAATACGGTAATTTTCATTTTAATGTTTTCCCTCCGGTGCCGGCAACGATAGGGTTGCCGTGATATTTCCTTTACCCAAAATCTTCTTCAGCTCTTTTTCGGTTTTGTTTTGAATTTTTCCGAGCCTTGTAAAATTCCAGGTGTTCGGTGCGTAGTAAATGACAAGCAGATTTCCCTCGGACAGTATGACATCGCCTGCCTGCGTGGTGATGTGTTCATCATTGCGCGGAAGCTGCCTGCCGAGTCTTCCGAATTTCTCCATATGCGCGTAGTCCTTCATGGGCAGCGCCAATGACCCTTCTTTCAGCAGCTCTTTGATTGCTTGGGCAGAACTATTATTATTGAGTTTCACCTGAAGAACTGTTCCGTTAATTTCTATGTTCAGCATTCTGTTTCCCCTTATGAAAGACTTGTAAGTACAGGATTGTTCAGATAATTATAAAGGCGGTCAATTTCTGATGGCTTGGTGCAGTCCAGCATAGACGGAGTGCCTTTATCCAGAGAGGTAATCTGCACCATATCCTCATCATCCAGATCAAACGCCCAAATGCCAAGATTTTCCTCCATTCTGTTTTTATGTACGGATTTCGGAATGATGATAACGCCCTGCTGGACATTCCAGCGCAGAATGACCTGCGCCGCAGTTTTTCCATGCTTTGCGGCAATTCCCTGTAAAATAGGCTCTGTGAACATCCCTTTCAGCCCCTCGGCAAAGGGCGCCCATCCCTGGGGCTGCACACCCAGTTTGTCCATAATGGCAAGTTCCTCATGCCGCTGATAATGGGGATGGCGCTCAATCTGATTGACCATTGGCTTAATTTCCGCGTTATAACATAAATCCATCAGTCGGGCCGCGTCAAAATTGCACACGCCGATAGCGCGGATTTTCCCCTCTTTGTAGAGTTCCTCTGTGGCCCGCCAGGCGCCGTAGTAATCGCCCAGCGGCATATGAATCAGATACAGGTCGAGATAGTCAAGCGCCAACTTACCCAGAGAGCGGGCAAAGGCTTCTTTCAGATTTTCATAGCCCATCTCTTGTATGTAGGCTTTGGTAGCGATGAACAGTTCATTCCGTTTTGCTATGCCTTCCTTCTCAGCGGCCCGAATGGCTGCGCCAACCGCCTCCTCATTCTTGTAAGAACTTGCAGTATCAATGAGCCGGTAACCGATGCGAATGGCGTTCAGCACTACCTCTTTGCATTCATTCTCCGGCACCTGAAATACACCGAAGCCTTCCATTGGCATTTCTACACCGTTACAAAGCTTTACATTCTGCATGAAGAACCTCCTTTACTGCACAGCCGAAACTGTAATGCTTCCCGACAGATTTACAATATTTTCCTTGCCGGAAACCGCTGTTCCGAGCTCATACAAGCTGCCGTTGGGAGAACATGGGGCATAGAACATTACCACATCGCCCCACGGCGCATAATAGGAGAGCGAACCGGGTTCACCGCCGCTGAGAGGCGTATCGGCCGTGTTCAGTTTTTGGGGAGGATAGAATGTCATTTCATTGTTACTGAACGGCTCTACGTCAGTAGTCAACGGCAATTGTGCATACAACTCCCTTGCCGCCTGACTATTATTAAGCTCATATATGATTTCATGTCCCGCTGATTTGACAGAAATCCTCATCGTCGTTTCCTCCTTGTCTTTCCCGGATTCTTCAACAGATGTATCTCCTTTTGCCGAGTCCGGATTTGTTGATGGAGTCGTTTCGCTTTGCATATTATCGGTACTTTGCGGTTCATTCGACTCCTCTGCATGTGATGTGCCGACAGTATTGCCTGTATCAACCGAAACAGACGATGTTTCTGTATTAGATGATCGGCATCCGAAAAGGCTGAACACCATCAGCAAAACCGTTATCAGAAACGCAAACTGCTTCATCACTATCCTCCTGTTATTTCAGATTTTCTTTTAGGAAGCGCTCAATCTTGTCAAACGGGATTTGCGTCACATCGTCATAAAGATCCACATGGTTGCAGTTCGGAATAACCATCATTTCCTTTGGGTCTTGGGCATTTTCAAACGCCGCATCACTGAAGAAACGACTCTCTGCCTGCTCACCGACAATAAATAATATCGGGCGGGGGCTGATCTCATCAATGTGAGCAAGAAGCGGATAGTTGATAAAGGAAAGATCGCTGGTTGTAGTGAAACCACCTCGTGCGTTCGGGTGATGACCGCGTTTTGTCGCATAAAACTCGAAAAATTCACGCCAAATACCCTGCATTTCAGCGGGAATTTCCGTTACTGCATCTTCCGGGAAAGACGGAATATATTCGGGATAACCGTTCTCCGCATCTATCCAACGCTGCAAGGAAAGGCGCTTCTTGTTTTCTGTAATCTGCTCCGGCGTTTGACCTGCGCGGGCAGCATAACTCATGTCATACATACTTGCGGTTACAACTGCCTTAATGCGCATATCCATTGCCGCTGCTGAGAGCGAGAAACCGCCGCTTCCGCAGATGCCGACAGCACCAATCCTATCACGGTCAACATAAGACAGAAGTCCCAGATAATCCACACCGGCGCTGATGTTCTCGCTGAACATATCGGGTGAAGAAACATGGCGGGGCTCGCCGGATGACTCACCCATATAGCAGGGGTCAAAGGTCAGAACGACAAAACCACGTTGCGCCAGTTCATTCGCATAAACTGAGGGTCCTTGTTCTTTCACGCCGCCGTAAGGTGCGCCGACCACGACTGCGGGGTATTTGCTGTTTTTGTCCATATCCTTTGCGGTATAAAGATCCCCCGCGAGAGCAAAACCATAGCGGTTATTGTAACGGACATGTTTTCTTTCAACAGCTTCGTTCAGTGTGCAAATGTAATTCCTCATAATCATTCTCCTTTAGTAAAAATATTTTGACAAAGTTATTCGCTTGCCTTGCAGGGACAGCGGTATTTGTCGGTGACAATCTCGCCTTTTGAGTTTTCATCATCACGGATAATTTTGCCGACAGCAGGAACACGGATTTTGCCTGACAGCGGATTTTTAATGCTGATGACAGGCGTTGTAATCGTTGCTTCCACTTCGCTCTTTTCAAAGGCAAGGTCACAGTCAATCATTTCGCAGTTAACCAACTTTAGATTCCTGCAATAGCAAAAGGGCTGTGTGCCGATGATTTTACAGTTTTCCAGCGTCAGACCGTTTGAATACCATGCAAGATATTCGCCCTTTATTACGCTGTTGTGCACTGTTATATTCTCTCCGTGCCAGAAGGCATCCTTTGTTTCAAAGTTGCAGTCCTCAAATACAGCGTTTTTAATGTACTGGAAGGAATATTTTCCCTTAAAGTTGACATTTCTGAAAACGATTTCCTCCGAGCGCATCATGAAATACTCACTGACAGCAGTAGAATCATTCATTTTGATGTCGCTCACCGACCATCCGAATTCAGGTGATACAATGTCGCAATTCCTTATCCGTACTTTGCTGCATTCCCGTAATGCTTTGATTCCGTGAAGCTTAGCGCCGGATATTTCAACATCGTCAGAATACCACAGTGCCGCACGGCAAAGTTCAGTCATTTCTGAATCCGATATTTTCAGTTTGTGAACATGCCAAAAGGGATAGCGAAGATTAAAAAAGCAGTTGTCTGCGGAAATATTTGTGCACTCCTTAAAAGCGCTTTCGCCATCTGCCGGACCATCAAAGGCGCAATGCCTGACGATCACCTCTTTGCTCCCGTAGAACGCCCGTTCTTCATCAAAAGTTCTGTTCACGATTTCGTTCATTTTTGCTCCCCTCCGTATTTTTCAGAGAACGAATCATAAAATCGACGGTATCGACCTTGCGCTGTGCAAGATGCAAGTTATCCATCAGCAGCTTACGTTTTCGATTCAAAATATGAAGCGTATCATCTGTTCGATTTTCTCTTGCATATTGAATATATTGCTCTGATTCCTCTGTTGAAAAGTCACAGCCTTTCAAACAGCTTTTCAAATAGGTCTCATTTGCCGGGTCAATATTCAAACTGCCACCTCCTTGTTTGATTTTAGTATACTTGAAAAACAAAAGAATTGCAAATAGTTATTAATAATAGTTTATCATCGTTGACAGGAATAATAAAAAGCAGTATAATGTTATTAAAGAATTTAAAGGAGCTTATAGAATGATTGAAACAAGACTTCTGCATTATTTTCTTGCCATAGCGAGAGAACAGAATATCACAAAGGCGGCCGAATCTCTTTATGTAACGCAGTCTACTTTATCCAAGCAGATGATGGACTTGGAAAAGCAGCTCGGAAAACAGCTTTTTATCCGTGGAAAGAGAAAACTGACACTGACTGAAGATGGGTATTTTCTCCGTGATCGGGCACAGGAAATTATGGAACTGCTGGATAATACGGAATCTGTATTTCATGCGGACGAGGAAATACTGAGCGGACATATAACCATCGGTTGCGGCGAAACGATTGCGATGGACTATATCGCCGGACTTTTGGCTGACTTTCACAAGCGTTATCCTGATGTGGTACTGCATACGCACAGTGCAGACGCTGACGGCGTTTTGGAAAGGCTCGACAAGGGACTTGCGGATATGGGGCTGTTGCTTGGGCCGATTCGGCAGGAAAAATACGATTATATGAATATCCGGCAAAAAGACATCTACGGATTGCTAATGCCAAAGAACTGTGAGCTTGCAAAGCAGGAAATGATTAACATTGACCAGTTGAAATCGATTCCATTGATTATGTCAGAACAGACTTTCTCAGGACATCAGGTGCTTGAATGGTTCGCCTCGGATTATTCGGTTATGAATGTGGTTGCAACTTATAACCTGATTTATAATGCCACTTTTATGGTTGAACACGGTATTGGATATGCGCTTTGTCTCGACCGTCTTGTAAACACGGAAGGACGAAACCTGACTTTCCGCCCCATCGTTCCGGAGCTATCCGTCGACCTTTATATTGTAACAAAGAAATATCAAACCTTTTCTCCCGCTGTAAGAGTGTTTATTGAACAACTAAAAACAAGTATTGAATAGCAGAAAAGACGCTGCCATAAAGCAGCGTCTCATCGTGCAAAAAGTGTAATTTTATTGTGAGAAAGTAATGATTACTCGGTTTCATCTTCCATAGCTGCTGATTATGCGCATATCAAATCTTGCAGCGTAATTTCTTTGGCACAGGCTCTGATATTATTCATCAGCCTGACCCATTCCATTTGATTTTCTGTTTTTAGCTGTTCTGTTACACCTTGTTCTTCTGCCATATTCTTAACCAAATAAGAAAACATATCTTTTGCCTGTTCGTCAATGTCGTCAAGGTAGCCATTCAGCTTACCGCTTGTCAATAAGTTCATATACAGAACTTCGTAGTACCGGTACCGTTTTAAGTGCCGTGCGTGTCTCTGTCCCCAAATGCCTATAGGTTTCTGTTCATCTTCGGGAAGTACAAGATTCGGGAGCAGATAATCTCCAACCTGCGAATATTTACCGTCCATTTGTTCAAATAATGACGTTGTTGCTGTCGCTTGAAAATTCGTGCTCTAGTATACTCATATAAACCTTATCGACATACTTTCCATCAATAAAAAGCACTTCAGGCAATCTTCCAACTTCACGAAACCCTACTTTTTTATAGCAAGACATACCTGCGAAATTGTCGGCATGGACTGTGAGATTTATGCTGTGCAGATTCATTGTTTTAAATCCGTAGTTGAGGACTAATCGAATGGCTTCGGCACCGTATCCTTTGTTTCTTTGCGCCTCACCGCCGATAAAGATACCGATATAGGCGTTGCGGTTTAGATGATCTATGTTGTGAAGGCTTATACTTCCTATCAACATATCATTGTCAAGAAGTACTATCGCAAAACGATGCATGTTTTGGGGTGGCTCATAAAGCCAATTCAAATCATTTTTCAATGAAATCATTCGAGGATATTGACCAAAGTTCACTGCGAGCGTTTTATCCTCATTCATCCATTTTAAATAGGTATCCACTTCATCAGTGTTGACAGGTGAAAGATATAGGCGCTCTCCGATAATTTTCTTATAATATTTCATTAAACTCCTCCCGAGTTATATAAATTTTTTCAGTGATATTTTCTGAACTAATTATACCATATTTCATTTAACTGTATAGCCATTCAGAATAAACGAAGAAGGCTTGGGAAATTCCCAACAAGCGGTTTTTCTTGCTCTTGCAAAAGCTGCGCTGAAAAGACGGGAACGGAATGGAATGTGCTTATAGTCTGCTTCCCACTTCTCTACGCTTCCCTGCCTCGCGGCATAAGCGTATTGCGGCGGCGATAAAAAGGAAAAGTCCGCTACCATTGTAACGGACTTTCCTTCGGATTCGCGATTAGGCGACTGGTGGACCCAAGGGGGATCGAACCCCTGACCTCCGCATTGCGAACGCGGCGCTCTCCCAGCTGAGCTATGGGCCCAAATGTTTCTGTCCCGAAGACCGTTCCTAATCATAGCACAGAATCGGGGATTTGTCAATAGGTCAAAAGTATTTTTCCAACAAATTCTGCAAAAAAGGAGAGTGTTCTTCGGCACGTCCCTCTTGCTCTTTCGACGTTACGCGGAGTGAACAGCGGTTCATTTGTCCGCTATTTCCAATAGCCGAAAAGCGTTCAAGACGCTGCATATCCGTATAATGGCGTATTTTTGATTTTTATGCTATGATTGGCCGATTCCGCCCGCCTTTTCCCAAAAGTACGATCCCTTGTTGTCGGACACGCAAGGCTATGCACATAGCGCCGTGCATAGCCTTGCGCCTTCTTACGCCGCGCTTCTTTTTCCCCGGCGGATGTGCAGCAGCACGCAGGCGGCCAGCAGAAGCGCCGTAAAGGCGCCGAGGACGGCGTACATCATCGGCTGCGTGACTTCGGCGCCGAGCAGCGTCAGACGGCCGTCGAACGCCTCGCGGAGCGCTCCCACAGCTTCGGCCGGCAGATAATCGTCCTCCAGCGCGGCAAAGACGTCGTCCATCAGCCGATGGCGGATCAGCGCCGTGCCGTAGGTCCCGGGCAGAAAAGAAATGACATTCCGCAGCCCTTCGCTGAACTGGGAAAGCGGCATATACGCGCCGCAGATAAAGCCGTAGCACGAGCTGACGATCGTCCCGACGGCCGAAAGCTGTCCCTGCGTGGAAAGAAAGCCGTTGACGAGCGACGACAGCGCCGTACCGAACAGCACAAGCAGAACCGTGTCTAAAAGCAGCAGGAGCACGTCCGACAGCGTCAGATACCAGCCCGCCTGCCACAGATAGAAAAGGCCAACGCACAAAGCGGCGCCGCAGATGATCAGCGTGGTGAAGGCTGCGGACAGAAAATAGCCGAGCGCCAGCGTCGAGCGCTTGACCGGCGCGACGGAAAGGTCGGCCTCCGCGCCGCTGACCTTGTCCTGCACCATCTGCATATTGGAGCAAAACGCGACGGTTATGCAGCAGACCGCCAGCATCGAGGACAGCAGCCAGCCGCCCACGAAGCCGTCGGCCAGCGCGGCGGGCACCTGTACGCCGTCGGGGACGAAGGACAGAAAGGTATCGCGGTAAACGTTGCCGAGGAAGGTGAAAAAGAGAACGAGCAGGATCAGCGGCGTGATCAGCGACGTGAAAAACATGCCCTTGTCCTTGAAAAACAGCTTCATATTGCGTGCGGTCACATAATACAGCGTTTTCACAGCGCATCCTCCCCGACTTTTTTTCCGGTCGCGGCCAGAAACACGTCGTCCATCCGCCCCTTGGTGATTTCGTAATCGGTGAAAATCTCGGGATGCGCCAGAATCAGCGACGTAGCCGCCGCGGTGTCCGGCACCTCGATGCGGTACGCGCCGCGCAGCGCCGTATACGGCGTTCCGAGCAGACGGACCTGCGCCTCCGATACGCCGTACAGCGTGATAAAATCGCCGGTGTAGGCGTTCTTCAGCTCCAGCGGCGTACCCGACGCCACCCGACGTCCGGCGTCGATGATCAGGACGGCGTCCGCGTCCGCGGCTTCTTCCATATAGTGCGTGGTCAGCAGAACGGTCATCCCCTGCTCTTTCCGCAGCCGTCCGATCACCCGCCAGACGACAGAGCGCGTCTGCGGGTCCACGATGGCTTTCCCCAGCGGATGCTCAGAGTACTGCTCCGCGGCAGCAGCAAGGGCATACAAATGCGTTTCCGTATCATCAGAAAGACTTTTGATGTGCGTTACCTGCGGCGTGCCGTGCGTGAGCGTCCCCGCGGCTGCCAGAGCGGATCGCAGGTAGGTGATGTGAG
>OLOW01000577.1_pt1 | contig 24624 bp, 18 predicted proteins | sample 1672801 | NCBI WGS metagenome assembly OLOW01 (sample SAMEA3136725, study PRJEB25190) | human gut metagenome | biome: human gut; feature: human-associated habitat; material: faeces | place: Austria | collected 2013 | reverse complement strand
GTGGAGGGATGATAAATATCATCCCTCCACTTCTTTAAGTATAATGATTCCCTAAAACTGTTTCAATCGTCAATAACAAAGTCCACCTTTATACCACAATTCTTGCAACTCTGAGGGGCAGACTGAGAGAATCGCCCCCGGCCCAAAAGAAACTTACCGCATCGGGGGCAACGATACAATCTCCTTTTCCAAGTCCCACCAATAGCTGCCATCATACAACCTGGACTAATCAAAAAAAACAACCTTTTATCCAGCCATTCCTTCGTTATCAAGTGGTCTACACGAGATGCCATCAAAATCACGATAGGCAATGAAATCACTATTACAGCCAGGCCTCCGTAATACAGTACCTTCGCCGCAAACAACGACGATTTCCTAATGTGCACTATCATCACTTATTCAATCCAAGATACATATTATATGCATCTTCTACTTGTGCCGAATAATCATTGTAGTATGTAGGCGAAGGCATATATAAGAGTTCCGGCTCTTCATCCTGAAGATATCGCGTTTTCCCCCCGGAGGGCCGGGAAGGCGTTCTACTGTGAATCCGGCTGTTTGCAGCATCCTTCTTACCACCCCTTTGGCACAGTAAGTTGTCAGGATACCTCCTTCATTCAATACCTTGTATAAAGTATCGAAAAGAGATTGTTCCCACATTTCGGGTTGTTTTTCGGGAGCGAAGGCATCAAAGTAGATGATATCGTATAAGGGAACGGCGGGACGGCTGCCTTCCTCCGGGTTGAAAAGCCGGGTAAAATCATCTTCAATTTTATGTAATGTGAACCAAGGGGATACCTCTGTTTCTGTGTTCCAGGGCGCCCGGTGAATGGCGTAATAATCCTCCTCATGCTGTTTGCCGATCAGGCGGGGGTAGTCCAGTTGCTTCAAGGTTTCTTCGGCTAACGGATAGCGTTCGATACCGGTATAATGTACTTTCCGTCGGGTCTCTTCTGCTGAAAGCAGTGTCAGAAAGGCATTCAGCCCTGTTCCTAGTCCTATCTCCAGAATGTGGGGCTCGGAAACGGGAGAATGCTTTAATCCCATTTCGATAAAAATATGTTGTGACTCCGTCAGTGCCCCTTTCACCGAATGATAATGTTCGTCCAGTTCGGGTACATAGAGGGTATAACTTCCATCTGCTGTTTGTTCCAGTTTCATAATTTTAATGCATTAAAGCGGAGGCTTCCAATACTCCCCATACCAATAAGGCGTAGCGGAGTATCTTTCCGATGGTCATAGCGAGAATGACAATCCATATATTGGCACGCATCATGCCCAATACAATGGATATGGCACTTCCCAAAATAGGGATAAAGGCGAAGAAAGCCATCCAGGCACCCCGTCCGTGTACAAACCGCTCCGCACGGTCCATCTTCTCTTTTTTTACATGAAAATATTTCTCGATCCATTCCATATTGCCCAGATGTCCCATCCAGTAGCAGGTCATGCCTCCGGCAACATTGCCGGCGGTGGCGGCGGTTATACTGATCACCGGGTCTAAGCCCAACGGACCTACACAGGCTGCCAATACGGCCTCCGAACTGAAGGGGAGAACACTTCCGGCTATAAAAGAGCCTAGAAAAAGACCCCAATATCCCCAGTCGATCAGGAATTGAAGAATTGCATCCATAAATTGTATATAGTTAGAACTATTAATAGAACAAATGTAATGATGAAAAAGATGCCGGTAAAGCGGTTGTGGGTTAAAGTAAATAAATGTCCTGTTAAAATGGATCCTACAATGACCTGCATCTGCAACAGGATGTCGAAATGCTGTGGCTGTAAGATACCCAGTAAATAAATCCAGGCTTCAACGGCGATCAGGAAAAAAAGGAATATACGCGTGCGTACCTTGTCTAAATAAGAAACATGGAAATAATGCACGCTGCTGACCAGTGATATCAAGGTGATGATTCCACAGGATATGATTCTGTCCATCCCTAATGTCCCATAACTGATGGGTTGAAAATGAATAAGCTCCTGTAAAGGGTGATAGAAGAGATTCATTTTGTCGTAATAGAACGCATAGCCGAAAAAGAGCCAGTAGGGCACACAGAGTCCTGTAAGTCCGGCAAAGAAACTTTTGAGTGACAGGGATCTGAAACTGATCATCCCCAAATAGAACAGAGGTACAAAGTAAAGCAACTGTGGAAACAACAGGCTTCCCAGTCCGATGAAAAAGAAAGCGTGGAATATACTTCCCGCCGGATAGGGAGATTCGTAGCTGCTGAATAATTGGGAAATAGCGATCAGAAAAGTGAGTGGCGCAAAAACGGCATACTGGAAGGAATGCAGAAACAGGCAGGCCGTGGACAGGAATACGTAAAAGCTGACATGCAAGGTACTGCGTGTCCGTATCAGCGTGAAGGCGGTGTTTATCTCGATCAGCAGATAGGCAGTCAAAGCACAGACCAGCAAATTGATTACATCCTGCCATTCATTGCCCGTGATGATCCGGAGAAGCAGGCATATAAGGATGGCAACAGGGAAGGTGAATCTTCCCTTTGCCATATCTATTTGGAATTTGTCATAGCCTGCCATGGGGTGATAGTCCGCTGATTACAGGTCGAATCCAATATCTGAACGGAAATATTTCTTGTCGAAATTGATTTTCTTCGCATTGGCGAATGATTGTGCCAAGGCTTCTTCTTTATTGGCACCGTAGGAGCTGACTGCAATGACACGTCCGCCGCTAGTGACTACCTGTCCGTCTTTCAGTGCTGTTCCTGCATGGAATACAATGCTGTTTTCAATCTCTTCTACTCCGCTGATGGCAAATCCCTTGTCATAATGTTCCGGATATCCGCCGGATACCAGCATGACGCATACTGCCGAACGGGGGTCTATCTCCAGGACTTTTTCCTTCAGATTGCCTGTTGCCACTCCTTCAAGCAGTTCCACCAAGTCACTCTTGATGCGCAGCATGACACTTTCCGTTTCCGGGTCGCCCATGCGTACATTGTATTCAATGACCATCGGTTCGCCTTTTACATTAATCAGGCCGAAGAAGATAAAGCCTTTATAGTCGATGCCTTCTGCTGCCAGTCCTTCTACTGTGGGGCGGATGATACGTTCTTCCACTTTTTCCATCCATGCTTTGTCGGCAAACGGAACAGGAGATACACTACCCATACCACCGGTGTTCAGCCCTTTGTCGCCTTCGCCGATGCGTTTGTAGTCTTTTGCTTCGGGCAGAATCTTGTAGTTCTTTCCATCGGTCAGAACGAATACGGAACATTCTATACCGCTCAGGAATTCTTCAATCACTACGGTGGCGGAAGCGTCACCGAACATTCCGCTCAGCATTTCTTTCAATTCTTTCTTGGCTTCTTCCAGGGTGGGCAGAATCAGTACGCCTTTTCCGGCGCAAAGACCGTCGGCTTTCAGTACGTATGGAGCTTCCAATGTTTCCAGAAAGGCTAATCCTTCTTCCAGATTTGCGGCAGTGATACTTTTGTAACCGGCTGTCGGGATATTATGGCGTTGCATGAAGCCTTTGGCGAACTCCTTGCTGCCTTCCAGTACCGCACCCGCTTTTGAAGGCCCGATAACAGGAATGTTTTTCAGCGCTTCATCTTTTTTGAAATAGTCATAGATTCCTTTGACTAACGGGTCTTCGGGACCTACCACTACCATATCTATATTATTCTTTACTACAAACTCTCTGATTGCTGTAAAGTCATCTGCTTTAATCGCTACATTCTCGCCTACATTACTTGTGCCGGCATTTCCCGGGGCGATATAGAGTTTCTCGATTTTGGGACTTTGAGCAATCTTCCATGCCAGGGCGTGTTCACGTCCGCCTGAGCCTAATAGCAACAGTTTCATAATCTTATCTTTTGTTTATTTTAAGTGGTCTTCAAAATAGCGTGTAATGCGTTCATACAAGTGCACACGGTCGCGTCCGAACATATTATGACCGTCGCCCGGATACATAAAGAAATCGGGTTGGGTTCCGGCATCAATGCAGGCACGGAGGAAACTGATGCTGTGCTGGGGAACACAAGTGGGGTCATTGGCGCCAATGATCACTTCCAAGCGTCCTTTCAGGTTTCCGGCTCTCAGCTTCAGGTTGGCGTTCTTGTAGCCTTCGGGGTTGGTTTGCGGAGTATCCATGTAGCGTTCGCCGTACATTACTTCGTAGTAAGCCCAGTCGATGACAGGACCGCCGGCTACTCCTACTTTGAATAGTTCGGGGTAAGTCAGCATCAAGTTGGTGGTCATGAAACCACCGAAGCTCCAACCATGTACGCCAATGCGGTTATTGTCCACATAACCCAATGATTTTAAGAAATCCACTCCTTTTACCTGGTCTTTCATCTCTTCGGTTCCCAATTGGCGGAACGTACAGTTCTCAAATTCCAGTCCCCGGTTGTCACTGCCCCGGTTGTCAACGGTCAGCATGACGTAACCCAGTTGTGCCATGTAAATATCCCATCCGCGGGCGTCATAGTTGCGGTTGTTGTGGATTAGTTGGGCATGTGGTCCGCCATACACGTAGACTACGGCCGGGTATTTTTTGTTTGGGTCAAAATTTACCGGTTTTATCAGGCGGTAGTATAAGTCGGTCTTGCCGTCGGCTGCCTTGAGGGTACCGACAGTGATTTCGGGCATATTGTATGCTTCCAACGGATTGGTGGCGGTCAACAGGCTGATAGTCTTTCCCTTTCCGGAAGTGGGAACGATCTCGATATTCCGGGGAATGGTGAAAGAAGTATAATTGTCTATCACATAGTTGCCGCTACCGGACAGTTGTACATGATGCATACCGTCTTTATTGCCGATGAGGCGGCGTTTGCCTGTCTTTACATTCACAGCGTATGCGTTGCTCTGCAAAGGGGAAACCTCTGTGCTCATGATGATGACTTCCTTGGTCTTTTCATTGAATCCGAGGATGTTTTGTACTACCCAGTTGCCTTGGGTAAGCTGTCTGGTCTTGTAGCTTTCCCGGTAAGAACCTCCGGCCGCGGCTCCATGTGATTCCGGATATACGGAAGTCTTGGTGTCCATCAGGTAAAGATGGTTGTAGCCGTCGCGCTGGCTCTGATAGATAAACTTCGTGTGGTCCCATGGCAGAAAGACGATGGGATGTTGGGGTTCTACATATTTAGTATGCTCCTCTTCGTAAAGGGGGTTATTTTTCAGTGGCTCTCCTGTTTCCGCGTCATAGCAGCATAGCAGGGCATGGTTCTGGTCACGGTTCAGTTCAATGACATAAACGCTTTTCTCGTCAGGACTCCAGCTGATATTGGTGAAATAACGGTCGGTAGGGTCTCCGGCTTTCAGATAAACTGTTTTTTGGGTCTCCGGATTGTAGATGCCGACAGTCACTTTGTGGCTGGTCATTCCTGCCATCGGATACTTGTCCGGCTCCAGTGTCGCTATGCGGGTGGAGGTATTTACTTGTGGATAATCGGTTACCATGCTTTCGTCCATGCGGTAGAAAGCAAGCAGATTTCCTTTCGGACTCCAGAAAGTACCTTTCGAGATACCAAATTCCTGACGGTGTACACTTTGTCCGCATACGATGCCTTTCGGTTCGTCGGTGACTTGTTGCGTTTTCCCGTCGGCAGTCGTTACAAACAGATTGTTGTCAAGGGTATAAGCCAATGAACGGCTTTCCTTGTTCCAGTCCTGGTTGGCGGCTTTAGGAGAGAGAGGCTGACTCCATATTATTTCCTTTTTAGTTAAATCGATCAGCACTTTATTGGATGTGGTATTTACCAGCATCATCTTTTCAGCGTATGGGAAAGATGCATTCCTGAAGTGGTTGATTTTCCCTAATTCCTTGTTTGCCAACAGTTCATTCACTTCCTGCAAAGTGATAAGTACGTTTTCCTTCCCATTTGCCGGCTGGATGGTTTTTACCTCTTCTATGTCGGCGTTGATGCATACATCTCCCCACCATTGCAAACCATACAGGTTTTGTGGAAGCAGGTTATAATAATTGTTTCCTCCCGGCATCAAGTCTTCCAGTGTGAAACTTTTCTTGTCTTGTGCCCATGTTACAGATGAAGCCATGATTAATAAGGCAATCAGATTGATTAATTTTCTCATAACTGTTTATTCTTCTGTCTTTTCCTTATTGTCGTCAAATTTACGGGGACTGCTTTTGAAATTGTCGCGGCCTTCACGTCTGTCACCAAAGTTGCGGTGTTCTCCTCTTTTGAAATCGCCACGTCCCTCACGTTTGTCATCAAAAGAGCGTCTTTCTCTGCGCTCTCCTCCTTTGTACTCTCCGTGTCCTTCACGTCTGTTGTCAAAACTACGACGTTCTCTGCGTTCTCCATATTCTACCTTTTCCGTGTTACGGCGCGGGCGGATTTCTTCCCGGCGGGGCTTGAATTCCTGATCGGCGTTCTCACTACGGAATTCTTTGAATTTGCCGTTGAATAATTGGTATTTGCGGAATTCACATTCCAACGAACCGTTGAACAGGGGGATTTTTATAGAAGGCTTTAAACCAATCTGGTCGAAACATTCTTCACGGTAACTTAGTACCCATGCATCATTGCCGGTGAAAGAGTGTTTCAGACGTTCGCCTATCATTTGATACAGGCCCAGCAAATCATTGGTTGAGATACGTTCTCCATAAGGAGGGTTGGTGATGATGATGCTTTTTTCTTTGGGTTGCTCAAATTGCTGGAACGGTTGGATTTTTAAGATAATCTCCTTGCTCAGTCCGGCTGCTTTCACATTGTGAGTGGCAATTTCATTTGCTTTCGGATTATTATCATATCCAAAAATCTTATGTGTGAACTCACGTTCCTGTGAGTCGTCATTGTAGATGCGGTCAAATAGTTCCTGATCAAAATCGTTCCACTTTTCAAAAGCGAACTCCTTACGGAATACGCCGGGAGCGATGTTACGTGCTATCAGGGCGGCTTCGATAGGTATTGTTCCTGAACCGCACATCGGGTCTATCAAATCACATTCGCCTTTCCATCCGGTCATCAGGATCATACCGGCTGCCAGTACCTCATTCAAAGGAGCTTCTACAGCTTCCTGGCGATAACCCCGGCGGTGGAGTGACTCGCCCGAACTATCCAGTGACAGAGTGCATTTATTTTCGGCTATATGGATGTTCAGTGCCACATCGGGATGGTTGATGCGTACCGAGGGGCGCTCTCCTGTCTTTTCACGGAAATAGTCCACAATGGCGTCTTTTACTTTGTAGGCTACGAACTTGGAGTGACGGAACTCGTTCGAGAAAACCACAGCGTCTACGGCAAAACTTTTATCTTTATCCAAGAAGTCTTCCCACGCAATGGCCTTGATAGCTTCGTAAACTTCATCGGCATTCTTCGCCTCAAAATGTTTGATGGGTTTCAGGATGCGGATGGCAGTACGCAGGCAGAAGTTTGCCCTATACATCATTTCTTTATCGCCCGTAAAGGCTACCATGCGTCTTCCTACTTCTATATTGCTGGCTCCCAGCTCGGTGAGTTCTTTTGCCAGTACTTCTTCCAGTCCCTGGAAAGTCTTGGCGATTAGCTCGAATTCTTCCTTCATCTTAAATGATAATTACGTAATTTCAATTGATGGGACAAATTTAATGATTTTCTGTTTGCTAATCAATTATTTAGAGAATTAATCTGTTTGATGAAGCAAAAAAGAGGATGAAATCGGGGCGTCCACGCTCCTTGCCGGGGTCTTTATTTACCTTTGATTATAAAAATTCTTTGAAAACGGAATTGGGTATATCTGTGGAATAAATTGACAAAATATGTATCCGGCAATGTAATTGTTATCCTATAGAAATAAATTCTACACAGGAATTTGCCATTTTTGCTGAATCAAGAAACTTAAATAGAAATCAGAATGAAAATGGAATTGACGGATGAGAAACGTAAGGGATATGTGGTTTGTGCTTTAATGATACTGGTCTCTTGTTTGTATTTGGTTTATTTGGGGTACAGTCTCTACCGTATGGGGCATGCTTAGGACAAAATGAAACCATATCTGTATCACACAGGTATGGTTTCTGTAAGAGAAATTCTATGATTAATAGGTTGAGTGACTTTTATGCGAATTCTTCTGCCAGATAGACTTCGTTTATTTCGCAGAAAAACTCATCGGCGATATCTGACAGGGTTTCCAATGCTTCTTCGGCAGTTTCGCCGTAAGTGCAGCATTGGTGGTAGTCTGTTAAAAAGGCGTAATATTCCCCGTCGGGTGTACATTCTATCTGATATTCATTGCTTTTAAGTTTCATATATACCTCCTTTTTTATCGTACTGCAAATATCTTGTTTATCTGTTACAAGAAGGTGTACAGGAAGTTACTGTTTTATTAAAAAGTTTGCTGCCATACTACTTTTTAGACCATTTTGTGATGTCAGCATTTCTATGATGGCAAAGGGGTTTTATTCGTCTTTGTTTTTTCGCTGTACGATACGTGATCCGGCAGGTACATTTTCTGTTACCCAAATATTACCTCCTACGGTAGCACCCTTGCCAATAGTAACACGCCCTAAAATGGTTGCATTGGAATATACAATGACATCGTCTTCTAAAATAGGATGGCGTGGAATGCCTTTAATGGGATTTCCATTATTGTCTAGCGGAAAGCTTTTAGCTCCTAATGTTACCCCTTGATAGAGTTTCACATTATTTCCGATGATGCTGGTCGCTCCGATTACTACACCTGTACCGTGGTCGATAGTGAAATGGTGTCCTATTTGTGCCCCCGGATGAATATCGATACCGGTTTCCGAATGTGCCATTTCTGTAATGAAGCGGGGGATTAAAGGTACACCCAGTATTAACAGCTCATGTGCGATGCGGTAATTGCTGATAGCGCGGATAGCCGGATAGCAACTGATGATTTCACCAAAGCATGTGGCGGCGGGATCACCATAATATGCGGCTTCTACATCGGTAGCCAGAATGCGGCGGAGTTCGGGCAGTTTACTGATGAAACGAGCTGCCAGCAAAGAGGCTGTTTCTCTGCACGGTTCATTGTCATCGGTTGCATTTTTACTGTTTTCCTGTCCGAAGCAAAGTCCTGCCAGAATTTGTTCGGTCAGCAGGCCGAACAGGGTTTCTACATTTACACCGATATGGTAGTTGATGGTATGGCTGTTAACGGTGGAATTACCAAAGTAGCCGGGGAAGATAATGGCGCGTGCCAATTCTACTATCTTGTATAGGGATTTGGCAGATGGTAAAGGATCTCCATCTTTGTGTTGGTGGAATAATCCTTTATAGGACTGGCTTTCAGATAATTCATCTACTGCCTGCGTTAATATGTTCGTGTAATTGAATGTAGTCATGAACTGAATGCTTTAGAAGGACAAAAGTAAGTAAATTCTATATTATTGCCAATAAATAGAATGAATATTGATGTTAATCCTTTATTTTTGCAGAAAAAAGGGAATATTTATGGTAAATAAGAAAAATCCATTTGCTTTTAAGGCAAAACAGGAAACTAAAAAGAAGTCTGGTGGTAAACGGATCGGCAAATCGAAGCCGGATAAAGCGAATAATCAGTTGAATAGAAGAGTGAAGTAAATGAAACTATTGTCTTGTTGTAGGGGAAGAACCAGTCTGCCCCTACAACAGGATGTTAATCTTTATTTCTCGACCAAAGCGAAATCAAGTTGCTTTTTCTCCAGATTGGCGCGGGCCACTTTAATGGTAACCGGATCTCCCAAACTGAATTTTTTGTGATGCCGGCGTCCCGTCAGACAATAGTTCTTTTCATCGAAATCATAATAGTCATCACCAAGGTCACGCATGGGAATCATACCTTCGCACTTGTTTTCGTTCAGTTCCACATAAAGTCCCCATTCGGTAACTCCGGAAATGACTCCATCGAACTCCATGCCTAGGCGTTCACCCATAAACTCTACTTGTTTGTATTTTACAGAGGCACGTTCCGCATTGGCGGCGATTTGTTCCATTTCAGAGCTATGGTCACACAATTCTTCGTATTTCGCTTCCTGTACCGTACGTCCTCCTGCCAGATAGCGGGTGAGCAGACGATGAACCATCATATCCGGAAAACGGCGGATAGGTGAGGTAAAGTGAGTATAATAGTCAAATGCCAGACCATAGTGGCCAATATTATGTGTGGAATAACGGGCCTTTTGCATGGCACGCAAGGATACGGTTTCCACCAGATTTTGTTCTTTCTTGTTCTTTATGTCGTCCAGTAAACGATTGATGGATTTGGATATCTCAGTTTTGCTACCCGATGTACGTATCTTATATCCGAAGCGATTGATAAACCAATTCAAGTTCTCCAGTTTATCGGGGTCCGGAAGGTCGTGGATACGATAAGGGAATACTTTGGCTTTCTTGTTTTTAGGTACTTTACCGATTTTTTCGGCAACCGTGCGGTTGGCCAACAACATAAATTCCTCTATCAACTTATTGGCCTCTTTGGATTCTTTGAAGTAGACACTGAGCGGTTTGCCGGTTTCGTCTATCTCAAATTTCACTTCTACGCGGTCAAAGTCAATAGCACCGGCAGCCAATCTTTGTTTACGCAGGATTTGTGCCAGTTTGTTCAGTTCCAGAATTTCTTCTTTGTAGTCGCCTTCACCCGTTTCAATCACTTTTTGCGCCTCCTCATAGGTGAAACGGCGGTCGCTCTTTATAATGGTGTGCACGATGCGCGAGTCTTTCACCTCTCCCTTTTCATTCATATTGAAAATGACGGAGAATGCCAGTTTCTCTTCGTCGGGGCGGAGGGAACAGATGAAGTTACACAGCCGTTCGGGCAACATGGGGATGGTACGGTCTACCAGATAAACGGAAGTAGCGCGTTTTTCAGCTTCTTTGTCGATAACGCCTCCTTCTTTTACATAATGAGTAACATCGGCAATGTGTACGCCTACTTCCCATAGTCCCGGTTTGATGAGACGGATGGAGAGCGCGTCATCAAAGTCCTTTGCATCTTTAGGGTCAATGGTGAAAGTTGTTACATTGCGGAAATCTTCACGTTCTGCATAGTCCGCCTCGGAAATCTCTGCCGGAATCTTTTCGGCAGCGGTTTCTACATTCTTGGGATATACGTAAGGTAAGCCGAATTCGGCCAGAATGGCATGCATTTCAGTTGTGTTTTCTCCTGCTTTTCCCAAAATATCAATGACTTGTCCTATCGGGTTTTTTGCCTCTTCGGGCCATTCTACAATTTTCACGACTGCTTTGTCCCCATTCTTTCCACCTTTCAGCTTATCTTTCGGGATAAAAATATCATTTGCCAGAGTGCGGTTCTCGGTCAGCAGAAAGGCGTAGAATTTCTCTACTTTCAGTGTGCCGACAAAAGTATCGTTGGCACGTTCCAGAATCTCTATCACTTCACCTTCCGGGTTCCGGTTCTTACGTTTGGCAAAGAGGGCTATTTTTACTTTGTCATTATTCATGGCATGTGCCGAATTACGTTCGGCTATGAAAATGGTTTCTCCACCATCATCGGGGATGAAGGAGTTCTTGCCGTTGCTTTTACGCTGAAAGACGCCAGTCATAATCAGGCCGTGGTCGTTCAGTTTGTAGTGTCCTTTTTCTACTTCTTGCAGAAAATCATCCTCAATCATTTCAGTAATGATGTCGGCACAAAGCATTTTAAGAGGATGTGTAGTAAGGTTCAGACTGCTTGATAATTGTTTCAGACTGAATGTTTCGTTCGGTTTTGTGTGGAATAAGCTTATCAGTCGTTCAGACATTTCGCTTTTTTTCATGCGTTTCCCTGCTTTTTTTTCTTTCTTTTTAGCCATAAGGGGATATATTTATGTATTATGTGCTACAAAGTAAACAAAATAATTGGAATAGCGGTTCAATAGATACATTAAATTTGGTTGAATCTAAATGAAACGTGCTATCTTTGTCCGTTCTAAAACAATTGTTATGACTGAACTTGATAAGAAAATCAGGGAAAAAGAAATTTATAGAGTTACATTAGTGGGGAGTTTCGTTAATTTCTTGCTGGTTATTTTTAAATTCCTTGCCGGAATTGCAGGGCATAGTGCTGCTATGTTGGCAGATGCAGTTCATTCTCTATCTGACTTCATTACGGACGTAGTAGTGATTCTTTTTGTACGTATATCCAATAAACCAGTGGACAAGAGCCATGATTATGGTCATGGGAAATATGAAACATTGGCTACTGCTTTCATTGGTATGGCATTATTGGGGGTAGGATTTGGAATATTGTGGAATGGAGCAACAGATATATTGGTTTTCCTACGAGGTGGGGAACTTCGTCAACCGGGAATGTTGGCATTGGTTGCTGCCATTATTTCTATTCTGTTGAAGGAAATACTTTATCAATATACAGTCAGAGTGGGGAAAAGATGCCACTCACAGGCTGTTGTGGCGAATGCGTGGCATCATAGGAGTGATGCATTATCATCCATTGGTACGGCTGCCGGTATTGGCGGAGCGATTTTACTTGGTCCTCATTGGGCGGTACTCGATCCTATTGCCGCTGTGACAGTCAGTTTCTTTATTATGCGGGTTTCCATCAGGCTGCTGGTTCCTTGCCTAGATGAATTGCTGGAAAAGTCTTTGCCGGATAGTGTGGAACGTGAGATAGAGGGGATTGTGTTATCTTTTGATGGAGTCAGCGAACCGCATCATTTACGCACGCGGCGCATCGGAAACAATTATGCTATAGAGATTCATATACGCATGGATGGGAACATTTCTCTGCATAAAGCGCACGAGACGGCAACTGGTATTGAACATAGATTGAAAGAAAAGTTTGGAGAGGATACTCATGTGGGTATTCATGTGGAACCGGTGAAATAACATACGAAGAATGAATAACGAAGAATTTGCACAAAAGAACACTTGCTGCTTAAAGAAAGTATTGGTAACCGGAGCAAGCGGATTTATTGGCAGTTTCCTGGTGGAAGGAGGATTGGAGAGAGAGATGCAGGTATGGGCTGGTGTACGTAAAAGCAGTAGCCGTACCTATTTGAAAGATCCTCGCATTCAATTTGCCGAATTGGATTTTGCTCATCCCGGAAGATTGACGGAGCAATTGGCTGTTCATAAACAATTGCATGGGGGATGGGATTATATCATTCATTGTGCCGGTGTAACTAAATGCCGCCATAAGGACGAATTTGACAAAGGCAATTATGTCTATACCCGTAATTTTGTAGAAGCTTTGAGAACCTTGGACATGGTTCCCCGGCAATTTGTCTATATCAGTTCACTTAGTATTTTCGGTCCTATTCATGAAGATAATTATGCACCTATTAGTGAACGTGATACGGCAATGCCCAATACGGCATATGGGGTCAGTAAGCTAAAGTCGGAACATTACCTGCAATCATTGAATGATTTTCCGACAGTGATTTTCCGTCCTACTGGAGTTTATGGTCCTCGTGAACGCGATTATTTTCTGATGGCGAAGTCTATCAAGCAGCATATAGACTTTGCTCCTGGTTTTAAAAGACAGGATCTTACTTTTATTTATGTGAGGGATTTGGTACAAGCTGTTTATTTGGCAATAGAACATGGAGTGCGGCAGCGCGCCTATTTTGTTAGTGACGGAAATGTCTATTTCAGCCGTACTTTTTCTGATTTGATACAAAAAGAACTTGGTAATCCGTGGGTTATACACATTAAATGCCCATTATTTATTTTAAAAGTTGTATCTTTGCTCGCTGAATTTTCAGCGCGTTGCCTGGGAAAGGTAAGTACGCTGAATGCTGACAAATATAAAATAATGAAACAACGTAATTGGCAATGCGATATTTCACCCTTGGTGGAAGAACTGGGATATCGTCCTGAGTACCCTTTAGACAAGGGAGTAAAGGAAATCATTGCATGGTATAAGAAAGAAGGATGGCTTTAAATTTATTCAAACGGGTAGACAGTGTGAAAGGATTGTTTGCCGTTGAGAGCATTAGTCTGATATATAATGCCCTCACGACCATAATGGTTTTAATATTATTTCCTCGTATGGACCACCCTGTAATTATGCTTTTGGAGCGTGCAGGCATTGTGGCCATTACGTTTGCATTAATATATTTGTATCGCAAGTATCCGTGTAAACTTACGGCATTTATACGAATGGCTGTGCAGATGGCATTTTTAGCGTATTGGTATCCCGATACCTTTGAATTTAATCGTCTTTTTCCCAATCTGGATAACTTCTTCGCTTCGGCGGAGCAGTTTTTGTTCCGTTGCCAGCCTTCGGTAGAATTTAGTGAACATTTTCCTTCCATGTGGTTCAGTGAACCATTTAATATGGGGTATTTCGCTTATTATCCAATGATTGGGATTGTGACTATTTATTATTTCTTGTTTCGTTTTGAGTGGTTTGAAAAGGTTTCTTTTGTGTTGGTCACTTCGTTTTTTATCTATTATCTTATTTATATATTGGTTCCGGTTGCCGGTCCGCAATTCTATTTCCCTGCTATCGGAATGGACAATGTGATGGCGCAGCATTTCCCTGCTATCGGTGATTATTTCAATAATAATGATATTCTGCTGCCCGGTCCCGGTTTTGATCATGGTTTCTTCTTTAATTTGGTAGAGGCCTCACAGGAAGTGGGGGAACGCCCTACTGCTGCTTTTCCTAGTTCGCATGTCGGTATATCTACCATTGTGATGATTATGGCCTATCGCGTTAATAAGAAACTATGTTATTTCTTGGCACCGTTCTACGTACTTCTATGCTGTGCTACGGTCTATATTCAGGCGCATTATTTGGTGGATGTTATTGCCGGCTGGATTTCGGCGGTATGTATTTATATTGTGGCTACTTATATGTATAAGCGTTGGTTTGCTTCTGTAGTCTTCCAACTTGTGCTGAAATAGTTTTAAAAAGTATATAAAAGCGTACAGGGTGTCCATTTTCGGACACCCTGTTTTGTTTATACCTTGTTGATTTTCAGTGATAAATGTTGCTGGCATGAATATTGCTTTAAAAATAATGGCTAAACGTTGCAACGTTTGGCATAGAAATAACGTCTAATGAATAAAACAAAAATAGTATGAGAAAATTAGTATCAACTTTAATGGCGGTGACCCTTATGTTAGTGTCTGCCACAGCATGTGCAGAGAGAATAACTCCTAGTAAGAACTATGTTACCAAAAAAGTGAATGTGGGTAGTTTTAATGCTATCTCTACCAGTTCTTCGGTGGATGTAATCTATACTCAAAGTTCCGGTGGACAGGATGTGGAAATATATGCTCCGGACAATTTGGTGGACTATATTGATGTCCGTGTAGAGGGTGGAGTACTTAAGGTTGGTTTTAAATCACCAAGAAACAATTTTTCAATAAACGGAAAACATAAAAAGGAAGTAAGAGTTTCTGCTCCGGCTGTGAACAGCTTGAAAGCTTCCAGTTCCGGTGATATTATTATAAAGAATGGACTGAAAACGAGTGGGAAAGTTACTGTTAAGGCTAGCAGTAGCGGTGATGTAACAGGAAGCACTATTTCTTGTGATGATTTTGCGGCTACCGCTAATAGTTCGGGTGATGTGATTCTGGAAAAGGTATCTTGTACGAATTTCTCTGCTGATGCCAGTAGTTCGGGTGATGTATCTGTCAAGAATCTGAACGCTGCTGATGTATCTGCTGATGCCAGCTCTTCCGGAGATGTGATTTTGGCAGGTATTTGTGAGAACGCTTCTTACAGAGCCAGTAGTAGTGGGGATGTAAAGGCAAAAGGTATGAAGGCGGTCAATGTAACTGCCAGTGCCAGTTCCTCTGGTGATGTGGAATGTTATGTGACCGGTTCGCTGACTGCGAAAGCATCCAGTAGTGGTGAGGTGGCTTATAAAGGCAATCCTAAAGATATTGATTTCTCTCCCAAAAGAGGTTTGCGTAAAATGGAATAGATAATGTGTTAATGCTACAATATATTAATGTGCCAATTGGCTGTGCTGTATTCCGCATGGCAATTGGCACATTAGCATATTAGCACATTGTAGCATTAAGAATTCATTCCGTAATTCCCCCTGATATAATCCAAGATACTGAAAAGTTCTTTCACGGTTTCGGCACGGAGCATGGCGATACGTGTCTCTTTAAAGTTGGGGATGCCTTTAAATAAGGGAGAAGCAGCCAGATGGCGGCGTACATGAAGAATACCGCGGCGTTCGTCAAGCAGATTCACACTGTCCAACACTTCCTGGCGGAGTACATTCAGCCGCCACTCAAAAGAAAGGGCAGGGAGTTCCTTACCGGTTTCTATATAATGTTTTACTTCCTTGAATATCCACGGGCGTCCAAAGCTGGCTCGGCCAATCATAATAGCGTCTACTCCATACTGGTCAAAACACTCTTTGGCACGTTGTGGCGTAGTTATATCCCCGTTTCCAATGATAGGTATATGCATACGGGGATTCTTTTTTACTTCACCTATTAAACTCCAGTCCGCTTCACCAGTGTACATTTGTGCACGGGTGCGTCCATGAATGGTCAGTGCTTCAATGCCGCAATCTTGTAATTGTTCTGCCAAATCTACTATAATTTTATGCTCATTGTCCCAGCCTAGACGTGTTTTTACAGTAACGGGAATTTTTACAGTGTCCACAACAGCACGGGTAATTTCCAACATCAGCGGGATATTTTGCAGCATACCTGCACCGGCTCCTTTACCGGCAACGCGTTTTACAGGACAGCCAAAATTAATATCCAGGATGTCAGGATGCGCCTCTTCCACTATTTTCGCCGCTTCTACCATTGTTTCCGTGTCTCTGCCGTAAATCTGGATGGCTACGGGGCGTTCCTCATCGTTGATATTCAGCTTCTGCATCGTTTTACCTACCGAGCGTATCAATGCATCTGCCGATACAAATTCGGTATATACCATATCAGCACCGAACTTCTTGCACATCAGGCGAAAAGCGGGGTCTGTTACATCTTCCATCGGAGCCAGGAAAATAGGGTATCTGCCCAGGTCTATATTTCTAATCTTCATTGTTGTATGTTTATCTTTGGGTTACAGAAAAGTCAGATTCATTTGAGTATTAATTTATAATCTGTGTGAATCTGTGTAATCTGTGGTGAAATCAGGCTGCAAAAATACGGAAAAAAGCCTACCTTTGCACATATATTAATCAAAAGAATAATGAAAGCTTCTATAAAAGACTTTGAAATAATGGCTCCTGTAGGTTCACGTGAGTCGCTGGCGGCAGCCATACAGGCAGGTGCGGATTCTATTTACTTCGGAATTGAGAGTCTGAATATGCGTGCACGTTCTGCCAGTACATTTACTGTCAATGATTTACGCGAGATAGCACAGATCTGTGATAAACATGGCATCAAGAGCTATCTTACGATCAATACCATTATTTATGATGAAGATATTGCTTTGATGCGTACCATTGTGGATGCGGCTAAGGAGGCAGGCATCAGTGCCGTGATTGCTGCGGATGTGGCGGTAATGGCTTATTGTTGCGAGGTGGGGCAGGAAGTACACCTTTCCACCCAATTAAATATCAGTAATGCCGGAGCGTTGAAATTTTATGCTCGCTTTGCCGATGTAGTGGTATTGGCACGTGAATTGAATTTGAAGCAGGTGCGGGTGATTTATGATACTATCCAGAAGGAACAAATTAAAGGTCCGAATGGAGAATTGGTCCGTATTGAGATGTTCTGCCACGGGGCACTCTGTATGGCAGTGTCGGGCAAGTGTTATCTCAGTTTGCATGAGATGAATGCTTCTGCTAACCGGGGGGCTTGTATGCAGATATGTCGCCGTGCATACGATGTGAAGGATAAAGAGAGTGATATTGAACTGGAGGTGGACAATAAATACATCATGTCTCCTAAAGATTTGAAAACTATTCATTTTATGGATGAGATGATAGAGGCTGGCGTGCGTGTCTTCAAGATCGAAGGGCGTGCCCGAGGACCTGAGTATGTACGTACCGTGGTGGAATGTTACAAAGAAGCTATTTGTTCTTATCTGGAGGGCACTTTTACCGAGGAGAAGAAGCAGGCTTGGGATGAACGGCTGAAGACCGTATTCAATCGGGGATTCTGGAATGGGTATTATTTAGGACAGCGTTTGGGTGAATGGAGTAAGAACTATGGTTCGGAGGCTACTGAGCGTAAGGTGTATGTGGGTAAGGGAATCAAGTACTTTTCTAATATTGGCGTTGCAGAGTTTCTGGTGGAAGCTGCTGAGATGAAAGTAGGGGATAAGCTTCTGATCACAGGACCTACTACAGGAGCAGTATTTCTGACGTTGGATGAGGCGCGTGTGGATTTGAAACCGGTGGATGTGGTAAGAAAAGGTCAACATGTATCCTTTAAAGTACCCGATAAGGTACGTCCTAGTGACAAGCTTTATAAGTTGGTTTCTCCTGAGGATTTGAAGAAGAAATAAAACAGAAAGAATGTGTTTCTAAAGAGATATTGAAATTTAAATCTCTTATGATTAAAATCCGAAGAGAAGCTCCCTTTTCTTATTTTATGTAGCAATGAATAAAGTAAGAAAGGGTAGGATATCATGATGATACAGATTATTATAAAGCTGTTTCATTAATCTATTTTGAGTTATCCTTTGGAACTATAAATTTATTAATGAATACTCTCTTTTGATTTGTTTGAGAACAATAAAAAACCCGTAACAGTTCATTTTGCTACGGGTTTTTACTTTGTTAGAGTTTGCTGTTATTTGGTATAAATTGAGAGTTTAGGATGATCCTTGTAAAGGTTTTTGTTCGCCAGCTCTTCCGAATCCGTAATTCGGTACAAATAATATTTACTGTTTGGACAGAATGCACTTTTATCGGGGAAATTGAAGAAACGATGTCCTTGAGTCTTTTTCTTCAGGGTGTGAGTTTGTCCGTTTTCATCAGTGTAAATATAGTCAATGGGACCTTCGGGATATGCTTTTCGAACTACAGCCTGTTGGTTGCGGATAATGTCTATCAAACTGAATCCTTCACCCCATAATTCTTTACGGCGTTCTAACCAAATTGTTTCCAATAGGTCTTGTTGTGAAAGATTTGTATTAATGGTTTTTGCTCCTCTGGCTGTTTTTAAATCATTTAATTTGTTAATAGCATCTGGGTCATTCAGATGTGCCTTTGCCTCTGCATTTATCAAATAAATTTCGGCAACGCGCATCAATACGATATCACCAAGTTGGTTTTCGATATCGCGGAATCTGAATTTAGAGTTACGCATCCATACATAGGCTGCTGATTCAACGTCAGCTCCCGGATCTGTAGCCCAGAACAGCATTTCTTTACGATAATCACCATCTTCGAACAAATCACGGAAGTAAGGGTCTACATTGAAGCTATAATAGTATGATCCTTTAGTTGTAGTATCTAAATAATGAAACTGATAACTGGCATTACTTTGATCGTTGGTTTGAGCATGCCCCCAAATCCATTCTTTATTGTCTACAGAATTGAATCCGGCTTTATATTCACTCTCGGTCATTAGATAATTGTTTTTAGCTAACAATTTGTCTGAGTAAGTTTTAGCTTTCTCCCATTGACGAGCATAAAGACAGGCACGTGAGAGAATACCTAGGACAACTTCATTGTCAATTTTGTGTTTGGCGTCACGTACATAAGTTTCGGGAATAAGTTCTAATGCTTCTTCCAAGTCATTGATAGATTGCGCATATACTTCACTGACACTTGATGCAGGTTTTCCTTCAGCTGCAATTGTTTCATCTGTTGATTGTGTATAGATAGGTGCACATACAGCATCTGGATCTTTATCAATGGCAAAAGAATAACAAGAAGCTAGATGTAAATATAGAAAACCACGTAAGGCTAACGCTTGTCCCTTGATTCGATTTCTGTCAATTTGTGTACCTTCAGCAGCGTCAATATTATCTAATACACCATTGCAGTCATTAATAACACGGTATGCTAAAAGCCAGCTTAGGGTGTTTGTGCCCCCTTTTCCATAAATAGCGGTAAATTCATTGTGTGCTCTAAAACCATATTTGGTGTTTAGTACTACGTCAGAACCCATTGCATCATTTGCACGTAACATTGCTCCATAGCCAGGGTTGGCGTAGGAATTGAAAGTTTCCATCAGGTAGTTCCAACCACCATTAAGTACTTTTTCGGCATCTCCTGTTTTACCGAAAACAGAACCGGCATCTACATAAGTTGTAGGAATTGTATCCAAATCGCAGGAAGTGAGCATTATACTTCCCAGTGCGACTGAAAATATATATTTAAAAATAGTTTTCATATTCTTCTTTCTGTATTAAAGTTTCACATTGATACCGAATGAAATAGTTTTCATTGCCGGATAGCGATAGTAAGTAGAGCCTCCGAAAGTTTGCTCTGGGTCTAGACCTTGTTGTTTGGCTAATGTCAGCATATTTTCTGCTTGAAAAAATATGCTTGCATCTTTCAGTGTCAATGTGTTCAGCAATGACTTCGGCAGATTGTAAGAGAATGTAATATTCTTCAGACGTAAGTATGAACGGTCAACTAAGAACCGGTTTGAAGAGTTTGTCCATGAGCTTTTGGGAGAAGTAGTCAGACGCGGTACATCGGTATAGGGATTTTCAGGAGTCCAACGGTCTAACATATCTACGCTCCAACTGGTACCTGTAGGTCCTTGGCTCATCAATGAAACTTTATCCCCATTATAGATTTTACCACCAATGGAATAAGAGAATAAGAATGATAATGTAAAATCTTTGAATGAAAGATCTGATTGAAGACCGCCAGTCCAGTCTGGTAGTGAATTGCCACATTTTACTTTGTCGTCCGGTGTGGTTGATGAATAGTCTTCTGTGGTTACTTTTTCTCCGTTGGTATTGTAACGATACCACATAGGATTACCATTTTCAGGATTGACACCAGCCCATTCTACTAAATAGAAGTCATATAACGATCCTCCTTTTACCCATTTCTTGTTGCCACTCCACATTTCTTCGGCAGGTAATGAGGTTATTTTGTTTTTATAGGTAGTAGCATTAAAAGAAAGTTTCCATTTCCAATCTTTAGTCATGATAGGATATCCTGAGATTTGGAATTCCCATCCATAATTTTTGATGGCACCAATATTTTCGTCCATACTTGAGAAACCTGAAGATGGAACTAAGTCTTTAGAGAATAATAAATCTTTGGAACGACGTTCAAAATATTCTATTGTACCATTTAGACGATTGTTCCAGAAACCAAAATCCAAGCCGATATTAGTATTTAGATTGGTTTCCCATGATAAATTAGGAGTTGCCAGACGATAAGCGTGCAAACCGGATTCACCGAGGTTATTACGTATGGAATAGAGCGCCTGATACGCATAATAACCTACCTGGTCATTGCCTTGCGCTCCGTAGCTGGCACGCAATGATAAATTAGATAGCCAGTCTGATGTGTCCTTCATAAACTCTTCCTGCATGATTTTCCAAGATGCGCCTACTGACCAGAAAGTACCCCAACGATGATCCGGATGGAAACGGGAAGAACCGTCAGAACGGACAGAAGCCGATAAGAAGTATTTTTGATTGTACGAGTATTCAGCACTTCCAAAGAAGCTTAACAGCTTGTATTGGTCGCTGTTTCCGCCAAAATCACCTAAAGAGGAAGCTGCGTCGGGCTCATAAAATCCATCCATGATGACTTTGCTGCGGCTTCCGCCGAAATTGGAAGTGTTATATTCATAGTACTCCTGACCGGCCATCATACGGATATCATGTACATCATTGAACGTGTGTTGATAATTAATGACATTATTAAAAGTCATGCCTGTAGTGCGGTAGTTGTATTTGCTTACGCTGCCACCACTGATAGAACCTGTACCGTAAGTAGGATTGGTGTAGTCATGATTTGTTTTGTTGTTATAGTCAATATTCAAAGACATTTTGTAAGAAAGTCCTTCGATAGGAGTTATTTGGATAAAGCCACGTAAAGAAGCAGCATCGCGTTTTATCTCGCTTTTATCGTGTGGCATGGAAGCCAGCAGATTATATTTTGCATACGAGTTAGGGCGATACTCACCATAATCGAACATACGGTTACCATTTTCGTCCAATAAATATGCTCCAGTTGTCAAGTCACGTTGATACACTGGATAGAATGATGGTAATGAACGGGCAAACATGACCACATTGGAGATTGTTGAGTCATCTTGCTTGGGATAGTCTTGAACAGAATGAGTTCCTGATACATTCAATCCGATCTGTAACCATTTGCGGATATCTGAAGTCACGTTGGCGCGGAGAGTATAGCGTTTGAAACCAGAGCAGATATAAGCACCTTGGTCATCCATGTAACCTGCTGAAACAAAGTACTTGGAGGTTTTGCTACCACCACTTACGCGTACATTTAAATCTGTATAGTGCGCATCTTGTGAAAGGGCGTCGTCCCAGCTGTCGTCCCATAATGGTTTGGCGCCTGCTACCAGTTTTCCGTCATGGCCGATTGGTTCAGGATAAGCACTGCCATAAGGATTGATGCCTAGATTGCCTGTAACATTGCTTGATGCCCATACAGCAGCTTCTTCGGCAGAGTAACCGTTGTCCATACGATAGTTACGCATGGCTTCCCAATATAATTCATAATATTGGTTTGTATTCAACTGGTCGTAGTCTGCCCGTGCACGGCTTGAAAAACCATATTTGGCAGATAATTCAACGGTGGGTGCGCTATCTTTATTTCCTTGTTTGGTGGTGATCATAATTACGCCGTTTGCTGCACGTGAGCCATACAATGCAGCGGAAGCTGCATCTTTCAATACAGTGATTGACGCAATATCTGAAGATGCTATGGAGGAAAGAGCACCATCGTAAGGAACACCATCAACCACATAGAGGGGATTGGTTGAAGCGTTTACAGAACCAACTCCACGAATCAGGATAGTTGCGTCTGATCCGGGTTGACCGCTGGAGGAAAAAGACTGTAAACCAGCTACAGTTCCTTGCAATGCTTTTGACACACTACTGACCTGTGCTTTTTCAATAGTGCCGGCGGCAATATAGCTTGCAGACCCTGTAAATGTGGATTTTTTGGCAGTACCGTAAGGAACAGTTATCACTACCTCATCTACCATTTGGGCTGCTTCCTTTAATTCTACGTTAATCACTTTGCGTCTGTTTACCGGTATAGTTACTGTTTCGTAACCTACAAAAGAGAAGATCAGGCTTTCATTGCCGTTAACCTGAATCTGGTAGCTGCCATCGATAGAAGTGATGGTACCGCGAGTTTGTCCTTTTACAGCTACTGTGACACCAGGCATTTCTTCGCCTCCTGCGGTGACTTTACCAGTTACTGTAATTTCCTGTGCATATGTAATCATGCAGAATAGCAAGCTACATAATAATGAAGAAAATCTGCTCATATAAACTTGGCTTTTATTAGGGGTTTGTACATTGCCATTTTTCAGGCATTATATATTGAACTCTCTTTCTAAAATTGTGATGCTACCTTTTTTATCATTATCATATTTCCTAATAGTGGTTTTATGGCCATCCAAACCTCATTAGGGTCTCTTTTTGCTTGTGTATTTTATAATTGTGATATTCAATAACAATCGCAAATATATGTATTTTGATTTAAATAGGATAATATATTTTAATATTTTTTTTCATGGTGAACCTGTTGAAAGTCAAAACTATACGGAATTTTATTAACGTAGTTAAAATAGGAATTGTCTTATTTAAATATTGGGCGGATAGATCAAATCTATTTGTTTATCGCATTCCTGTGTGTTGATTTGTTTAATTTGATTTCAACAGTAAATCTACTTGAATATCAAAATGAATAAAAATATTTTTTAGACATATTTTATTGCTTGTTGTATGTTTATTCGTTTGTGGGCTATTCGTTTTTCAGTCGGAAAAGTATCGTTTGCAGAGAGGAGATATAGTAAATTAAGGTAAGATAGGAAGGATTTCGCCTAAAATGTCTATCTTTGCAATCCAATAACAAATAAGTGTACGTACATATTATGAATATAGAAGAAAAACTCACCACGTCCATTATCAGCGCTATCAAAACGTTGTACGGACAGGATGTACCCGGAAAAATGGTACAACTGCAAAAGACTAAGAAAGAGTTTGAAGGACATCTTACTTTGGTTGTTTTCCCTTTTCTGAAAATGTCTAAGAAGGGGCCTGAACAGACCGCACAGGAAATAGGCGGATACCTGAAAGAGCATGCTCCCGAATTGGTTTCAGCCTACAATGCAGTGAAGGGCTTTCTTAATTTGACAATTGCTTCGGATTGTTGGATTGAACTTTTGAATTCTATTCAGGCTGCTCCCGAATACGGTATTGAAAAGGCTACGGAAAACTCTCCGTTGGTGATGATTGAGTATTCTTCTCCCAATACAAACAAGCCGCTTCATCTGGGTCACGTCCGTAACAACCTGTTGGGAAATGCCTTGGCAAATGTCATGACGGCAAATGGCAATAAGGTGGTCAAGACCAATATTGTGAATGACCGTGGTATCCATATCTGTAAGTCCATGCTGGCCTGGTTGAAATATGGTAACGGTGAAACACCTGAATCATCGGGTAAGAAGGGGGACCATTTGATTGGTGACTATTATGTAGCTTTTGACAAGCATTACAAGGCTGAGGTAAAGGAACTGACAGCTCAGTACCAGGCTGAAGGCTTGAATGAAGAAGAAGCTAAGGCTAAGGCAGAGGCAAACTCTCCTCTGATGCTGGAAGCTCGCGAGATGCTCCGTAAGTGGGAGGCGAATGACCCTG
>OLOW01000573.1_pt1 | contig 24818 bp, 40 predicted proteins | sample 1672801 | NCBI WGS metagenome assembly OLOW01 (sample SAMEA3136725, study PRJEB25190) | human gut metagenome | biome: human gut; feature: human-associated habitat; material: faeces | place: Austria | collected 2013 | reverse complement strand
ATGATTTCCTTTGTGCTGCTGTCCTGATACTTTACATGACAGGCAGCAAATACATCACGGATTTTAGAGGAAATGCTGTAGGACAGCAGGTGCGGGAGAAACGTCATCTTCCCTTCACTGTCCTCTGTGTAGACGGTTCCCGGTTTGACGAAGGTCAGCGCAGCTTCCTCCGCTTCATACTTGGCTTCATCAAAGATAATAATTTTCCCGTCGCTGATTTTCAGCGCCAGTCCGTAATCCCTGCAGAGCGCAAGCAAAAAAGACAGATCAGACTGCTCGGTCTGTTCTGCCCTGTCAATCACGGGATTATCTTCTGTATCGTAGAAAAGTTCCATTTCCGCACCGGATGCTATATCCTGTGCGATCGTCTTCAATTCTGCCTTCTCCCAACTGCGGGTATGTTCCTCCCCCCGCAGGGTGTTGCCGTCGGGAACGCTCACGGCCTTGATCTGCACCTCCGAAGGGTATCCGGATACGGATATTTCATCAATCTCAAAAGCCCCCAATGGAAATGTTTTTTCTCCGGTCAGACTCGCCCACTGAGAAACCTTCAAGGTCACATCCAGAGAGGCTCCTTTTTCAGGAAGCCAGCTTGACTGCCACAGACCTGCCCGGTCTTCCAGGACAATCTGCAGGTCATCTGCTTCTCCAGACAGGTTATCTCGGTAGCTGAGACTTTTCAGGTACGGCGCTATATCTGCGGAAATGTCCTTTCCGTTGTACGAAATCACCGCAGAAGCCCGTCTTGCCTGCCCGATCATGTACGCCTCCACGGAGGAAGTGCAGAAGCTGCGGGCTTCGTATAATCCGGAACGATGAGTGTAACGCCCGCAGAGAAAACTACGGTTGATATATATTTCGGATTGGCCGCCATAAGGGCATTCATTCCATCTTCATCTCCATAGCATCGTTTGGCGATACTGTCCCACATGTCCCCCTGAATGGTGGTGTAGATCTTACTCATAGGACAGCCTCCTTTCATCCCGCTGCAGATTCAGCAGCATCCGGCGAAGTTCATCCATAGAAAGTGCCATGACACGCTGCACCGTGGACTCATCCGCATTTCCGGAAATATTGATGACCGGCCGGAATTCCACAGAAACATTTCCGCCGTGTCCGGAGGTCATCCCGTTCGATGCGCGAGGAAGGACACCGAGGGATTGCCCCGCCTGTGTCCACAGGCTGACCGCACGAGAACTTCCGTTAAGCGGGATAGCCGCTTCCGGGCTGTTTTCTGCAAAGGTCGTCAGGAAAGCGCCCTTCCGGTAGATACCGCCTTCTGCATTCTGTGCTACGGCTGCGCTCTCATTTGCCGTGACGTTGATTTGTCCGGAAATCGGAGAGGAAAACAAACCTTTCAGCGCTTCCCATTTCTGAGAAAGCCAGTCAATGACTGACCCAAAGTTGCTTCTGATACCGTCCACAAATTCCTGCAGTGCCTGGGCGGGATCATTCCAGAGAGTAATGAACCACTGCTTGACCGTATCCCAGTTATTGATAAGCCATACCGCGGCCCCTGTAAGAAGAGCAATTCCCGCAAGCATAAGAAAGAACGGGCACGCAGCCATGGCTGCATTCACCAGCCACTGTGCCCCTGCCCAGAGCTTCATCACGCCGGAGGAGAACAGGGCGGCATTGGTGTTGATGATAGTAGCCACTGTATTATTTTTAAGCACAGTCTGCATGATCAGATGAGCCGCAGTCATTGCCGCCGATGCAACCTGCCAAGCTCGATACGCAACCACCAATGAAAATATTCCCGCTGTAAAAAGCGCTAGCGCCTGAATCAGCCCCGGGAATCGTGCTGCAAGATCTCCAGCACCGGAGGCAAGACTGCCCAATAGCTCAACGAACGGCGTCATGACAGGAAGAATACCTGTCCCTATGGCAATCTTCGCCGCTTCCATCCGGTTCTTCATCAACTGCGCACTGTTCGCCGTCGTCTGAGAGCGGGTATCAAATTCAGCCTGCATGCTTCCGGCGTAATTGGCTGCATCCCCCACCTTGTTGAAATTGTCCCGAAGTCCGTCCAGATTAGACAGGAGTGGGGCAATAGCTCCCAGGGATTCCTTCCCGAAGATGTTCTGCAGGACGGATGCCTGAGATGCCTTGTCCAGCTGAGAAATGCTTTGGAAAACATCCAGGATAGCTCCCCTTGCGTCCGTCTGCATCCGCTGTGCCAGCTCTGTCGTGCTGATACCCAGCTGTGCAAAAGCCTCCTTCTGTGTCTTGGTGGCACTTTCACCGGATACCATGGCCAGGATTAGATTCTTGATGCCCGTAGCAGCCACATCAGATTCAATACCGGATCCGACCATGCTGGCCCCCAGGGCGGCAATTTCTCCGGAGGCCACACCGCCGACTTCACCGAGCGGCCCGATTCGCGTCACTACATCGGAAATGAGAGGCGCAGAAGCCGCCGTAGTATTGCCAAGATAGTTGATCTTATCGGCCAATGCCTCTACATCAGCCTGATTTATCTTGAAGGCTGTCCGCCACTTGGCCATCATATCCCCCGCCTGATCGGCAGAAATATCGAAGGCCACTCCCATCTTGGCCGCAGCTTCCGCAAAGGCCGTCAGATCTTCTCTGGCGATCCCGCTCTGCCCGCCGGCAGCCACGATTTTCCCCAGTCCCTCCGCCGTCATGGGAATGTTCTTCGACAGTTCCAGAATATCCCGGTTCATCTGCTGAAACTGTTCCGGCGTATCAAAGTCCACGACCTTACGCACATCAGCCATAACCGATTCAAACTGTATGGCGGACTGTACAGGTTCAGCCAGAAATCCCGCAACATTTTGCGCCGTATAAAACAACGCCGTCATATCAAGCATGGATTTATGAAAAATTTCCCCTGAATTGACTCTGTTCAGTTTATCCTGATACATTTTCGTCATCTTCTGCGCATTGTCAAAGGACTTTTGATTGATAATCCCTTTGCTAAAAGCCTTGTTGAGGTCGCTTTGGGCCTGCTGCAGGTCCCACATGGCCCCCTTCATTGCATAAAGGCCTTTATTGACTTTCATGAAGGATGCGCCAACGGACGGAGCCAGACTGGCGCCGATACTGAATCCGAAAGAAAAGGCCTTTCCTGGCATGCCATCACCTCCTATGATATAATAAAGATATGAAAGGGATGATAAAATATGCTTGTTATACTATTGATTGCTGTACTATCGGTGGTTTCAGCCATTTACCATCCGTTTGGGCCGTATATGTTCCTGATTATATTTGCCTTGGCCACTTATGCCGCACTGAAGTCTGAGTCGTGGATTATCCGTATCGGTTCCGCCTTTTTCTTCTTCTTAGCAATCGGCACAGCGTTGAGCTGACCTTGCCCCTCCTTCGGGAGGGGCTATTTTTTTTGCATTTCTTTCAGCAGCTCTGCGTATTCCAGCATCTCATATACTGTACAGGACAGATAAAAGCCCACCGGTGTATAGCTGTTTACAGCCATATCCAATGCGAGCTTTCTCACATCCTTGGTAGAACCGCCTAACTTAATAAAAAATTAGCCACCGGGAATACAATATTCCGGAAATCTGTGGCGGGGAGTGCCATGATGTCATCAGGCGGCACTCCGATCAGCTTGGCTGCAATCACTGCCTGAAATGTCATAGAAAGAAATACGGAAGGAGACTGATCACCCAGCGCTCTGGAATCCTTTTCGGCTTTCAGCAGATCGCTTCCTGTGATTCTGTTAAAGTCCAGCGAAATTTCCGTGACTTCTTTCCCTTTGACCACAAGGGCCTTATTCAGTGTAACGGTTGTTTTCATAATTCCTTATCTCCTGAGCCTGCCCCCGGCAGGCTCTTTTTCATGCAAAAAATAATCAATTCAGGCCAAGAGCTTCGCGGACATCGGACAGATAATCCGTCCCGCCAATATTGCAGATGTAATTGTACTTATCCAGCTCCAGTACGTTTTCCCCGTCAATTGTGACCTTTAAATAGTTCACTTCGATGGTGTTCTTCGTGTCGCTGGTGGTACCCACATCCAGCTTCCCCAGCTCTGTGGACTTCGGGACACCGGAAACAACAACCTTCACCGGGCGGACGATGAAGGCGCCTTCCCCGCTGTCCCATACCTGCTGCGCTCCACGGAGATCCAGGTGAACCCCTTTCGGAGAAGAAAGCAGCACATTTGGTTTTTCAAGAGTACGCCAGTTTAGCTCCAGTGTCATAGAGCTGTAGTGACCCATGACCGGGGATTCTACTTCCCCGGCAATACCTGCGCCTTTGACGGTCTCCGTCATGGCATCCAAGGTAGGAAGAGTGACATCCGCCACCCCTACCAGGTCATCCCCGTCTTCATATACTCGGAAATTGATCAGCTTTTCCGGTACTTTCATGCTGTACCTCCTTATTCAAACAGTGTAGAGAAATAACTCGGATCATATTCGATCACATTTTCAATTTCACGGGCCGGAGTTGGCGGCGTGATGTATGTGTGGAAACGAATAATACCATCCAGGAGATCTGTAGTCGGATTTTCTTCTTCCAGGAACTCAATGCGGCCTCCCAGAAGCGCCCCGGATGCTACCAATCCGTTCAAGCGGATGTTCTCACTGTCTACTACGGTCTGGATCAGCCGCTTATTGATGGGCTTGTCCACCTTCTGCCAGTATGTCTGGATGAAGGTCTGGGCATGCCAGTTGAACATCCGGCGCACGCAAAGGAAACAATCCTTCACGTCCGTATTAGCCGGATATGCTGCTGTGCGGTTGCCCCAGATGACCCAGCCGCCCATAAAATTCAGACCGGTGATAATTCCTTCCCCATTGAGGTAATTGGCCTGATCAATGGTAAGAACGACCTCGGATCCATCTTTCAGGCACAGTCCTGTAGCCTGCATGGATTTATTGGACGGGGATTCGAAGGGAACATCATCATTATCTGCATCTACCTTGCCGATTACTCCGGCAAGATGAGTAGACATGTGGAAAACATGATCCCCGTTTCTCACCATCGGCCAGCATGCAGCCATATTGGCTCCGGTATAGTTATTCCGATTCTTCCAATTGTATACATCGCTGTACTTTGTCACTGTATCGGCCGGAATATCCACCAGACATACCGCATTGAAGAATCCATTGATATCGGAGGCCTTTGCTTTCATGACAGAGGCTACAGACGGATCCTCACTCCAGCCTGGTGCAAGGAGGATCCCAGGAACAAGGCCGAAAAGGGTAAAGACCTGTCCGATCGTTTCCATGCCTTCTTCTTTTCCGGTGGAAACATCAATACCGCCGATGATATCATCTGCCCCCACAGCAGAAGGATCCAGCTTCGTATATGTTGCGTACAGAGAAGCAGAACCATTTAAAGCTCCATTCTCCAAAACAGTAATTACAAGGTTCCCGTCATCATCAAAGGCCGCTTCATAGTCTGTTCCGGCAGCTAATGGTTCTCCGGCAGACGAAGACCGAACCTCCAGCGTCTCGGGAAGGACCGGATCGGACAGGACCACAGTCCCCTCTGTAATTGTTTTTTCCTCTGCGCTGACTTTCCCAATGTGTTTTTTCGGATCCAGAACATTGACAAGAACCACCGGAGCCACCCCGTACAGTGTAAAGTAGCTGTAAATTGCTTCGCAGAGCGTGAAATCCCTCCAGTTATCACTGTATCCGAAGGCTGCCAGCGCCTCTGCATAGGTGTGACAGAGGATAGGCTTATTTACTTCTGCCCGGTCGGTCGCCAAATGAACAGGCGCCGTCCCGTAGATAACGGGAAGTCCTGCGGCGGTATTGACCGGAGAAATAATGGAAGTTGCCGCTTCCGATGTATAAACGCCGTGTTTATAGGTCATTTCATACCTCCATTGCTTTTCTAAAATACTTATTCAGCGGGGTCCCTTTTGTCCTGACCGCCTTTTCTGCTGTTTCCAGCTGATCGATCGGCACAAAAAGTTTCCGGATATTCGGGCAGGATTTTTCAATTTCATCTACCTTTGCCGGATACCCGCCGATGAAAATCTGATGACGCATCAGCTGTGCATGCCGCAGAGACGGCCCTACATAAATCAACTTGCTTTTTTCAGAATCCGTCATAATTGATTCCCACCTCCGTCGGCTGTCCAATCGTATAGGATGCCGTGATTTTCCCCTCCCACTGCGGAAAAGGCTGGCTGTCCGAGACAGCCCCTTTCAGCGGAAGGACAAGGGAGCTCCGCCCGGCAATGCATCGATGCTTCAGCAGAGCCTGCCGGACATGCTCCATCAGATTAAAAAGGCTACGCCAGCCGTCTTCCTTATTTTCGTCATAAACGGAAAATCCGATTTCCACTTTGACGGTTCCGTAAGGATCCTCCTGTGCATCCGTAAAATCCGTAGCCAGCGCATAGATGAAGGAAGGACCTTCCTCCGAGGAAATCGCCACAGGGGGATACCCGGCATATACTGCCACCGGCTTTTTGCCGGATGGCTGCTCGGAGGAATACTCACTCACGGTTTCCCGCAGGAATTCTGCCAGATTTTCCATCGTTTCAACCAATGTCATTTATTTCTTATCCAACCTCCAGCGGATCTCATGAAGAAAACGCTCGTTCAGCACTTTCTCTGCTTTCGGGATAAATTGATTCAATGTTTCCTCATTCCCCACCATGCTTGGCACAGAAGGTCCAAAAGGAGATGCCAGCGGGTACCTGGCCTTCTGCCTTCTATGCATCGGGCCGGTATATCCGCTTCGGAATCGATTAAAAAAGAGACCGCTCACAGGCTTCAGCTCACCATTCCGCAGCACCCGCACACGAATCGGTCCCCGCTTTCTCCTACGCAGAGAAAATTTTGTTAAAGACAGCGGGGATCCGGAAGCAGTTATGACCCCTCGCGGAGATTGGCCTTTCGCTCTTGTCAGGGAAAGTGCCTTCTTCACATCAGCTGCCTTAACTGCGTATCGTCCTCGTACCGCTTTTGAAATTTCCGCCCTCGTAGAAGTAATGGTCCGATTTATGGCATTCACTGCAGCGCGCTGCACAATTTTAGGGCATGATTTCATCAACACCTCTGCCCGCTGCACATTTTCTTCATTCAGTGTCACCCGGATCATCGGTCATTCGCCTCCAGCTTGATCGTCAGCATCCCGGCATTCCGCGCACAACTGACAACAAGGAAAAGCTTTTCATCCAGATAAAAAGCCTGCCCATAAGCTGGGACTTCCGGAAGATCCTGCTCCCTGCAGTGAACCTGCAGAATTGTCCCGTACAGCCCAAGGTGCACATTTTCTCCGGAAGTAAGCTCTTCTTCCGCGGATATTTCCTGGACAACGGCAGCGCACACCGTCCCATTCAGATCATGCATTTCTCCGAAATCGTCCGTGTCCAGAAAAGTATTCAAATCCTCGGGGATTTGGTCATGAAGGCTCATTATCCTGCAACCGCAGACAGAACATTCAGCTTGACCGGAACACTTCCGGATGCAGAAGCGCCTACGGCCACTCCGGCGCAGGGAAGGGAACCGGAATTTTCCTTGACGGCTTTCCCTGAGGAAGCATCCCAGTAAACAGGCATGCCCACGGTAATGTCGGCTGCATCAGTAGGCAGATAAAAAGCTCCCACGATAGCCACCGCCCCTGTTGTATTAGAGGCGATTTCCTCCTCCGCAACACCGATCAGGCTTCCCATAACAACCACATCATGGTAACCAATGGCCGCTCCGGTGTTTGTATAATCAATCACGTCCGCTTTCTGATAATATGCTGCTTTCGCCATTGTTTATTCCTCCTTATGCCCCGGTGCTCTTATAGAAAGCACGGTAATCCAGCAGATTCACACCAAAATCCATGTAAATCTGGTACTTAATGCCCAGCACATCCGTATCGGTGAAGGTACGCATGGTCGGGTTTTCCTGCCCGTTGAGATATGTCACTTCAATGCCCGGAAGCACACCAGGAGCTGCAGCCAGATACCAAGCATTGGGATCCTCAATGTTCGGGTCTGCCACCACAGTCAGACGGTTTGCAAAAGGGTTCGGGTAAGCATTGTTCTTTGTCGGATCCACAGCCGATGCGATCAAAGTCGCCGCTTCCACTTCCAGCTCTGCCGGAACGATCAGATAGACCGGCTGGATGTTCAGATACATCTTCCCGGACGGGTCTTTCTGCTTGGACATGGCTGCCTTTGCTGCTTTCAGACTTGCAATGCTGAGCGTGCCAGTCCCGCTGTTTTTATGAGCGGAAGTGAAGATGCCGGATCCGTTCGTCAGAAGATCATAGGCCTGCTTATTGATGGTCCTGCGGGCCGCCGCGCCGTATGCCGCCGGAAGTCTTGCCAGCACAGACAGGTCGTCATTGATGATGGCTTGTCTAGTCAGTGTCCATTCGCGCCCGAAAGTGTGAACTGTAGTCTGCTGGCCCATATCCGTGGTTTCGGAGCTCTTGAATTCACCCATTTCGGTCATGGGGAGCAGTTCGTCCGCTGCGCCAAGGCCTACGCGAGTAGACGGTTTGAAATCCGGATTGGATCCTTTTGAAGTCCAATACTGGAAAGTAGCCGGGACTTCGTTATATCCCTTCATGAGTGCCTTGTGCCCTACATTAGACAAGATATTGGGGAATGCGCCGCTTCCGCCGGAGAAAACGCTTCGGAGAAGAGTGTCATTATCCATACGGCTCGGCTTTCCGCCCTCTCTCTCGCAAATATCATAAGCCAGGCGCATCAGAGATACGCCGCGGAAGGCTTCAGCACCATCAGCAGGTGTAGAAATCTCGATTCCCGCACGCATAGCAAGACCATCAGCGGCAGCCGCGCGGAATTTTTCAGATTCATCAGAGAGAACGTTCACAGAAACCGGGGCGGATTTCTTCGCCAGCTCCTTGAGGACTTCGGCTCTGGCCTCTTCCAGAGTAAGTCCTTTTTCGATGTAATCATCCGGGGACATTTCAAAAGAACGGCAAAGCTTTGTGATCTCCGCATTTCTGGTTCTTTCCTGCTCGATGGCATTCTGGATATCTTTTTTTACGTCCATATCCTTCTTCATTTCTGTCTGATTTTTCATTTCAGGCTTTTTGTCCATGTCTTTATTCATTCCTTTCAAATCTTCAATAGACCGCCCGACACCGACTCCGGCATCGGCGGGTACCGATACAATACTGATTTCCAGTGGCTCCCACTGGCTGACAATGACTGCGGGCCCTTTGAACCTACCGTCATTACTGGTTTCCCCTTCCTTGAGCTGGGTGTATTCTTTGATACGGTATCCTACGGACACCCCGCGGAGAGAACCTCCGGATACCTTTTTAAAAATCCGGTCAGATTCTTCATCAGCATCAAATTTAACCAAGGCATGCCCGCGGGAATCGTCTCCGATCCACACCTTTTCCACTCTCCCGATCGGATGGTCCGGCTCATGGTTGAACAAAAGCACACCGATCTCCTGCAAACGGGTAAGATCCACAGAATTCTCGCTGTGATCCAGGATTTCCGGCCCAAACCAGCGCTTATACGGAGTTTCACTGGAAAATGTCAGCTCTGCTGTCCTTTCCGCCTCATTGACGGCATCGGCCCGGGCCGCCAGCTCTCTGGTCATCGTCATTTCATGAAGTCTTTCCACACTGTTCATCATTCATCCTCCTTATGGTTACTCTCTGCCGCCTGGACGGCTTCCGGCGTATGGATCGGAAGCGTTAGCCCCAAATTTTCGGCATACTCTTTTTCCTTTGCCATCTGGTCCAATTGGTCCCGCCAGTCATAGCCGTGCCCGGCGCACTGCTGCCCCAGCGTGAGCGTCCCGCTCTTCATAGCCAGCACGTCCGCCTGCATTTCTTTTTCAGGGTCGATGGACTGCCAGCCCGGCGCGATCCACTCCGCTTTCTGGTATTCTGCTTTCTGGTCGGCATATCCAGGCATGTCCAAAGCACCTGACAGATACATCGTGTCCAAGAAAGCCCGATATACAGGCTCGCAGAAATGAGTTACCAGCCACTGCTGCATCGGCTGAAAGGTTCTTCTATCCTCTAAATTCCCCTGACGGGCAGCGCTGTAGCTGGATCCGTTGAAGTCCCGGCTGACCATTTCATAGGACAAGCCGACTCCGGAGCCGATCATTCGGGTATAAAGCTCCGTGATATCGGAGGCGGTGGATGCCGGGCGTCCCGGATTGGCCGCTTTGATATCTTCTCCCTGCGCCAGGCGGACGATCATGCCGGGCCGGACTTTTTCCACGGATTTACCCTCAATATCCGTCAGGCCCGATTTCTGACCGGCCATGTTCCCCACTCCGACTCCGCCATAATTGTTTTTAACGATGAAGATGGAATAGCACGCAGCCATGAATGCAGCCATGTTCTCTGCCTTCAAGTACTCGTCCAGATCCTTCACTCGATGCGCAATGGCTGCCAGATCCGAAATGCCCCGAATCTGATCCGGATGCTTTTTCTGCCACAAATGGAGAATTTCTTTTGCGGGGATCCGCTCCGATCCGGCGGTTTCCCATCCGTCAGCCGATTTCTTTTTGATCCAGTACGCCACCGGGCGGAGGTAATCATCCAGCTCGATGCCTCCGCGGACGATTCTCCCTGTGCCCGGAGCAGTCATCAGACTGTCGTCCAGCAAGTCGGGCCGGATAATCTGGAGCTTGAGCGGAAAGCGTTCTTTCTCGTTGACCGTCAGTTTGACAAGTACTTCCCCGTCAACGGTCTTACGCTGGATAAGCATCCGCTGGATTTCATAGAATCCCATCTGTCCTGTGATGTCGCAGTTCTCCGGTCGGGTCCATTCAGTCCATAGGGCCTCGATTTTTGTATTCAGCGCTTCATTTGCGCACCGCGCCTGAGGGCGAATTCCCGTATTGACTACATTTCGCACCATGGCAGACAGGATGGAATTAGTCAGATCACTGTTTCTCTCCAGCCAGCGGCACCGGCTCCGGATCAGAGTACGTTCTCCCGCTTCTGCGTTCTCCTGATCGGGCATATCCATCGGTACCCAGCGATGGTTATACCGGTTGATTTCTCCTGCATCATAGTATCTCATCATCTCCCGGTAGGCTTTGCGCCGGGCTCCTGCTGCGGGGCTGACATATTCAATGATTTTATCCAGAAAATTCATTAGTCCGTACCTTTCTCCGCGAAAGTCACACAAAGCCCCCCGCCGCGGATATCTGTCAGGGCATTCTGCAGCGCATTTTCCCTGTCATACAGCGTTTTCAGGTCAGCTCTAGTCAGTCTCCGGTTCCCGATGGTGTACTCCTGCGCTCCGTCCTCAATGCGGGATATGGCAATCCGTACCCGCCGAAGCTGCTGCATAATCGTTTCCTCGTCCATGGTTCCTCCCACATAAAAAACCGATTGCATATCGCAAGCGGTCTATTCGTCACCAATCAAAATCCGGAAATGCCGGATAATCTTCTTCTTTCTTGTTCTCTTTCGGCACAGTTTCCTGCACCTGCGGCTTTTGCAGATACCGCACACCCATGATTTCCGCTGCCAGTGCGTTATTCGTCTCTACATCCAGCATGTGGTTCTGCGCATGGCTGGATATCGGTTCCCATGTGAAGGAAATATGTCCTTTCTTGTCCCGGTGCTGTACCTTTTGTTCTGCGCAGATCATGTCCGCATACCGCCGATCGATCTCATCGTACAGATTCCAGCTTCCCGGGCGGCCTGCTCCGATGGTAAGGCGTCCTGCAATGAAATCCTTGAATTGATTTGTGTCGAACACATACAGATTCATACCCGTCATAGAACCCATAGCCTTGTCCAGGCGATTGATACTATACCGGGTGGTCATCTGCCGGCTGGATCCCTTTGTGGGAATTGTCAGCCCGGGGTGCTGTGCGCAGAAGAAATAGACTTCTTCCGAATGGAAACCGGAATCGATGCAGCATAAATTGATGCTATGCGGCTCTCCATTTTCATCCGGATACAGCCGAAGCAGCCACTGTTCTACGTCTCCCCATGTTTCCGCGCGGTCGTAGTCTACCAGCCAGCTTGTCATGGACGGGCCCCAGGCACGGACGCCCACCCAGAAATGATCCAGCTGAACGTCCACACCCATTGTCAGCAGCTGCGCATCCTTCGGAACGATCCCCCGATGATACGGCAGCCTTTTATTCATCACGATATCCGACCGCATACTGTCTGCTTTATCCTTCCACGGCTCAGCCAGCCAGGAATTCACGAAATTCATCAGAAGCTCCGGTGTATCTTTCACCGTCAGAAATTTAGCTGCCACATCCCCCAGCAATACCCACGGAGAATAGAAAGACGACAGGTGGAAACCTACGGATCGGACACGCCCCTTCTTTTCATTCACCTGCCGCCATTCCCCATGACGAATCATATCTGCCTTGTGCCTGTCATCGATATGTTCATGGCAATGCGGACACTCATAGTACGCCGTATACAGAGCTTCCTGTGGGGAAGCTCCCTCCGGCCACTTCAGCTGCTTCATTTCCAACTGCTGGTATGCCCCACAGAACGGGCACGGAACAAAATATTTGTACTGCGCATCCGCCCGCAGCCACGCCTGCCAGATATTCCCCGTTTCCAGTGTGGGGGTGGATACTCTGACCAGCTTCCGGTTCCAGAATGTTTTCGTTCGTTCTGCAGCCAGTTCCATCGGGCTTGCTTCATCTCCCGTCCACTTGGGAAACTTGTCAATTTCATCGAAAAAGACATACCGTACAGGACGGGAAGACAGATTTGCCGGAGAATTTGCACCTATGAGCGCAATATACATCTGCGGAAACTGCAGCTCCAACCGCTGGCTGTCATTTTCCATGAATTTCTCCGCCAAAGGAGGCGACAGCCGGAGCATCGGCTTCAATCGGTTTTCTGACGTAAATTCTGCCAGTTTATCAGTCGGATAGACGATCATCATGGGGCCCGGATCCTGGTCAATGGCATATCCGATCATGTTCTGCTCTGCGGAGGTCTTTCCGACCTGCGTTCCGGCGCAGAATGTAATGTCCTGGATACGTCTGTTATTGAAGGCATCCATCACTCCCCGAAGATATGGAGTCTTTGAAGTATTCCATTTGCCGGGCGCCGCTGTATCTTTTTCAGAAAGCACCCTGTACTTGTCCGCCCACTCGGACACGGTGAGCTTCTCCGGAGGACGAAATGCCGACAGCGCGGAGGAAATATATTCCGGATATGTCATTTCTTTCCGATCTCCTTTCCCTCCGCCAGTTTCGTAAGGGCATCCCGCACCGTATCGTCTACCACCTTGCCCGCCGTAATTGCTATATCCGGATCCATGGCGTTGAGTTCCGTGGTGATCCGGTGCCCGAGGGCTGTGAAAGACTTTTTCAGTGAATTGAAAAGGCGGTTCAGATCTTTTGTGACCTGCGCCGCCTCTACATATTTCTTTTTCGTGACTTCCAGCCGGATCTGCTCAATAGATGCCTTGGCTTCTTTCAGCTTAGCCTCTGCATTCAGCTTCCGCTGATTTGCACCGGCTTCACTATACTTCCAGGCAATTAAATCCTTGATATTCCATTTTCCCCTGGCTACCTTCGGAGCTCCGTTGGCAGCCCATTTTCGCAGCGCTTCGTCCGAAACATCAAAAAAAGCACAGGTTTCCGCTGTGCTTCGAATCCACCAGGCGTCCGATTGGGAAATCTTACTCTTTGCTTTATTCAATTAGTCCTCCATTCCCAACTTCCCAACCTGAAAAAAACGATTTTATTCAGACAATTTTCGGGGTCGCGGACCCGCCGTGCCTTTTGTTAACCACAGTACCTACAGCCCCGGGGGGCTGGCCTGTACTCTCAATATGGTTTGTAATACGCAAAAGCACGAGCCTATCAACATCAGCTCGTGCTCTTGCGTGAAACCCTGAATGATTAGGAGGTGGCAACCCGTGTGTGGTTCTCTTGCCTCAATTTCACACTATCATTTTACCACACCATTTACTCTATTTTACTATACTCTTTCATCTATTCGGTTTCCATCATTCTCTTCGCCCGCTCCGGATCTCTTTTGACTATCTGCGAAAACTTCCTGATGATTTCCCACTCATCATCGAAGGCCCTGAGCTGTCTCTGTTTTCGTACTCCTTTTGCGGATACACTGCCCGCCGGTCTGCCGGCGCCTTCTCTCTTACCGCCCCTCATGCTTCTTCACCAACCATCCATATAAATTCACCGCCACTAGGATAACCATAGTAACCAACAACAGGCAGTCAATGGCATGTAAATTATGGAAATCCACCGTTTTCAGCGCCGCCAGATTGCATGCCAGCAGAATGATAAGCATCCATCGCTCCATAGTTTTTTCTTGAATGTGATATAATGAGAATGGTCGATGGCTTTCGCCCTCTTCCGTCCGGTCATCGTTATTTCTTCAGTGCTTTAATCCCTGCCAGGATTCCGATTACATTGAGGATAATGGCGGTGACCTTTTCTATTACATCTAGCCAATCATTACTCACATTCTTAAACCTCCTTTCTTTTTGAACTGTCTATATTATAGCACGTTTTTGTTTATTCGTCAATACGTTTTATCTAAATATGTCATGAAATCTAAATAGCAGGCTGTCAACTACAGCCTGCTATTTTCGTACTCATCTGAAATAGGACTCCCTGAAAAACGGCTCCAGATCTGCCAGTGCTTCCCCATGGATTTTGTAGATATTCGACTCAGCGAAATGCATCTTTTCCGCGATATCTCCCCACCGCTCGCACTGGATGTACCGTCTTCTGAGAACTGCCCGCCGGACGCCATCTTCTTCCTTGCTTATGAGCTCTTCACCCTTTGTTCTCAACTCAACAAGCGCCAGATAAGCCTTGTTTACCTTCTCATAATAGGCTTCCAGTTTCTCCACGATTTCTCCGAGATCGGCGCAATGACCGTTCTGCACCTTTTCGCCCATCTTGACGCCTTGGAGGTTATGGGTCTCAAACTCCAACCGTCGGAGCTCTTCCTGTAGAGAGAGATAATCAGCCTGCTGCTTTCGGATGGAATTCAGAAATCCCTTCAGCTTCTCCATGTCTCCCCTCACTGTTCCCTCCTTTATGACTGATAATGCCTCCGCCGACAACCTATGCTGCAGTACTTCTGCCTTGCGGTGTTCGGCTGAAACAGATGACCGCACTCAGCACAGAGCCTTGGCTTGTACGTCTTCGGGCAAAGTGCCTGCCTTTCCTTCCGTTTTCGCTCGAGCGCGCGTTTCTGTTTTTCTGCCATGTCACTTGCCTCGTAATACTTCAAGAGGATGACAGCGCCCGGATAGCCGTCTGCCTCCCACCCGCTGTCAGAAAGCTGCCGCGCCTTCGTCCAGAAGGCAGCGCTTGCCATCCACTCCAGATCGAAGTGCTCCCGCTCGCTGGGCATGATCCCGATATGTCCCCGAGCATCGCTCTCGATCACCATGAAAATGTAACCATTCGTAAGCATGCCCGGCCTCAGGGTATCCTTCGCCAGCAGGAGCTCGGTCACTCTGGCTCCCTTGCGGAAATAGAGGATCATACTTTGGTCGCCTCTTTTCTTTCTGATGTTAGTGCGCCGCTGGAGTGCTTAAACCGCACGCCGGCCTCCTCGAATAAACATTGCCTCAATTCTTGCGGCGTTACAAACCCTTTCTCTACTGTGTCGTAAAGTTCGAGACACATCTCTGCAAACCGTTCTTCTCGGCCGTCTTTCTTCCTGAGCTCGCCGAAGTGGTCATGGATCACCATGACCGGGATCGCGATCAGTTCTTCGAATAGCCTTGATACAGCCTCATTTTTTGCATGTGTCGCTAATTTTGCTGCTTCCTGTTTGACTGCCTGCGCGCACAAGTCTTTTAGATATTCCGGCTTGACCGTGAGTGTAGCGTTTTTATTCTTTTGACGCTCGATCTTCCTGCGCACTTGTCTACTGAGCAGGGATCCGGTTGTGTCGATCATGCTTAGCCCCTCTCTATTCTAGTAAACTGAAAACATGTACATAAAGACCTGCGTCGTTAAACCCAGGCTTCATGTATGACTTTTTGCATTGCACGATTGTGACCTGCTTATCGTCCTCATAGGCGATGCCGTTCAACCCATCGAGCACGACTTTCAAGATGTTGTCAATGTCCGGCTTCCCCGGCGCAAGTTTTCCTGCCGCTGCCTCTGCCTTCTTTGCCCGCGTCCATGACTTCGGGATCGAAAAGACCGCCTCGATCACGACCATCACGGCCCCCTCAAAGCAGGGCCCGTGCTGTGCTTCGTAAGCCTCTGCGATCTGCCGCTCATACGACTTCGTTTTGCCCGGCGTGTAGACAGTCCCGCTTTTCGAAGAGAACCGCGGTCTTGCTTTACCCTGTACCTTACCAGGCACGAAGAAATATACCATACTCATCGCTTCCTCCTGAGCAGCCATTCGACGGTAAGAAGGATGGCAGCAGTTGCCACCAGCGAGCCCGTCAGCACACCAACGAAGAACCACACTGTACTGCTCATGAGATCCTCCCCTTTCTCAGCCTTTCCGCCTCTCGCGCAGCCATAGCGTCCACCTCTGTCTTTAAGATCATCAGGTTGTGCACCACTCCCCGCTGGTCGTCCTGCAGGTCAGCGACGGCCAGCCAAAGATCCCTGATCTTCCCGAAAAGGAAAGCAATCGTCGCCAGCAGCCCCATCCCGACGATGCAGACAAGGAGCAGGACTTCCCACTCAGTCATGAAACGCCTCCATGCGATCCTGCTTCGCTATATTCAGTACCTCTTTCATGCTGATGACATAGTAAGGACATTCATCCATGAAGAGCCAGTTATTCATTGTCTTATACATCGTTTCAAGCATCTTCCCCAATTCATTCTTTGAATAGGTGAACACTGTCAGCTTTACAGCTTTCACTCTATCCGTACTGGACAAGTCCGCGTAAAGATGCAGATGTCCATCAAGATCCTTGTCGATATAGATTTCTTTCGGGTCCGTGACAATAGCCCCGGATTCTGTCTGAATAATAATCATGATTCCTCCTAAAATACAAATATGATCGAATACGGCCTTTAGAGGCTCTGGAAAGCCCCCATTTGAATAACTTATCGAATGAGCACTCGCCAATCGCTCCTAGGGGCATTTGAGCCCAACCATGGCGATTTTGGCTCCCCGCCATACCATCAAAACCACAAATACGGATGCTCGTCATCCTTGGGAGGCGGCACCTGCTCGCCCTGCTTCTGATAGTCGGAGAAGCTGCTCTGCACCATGGGCGGCCGTTCGGCCCGTGCCTCTCCGAACTGTGAGAAGTCCCCTTTGCCCTGACCGCCATCCCCTTTAGAAGATGTGCCGCCAGGGAGAACCACAGCTACCTGCTCGGCAACAATTTGTGTGTAATACTTCTTCTTGCCTTCGTCATCCTGGTAGGAAGATGTGGAGAATCGCCCGCGGATAGATACCCGCTTCCCCTTCTGCAGATAGTCCCCGCAGGATTTTGCAAGCTCTCCCCACACCTGTACGGGTACCCATTCGGTATATTCCTTGTCGCCGCTTTTGAAACTGGACGCGATTGTGAATTTGCAAAACGGCTTGCCGTTTTTCGTAAGTCTCATATCCGGGTCGCGACCCAGATTCCCTGTTATGTAGCACTGGTTGTCATTAAGCACAGTTCTTCGCCTCCATCTTTAATGCGCCTTCCGGTTTGTTAATTTCAATCATTTCTGTTTGCCTCCTTCTAAAGCCATGCTTCCGGAGAGAGAAGCGATATAGCTTTTGACCTTGCCGTCCTGCAGGAGCGCCCTGTTGTGGCGCTCTGCCTTGTGGGACTCCTGCAGCATGGCATACATTTTCAAAAACTGCCCGCGAATCACTCCAGTCTCATTTGCCGGAGTGGCACAGATTTCCTTCCACCCCATCCGCCGGATGACCTCCGCCGCCGTGGGATCCTTGATCTTCGGCTTACCGTAGCACCCGGTGCGAGAGATTTCCCGCACCACCTCTCCCCATCCCCTGCCGGCATCCGGCGGCTCCGCTCCTTGGGCAGCCTTGTAAAGGCCCTCCGCACGGCTCCGGATCTCCGCTACCGTTGGCAAAAATGGGGATTCTTTGATAAGGGCTTCGATGGCCTTGACCAGCACCGGCTCTGGGATATCCTTCGTCATCAGCAAGTAGAGCCTTGCCTGCTCGGTCGTGAACTTCGGCCATGCCGCCCTAAGCATCCCAATGGCTATTGCCTTCTGGGATGGATCTGTCGAGCTTTGAGAGTTCATTGATTAAATCCTCCATGCTGTCGTTTCTCCGCGGAGCAGCCTGCGCCTCTTTCAAGGCATAGAACCCCTGCCACCCTCGCTTGATGCTCTGCGATACAATGGCAACCATCATCGGCTCATCGCCGCCGGACAGCTGCTGCAGGTCCTTGAGGTTGAGCTCTGCCGCCTTTTCGGTCAGCGGCTTCTTCATTCTTATCCTCATCTCCTGCCATTCCTTGAGAGCAGAGAGCAGATCATGGTTTCCGCTGGAAAACCTTTCGAAGAGGGGGATCACCCCTCCCCTTTCCCCTTTGGGGGGTAGGGGGGTATTATATTCTTCCCTTCTTACATTCTTACTATTCTTACTTTCTTTTTTATTGCTGGGTTCTCCGTGGGTTCCCCGTGGGTTCTCCGTGGGTTCCCCGTGGGTTCCCTGTGGGTTCTCCCTTGGGTTCCCTTCACTATCATAGAGCTGATATTTCCGCCAATTTACTATATGAATCAGCGTTCCATTGCGGGTTCTCTTGAGGGTCCAAAATCCCAATTTTTCGAATCTGACTAGTGCCTTACGTACAACCTCACGGCTCACATCATCACCGGCCCGGTCAGCCAAATCACGGGTACTAATGAAAACCTCGCCGGGCTGGATGGTGAATTCGTGGCCCAGCACATCCCATTTCTTCGGCGTCCAAGCGGCCAGGAACATGACAGTCATGAGCACCTTCACCTGTGGGCCGGTTGAATTGACGAAAATAGGGTCGTCAATCATCTTGCGATACAGCTTTATCCAGTTTCCTTCTGCCATGGCCTCCGCCTTCTTATGCTTTTACTTCGCTGATTTTCGGATCCACGTTCTGCGGTGCCTCTTCTGGCTTGTCTGACTCGTTGTCGATGGTGGTGTACATCTCATTCGGCTCATCGGCCATGTGGTCGGAGAGAGTAGACTTCACAGTCTCGTCCGTGGCCACGGCGCGGGCGAACTCTGTCTTGAGAGGCGCATATTTCAGCACCTTCTTCAAAACCGTTTTCTTTGCCATCTCGTCAAAGTCCGTCTGCCATGGACCGCTGCGATAAGCCTTGGATTTTTTCATGGCAAATTTTTCCACGTCCTCACGGCTCATGACCTCAAAACCAATGCCGCCGTTTTTCAGCTTCAGCACGGCGTAGTACATGATGACATTGCCACGGTCCTTCACAGCGGGCACGTGCTTCAGCTTCGGCTCCAGTCCATATTCATACTCGAAGGTGTCATTCTCGTGCACTTCGTGAGCCTGGATAGAGCTGACCTCTCCGGATCTATAAGCCAGATCCATGAGGCCTTTATACCCAAGCTGGAACTGGCACACATTGCCGTAAGGGATGAGGTAAGCCTGTCCTAGGGGCGTATTCGGTTCCACCCCCAGCTGGGCCGCCTGCATCATCGCGCCAAGGAAGCTCTGGGGCGTGCATGTCTGCAGTTTCGGAGTGGAGGAAAGCGCCGTCAGCACCATTCTGGTAAAACGCTCCGGCGTGATGACGGAAGGGAGTGCCTTCCTGATCTGTGGCTCCATAGCCGTGATAAGGCCTTGCATGGTAGTCTTAGCCCCGCCCTGCTGAATTCCTGCTTTTCTTTCTGTAAGTCCGCCTTTCGTGTTCATAACGTTTTGCTCCTTTCTCAACATTCCGGTAAGACGCCCAGATAAGGGCGCCACCAGAGGAAATCAGAATCGATTGATCAAAAAATCCGTGTAAAATATCTGCCGCCGTACCGCTTAGCCTCCGGGCGTCCCAGTGTACTGGATCGCCCACTTGCAGCCGGTTGAAATCGTCCTCAGTCATTGGCTTTGATGCTGAAACGGCGGAAAGGTTTACCGATGGTGAGGAAGCCTTTCTCCTCCAGCAGCTGGTAGACGTCAGGGGCCTGCTTCTTGATCTTTGCCAGAGGGACCGAAGGACGGCCAGCCTGTGTCTTCCAAAGGACGCGGTAGTGGTCTGTGGTTCCCTCTTCGGCATTGCCCAAGAGAGCCTTCAACCGGTTTTCCTTTTCTGTAATCTGCTTTCTGAGTGCGTCCATGATGGCCTTGTCATCATCAAGAGACTGAATAACACTTTCAGCCTCGGACGGGAGCAGGATTGATTCACCGCCGCCCTTGAATCTTTCCGAAAGGGCCGCCGCACAGCTGTCGCTTCCATCCACGGGAGGCGGGGTCTTGGTTTCCACCAGCTTCCAGAAACCCGCTTCTGCCTCAATGAGGGCCTTGATGTCGTCTTCATTGCGCTCCACTATCTTGTAAAGTGCCTCATTGCCGCCGATAAGTACGGCAATATACCACCTGTCGGCTCCGGTGACTGCCAGATAGTGCAAGCATTGGCAATAATAAGCGTCCGGAATTTCATCGCCCTTCCACTTCTTGGCCAGAGAGACGCCGGCGGTCTTGATTTCAAGTCCCGCCTCTTCTCCCATCACCGCCCTGTCAACGTTGGCCAGCATGAACGGATGGGACCGACTCCGAAGCGTTCCCAGCTTCCGGACCTTCTTGCCGGTAGTTTCCTGAAACCAGTCGGCAATGTTTGCTTCGTTCTTGGAGCCCCAGTAAACCGCCTGCACGTGAGACAGGTCCGGCGCTTCCGCCTGCCCCGTCTTCTCCAGCCAGAGCTGGTATGGGGATTTATATGGATTCATCCCCATGATGACAGCCGCATCACTGCCACCAATTCCAAGGGCTCTTGCCTCAAGCCATTTTTCATGGTCTTCTGCATCTTTGACCGATAAAATCAAATCACAGTTTGTATATGCCATTTCTTTTAACCTCCTATTTCTGCTATAATAGAGGCAGGAATGTCACTCAAAACTTCCTGCCCGAGCCTTAGCAGTAGCCGCTGCCAAGGCTCTTTTTCTTACTATTGCGCCACCGCCATTAGCAGGGTGTATACCGCGGCGCACACCAGCGTCAGCGGATAGATCGCCACTTCCTTCCAGAACCTCTTGCGTGCGGCGCTAGGATCGTATTTCTTCGTGGCTACTTGAGAGGCGAGAGCCGCGGTTCTTGCTTCTTCTTGCTCGCGGGCCTCCATCATCTGATGGACGACTTCTACTGCTTCCGCACTACTCATATTTATTCATCTCCCTGATCGCTGAAAGCTTTAGGACTATAGGGAATGGTATTTCTCTCAATCAATTCCATAGCTTCTTTAAATACCGACTGTGCCAGCACAATCGGTATTTTGTTTTCATGGAGCACCCGGACCACTTCTATGGCCGCCTTTCTGATATCTGTTCCTTCCATATCAGCGCTACTCATATTTATTCGCCTCCCTGATTTCTGTGACCACTCTGGAGGCCGCCATGTATCCGGCAGCTTTCCCCTCGTAGATCCGCGCCATCATGTCCTTTGCACACAAACGGGCGCTTTCCGCCATATTCATATTGCGGGCTGATTCCTCCCGTAAAAAGCTCACCATGGTTTCGATCCGCGCCTTTGACTGCCACATCTGCATGGCAACGGCGAGGGCGTCAGCCTTGCCTACCAAGTAGTCGCCGACATAGGTATCTTTGCACGCGACCTGCTCGACGCCGGCATCCGCGCGAAGAGCGCCCAATTGTGCGAGGATCACTTCTCTCATTGCTTTTTCTCTCATTTCGTTCCTCCTTTAGGTCGTCTCCATGGCCTTCTCCTCATTCTGTCTGGCTCGCCAGACAGAAATCCTTGTCCCTTCCTTCGCCTTTTTCAAAGCTTCTAGGAAGGTCCCCGGTCTATCTTTCAGCCCCTCGCGTGCCTTCCACTCAAGGAAGGCGTCCATGTCTTTGGGGTTGAACATGAACCGCTGGCCAATCCTAAAGCAGGGGATTTCCCCTGCCCTGCAGTACCTGCGAATGGTACTTACTGGGAGATCGTGGGTCTCCGCGTATTCCTTCGCGGAGATCCACCTTTTTTCTTTGCCCATGATGGCACCTCCTTAGCGGTATTTGATGCCCGCCGGCGGCGAAGTCACCGCACTCTTTAATACTCTGGGGACTAGATACATCCAGTCCGTTTTTGTCAGGACCCCGATGGATTCATAGGCCTCGAAATAATATTTTGCCCTTACTCGAGCTTCGTGGTCTTCTTTGGTGAAGCCGCGAATAAGCGCGGCTTCCACTTCGTTCAGCGCCTTCTGAGAGATTCTGATCAGTTCTTCAGCGCGGGCGACACGGCGTATTTCTTCGTCTGTCATGGTTCCTCCTCCATCCTTTTTTCGATTTCTTTCAGGGCCCATGCGGCACCCTTAGCGCGACCATTCATGAACCAAGTATCTCTGGGATTACTGTACTCGTGGTCTTTATCTTTAGTGTCGTTGATGTAGTCATAGACGTACGCCAGGTTTTCCGCTCCGAAGTAGCCACGGTACGCGAGCACGTAGCAAATGTACATCTGGATGCTGATGATCGCGGCCCCCTGCCCGCTAATCTCCGCAGCGTCGTCTCCATCCGCCTCGTCGAATTTCTTGCGAAGCTCGTTCAGCTTTATGCTCAGGATTTGAAGCACCTGGCCTGGATCTTTCAACACTTTCATATAGTCCTCCCCTGTTTTATTTCCCACTCTTGTTCCCCTCTCTTGCTATAATTTCTATAGGAAGGAGGTGAGAAATATGAATCTTCGCTATACCTTGCGGAATTACCACTATCTGATTGACTGCACAGCTATGACGCCGGAATGTGCGAGAAAGGTTTATGACCAACTGCATGCATCCTACGATTTCGTTGACATCGTTCTTCAGCAACCTCGCACCTATGCACTACTCGTCACCAATGGTGAACCCGAACTTTCCACGGTGTTCAGTCCGCCGGTTGGGTGTCAAGTGACACCGCTTCAACCTCGATAGAGTCCTTGGAAACCCAAACCCCAGTATCCTGTGCCAGCAGAATGCTGGGGTTTTCATTTCTTCGTTGTGCCACCAGGGTGAACCTTGCGGCATGGTGCAGCACTTTGGCTGCTATGTCTAGCGGTTCCCTTCTGATGTGCGTCTCTTTCAGCTTCTTGTCACCCTTTACGAGTTGCATTGTCAGGCCATCGCCTTCTTTGTAGTCCATGGTGATTTGAAAATCTCCTCCGCCGGAAAGGCCTTGCTGCAGGTATTCAGAAAGAAATAGATCCCACCCTGCCAGCTTTCCCATGCTGCGCGGCTTCAGTGCTATGATCATGCGCTTGTTTTTCATGCTTTCCTCCTAACTTTCATTACTGATTCCTTTTCCCGGCGAGTTTTCATGGCCGCCGGAAATATCCTTTCTACCTAAGCTCCGGGATCTGCCGCAGGGTGTCCCAAAGCGCCGTATGCGGGGCATCCATAGAGATGTTCGCCCATCTCTCGCCCCATTCGAATGTCGCCTTGACCATGCAGTCGCTGGCACCACGCTCGACGATTTCCAGCGAGTACAACGGTACACCAGCTTTCTGCAGCGCCTGACAGAGCAGGGCGACCGCCTCTGCGCGGGCTTTCTTCTCTTTGGCGATTCTCTCGCTCCATTCTTCGTCTGTCATGGTTCCTCCTCCATCCTTTTTTATCCCTTCAGAAACTTATTGATGAAATATACCTGACCCTTCCCTGCCACTTTGGGCGTCTTGGTAATGATGTTCACCCCATTACCGTTCGTGTAAGAGCCTTCCTTGATTTCAAAGAGCCCCATTTCCATAGAGCGCTGTGTGGGCATGTTGTAATCCGTCCCCTGGCGCTTAATCAAATACCCATTTTCGCGCATCCACTGGAATAGCCTTTTCTGGCCAATCTGAACCCCGTTGCCTCTGAGTATTTTGGCAAGCTCACCAATGAGAATGGACGTCTTGCTGGCACTGACTGACCCGGCAAAGATAACGGCCGGCTTTTGTGCTTCCAGCATCAGCTCCGCCTGTTTCCGCTTTGCCTGTTCTTCTTTGAGCTGCGTAGCCAAGCGAATCAGGAAGTCCGGTTCCGTGATCGCTCTTTCCAGCGCCTGGTCTGTCATGTAAGCCCCATGCCGCCGGATAGCAGGGAGCACTTCATCTGCCAGCACGGCCTGAAATTTCTGAGCTACTTCATTGCTGGCCTTGAATCCCAGCCGGTACACCATGTTTTCCGGAAGAAAATCGTCTTTCGACACATGTGCCGAAAAACCGAATTCATCAAGATAACGGTTTACCCTGCGCCACATGACATATTCAACCCCGCTTTTGATTTCAGTGAACCCAAATCCTCGTGCCACGTCCTCGGCATTTAGATATGCCGTGCCATCTTTCTTGTCCAAATATCCATGGACATTGTTGATGTTCAAAATCTCATTCATGCTTCTCTTCTCCTTTCTTTTTTCATGGTTGATCCTCCTTCTGTTCAGATTTCCTGAACTTTATGGGTAAAAAAATATAAAGAAATCTGTGTTGCGGGAATTCCTAAGGTGGCACAAGAACGCGCGATTTCGTCCTGAGTAAACCCGGTGATGTTATTAAGCCTAGCGCTAAGAGCAGCTGGGCTAATACCGATAGCCTGCGCAAAACGTTCTTGCGTTCCAAACACTTCCGCGATTTTCCCTTTCAGTTTACTATAACTATATTTCATGGTTCGCCTCCCTTCCGCTGTTCAGCTTTTCTGAACTGATATTATCACGTGTGAATTTTGTTGTCAATAATATTTTTCAGATTTTCTGAATTTAATATTGATTTCCTGAATTTTATCATATAGAATGATATTAAAGCAGTTTATAAACGGGATTCTTTTTTGAGGTGATATTATGCAAAACT
>OLOW01000572.1_pt1 | contig 24834 bp, 23 predicted proteins | sample 1672801 | NCBI WGS metagenome assembly OLOW01 (sample SAMEA3136725, study PRJEB25190) | human gut metagenome | biome: human gut; feature: human-associated habitat; material: faeces | place: Austria | collected 2013 | reverse complement strand
CGTTTTACGATGGTCACGAACCGCTAATAAAGCCCCTTCATTAATGATGTTGGCAAGTTCGGCACCACTGGCACCTGCACTAGCTCTAGCGATTACGTTAAAGTCAATGTTGTTTGAGCATTTGATGTCTTTGGCATGTAATTTAAGAATAGCTTCACGGCCTGCAAGATCGGGAAGTTCAACTGGAATTCTTCGATCAAATCGACCAGGACGCGTTAAAGCAGGATCTAATGAGTCAGGACGGTTTGTGGCGGCAAGCAATACGACGCCTTTGGATCCATCAAATCCATCCATTTCAGCAAGTAACTGGTTCAATGTTTGTTCACGCTCATCATTACCATTCATACCTGCACCATCACGTTTTTTACCAATGGTATCAATTTCATCAATAAATACAATACAAGGTGCTTTTTCACGAGCTTGTTTAAATAGGTCACGCACTTTAGCGGCTCCTCTACCAACAAACATTTCTACGAATTCACTACCTGAAATCGAGAAGAATGGAACGCCAGCCTCACCCGCAACGGCTTTGGCAAGTAGTGTTTTACCAGTTCCAGGAGGACCGACTAATAAGGCTCCTTTTGGCATCTTGGCACCAATCTCTTTATATTTAGCTGGATTGTTTAAGAAGTCTACAATTTCTTGTAGGTTTTCCTTCGCTTCTTCTTGTCCAGCTACATCCTTGAATGTTTTTCCCGTTTGTTCACCGACATAGACTTTGGCATTGCTCTTTCCTAGATTGCCTAGACCAAAACCAGAGCCTTGTGAAAATGACATTTGATCATCTCCGCCCATTTTCTTTTGCATACGCTTAAACATCCATGATCCAAATGCCCAGAAAATGATTAATGGTAAGAAAAAGGAAATTAAACTCGATAAAATTGGATTCATTTGTTCTTGATAGACTTGGCCAAACTTAGCTCCAGATTTATCCAAACGATTGACTAAATCTGAATCATTCATAACACCTGTTTTATATGTTTTATCTGTTGAATTTTTCTTTAATGTGTAATAAATATTGTGATTTTCAATTTGCACAGTATCTATCTTCTTTTCTTCAATTTTATTTAAGAAATCAGAATAGTTTGTGGTTTCAAGCTTTGATTGTTGAAACATAGGGAATACGATAAAGTTTAAAGCCATAATAACAAGCAATATGATCATGTAATATCTATATAAAGGCTTCTTTTGTTTGTTCATGAGTGTTCCTCCTTATGAAATTGATTACATTATACGCCTTATTAGCACTTTGACAAGTGGAGTGCTACATATTCCATAATTCCACATAATTTAAAAAAAGTACCGCCATTGCGATACTTAATGAGTTGTGATACGTGTAATATGCACAATTAAATATATTTTTTCATCACGCGTAATTTGTTTATGTAGTAATCTATCGATATATTTTTCGATTTGTTCTACGCAGTCTAATGCAGAAGAATTCTTGATAATATATGTATAATATATATCATCATTTTCATTTTCAAGCATTTTATTTTCTAAAAGTCGTTGTAAGAAAAATTGCATGTGAACAACAAATCTTGAATAGTTTAGCGAATTCTCATCAATTGTATAGCCATAATGTAATTGAATGATTTGAAAAATATCTTTTAACATTTTGACCATCAACATACCATTTTCTGTTGAAAGATCGTTCGATTTGATTTGTGCATTCACAAAGTGAAAGGCAATGTTTCCGGCTTCTGTTTCAGGCAATTGAATATGAAGTGTTTCATTAATGTAGTCTACAGCTTGTAAACCAAGCATAAATTCATTTGGATAAAATTTTTGGATTTCCCACAACATTCTATTTTGTAGAACAATGCCTTTTTCATATCTTTCTACCGCATATAACAAGTGATCTAACAAGGTCACAAAGATTTGTTTGTTGAATGGAGAAGAAATTTTAAGTTGTGCCATTTCAATGATGTGGTGCACAATTTCTAAATAGATGTCGGGTGCGTTTTCTAAAACTTGAAGATATCCATTTTTATTTGTACTATCTTGAAGAACATATGTTTTTTCTATATCTTCATCTCTAATTTCGTCTCCTACTTTATAGTGAAAACGCAGCCCCTTTCCCATCACAATCATTTCCTCATGATTATCATTCACTAGAAGCATATTGTTGTTTAAAAATTTTTCGATAATCATGTGAAGTACCTCATATACCTAGATATTCTTTCCGTTTTCCTCAATTACTTGTTTGTACCAGTAGAAACTGTCTTTTTTATATCGTTTTAATTCTTTTAAATCAAATTCATCACGATCGACATAAATGAATCCGTATCTTTTCTTATAGCCTTGATGTGTACTAACAACATCAATGGCAGCCCAAGGACAATAGCCAAGCATTTTGACACCATCTGTAATGGCTAAGCGCATTTGGTGAAGGTGTTTTTGAATAAAATCAATACGATATTGGTCATGAATACATCCATCTGGTTCTAATGTGTCATTGGCACCAATTCCATTCTCTGTAATCAGAATAGGAAGTTGGTAACGTTCATATACCTTTCTTAAAGTATATCGGAATCCAACAGGATCAACAACCCATCCATACTGCGTTTTCTCTACGTATGGGTTCTCACTAGGTCGATATACGCCTTGTTCACCTAGCATAATTTGTTGGTCACCCGCTCTTGCAGTTACATCTGAAGCATCTCCTTTACTTGCAGCTATAGTTGCGGTTGAATAATAATTCATAGCGATAAAGTCTGGGTTTGCGCCTTTTAATGTTTCAAAGTCTCCATCTTGAATTTCTGGAGCGATATTACGATCTTTTAGGTAAGACCATGCCAAAGGGTGGTATTTTCCAAATGCACAAACATCGACAAAGTTCCAACAGCGAAGTACTTCCCAGTTGTGAGCGGCAATCGCATCATTTGGATTACAAGTAGCTGGATACATAGCTGTTAAATTTAGTGCAGGTCCGATTTTACCTTCTGGAACCATATTATGGAAGAGTTTCATGACTTTTGCCTGAGCAAGCATCATATGGTGGTTTTGTTGATACAAATCTTTTTTAGATGGTAATTTTCCGCCTTTAGGTAATCCAATTGCACCAGGATGTAGAATCATCGTATTTTGTTCGTTGATCGTTAACCAGTACTTTACTTTTGATCCATAGTGGATAAATAATACTTTGGCATATTCAACAAAGGCTTCAATCGTATCACGGTTTAACCAACCACCCTTTTCTTCTAGGCAATATGGTAAATCAAAGTGATACATTGTAACAACAGGTTCGATGTTGTATTTTAAGCATTCATCAATGACATTATTGTAGAATTCGATGCCTTTTTCATTCACTTTACCCGTTCCATTTGGTAAGATACGAGTCCATGCGATAGAGAAACGATAAGCTTTTAATCCCATTTCTGCAAATAGGGCAATATCTTCTTTATATCTATGATAATGATCAGAAGCTACAGAGAAATCAGCAACATCACTTGGGTGTTCATACATGTCAATGATAGATGGGCTTTTACCATCTTCATCAATGGCACCTTCAACTTGGTATGCTGAGGTAGATGCTCCCCACAAAAAGTTTTGAGGGAAGTCTTTTAATTTAGAATAGTGCATGGTTTACCTCCTAGGCTAAAGAAATTAATTTGTTTCCATGTTGAATGGTTGTATCATTTTCGAATTGAAGGGAACTGAAATTCTTTGAATTTGTGATGATGATTGGAGTGGTTGTGTCATAACCTTCTTCTTTGATTTTGGCTAAATCAAAAGTTAATAGTAACTGTCCCTTTTTAACTTCTTCATTGACTTGAATTTGAGGACTGAAATATTTTCCTTGTAGATTAACAGTATCAATACCTACGTGCATTAAAATTTCTGTTCCATTCTTTGATTTTAATCCAATTGCATGACCCGTTGGGAAACATACAGTAATTGTTCCATCACAAGGAGCATATAAATTTCCTGTGCTTGGTTCGATTGCGATACCTTTTCCCATGATTTCTTGTGAGAAGACATCGTCATTTACTTCGGATAGTGGTTTTACAGTTCCATCGCAAGGTGCGACAATTTCATCTTTTGAAACAGTATCTACTACTTCTTCTTGTGGTGAATCTTCTTTAAATCCTAGAATCCATGATGCGACAAAACCTACAACGAAAGAAATAATGATTGTGACAATGGCATGAACTACGTTCATAGGGTTTTTACCAATGAAGGCTGGAATAGCAGTTAATCCTGGTGAAACAAAGGCATAACGAACTAGGCCAGTAATTCCTGCATAGATACCTCCGGCAGCTCCACCAATCATAGAAGCAACAAATGGGCGTTTTAATTTTAATAGGACACCATATAAACATGGTTCAGTAATACCCATAACTGCTGTAAATCCAGATGAAGATGCAAGAGATTTTAAGTTTTCATCTTTTGCCTTTAGAGCAACCGCCAAAGTAGCACCACCTTGTGCAATATTGCTTGCTAACATACCAGGTCCATTTACGATTTCATATCCAAGTGTAGAAATTTGACTTGTCGCAATTGGAGTCATGGCCCATGCAGTACCTGTTAGTGTTAAGAATGGTTGGAAGGCTCCCATCAACATTGGAATCAACCAACTTACGTGTGCATTTAAATAGTTAGCGCCAGATTGTACTAAATCGTTTAATAGGTTTCCTAATGGACCAACAATGATTAATGCGATTGGTACAGAGATAAACATCACTAAAAGTGGTTTTAAGAAAAACTTGATAATAGATGGTGAGTATTTTTCGGCAAATTTTTCAACGTAAGACATGATCCACACGCTTAAAATAATAGGAATTACACTGGATGCATAGTCAACTAATACAACAGGTGCTCCAAAGAATGTTAATGGACTTCCTGCAGCGACTAAGCCTGACCATGTTGGGTGTAAAAGAGCACATGCCATAGTCATTGCCATGATTGGACTTGTTTTGAATTTTTGGCTAGCTCCATACGCTAAAAGGACAGGCATGAAATAGAATGGAGCATCGGAAATAAAGTTGATGATTTCATAAGTGGAACTTGCTTCATTAACTAAGTTAAATAAAACAAGAATAGATAATACAGCTTTGATCATACCACCGCCGATTAGGGCTGGAATCACAGGAGTAAATGTAGTGGAAATTACACTGATAATACGATTGACAATACTGCATTTTTCTTCATCGGATTCTTCGTGAGAAGTAGAAGGAACATCTTTCATTTGGGATTGAATGGCTCTAAAAACGGATTGTACTTCATTGCCAATTACGACCTGGTATTGACCACCTTTTTCTACAACGCTGATAACGCCGTTTAAAGATTCCACTTTTTTGGTGTTGACTTTATTCATGTCATAAAATTCGAATCTTAAACGAGTTGCACAATGTGTTAATTGTTTGATGTTGTCGATACCACCAATGCTTTGGATGATATCATTTCCTAATTGTTGATAATTCATATTCTCCTCTTTCTAGGCTGATGGCAATAAAAAAGACCAAGATAAAAGGAGCATTAAAAATGCAACTTAAATATCTTGGTCTTGCCTGCATTACCAGTAACAGCCGTTATTTACATGTAGGATGATAGCATAGCTAAAAATAAAATACAAGCACTTTTTGAAATCCCTTTCATGAAAGGACGAAAAAATAAGAATGAGTAGACATTAAAAAATGGTATAATTAAAGAGTTTATGGAGGATATATATTATGAAGGTAGTAACTTTTGGAGAAATCATGCTTCGTTTAAAAACACCTGAAAACTTGCGTATTATGCAAAGCGATGGTTTTGAGGCGAGTTATGGTGGTGCAGAGGCCAATGTAGCCGTAAGTTTAGCGATGTATGAAGATCAATGTGCTTTTGTATCTAAAGTACCAAACAATCCAGTGGGAATGTCTGCATTAAGTGAAGTTCGTCATTATGGTGTAAATACAGAGTATATGCTTCGTGGAGGCGATCGTTTAGGAATTTACTTCTTTGAAAAAGGAAGTGATATTCGTAATACAAACGTTGTATATGATCGTGCATTTAGTGCTTTTTCACTATCTCAGCCAAGTGAATATCATTGGGAAAATATCTTAGAGCCAGGAGATGTTTTCTATTTTTCAGGCGTAACTCCAGCTGTATCTAAATATGTTGAGGATACAGTAAGAAGTGCTTTGAAGTATTGTAAGGAAAATGATATTCAAGTGATTTGTGATTTAAATTATCGTGGAAAAATGTGGTCTAAAGAACAAGCGCAAGTTGTCATGCGTGATTTAATGCAGTATGTAGATGTATGTATTGCCAATGATGAAGATTTTGAAGCAACACTAGGAATTCATGCCTTTGATGGTAACTTATCTACAGGTATTGATCAGATTGATACTTATAAAGAAGGTATGTTAGAAATTACTCGTCAATTCCCAAATGTGAAGAGTGTGACTAGTGTATTAAGAAATATGCATACTGTAGAAGAAGGAGATTGGATGGGCATTTATTATGTGGATGGAAAGTTCTACCAAAGTCCAATTCATAGAGTACATAGCTTAGAAGCTGTGGGAGCAGGAGATGCCTATGGTGCTGCATTTGTGCATGGACTAATCAATGGATTTGATCCACAGAAGACAGTCGATTTCGCAATCAGTGCTAGTGTATTAAAGCTTATGATTCAACATGATTTTAATGTGGTAACACAAGAAGATGTATTTAAAATCATGAATTCTAAGAATACAAACTTATCTAGATAGAGTAAAAGATATCAATTCATAGTGAACTGGTATCTTTTTTCTAGTATTGAATGTAAAAATCATTCTCATAATAATCAAGTGGAATCTCTTTTTCAGTCATGGAATCAATTTGAATACGATCAATATTCTGAAGAGATAAAATGACTTTATCAATGTTTTCCAAGTTTCCCTGTAATTGTGCAGTTACACTACCATCATCATTGTTTTTGGCATAGCCTGTAATACCTAATGGTTTGGCATGGCTTTGTACTTCAAAACGAAAACCAATATTTTGAACATTTCCTTCAAAATGAAATTCCTTTCGAATTGTCCTTGGTGGCAATTCTCTTTTTATTTTCTCTTTCTTTTTAAAAAATTTAAACATAGTTAGTATCCTATTCTATATATATTATAAGGTCTTATCATAAAAAATTCTAATATAGTTATTTATAAGATAATCAGAAATTTCCTCTATGGTATACTTATAAGGATAGCGAGTCTATCTAAGGAAGTAAGCTTTACACAGATATTAAAAAGTAACACATTAAATGTGGTAAAAAATTTTTGATTATTAAGAAAATTACCACATTAAAAAGGCGTGAATTTTTACGTAAGCGTATACAATTTATGTTATTTTTTTAGTGTAAGGTGATGAGGTGAGTATGAAAGAAGCAAAAAAACAATACTATAATACAGAAATACTAAATTGTCTTATTGATGGAGATGTTGTATCAACACAGCAAATTGCAGATGCGGTTGGTATGTCTGAAAAATCTATCCGAAATAAAATTTTTGATATTAATGAATATCTTCAAGAAAATGATATGGGAATCATTCAGAAAAAGCCTCGTGTTGGAATGTGGTTAGAATGTACGGAAGAGCAGAAACAAAAATTACAGTCGGTTTTAATGAATCGAAATATGGTAGTTGTCAAAGATGATGATAACGATCGTGTAATGGAGCTCTTAAAAATATTCTTTAAGTTAAGACCATGGGAAACAATTACTACACAAAGGCTAACGGAAGAATTATATTTGAGTGCGCCTACAGTGTTGAAGGTTATTCGTGAATGTGAACAATGGTTAGCTCCATATAAAGTGAAAATCGCTAATGAAAAGAATAGAGGTTATCGCTTAGATTGTAATGAAAATGAATATCGTGTCGCAATGAAGGATTTTATCATGAGCGATTTTGATAACGAAAAAATCAAATCTAACATGGATTATTTTTTCTATAACATGGATACGAAGTTGATTCAAAAATCAATTATTGAAACTGAAAATGAATGGAATTATCGATTTACCGATGAGTCATTCTATGAAATCTTTATTTATTGTTGTATTGCATATCAACGTAGAGAAATTGAATCGCCAAAGGTTGAAGATCGAGGAGAAATTCAAATCTTACAAAAATACAATGAATATCCATTCACGGTGGCAATATTTAAGAAGTTGCAGGAAAAACTATATGTATTCTTTTCAAATGAAGAAGTGTTATTTTTAGCCATTCAAATGATGTGTTCAAGATTCATTGGTATTTCAGCTGTAGATGAGACACTTGAACAAGTGCAGAAATATGACAATAAATTAATTGAATTTGTAGATATGTCGCTTCATGTTGTTGGAAATATTTTGGATGTTGATTTATCACAGGATGAAAAACTAAAGGAAAGTTTGATTATACATTTAAGACCAACGATATTTAGAATTCGTCATGGTTTATCTCAAACAAATTCATTAGTACATTTCATCAAGTCTGAATATAAAACGGTATTTAGAGCTACGATGTCCATAAGTATTATGTTTGAAGAATATTATGGCCTTCAATTAACAGAGGATGAAGTAGGTTACATTGTTCTCTATATACAATCAGCACTTGAAAGAATCAAACGTCATTTCAATGTATTATTAATTGCTGATTTTTCAAGAGGACATGCACAACTATTGACAGAACGATTAAAAAAATCAATTTCAGAAATCAAAGAGATTCGTGTTATGAGCACGCATGACTTTAAATTATATGGGGATAAAACAAGCGATGTGATTATCACGCAAAAGGAAATGGATGTAAAGGATTCTCGGATTATTGTGATTCCAAACTTACTTAGTGATAGTGGAATCGTAAGTCTAAGAGAACAAATTGATGTGGTACTAAAAAGCAGAGATGAAAAAGTAACATCATTTTCTCCAGAGTGTTATCCATTATTGGATCCAGATTTGATTTTTGTACATCTAAAGTATGACGATAAAGAATCACTATTAAGTTTTATGTCATCGGCAATGGCAAAGCGTGGATATGTTTCAACAAATTTCTTTGAAACGGTAATGGAAAGAGAAAAAGCCACAACCACTTCGATTGGAAACGATATTAGTGTAACGCATGGTGCACAAAGCGAAGTGATTGAACCTAAATTATCAATTGCTGTATTAGATAAACCAATACGCTGGAATGATGATGAAGTTGATCTTGTGTTCTTGTTAGGATTTAAAATGACAACTCCAGAAGAAATCAAAAGAATCCAGTGTTTCTATAAGGAATATATTTCAATTATAGAAAGAGAAGAAAATTTGAAAAAAATTAAATCAATGAAATCAAACATAAATTTATATAAATTTTTAATTCAATAGGAGGTAGAAGGAAATGGAATTAAAAGACGTATTAGATGAAAGAATTATCGATTTAAACATGGAGGCAAAAAATAAGGATGAAGCAATTCGTCATTTGGCTGCCAAATTAAAAGATGCCAATTATATTGGAGATGTTGATGAATTCGTAAAAGATATCTATCTTCGTGAATCCGAAGGTGTTACTGGTATTGGAAACTTTGTTGCGATTCCACATGGAAAAAGTGATTCTGTAACACAAGTAGGAATTGCGATTGGTAAATTAAACAATGAAATTGAGTGGGAAACATTAGATGGCCAAGGCGTAAAACTTATTTTCTTATTTGCCGTAAGTAATGATCATGAATATGCAAGAAATCATATGAAGTTATTGGCGCAGATTGCTGGTAAATTAGGAAATGATGAAAACATCGAAAAATTATTAAACGCAAAAACAGTAGAAGAACTAAAAGAAGTATTTAAGTAATTGGTATATGATGAAGCAGATCTTGCGGATCTGCTTTTTTTCTGTGATTGACAAATAAAAGTTACCACAATTAAATCCGGAAATTTAATACGGACATTTGAAAAAGTACCACATTAAAAAGTCTTTCCATTTTATTTTACGGAATAAATTACCACAATAAAATGCCCTCTATTAACGTGTAAGAAAGCGCTTTCCGTTGTATCATTTAGGCAGTTAAAGAGAGGACATAAGTCCTAAAGAAAGGAGATAGTAATATGAAAATTGTTGCCGTTGCTGCTTGTACATCAGGTATTGCGCACACTTATATTGCTAAAGAAAAATTGATCCGTGCCGCTGAAGCATTAGGACACGAGATCCACGTGGAAACACAAGGTACTATTGGAACCGAAGATGAATTAACTCCAGAACAAATCCAAGAAGCGGATGTTGTTATTCTTGCAGTTGATATTCAGATCACTGGTACAGAACGTTTCAAAGACAAAAAGGTTGTTAAAGTTGGAACTAGCTTAGTAACTAAAGCACCTAAACAATTGCTTGAAAAAGTAGAAGCAGAATTAAACAAAACTAAATAAGCTTAATAATAAAAAAGGAGAGTAAAAAATGAAAAAAGCATTAGGAGAAATTAAAAAGCACTTGCTAACAGCGATTTCTTACATGTTGCCACTAGTTGTTGCATCAGGTTTGTTAATTGCCGTTGGTAACTTAATGGGAGGAGAAGTTGTAACAGATCTTAGTAAGATGACTGTTCCTAGCGCATTCACTTCACTTGGTGTTCTAGGTATGGGATTATTACCATCATTCATTGGTGGATACATTTCTTATTCTATCGCTGACCGTCCAGGTATTGCCCCTGGTTTCTTAATGGGTCAAATCGCATCATTCTTAGGAGCAGGATTCCTTGGAGGAATGATTGGTGGTTTCGTTGCTGGTTATATTGCATTAGCTATTCGCAAATATGTAAAAGTTCCTAAATGGGCTGAAGCTTTAATGCCAATGATGATTATCCCAACATTGACAGCTATGATTGGTGGATTATTAATGTACTTCGTATTAGGTGGACCAATCACTGCTATGACTAACGGATTGAATAACTTCGTAACTGGATTAGACCAATCTCAAAAAACATTATACGGATTCGTTATTGGATTCATCGGATGTATTGACTTCGGTGGAGCAATTAGTAAAGTTCCTAACTTAATTTGTGATGGTTTATTATTGGATGGAATTACAGAACCAGAAGCAATCAAAGTATTAGCAGCTATGGTACCTCCAATTGGTGTAACTTTTGGATGGTTGTTATCAAAAGTATTGAAGAAGAGAATCTTTACAGCTCAAGAAGAAGATGCAATCAAAGTTGCATTCCCAATGGGATTATGTATGATTTCTGAAGGAGTTATCCCTATCGCAATGAACGACTTACTTCGTACAGTTGCTTCAACTTCAATTGGATGTGGTGTTTGTGGAGCAATCAGCTTTACATTCGGTGTTGGATCTAAAGTTCCATCAGGTGGAGTATTCGTAATTCCAGCAATGTCAAATCCATTTATTGCAGTAGTTGCATTATTAGCAGGAAGCTGTGTAACAGCAATCTTATTAAATGTATTGAAGAAAAAATTAACTGATGAAGAATACGCTGGCGGATCTGTTGAAGAAGAAGCTGAAGTAGATTTATCAGGAATCTCATTCGAATAAAAAATTTAAGTTTAAGAAGAAGGACAAAAAAATATGTATGTTTCAATGAAAGGAATGCTTGAAAGAGCAAACCAAGGAAACTACGCAGTGATGGCTATAAATTGTTTTAACATCGAAACGACTCGTGCATGCATCGAAGCTGCACAGTCGCTTCGAGCACCAATCATCATTAACATTGTGCAAGAACACATGGTCAATCATTGTGATAGTGATTTAATTGCTCCAATTGTAAAGAAATTGGCAAATAGAGCAAGTGTGGAAGTTGCACTTAACTTCGATCATGGGCAAGAGGTGCCTTTATTAAAGAAGGCGTTGCACGATGGATATTCCAGTGTAATGGTAGATGCTTCCAGATATGATTTGGAAGGTAACATTAAAATGACTCGTGAAATTGTTGAGTTTGCTCAAGAATTTGACGCATCAGTTGAAGGTGAAATAGGATGCATGGGAGCCACTGAAGGAGAAGAATTCACTAGTGATCAGATGAAAACGAATCCTCAGCAAGCATTACGATTTGCACAAGAAACAGGTATTGATGCATTAGCTGTATCATATGGATCAAGTCATGGAAATTATCCTGAAGGATATGTTCCGGAATTTGATTTTGAGAGATTAAAAGAAATTAAAGAACTTACAAAAATGCCACTTGTATTACATGGTGGATCTGGTTCAGGTGATGAAAACATCTTGAAATCAGTAAAATATGGAATCAACAAAATTAATGTTGGTTGCGACTTTATGAATGCGAATACAGAAGCAATCAAAAAACACTTAGCAGCAGATCCAGACATCAATTTCTGGGTTATGATGCACCAGGTTGAAAAAGAAAGTCAAGAATTAGTTAAACACTATATCCGCTTATCCGGATCAGAAGGAAAATCTTTATAGTTTATATAGGAGGTAACATATTATGTTAATGAACATGAAAGATTTGCTAACAGTAGCACAAAAGAATCACTTTGCAGTACCTGCATTCAACATTGGATCTGATCAATTGTTAAAAGCAGTTATGAAGACTGTGAAAGAATTGAAATCACCGGTTATTTTGGAGATGAGTCCAGATGAATTCAATTTCGTAGGAAATGCACAAATTCAAGCTATGCTTTACGAAGCAGCTCATACAGATGTTCCAGTATGTATTCACTTAGACCACGGTGATTCATATGAAACTGTAGTACGTGCCATCCAAGCAGGTATGACATCAGTAATGATTGATGCATCTAAACTTCCTTACGAAGAAAACGTTGCTATTACTAAAAAAGTTGTTGAAACAGCACACATTGCTAACGTTTCAGTAGAATCAGAATTAGGTACAATTGGTACAACAGGTAACTCTATTGAAGGTGGAACAGAAGGTGTTATCTACACAGTTCCTGAAGAAGCAAAACAATTCATTGAAGATACAGGAATTGATACATTCGCATGTGCTATTGGTACAGCTCACGGTATCTATCCAAAAGATATGAAGCCAAAATTACGTATTGATATCTTAAAAGACATCACTGACCAAGTTTCAGTACCATTAGTATTACATGGTGGATCATCAAATAAAGATGAAGAAATCGCTGAAGCAGTTAAGAACGGTATCTGCAAAATCAATATTTCAAGTGATATTAAAGTTGCATTCTACGAACAAGCACGTAAAACATTAAATGAAAATCCAGGATACAGAGAACCATTAGAAATCTATCCTGCAGCTATGGAAGCATGTGGAAAAGTATGTGCTGACAAAATTAGATTATTTAACTCTCAAGACAAAGTTAAATGTTATTACGAATAATAGTAAAGTAGCAGATAATTACATATAAAAGGAAACCTTGAGTTTCCTTTTTCTATAGAATGGAGAATATAAAATGAAATATGCAGTCGCAATTGATATTGGAGGAACCAATACACGAGTAGCGTTGATTGATGAAAAATATAAAATTGAGGAAAGAACACAATTCTCTACGGATGCAGACAATCCAGAGGTTACCCTATTTAAAATTAAACAAGCCATCGATAGCTTTGATAAAGAAATTGTTGGAGTAGGAATGTCATGCCCAGGTCCATTGGATTTGATTGAAGGAAAAATTTTAACTACGCCAAATCTACATGGTGAGTGGCATGGACTTTGTATCACAAAAGAATTAGAAAAATTGATTCATAAACCTGTCTATTTAGAAAATGATGCAAATCTTGCAGCTCTTGCAGAAGCTATAATTGGGGAAGGAAAAGAGTATAATATTGTTCAATATTTAACTGTTTCCACAGGACTTGGAGCAGGACTTGTTATTAATAAAAAAGTATTCCAAGGAGCTCATGGATTTGCGAATGAAGTTGCCAATGTATGCTTATGGAATAATGGACCAAGTCACGGAAGCATTTATCCAGGCGGCGTAGAAGCTATCTGTAGTGGAACTGCCATTGAGCAACGTGCAAAAAATGCAGGATTAATTGTAGCTCATGCAGGAGAAGTAAATGATTTAGCTTTAAAAGGAAATTTAGAAGCACAAAAGATTATGGACGATGCTAAATTGTATTTGGCAAACTTTATTTCCGGTATTCAAGCATTTATTGATCCAGAAATCGTAATTCTTGGTGGATCTGTAGCTTTAAAGATTCCTGGATTTGTAGAAGAAGTTGAAAGTTTAGTGAAGACAAAGGTATATCCAGTAGTTGAACCATTAGTAAAAGTAAGAAAATCAACTCTAAATGAAGATAGTGGACTATTAGGAGCTGCTTGTTTAGCATTTAATAGTTAATACTCAATAAAATGGCCGATATTCAGTGGAGTGAAATATCGGTCATTTTGTTATATTTGTTATATATAGTAACAGACGACTAAAAGTTAGACATTTTAATGTAAGTATATTGTTGGAATAGGAGGAATAAATATATGACAGTAATCTGTTGCTACCTAAATAAATTATAATCTTTGGACGCGGCCTGAACCGTCTCCACCAGCTAATTGCAACACTTCGTCCATACTCACTATGTTGAAATCACCTTCGACAGAGTATTTTAAACAACTTGCGACTACCGAAAATTCGATTATTGACTTTGCATCATATCCTTCTAGACTGGGTACAATCAATCCAGCACCAAAGCTATCTCCACCACCGACTCTGTCTACAATCTGCATTTTGTATTTATTTGAGAAATGGTAATTTTTTCCATCATACAACATAGCGGACCAGGTGTTGATATTGGCATTGATAGACTCTCTTAATGTGATAGCAACTTCCTTATATCCTTCGCGATTCCAATAGGATATCCATATTTAATAATAGGTTGCTTCTTTTTAATATCTTTCAATGTAAATTTATGTCTTTGGGCAATATCTTCAATAAGTGTAATTTCTTGTCCATCTACATTACATATAATCCCTTTTTCTAGAGGACATGGTGCAACAGATACCAAGTCGTTAAAATGAATCTTATAAATTTTTGCACCATTTCTACCTGTTTATTTCAATAAAATCATTGATCATCAAAGATACACGTTCTTTTTGATAAGAGCATAGTTTGTCCGCAATATTAGGAAGTAAGAAATTAGAAGCATTGATTGTGTTCATATAAGTACCTACCTTTTAGATACTTAAAGTATACAAGCAATTTTGACATTATTTATGTCATAACAACAAATTGAAGGTTAAGCCAAATCATAATAAAAAGTGGGAAAGAAAAAAATGACAAAGTCTGGATTTTGAAAAAATCCGACTTTGTCAACAGGCTGAAAGGATTGGTGAACAATCTTTAAATTACATATGATTTAGCTGTTATTTAAATATATTTATGCATTAATAAATATATCAATTAAATCTTCATAAGTTTTAACTTTTCTAATTTTAGATAAATTATCATCTGAATTTATAGTATCAGTAATATGTTCAAATATTTCTCTAAATTTGGCTCGATCATTATCTGATATAGATAAAAGAAAGATGATATTGATATATTGATTTCCCCATTTAATAGGTTTTTCTTGAATATGTACATATATTGCAGTGTTAAGACAATTGATATGTAAAGAGTGAGGGATTGCGAAGTTGCCAAATGCGGTTGATGATAATGCTTCTCTTTCTTTTACTTCATCAACATATGAAGAAGTTACATATTTGTTTTTGTAAAGTATATTGCAAATATCATCTATGGCTTCGATTTGACTAAAATAAGTTTTATCTATTGAAAAAAACTCTTTCTTGAATATCTTTTTGATATAACTAGAACGATTTTCTTTCTTTTTTCTTTGTCTTACTACATTTATAATATTTCTAATTTCGTTAATATCTCTTTGGGTTAAAAAAGGTGTTATGTATAAATTAGGTTTATCAATGAAATGATTGATGGAATATGATGACAATAATAAGTCGTGTTCAGGTGCATAAGATAAGTAATTATCGATAGATGTGTAGATATCTAAGATTATTAAATCGTTTTGAAATAAGTTTTGAATTTTACTACTTAAAGATTTTTTTAAATTATAATATTCAGGAATTAATAATATTGTAGGCAATTTAGATTGTAATGATTTTTGTAATTCTAGTATTCCACCTATATGAAAAGATATGTATGTGATTTCATCATCGTTTAAGCTAATATTATATTGTTCTTTAATTTGATTTGCGATATAGACGGCAACTTCATAGATGAAAGGGCATTGAATCTTAATCTTATTTTTTAAAGGGTTATTATTTAATAAATCATTGTCATTTCTAATTAATAAATTATGTAAATGGATGGAGAAACGATCGATAAATTCAGGAGTGTCTAAATATATAGCAAATAATGTCTTAGTTTTTTGGCATAATTGTGTAACGAAGTCAATTAATTCATCTCCTACAAAGGATGCGACTTCACTTTTTGTTGATTTAGTAGTATTAATAGAATTTCCTCTACAAATAATCAATAATGCTAACTCATATATCTCAGTATATGTAAAAAAGATATCAAAGAATGATTCAAATTTTGAAGATAAGTCTTTAGCTATTTTGTATTCATTAGAAGTTGTATCTATTTGTTGATCAGTGTGGTTTTGTTTACAACCATTTTGTATACGATTAATTGTGATGGCTACATGTCTAACAAAATTAGATAATGAAAAGTCATTCATAAAATAATGATGTTCTTCGAATGTTGATTGAATTGTCTGTTTGATAAATGTAAAATCTAAATTAGGAAATAAACCTTTTAAAAATTGTTCATCCCCAAAATGATTTTGAGATTCATTAACAATATAGGAGTTTAGAATTTTTCTTTTATTTTTTTCACTTCCGTTAATGCGTACAATGTCTTTAGATATTTGTAATGAGCAATTATATTTTTCACAGATATTATTGATTTTTTGACAGTCAGCTCTAAATGTAGATTCACTTACATATAACTCATTCATAAAATCATAAATGTTTGCTTGGTTTTGAGAGTGTTTCTTAATTAACAGTGTTTTTAAAATGTAGTTAAGGCGTTCTTCTGGCGTTTGAGGAATAATGTTGTTTTGATTTAATTCTGTTCTTAAATTATTTAATATTTGGCTATTGATTCTATATCCTTGTCTTGATGATTCAATTAGATTTGGAGAACTTATATTTATATCAGATATATACTTTTTTATTGTTCTAGTAGATAATTGAAATTCAGTAGATAATTCTTTACTGGTTGTCCAATTATTATGTTGTTCTAAGAATGCAATTATTTTATTACTTATTTCATTCATCAACCATCACTCCTTAACTATTTATATAAATAATCGACAATGCCATGTTCATTATAGCATTGCATACAAATAAAATATTTCTATAGATTTTCACCTATATGGTGAAGAATATTGCTTGTATTTTTGTTCACCATATAGGTGAATTAGATGGTTTGTAAGTGCTTTTGGTGTGTGCGATATTATAAGTGTAATCGGTAAAAGTGCACAAATAACCGAAAAAAAGGAGAAGAGAAAATGAAAGAATTAAAAGTATTACTTGCGTGTGGTTCTGGAGCTAGTTCTGGATTTATGGCTAGCAGCATGAGAAAAGCAGCTGCAGAAAACAATGTTAATGCAGATATCCATGCAGTTAGCGATTCAGAAATACCGTCTTTTATGGATAAAGTAGATATTATTATGCTTGGGCCACATATCAAATATTTAGAAGAAGAATTAAGAAATAAAGCAGCAGCTTATGGTGTGCCAGTTGCTTGTATCTCACAAAAAGCATATGGCGTTCTTGATGGTAAAAGAGCACTTGCAGAAACTATTCAATTGTATAAAGCTTCTAGGGGGGGAGAATAATTATGATGAACAATTTTATTTCTTGGCTGAATAATAGTTTAACTCCTAAAGTTAATAAAATTAGTAAAAATATTTGGATTCAGTCAATCCAAAATGCTATTATGCTATCACTTCCAATGATTTTTGTTGGGTCATTAATTTCAGTAGTGTCTTTATTAAGAAACTTTATACCTCAATTACCTGATTTAAATCCTATTAACCAATTTTCATTTGGATTATTCTCATTATTTGTAGCATTTTTATTGCCATATCAAATCATGGAAAAGAAGAAATTAGATAAAAAGAAAATTTTAGCTGGATTTAGTTCTCTTTGTTTATTCATGATGTTGATTCGTCCAGAATTTACTGATGCAGGTGCTATAGTTGATTTCTCAAGATTTGGAGCAGCTGGTATGTTGGTTGCTTTATTCTCAGGTGTTGTTTCAGCAGTTATTATGAGTGCATCTGCTAAATTCTCATTATTTGGTAAAAATAGTCCAATTCCTGATTTTGTACAACAATGGTTTGATAATATGATTCCTATTTCAATCATTTTAATTGTTGGTTATATCTTGATTTACGCTTTAAATTTCGATTTTTTTGCGATGATTCTTACATTATTCAACCCTATTGTTGAAATTGCTCAAACATTGCCTGGATTCGTATTAGTATGTTTCTTACCAGTACTATTATATTCATTTGGTATTAGTAGTTGGATTATTACTCCAATTACATTTACAATTTGTTTAGGAGCTATTGCAGCAAATGCTGAAGCTGTAGCGGCTGGATTACCTGCTACAAATATTACAACATTTGAAGTAATCTATTGTGGATGGGTATTTATTGGTGGACAAGGTGGTACATTACCATTAGTACTAATGATGGCTAAATCAAAATCAGAAAGATTAAAAGCTGTTGGTAAGGCAACATTGATTCCTTCAATCTTCAATATTAATGAACCAGTAATTTTTGGTGCTCCAATTGCTTGGAACTTTACATTAATTATTCCATTCTTATTAAATTCATTAATTATTCCTATTATCGTTTATTGTGTTTTAAGTGCTGGATTAGTAACTATTCCAACTCAATTATTTACTTTATATCAAATGCCATTACCAATCGCAACATGGTTAGTATGTCCTGAAATTCAAGGCTTAATCTTATTTGCGGTAGTTGTAGTGATTAACTCATTTATTTGGTTCCCATTCTTCAAAGCTTATGAAAATCAATGTTTAAAAGAAGAAGCTGAAGAAGCAGATGATTTAGATTTATCTTTAGATCTTTAATCAATATTACAAGAAGGAGAAAATATGGATAACGAAATGACAGTAGTGGCAATGCAAATGATATTGCATGCAGGAGACGCAAGATCTCATATCGCAGATGCTTTAAGAGATATAAAAGCATTTAATTTTGAAGTAGCTAAAGAAAAAATGGCTCAAGCAGAAAAAGAATTAACAAAGGCTCATCAAGCTCAAACAAATGTTCTTCAAGAAGAAGCTAACGGTGTAAAACATGAATTACATGTATTATTTATTCATGCCCAAGATACTCTTATGACTATTAAAAGTGAATATGAGTTAGCACGCCAATTAATTGAAATTTTTGAGTCAATTGATGGACGTCTTAAAAAGGTTGGTGCATAGGCATGATTAAAGAAGTTAGACATGGATTTCCTAAAGATTTTTTATGGGGTGGAGCTATTGCTGCCAATCAATGTGAAGGTGCTTGGGATGTAAATGGTAAAGGGATGAGTACAGCAGATATACATCCTTACTTACCAAATTTAAATCGTAAAGAATTGGATTTTAATCATTTAGATAGCAATACTTTTGAAAGATTTAAAGGCAACGATGAATATTACTATCCAAATCATAAAGGTGTGGAGTTCTATCATAGATATAAAGAATACTTTGCTTTATTACATGAAATGGGCTTTAAATGCTTCCGTATGTCAATTGCTTGGACGCGTATTTTCCCTACAGGTGAGGAAGATAAGCCTAATGAAGCAGGCTTAAAACATTATCATGATGTGTTCCAAGAATTAAAGAAATATGGTATTGAACCTATCGTTACAATGAGCCATTATGAAATGCCATTACATTTAGTTGAAAAATATAATGGTTGGAGTTCAAGAGCGTTAATTGATTTATTTGTTAAATACTGTGGGACAGTACTTGAAGAATATAAATATGAAGTTAAATATTGGATTGTTATTAATCAAATAAATTTAATTCAATATGAATGTTTCGGTTCTTTAGGTATATTAAAAGATAAAACAGATAATTATTTAGAAGCTCAATTCCAAGGAATTCATCACCAATTTGTTGCTTCTGCTAAAGTTGTAGAATTGGCTAAAAAGATTAATCCAGAATTTAAGATGGGAACAATGTTAGCGGACTGTATTATTAATCCATATACATGTAATCCTAAAGACGTTGAGTTAGCACTTCGTCGTAATCGTATGCAATACTTCTTTGGAGATGTGCAAATATTAGGTGAATATCCGCAATTTGCAATTCAATATTTTGATAAAAATAATATTGATATCAAAGTTGAAGAAGGAGATTTAGAATTAATCAAAGAACATACAGTTGACTTCTTATGTGTAAGTTATTACTATTCTCGCTGTGTTGATGCAAGTAAGAATGGTATGGATGCTGCAGACACAGTAGATAATCCTTATTTAAAAGCTAATGAGTGGGGTTGGGCAATTAATCCTCAAGGTTTATATTGCACAATGTCAAACTATCATGATCGTTATCATGTACCGATGATGATAGGTGAAAATGGTTTTGGATATGTTGATAAATTAGAAGAAGGAAATGTAGTTCATGATACATATCGTATTGATTATCTAGGCAAACATATTCGTGCACTTCAAAACGCAATTGAAGATGGCTGTGATATCTTTGCATATTGTTCATGGGCACCATTTGATATTATTAGTGCTGGTACTGCAGAAATTTCTAAACGCTATGGATATATCTATGTAGACTATGATGACTATGGCAATGGTTCTGGAAATCTATATAAGAAAGATAGTTTCTATTGGTATAAGAATGTAATCGAAACCAATGGAGAATGTTTAAAAGATATAGAATTATAATAAAAATAAAGCTGTAACAATTAATTGATTATTCGATTAATCTTACAGCTTTTCTTTTTGAAATTGACATAGATTAATTCGGTAATCCGCAATTAGATAGAATCGACTAAAGTAAGCTCCAAATAAAATGATGTAGTTAAATAAATAAAAAAGAATCAGTTGAACATTGCTAAAATGTTATGCTGATTCTTTTATTTACAGTTCTTTTGTACGAACTTACTCCATGGTAGAAATTCGTCTATTATTTCTGGATTTTTGATCAGATCTTGGCTTGGAAGATATGTAAATATTGTTGTCAAATATTTATATGGATCCAGTCCATTTGCTTTTGCTGTTTCAATTATGCTGTATGCATTCGCACTTGATTCTGCTCCTGATACGCTTGCCGAGAACAACCAGTTCTTTCTTCCCGTTGTAAAAGGACGAATTACTCTTTCATCTAATGAGTTTGTCATTGGAATATATCCATCATATAAGTATTGTCTCAATCCTTCTTCATGATTTAGAACATATTTAAATGCTCTGCTCAGCTTTGCACTGGCTGCGACATTTTGATTGGATTTGCACCATGAAAAGAAGTCATCTATTAATGGCTTTGACTTTAGCTGACGTATTTTGACCTTTTTATCAGGTGACAACGCTTCTATTTCTTTTTCTATTGCGAAGAGCTTCTTGATCTTATTCATCGCAATAATCGGAAGCGTATTTTCTGCATTTTCGAGATCATTTGGAAGACTGTCTCTGAACTTTCTTCTTGCATGTGCCCAGCAGTATGCATTGACACAGCCTTCGATATTGTTATATCCGGAATATGCATCTGATATAACAGTTCCATGAAAACCGTTGAAGAATATCTGCGGATTATATCCGCATCTGTTTGGTGCATACACAAACAGTCGGATTGGATATGAACTTTCTTTGATGCTTGAATATACCCACATATAGGATTTCGTTGTTGCCTTTTTACCAGGTTCATTTAGAACTTGAACAGGTGTTTCATCGGCATGGGCATGTTTTGATTCAAGTAGGATTTCATGCATTCTGTCTGTCAGTGGTTTTAACCAGTGCTCACTTGAATATATGATCCAGTTGGCCATTGTCGTTCTTGAAAGATCCAGACCCATTTGTTTCCATTCGGATTCCTGTCTATAGAGTGGAATGCCATTTACGAACTTTTGTTTCATAACGAAAGCCACACTTTCAGCAGAAGCATAAGAATGTGGAATGACAGGTTCTGGAATTCCAGGACTTTTCATTACACTCTTTCCATTTGCACGACATTTTCTGCACTCATATGTCGTTGTATATACATCTCTTACTTTTAATTTGGCTGGTACAAATTCAATTTCGTGTCGAACAAATTTCTTTCCGATAGGAACAAGTTTACTGTTACAGACTGGGCATACGAGTTCAGATTCTGGAAGCGTCATAATAACTTCGATATGTGGCAGTTTAGATAATTTATCATCCAACTGCCCTTTATACTTTTTCTTTTTATTGAATTTAACTTCTTCAAGAATAAATTGTTCTTCGTCTGGATTTGCTTTTGCTTCTGCCTCATCAAAAAGAGAAAGCTGCTCAAAACCAAGTGACTTTGATGTTTCACTTTTTGTTCCAAACAGCTTACGCTTAAATGTTCATTTTCTTCCTTTAGATTCTTGTTTTCTTTTTGGATTTCTTCCAATGTCTTTGATAGTGCTACAACTGCTGACTGCATCTGTAGATATAATTCTTTGTAGTCGATACCTGTATTTCCAATCATTCAAAGCACTCCTTAACTGTCTATATTATACCATATTTAATACAAAATATCCTTAATATAAAGCTAAATAGCACATCTTTTATTACTCTTTTTTATTGTTCGTGGCTGTTCTATTTTAAGTCCTTCTAAAAGCCATCTGAACTGCTGATCTGTTATTTTCATTACTTCATCTTTATTTCTTGGCCATACGAATTTTCCATTTTTAAGATGTTTATACAAAAGAACAAATCCGTCACCTTCCCAGTACAAGACTTTCGTTTTTGTACTGCTCCTTTCGCAGAAGAGAAACAATGAGTTCGAAAATGGATCCAGTTTGAAATTCTGTTGTACAATAGCTGCAAGTCCATCAATTGACTTTCTCATATCTGTATATCCACAGGCAATATAGATATGTTCTGCTTTAGAAATATCACCTAACATATTTATTCAACAGCTCCCGGATCATCCATTCAGGACAATTAGAATTGATCTCTATTTTTGTGTTTCCTTGACAAATCGTCATTACTGAAGAAGATATGCATACAGGAGTAGATTGAGGAGCCTGTATTTCTACAATATCATTTGATTCAGGAACCAGAGGCAGTACATTATTTCTTTTTTTGTATGGAATCTGTTCAATCGCCATCTTTCTTAGTTTTGCCAGGTAATAGTAATAACTTTTAATATTAACGTTATTCTGTTCACACCATACTTCATTTGATAAATCACTATTTATACATTCACGAATGATTGCCAGCCACTTTTCCGCCTTCAGTCTCTGCTTGGGCGTTAAATTCTCTAATTTCATCTAATCATCTCCAATCATTTTATAGAGTTTTTAGACTGTACTCTAAAAACTCTAATTTTCTATATAATTGTCGATTTTTTTGAAATGATTTTCAATCCAGCATATTACTTGGCGCTTACTTTTTTAGTGTCATAATTTTTAAAAATGACACTTTTTCTGCTGAAAGGATTTCAAAATGAGTCAAGTTTGACTCAAAATGGGGGTTAATAGATATAAAAAGGTGTTAAAATCTAAAATTATGAATCAAAATACAATAAAAAAGCAGTAAAATAAGTCATAATTTAAAATTATGATACTTTTATGTGGTAAAATAATGTAAACAAAGTCAGGAGGTAGAAAAAATGACACCTTTTAGTGCAGATTTGTATCCAGTCAATTATAAAATGGATAAAGACTTATTAAGATTATTGTCTCAGGCAAACGCGAAATATACAGAGTATAAGATTAAACTACAGACTTTGGAATTTGATTCAAAATACTTTTTAGATTCGATTTTGTTGAGTGAGAGTTTGAAATCAACTCAAATTGAAGGTACACAGATATCGCAAGATGAAATGTATTATTTAAAGTATATGGAAGAAACAGATGATAATAAAGAGATTCAAAATTTAAAGAAAACTGTGGAATACGCATATGAAAAAATTATTACTGGAAAAAATATTGATTTTGAATTGGTGAATACAATGCATAGGCTTTTATTGGATAGTGTTCGTGGTTCTAAAAAGAAGCCAGGTCATATTCGTACAACTCAGAATTGGATTGGTCCTAAAGGAGCGAGTATTGATAATGCGATATTTATTCCTCCGGCACCAGAAAATGTATACGGATTATTAGAAAATTTATATGAATATATGAATGATGAGTTTGTTGATCCATATTTAATTAATGTGGCATTATCCCATGCGCAATTTGAAACGATTCATGCATATTCAGATGGAAATGGACGACTAGGAAGAGCTTTGATTCCTATTCAAATGGCAAGGTTTGAACAAGATAAACCAATATTATACATGTCGGAAATATTGGAATTGTATAAACCTGCATATCAATATAATCTAATGGAAAGTCGTAAAGGAAATTATTTGGGATATATCAAATTTTTTCTTCAATGCGTTGTCGATCAGTGCAATAGTTTTATCTATAAGATGAATGAAATAGATAGAATCTACAAGGAAGATATGGCAAAAATGGAAACAATCCGTAGTGCAACACTATACAAGATTATGCCAATTATTCTTTCCCAAGTTGCATTTACTAAAAAAGAATTAGAGGATATGACAGGATTATCAAAATCAACAATCAATCGTACGATTCAGAAGATGGAAGAATTAAATGTAATTTCATACGATGATTCGGTTCGAAAAAAGAGCTATCGTTACACAAGTGTATATAATGTGTTTGTAGGGAAAAGAAATTATTAAATAAAGTTCCTCTTTTGCAAATGGGTGGTAAGTGACAAATTATTACAGGCAGTGCTATAATT